>Ga0206131_10000224_pt1 | contig 80968 bp, 70 predicted proteins | sample Helgoland_Spring_FD_148636 | JGI IMG/M metagenome (GOLD analysis project Ga0206131, IMG submission 148636) | Pelagic subsurface seawater microbial communities from Kabeltonne, Helgoland, North Sea - Helgoland_Spring_Bloom_20160517_1 | ecosystem: Environmental > Aquatic > Marine > Epipelagic ... | reverse complement strand
TGGCTGGTGATCTGCTCGCTTTGGGCTCGATATTCGCGAGGGTCCAGTTCTGCCAACTGCTGCCCTTTGCGGACCGCTTGGTTCGCGCTGACAAACACGCGCTCGACATATCCGGCAACTTTCGGGGCCACCACGACAGAGTCCGCCGCCACATAAGCGTTGTCGGTTTTCTGCATGAACTTGCCGCGGTTCTGATGGTCAAAATACCATACCAACCCCGCTCCCACGATCGCGATCGCGACAATCAATAGCGCCAACCGAACCCGTACCGACTTGAGCGGACCGGCGGGCCGCTCACCGACATCGTCATGGTCGCCTGAACCGACTGGGGGATCTTCCACCATTCTATTCCCGATCAACTATCGATTCAAAGAGCCGGGGGACTTGCCACGGCGGCCGAGCTTCGGCAATACCACATTATATGGAACCTCACCAATCGGGTATACGTGGGATCGCAACCACCTTCGGCTGGACCTGGTACAGGATGCGGCGACTGATCGACGCCTATCTTGCCTGTCAGGGTGCATCGATGGCCCAACTAAAACTGCTCGCGTATCTCGCGGAACAACCGCGCCGCTCCACCGACATTGCGAGCTTTTTCGATCAGGCGCCCCGCACTGTCACCCAGGCGATCGACGCGCTCGAACAAAATGGTCTCGTGTCACGATCGCCTGCTCCGGACGATCGCCGGTCCAAACTGGTGCAGATCACAGACGCCGGCCGGGCCACGTTGGGACTGGCCATGCCGCTCTACGACGACATCGTGGGGCAGACCTTCGGAAGCCTGACAGCGGATGAACTCGAGGGCCTCGACGCGGCGATCAAGCATTTGAACCGGCTCGTCGACCATCTGGAGACGAAGGCCAGCGTTCCCGAGACCCAAGTTCCCGCCCCGAAAAGCCGGGCGCATGATTGATCGAACTCCTACTGATGAAGCCGATACGACTGCTCTAAAAGAAAGGGAGCGGTTCGCACAGATTCTCGTCCTGTTCGGGCGGCACGGTCTCAAGGGGCTGGCCGCTCGGCTGGGTCTGGGGGTGGGGGGGGACGAGCCGCTTGAAGATACCCGGCCGGAAGCGATTGTCGCGCTTTTGCGGGATATCGGTCCTGTCGCGGTCAAATTCGGACAGATCCTTGCGATGCGAAGCGACCTTCTGGAGCCGGCATGGGTCGATGCACTTTCAAAACTGCAGGACCGCGTTCCTCCGCTTCCATTCGCGGCCGTGCAACCGCTGATCGAGGAAGCGATCGGCGGCCCAATCGAAACAAGTTTCAGCCACTTTGACACCGAAGCGCTTGCGGCAGGCTCGATCGCTCAGGCGCATGCGGCGACGCTGCTCGACGGGCGGGACGTTATCGTTAAGATTCGCCGCCCAGGCATCGAGCGGATCGTCGATGCCGATCTCCGGCTACTGCGAAGACTGGCCCGGGTCGCGGAGCGCCGTATCCCCGAGATTGCGAGACTGAAGCCGGACGAACTGCTGCGCCATTTCGCCGAGAGCCTCGCCCGGGAGATGGACCTCAGCGCAGAAGCGCGCGCCAGCGACGCGATTGGTGAATACCTCAAGGACTTCGGGGTTCGGACGGCACGCTTCGATTGGGAGCTTTCGGGCAGGCGAGTGAACATCCAGGAGCGGCTCCGCGGATTTCCCGCAAGCGATCTGGAGGCGGCACGCCGAAGCGATCTCGATCTGGCTGCGCTCGCCAGCACCTATGCGCAGGCGATCCTGCGCATGATCATCATCAACGGTCACTTCCACGCCGATCCGCATCCCGGCAACGTCTTCTTTCTTGAAGACGGGACGCTTGGCCTGATCGATTTCGGGGCCGTGGGCACCCTCCTGCCGAGACGCCGGGAGGAACTTGTTCGGCTTGGCCTCGCGATCGCTTCGGAAGACACCGGCGGTGTCGTCGATATCCTTATGCTCTGGGCTGGTGATCCGGACGTGGACCGGGTCCGGCTCGAAGAGGCAATGGCAGAGCTGATCGACCGCTTCAGCAACGTCCTGCTCGATCAGATTGACCTCGCCGACATTTTTCAGATGGTATTCGCGATTCTGCGCGACTTTCATCTCGCGCTTCCGCCTGACCTCGCTTTGGTGCTCCGGACCTTGCTGACCGCCGAGGGGTTCGTCCGGCGCATCGATCCGGCATTCGACATTGCTCGCGAGCTTGCTCCCATAGCAAAGGAAATGATGCGGGAGCGGGCGAGCCCTGCCCGGCTGCGCGGCGAGGCGGGCAAGCTGCTCGCAGCGCTCGGACGAGCGGTTCTGTCAACGCCGAACCTCGTCGGACAGATCGAGAAGGTTGCGCGAACCGGCTCGATCACCGTCAGTATCGCGCCCAAGGACCTTGAGCGTCTACGCGGAAGAGAGCGTGCCGGCAGGGGTACTCCGCAGCTCTATCCTGCCACCCTCGCGATCTGCGCCGCGATAGTGTTTTCCTCGCAGCCTCTCCTGGCGGGACTGTTGGCTTTCGGCGCTGTTGCACTGGCCGTTTTGGAAGGTGTGAGGCGGCGATGAGCGCGGCGCACGCAGAGCTGACCGCAAAGCATCGCGCCTGGCGCGACAGGTCTCGGGATTCCTAGCTCCCGATGGAAACGCATTCAAACTGGTTGAAGGTGAGCCTGATCGTGGGCCTGCTCATGGTCACTGCGATCGGATTCGCTTTGTGGCTTCTCCAGGCGAGCGATGCCAAGGGGCCGACGTACGAGATACGATTTGAACAATCCGTCGATGGCCTGCAACCGGGGTCGGCCGTGAACCTTCTCGGCGTTGCCATCGGTCGCATAACTGAGATCAAGGTTCAGCCCAAAAATCCAGATTTCGTGACCGTGCGGTTCGTGCTGACCAGTGACACGATTCTTCATCGAGGTGTGACAGCATCGATCGAACGGTCGTTATTTGATGGATCGGCAAAACTGAGCCTGAGCGGCGACAACAATCGCAACCCGGTGCTCGCGGCCCGAGAGGGGCAGCAGTTCCCGATCGTACCAGCAAAGGGCGGAGGACTCTTGGGCGGCGGTGGTCCAGCAGACCTCATTGCGAAGGTTTCGTCGAACGCTGAAAGTGTGTCTAAAAAGCTCGATCCCGTTGGTTTGCGTTCGATAGAGAAGCGTCTCGACGAACTCGCGCGCAACTCGCAGAGCTGGACTGGCAAAGTCGGTCAAGTGGCGGGACGGTTGCCACAGACGGACAGGCTCGATGCTTTTGCAAAGCAGATCGCCAATACAGGGGATGGTGCAACGAGACTTCGCCGACGCATTGAAGCGTCACGAGGAGGATTTCGTGAGCGTATTTCTAGGTCGCTGGACTCGGCTGACAAATCAGCCGTGTCTTTTGGGCAGTCGGTTTCGCGCGCACGACCTCGGATGAGGCAGTTGGAAGCGGATGCCCGCCAGGTCACTGAGACCGTTCGATCGCTCCGGGGACCAGTCGGTCGTGCCGGCGATGTCGCCAAGAGAATCGAACAGGGGGGCTTGGGATCGACCAAATTGCCTGATTTCAAACCCTCGCCTGCTGGTCAACCAAGCGAGATCGAGACTCCTGCGGCGAAAAATGGATCGAAGCCATGAACAGCGTGTGCCGATCCCCGGCACGGTTTTGCTGGCGAGTGGTTCGACCCGGGATCGATGCGAGAAGGTGCTATTCCCGAACAACGGCAGCAACCATCGGAGTGATCGATGCCGAATACCGACCCAAAAGACAAAGCGGCGACACTCATCGCTGCGCTGCTCGTCCTCCTTGCGGAAGCCGATGCGTTCGGATTCACGCTACCGGCGATACAATTCGACGCTGCGATCACAGCGTTGAGTGGGATTGGCGGCGTGGCTCAAATATCGACCAAAGGCTGACTCGACGGCATCCCGCGTCGATGCGTTTGCCCAGTCCGACCTCCTCTAAAAGGCCACAGAATAATGGGATCGCGTCGGCTTTCGTGGTTGGAGCGGTCTTCTCATCCAATTTGCATATTCTGCAAAGGTGACGAGGATGACACTTCCCGCCGCCATTGAGCAGACTGATCCGTTTATAAGCCAGCGCGGTTTTAGCCATGCTGTGCGCAGGGTGATGCCAAACCTGCGGATTTATGCGCGTCGACTGACGCGTAACGAGGCAGATACCGATGACCTCGTTCAGGATACATTGGTGCGCGCCTGGGCCGCGCGAGAGCGTTTCGAGATCGGGACGAACCTTAAGGCTTGGCTTATGCGGATCGCACGGAACAGCTTCCTGTCTGGGAAGCGAAAGGATCGGCGCTCGGTATCGTGGGATCCGGCAATCGCAGAACGTCTTTTAATTGCCCCTGCCACGCAGGACGAAGGGATTTTCTCCAGTGAACTCAACCAAGCCGTGTCGTCGCTTTCTGATGGACAACGCGTAGCCTTCGAGCTGGTGACACGAGACGGGCTGACATTCGAGGAAGCCGCGGATCGTCTCGGCGTACCGCTTGGCACCGTTAAAAGTCGCGTATCGCGAGCCCGTCGGGTGCTCGTTGACGGCTTTGAAACCGATCCGCCTCTCCCGGTCCAGCTACCAATGCTCCCCGCGCCCGCGTGCGAAGCTCCTGAAACAAGCGATGCGAAAATATACCGAAACTGGAAAAGATCCGGTTCGAGAACAATAGGATGAATACGCCGCAGCCTGGACAGTTCGGTTTCAATCGCGTCACGCCGGATCAAGGCCACATAATTGATTCAGTCAAAGAAAGGCACTGGAACACCATGCGTGAAATCCCGTCCGATATCGTACAGACGTGGGCGCCAGACCCTGCATACCTGCCCGATTGGTTTGTCGACGCGCTATCCGTGCCGCGGGAGGAAGGCTTCGTCGAGGTCTCTGGTGTGAGAATGCATTACTTCCGCTGGGGAGATCGTTCCGCGCCTCCTTTACTGATGACCCACGGCTTTCTCTCTCATGCACGGTGCCTGGCGTTCGTCGCGCCTTACCTAGCTGAAAATTACCATGTGATCGCCTACGACCATTCAGGAATGGGCGACAGCGACGTTCGCGAGAATTGTGACATGGTCGCGCGAGGACGGGAGATGATCGGGGTCGCGGAGGCCCTTGGACTTTTTGGCCACGAGCACAAGCCGATCATCGTCGCACACAGCTTTGGCGCGGCAGTCGCGCTCCAGGCGATCACGCTGGCGCCGGATGCCTTTGCCGGTACGGTGATTTGCGATCTGATGGTGCTGCGTCCGTCCAGCTTTGACGCCGTTTGGGGCGGCGGCCGCACCGGCCCGGGATCAGGCGACCCCGATCGCCCGCATAAGCGCTACCCCGATTACGCCAGCGCGCGCGAGCGGTACGTTCTATCTCCGCCACAGCCCGTTGGTGAGGCGTTCCTGATGGATTACATGGCCTATCACTCACTTCGACGCGAAGGCGAAGCGTGGACCTGGAAGTTTTCGCCATCAGTGTTCAAGCGGGATAATGTGCCCAGCGAATGGCTTGAAATGGGCAGAACGCTGGTCGAGGCACCAGGCCGCAAGGCGATAGTACACGGCGAGCAAAGCCTCCTTTTTACAAACGATTCCAGTGATTACGTGCGCGAGCTCGGCGGTATCGATATTCCGATCATCGCTGTACCCGAAGCTCGGCACCATCTGATGCTGGATCAGCCGCTGGCGTTCGTCGCCGCCTTGCGCGCGTTGCTGGCGGGCTGGAGCATCGAGCGCAATTAGACCGGTTTGATACCAAGCTATCCGCCGCGTCCGAGCAGGGTTTTAGGAAGCTTTTAGCACCGCATTCGACCAACCTAGGGAGCACACCGACCTGTACTCCGGTGTTACGTCTGCGCCGTCACAAGGGCGCGTATCGTCAACCGTTCGATCAAGCTGCTCACGTCATCGGCTGAACTGGTGAGTCCTTCCGTCAACCACCAGCTTAAAATGGTGATTATTCCGCCCACTACGACCCGAACAGCGAGTCCGCGAGGCACGGATGAATCAAACGGAAGATCGAGCCCCTCTGCGTATCGAATGGCGCGAGCCGTCACTTCCTGTCGCACTGCATCGCCACCGCCAACCAGCAGAGCTGCAGACGCGTGCCGATGGAGATCGACGAACTCCACGACCGATCGCACGGCGTTTCCCACATCTCCACGTACGAGAGCCGGGGCCACCTGCTTAACCAACCGTCCCATCAACTCGTCCGCCACGTCGAGCAACAGCATGTCGACGCCGGGATAATGGCGAAAGAAGGTCGCGTAGCCGACTCCGGCCTGGGCGACGATACGTTGCGCAGTGATCGAATGCGCGTCGCCGTCTTGCAACAGCGCCAGCATCGCGTCGCGCAGCAGCGAACGGGTTCGCGTGACACGAGCGTCCACGCCCTTTTCGCTATTACCCCTTTTATGAGCCACAGTAGATCATATATAGCGGACCTTGGAGTAAAGGAGCAAAGCGATGAGTTCGTATTCCACGCTATCGCGCGAACCGTCCAGCGGGGTCGACGATCTCCGTGACGATCGAAAAAGCATTCCATCGCAGCCCATGGGTCGCGGTTGCCCAGTCCAGTCTTTTTCAGAAGCACGCGCGCTACTCCGGGACGATGAGCTGCATCAGGCCAGTTTCCGCGCTGATCTGATGGCAAGGTTCAGCGACGAGCGCTTTGCGCCAATCATTTTCCAGCACGGTGAGCGCCATCGCCGTCAGCGTGCTGCGACCGCTCGGTTCTTCACCCCCAAAACCGTCGACACCAGCTACCGTGCGATTATCGAACGTGAATCCGATGCGTTAATCGGCGACATGCAGCGTCGCGGCCACGCAAAGCTTGACGACATGAGCATGCGGCTGGCGGTGTCCGTTGCGGCCGAGGTTGTCGGTGTTACCGATAGTAATCGCACCGGGATGGCGCGTCGGCTCGAACGCTTTTTTCAGGCTGGCAATGTCGCGCTCGGCAAGTCGATCCTCGATCTGCCACGCTTCGCGCGGGCTCAGATCCACATGCTTAATTTTTACGTTCGAGACGTGTTCCCAGCGGTTCTCGCGCGTCGCCGTGCCCCGCGCGAAGACGTGATCTCGCATTTGATCGCCGAAGGCTATTCGGATCGCGCGATCCTTACCGAGTGCGTGACCTACGCTGCAGCCGGCATGGTGACGACACGCGAATTTATCACGATGGCGGGATGGCATTTGCTCGAGCGCGAGGAGCTTCGGACACGCTTCCTTGCCACAGATGAGACCGGGCGGATCGCCATCTTGGAAGAGATCCTTAGGCTCGAACCGGTCGTCGGGGAGCTTTCGCGACGGAATCCAAATACCGGCCAGATTTTCAAAATCGATATCCGCCAGGCGAACGCTGATGTCGCGGCGGTGGGCGCGTGTCCGCATGCAGTCGATCCTGATCGCGCCTTGGCAGCGCGCGTCGGTAGCGCGGGGCTTGCGTTCGGTGATGGTTCCCATCGATGCCCTGGCGCGAGCATCGCAATTCTCGAAACCGCAATCTTTCTCGATCGCCTGCTGCGCATTGCGGACTTAACGCTGGAAGCACCGCCGAAGATCAACTGGAACGCGTTGATCACAGGGTATGAACTTCGCGATTGTCGCCTTCGCATTGCTTCCCGATCATTTTGAGTTCCTTGGCTTATTACATCTTGGGAATTGCCTTCCTCGTCAATTCGCTCTGGTGAGCGGCCTTCTTGCAAAACGGGATCGGCCGTAATCACGTGACGTTAGTAATTTCATATAAATAGAAGCATCGGCAAAGGCCTTTCTTGTCAAATGCTATTGCTATTTACTTGGTAATGGCTGTCGACTCCTGATTGGCACTATCTGCGGCCATCCGAAAGAAATGCGTCGCGAGATTTGTCCGGAAAATACCGTTGGAAAGAGATATTGTATAACCAGTCTCAGGCATTCTATTGAAAAGCCATTCTGGTATTCTTTTTGATTCCGGCCTTAGCGAGCGCTAGCTCGCGAAGCCCGAGATCGAGGGATCTCTGTCGGGGCGGCGTCCGGAGTTTCTGGGAATTTGCGAGCCATCATGCAGGCCATCTCGCGCGATCAATCGATAACGCCTTGTCAACGTAAGCTTGGGGACCGGGACCCAGAAACGCTGGGACCATCGGAGAAGCCGCCGCGAGAGACGGATCAAGGCCCGTGGCGGGGATCGGCGAACCCGCTCGGAGCCCGCTAGGCCAGTCGTCATAGGGCTGGCTGCGCGCCGTTCGCGGCATGACTGTTCTGGATCGCGCCGATCATTCAGGGTCGGCGCGCGCCAATAGCTCTACACGTCGGATTATCTCGCATCTCAGATGAGAGATAATTCTTGCACGCGAAACCGGATGGTGGGATTAACGCGCATCTGAGACGCGAGATAATCCTATGGCTCTTCATTTGGTCGGTGAGACAATTGACGCCAAGCGCGCGCATCAGCGCGCGAAGGCCGGTGAGTTGATCCAACTCGTCCGCGGGGTTTACGTCGATCACCAAGGGGATATCGAGGCGACGATCCTCGGTCATGCGGTCCGGATTGCGCACTATCTCTATCCCAACGCCTATCTGTCGTCGGCGAGTGCGGCGCTGCTCGCCCCGACGCCCGACGGGCGGCTGTTCATCAGCGGCCGCCGCAACCAGCGCACGCGGTTGCGGACGCTTGAGATCATCCAGAACGAAGCGCCGAAGCATCCATCGACGGCGATGGCGGTCATTGGCGACGACCTGGGCGAATTGCGCGTCGACGCCTCATCGCCGCGCCAGCGCTTTCTCGAAGCGTTCCGCCTGCGCAGCGAACATGCGAGCGCGGCTACCGCCGACATGCGCGCGCAGATGGCGGCGCGTCTGGTGGAGGAACATGGGACGCCCCAAGCCGCAGCCGACGCCGTCTGGGTGCTGGCGCGCGAGAACGAATGGTATCGCGAAGGCGAAGGTGCCGAACGCTTTCTGCTAGCTCAGCCGGGCGTTGCCAAGGCGCCGGTCAACAAGGCAGCGCTCGATCTCCTCGTCGCCTGGCACGGTGAGCCGCTCGGCCGGCTGACCCACGATGGATTTGAATGGCGCTGGAAGCCGGGGCGTCGAGCGGGACCGGCCCTCGTGCGCGAAACCACGCCGGGCAAGCTGCCGGCCTTCATTGAATCGCTGCTTCCTGAGGGCTGGCTGGCGCAGGTTCTCCACGAACGCGATGAACGCGAGGCGCTCCGGCGCGGACGGCGATATATGTCGAACATCGTCATCGTCGAGGGTCGAGAAGAACTGGCGGCGCTGCCTGCTGACATTCTCACGACAACACTGGCTGGATACATCGACACCGGTCGCTTCACGGGCCGCTACGCCGGTCCGGCCCGGGGCGAGATCGAGGAGACCTTCGAGCAGAACCTGGCGCGCATCTTCGCGCGCGCGGAAACGCCGCGCCTGTCGGGCGTCCAGATCAAGGCGCCGATGAGCCTGATGCCTGATGGCGCCCTCGTTCCGGCCATCGATCAGCCGTTCACCCATATCCTCAAGCCCGCCGGCACGGCGGGCTTCGAGATGTTACCGGTCGTCGAGTGGCTTTGCCTGGAGCTTGGCCGCTCGGCCGGGTTCGATGTGCCCGACGCCGCGCTGCTGGAGATGCCCGACGGCATGTCGCCTGCACTGGTCGTCGAGCGGTTCGATATTCGTCGCGCGCCAGCGGATCAGCGGCGTCTGGCGATGGAGGACTTTTGCTCCATTTTGGACCTTCCAGCATCCGCCAAATACGACGGAACGATCGAGCGGATGGCGCGCGGCCTACGACCGCTGTCGACCGATCCGGCCAGCGATCTCGATATCCTGTTCCGCCGGGCCGTGTTCGCCTGGCTCATCGCCGATGGCGATATGCATCTCAAGAACCTCGCTGTGCTCAAAGTCGCCGAGGTGGATGCCAAGGCCTTCACGAGCGTGCGCTTCGCGCCGCTCTACGACGCCGTCACCACGCGCGTCTTCCCGGGTTTGGGGGGCGATCGCATGGCGCTCAAGCTCAACGGCAAGGATGACCGTCTGACGCCCCAGGACTTCCTCGCGCTGGCGCGGACAATCGGCGTATCCGCCGGAGATGCCGAGACTGCGATTGCGGACTTGACCGCGCGTGTGGCCGACCGGGCGCAGGGGCTTCAGCTACCTGCCTTCGCGGCCGAGGCTGAGGCCGCCAAGACAGCGCAGGAGAAGGTGATCGCCTTGGTCGGGGAGCGCTGCAAGGCACTTGCCGTTGAAGGCGACTGAGCGGCGCGACGTCACGGTTGGAGCCGGATTTGCAGGTCGGCGAGATCTTCTGCCGCCATGGCGGTTCCCATGAGGCTGTGAAGATACTCCAGCAGGTCTTCCTGACGCGGTTGTCCGAACGCGAGGCGATAGACGGTCAGGCTTCGTTTGAGCCACTCGAGTCGTCGGACCTCGCGGCTGAACGGGAGCATGGGCACGCGGCGTTCGACCTTCACCGGCCCTTCGTAAATCCAGTAGGGAATGAGGTCAGAGTCATTCTCGGTCTCGGCGCGAGCTGCGTCGAACATGATCTGCCAGGGATCATCGTGATCTCTCTCGCGCCCACGCACCACGTCGACCTGCCGATGCGCCAGATTTAGGCGGATTGCGTGACCCTTGAAGCGGTGGACACGCCCCTCGCGCTGCTCGAGATCGACGGGATTTCCGGGCAAGTTCCAGTGATAGAGCCGATAGCAATAAGGGTGAAAGTCGAGGCCTTCCTGTCCGACGGAGGTCGTGGCCAGCGCGAAGGGTCGGAACGGTGAGTTGAAGGCATCGCGAACGCTGGAGAGGCGTGCGGCCCCGCCTTCCTCGTCTTTGTAGTCGGCCAGGCGCATGGCGAAGCGCCCGCGCATCTGGAACTTGTTGATCACCAGCTTCTTACCGTCGACCGTTGGATCCTCGACATCGATCTGCGAGGGGCGAATGGCCAACGCCTCCGAGATCGCCTTGCTGATCCCAGCGATACGATCGACGGCTGGCTTGGCGCCCAAGCCCTCGGCGTCGAGCAGATAGTGGACGTACTCGTCGAGAACGGCCTGAAGGTTATGCTCAACGCCGTAGGTGAGCACTTGGCGCCAATAGCGGTCATCGTCGTCCTTGCGGAGGAGGGCGACGGCGTCGTGCTGGTTGAAAAGCGTGCGGAATCCCCAAGAGATCTGGTTCGCTGCCTTCAGCAGTCGATGATCGTCCCAAGCGAGATCGGGTGCGATCCGGTGCAGGGCGCGCAGCGCACAGACTGCGGGGCTGCCGAGAGCAACATCGACCAGAAGGTCAATCAGCGTGTCCGGTACGGGTCCAAAGGTGCGTTCGGTTGTCACAGTCCGCAGTTCGGCGACATGCTCCTTGAAACCCTCTTCGTTGCCGAGGAGGGCGAAGCCGTAAGGCGAGTTGACCCAGGCGACGGAGCTGGCTTTCGCCATGGCGTCGATGACGGCCGGGGCAGCCCATTCCCAATCGCGGCCATCTGCGGTGTCGCCTGACCGCTCGGCGAGCGCGGCGACGCTCTCGCGCAAGCGGTCGGCGACGGCTTTACGCATGGCTTCGACCGACAGGGTTTCGTTTGACGCTCCAAAGATCGCAAGAGGGTCGGCAATGCGCGCCAAGGTCGGCGAGGGATAGACCAGGTGCATTGCGCGCATGGCGACAAGCCGCCCTTGATTTTGCCGGAACTGGATGGGGCGTGGGCGAACATGACCGAAATATCGCTGCCCCGAAGCGCCGACGCCCATGCGGCGTTCGGCCTCGTAGGACAGGATTGACGCGATCGCATCGGGCACCATCGACCAGGATGAGAAGATCAGTGCCTTGGTCAGCGGCGGCCCGGATCGCTCGGGACCGTAATAGGGTAGGGATGGCGGGATCCACAGATGTTGATCGAGGCCATCGCCGAACACGTCATCCATGACGCCGCGCATCCGACCGTTAGCGGGTTCGAGGGGCTCGTAGGCGTCAAGCCGGTCGCGATCGAGCATGGCAGGCCGTGCGCGTTCGAGCGCAGCGCACAGATTGGGCGCCGGCTTGTCGAGCTGATCTTTCAGAAGCCGTTTGAGCGCATAGTCGCGCATGAAGTTGAGGAGGTAGGGCGCGGACTTCCAGTATTCGGTGATCTCCGGCGCATCGAGGGCGCGCGCAACGTCCGACACTGCTGCGGCCTGGCGTAGATCAGATGGCAGGATCGTGATGGCCATCGGCGGCTCGCTCACCATGGAGTCGCGCTCGATGGTGCTGGCCACGCGTTCGGTGCGCGCCATTACCTTGCGCAGCCGGTCCTCGACGACATGACGCGCGCCGATGGCCTCGTTGCGCGCGCCAGGCAGCGCATGAAGGAAGCCGCGAAACTCGCGCATTTCGCGTTCCAGCGCTTTGGCCACGTCGGGACCGTTGGTCCGACCGTAGAGGAAGGACAAGGTCTCCAGAAAATCACGGTAATGTTCGCCGTCATCGGGTTCGTCACCCGACAATGTCAGCATCCGGTAGGGTGTGGCGGAAAGCAGAAGCGTGCGCGCGGCATGACCCTTGCCGTCCGAGTAGTCGAACAGCTCGCGCGCCAGGTCAGCAGCCGGGGTTTCGCCGTGGAGCAAGTCGCGGAACCGCTGAAACTCATCCATGATTATGAGGTCGGGTTTCAGGGCGTCGATGCAGGCGTGCGAGAGTTTGCCGCGAAGACGACCGACCAAGGCATTGCGCCGCTGGTTCAGCTCATAAGGATAGGCTTCACGGCGACGCGGGAAGAGGTCGCAGACCGCTTCCAGTTCCGTGAACAGTTCGGCATCTTTTTCGACGTCGCGGCGGAAGCGATCGATGATCCGTTGATCAACACCATCCAGAGACAGCTCGCGGACGGCGGTATTCCAGCCATCAACACCGGCGGACACCTGAAGCAGATTGTGCAGGCCGCGCGGCCGCGACACCCGGTCTTCGAGCATCCGCAGCAGCAAGGCGCGTTCCTGCGTGACGCCTGTGGTCGAGCGCAGGTCAAAGGTCGTGCCTGGTGTCAGGCTGATGAAGTTGACCTTGTTGGCGTCGAGCCCCTGATCGCCCCGGACCTGGAGCGGGATAAGGGTCATGCGCGTCGGTAACGCCAGCTCGCGTCGGCCAAGCACATTGAGCCGATTTATGTTCTGAGCTGCAATCGCCTGATTGGAACAGATATAGAGGATATCGATCCGGTCGGTGCTGTCCCAAAGCTTCTCGATAGTGCGGGCGATGACGCCGCGCGCGACCATGGTTTTGCCAAGGCCCACTTCGTCCGCGACAAGGAATTGCCTGACGGGATCCTGATCGCCGTAAAGCCGGTCAAACACATAATCGACTGTACGACGCTGAAAGGCTTTCAGCGGAGCGAGGGCAGCTTCGGCTTCAAACCGGTTATCCGTCATGGCTGAGGCCCTGATCCTGGAGGGCAATGCGGAAAGCATCCCAAAGGGTTCGGAAATCGCTGGGTATCGGATCGGCGCCGGTAACGTTGCCAGCCTCCAATCGCGTCATCAGGCGTTCGATTGCATGAAGTCTTTCGCCTCCACGACACAAGGCGCGAACCATATCTTCCAAGAGCGGTGCGTCGTCGGCGGCACTGGCCCAAGCCATGCTGCCGGAACCTTCCTGCGCCGCCAAGGCCGCGCCGAATGGATCGCCGAGTTCTGACAAGAGGAGCCGCAGATAGCGAAAGAACGCATCTCGGCTGTCGATCACCCAGCGAAGAATGGCGGCATGGCGTTCAGGTGGAAGGCCTTCCATCACCAGACTGGTGCTGAACAGGGCTGACACCTGGGCACCGTCTGCGGTCAACCGAAGGGCCAGAAAGCGGGTGAGGTCGACGATCGGCATGGCACCGAGATCGACAGCCGTTCCTGCGCGAAGGGCATCCAGCACATCGCTGGCATGGCCATCTCCTCGGGTGATGGGCCAAACCTGCAGCGAGGCGATCCCGACAAGCGGCAACGGCTCCGTGGGAATAAGCCAGACGCGCCACGGGTGCGCATCGCCGTCAATGCTTTCGATCCGCTCACAGCGCAGGCGCAATCCACCGCGGCACAAAGCGCGGCGTGCGTCGTCGAGCCTTGCCTCTGCGGCGATGGTGGCGGGATCAATGGGTTCAAGCTCGCTGGCAACGAAGGTGCGGGTGAGGCGCCCAAAGCCCTTCTCGCCCATGATCTGCTCGACGCTGCCGACCTTAGATCGCTTGCCTCTGAGCGAAGCGAAGAGCTCTACATTGTTGCCCGACAGAAGGGCAGGACGCGTCGCGTTGCCGGACCCAATCGTCAGGATCGTGTCCCAGCCCGTCTCGGCGATGAATGCCTTGGCGTGTAGTCCCTGAAGCGCGCTGGTGGAGACCTCCTCGCCGTCTTCGCTGGCGGCCATTTCGTCGAGGACGGAAACGCGTTCAAAAGCGTCTAGTGTGGCGCTGTCGACGCAAGCCAATTGATCCGGGCGGCTGATGATGACGGCCTTTTCTGCTGTCGGCAGCCCGCTGAGCAGGTTGAGCGCACTGGTATCGCAAAAGGGCGAGATGACGCCCAGTCGCGCGCAGGACGTAGGCTGCCAGATTTTGCCGCCGAACCCGTTGACCGCGAAGCTGACCTCGTCGAACCGGTCGGGCACGCTCCACCGGGCGCGCCGAATATCTTCGGCAACCTCAGCGGTCAGTGTGCGCGCATCGTCGGAGATGCCCGCGACGGCGAGGTCTGGCAGTCGGCTCAGAAGATCGAACAGCGGCCGGTTGTTCGCATCGGGGCGGCGCGTCAGCTCGCCATCGAGACGTAGCGAGATGTCCCAAGACCGATCTCGCGTAAGGTTGCGCGAGAGCACCAGCAACCGCAGGAGCGTCGGATCTTCGGCGCGCGTCGGCCGATAGCGGAGAGCCCAGAGCTTGGGATGGAACGCACCTTCGCGCGGTGCAGCGACTTCGACGATAATGCGTTCGAGCAGAGAGCAGAGCCGTGAATGAGGGCGGCTTTGAGCATGTAGATGCCCTGCATCGGCATAGATGACGAGGCGTCCAGCGATCCGCTCGGCGCCTTCGAGCAACGCCAGCGGGTGGGTAAGAATGTCGTCACGATTTTCAGCCGCGAACAGGGCGAGGCTGACGGGTGCGGCGAGCGCGGTTTCGAAATCGAGCGAGAAAGTCGTCGCGATCGCAGCGTCGAAGACATAGCCCGGAGGGGGCTGAAGGCTGTCGCCGTAGAGAACGCGGGTTTCCGGATCGAGCGTCGTTCTATTCAGCACTGGCAAGATCCCGCAGGTGCGACTTGGCTTGCGCCCATCGGAAGGTCAGCGGCTCGACACCAGAAGCGCCTGTCCAACGGTCTCGCACGGCTCGATTGGCAAATCGGGACTGGCTTGTTTTCAGTCGCCGCTCGCGATCCTGCACAAGACGGGCGGCCGGCGTCAGCGCACCGTCTAGGACGCTGCCCGATGTCAACAGGCCAAGCCATTCGGCGACGAAGCGTTTGGCTGCGGGCCGGATGCTGTGTGCGGGATGATCGATCGCCGCCCAGAACGCATCGAGTGACCAAGCCCGGATTGCGGCCATGTCCAGGCTGGATTGCCATTCGGCAAACCGCACCTCGTATTTCTCGATCCATTCGGCCCGATCACGGAGCCGACTGAGCAGCAAGTTGTAGAGCAGCGAGGCGCCGTGCATCACGCTAGAGAATATGGCGCCATGGCCGACCAATGTACGGGCGTCGTCAGGGAAATCGGCAAGATGGGGGTGCTCCCAGATGTTGTCGCATTCAGCTTGGCTGGACCCGCTTCGCGCTAAAAACGCCAAGAGGCTGTGCGGTTGATGGGCGATGAGCCGATCGATGATGAACTGGGCCTCGTCGAGCGAGAGCTTGAACTGCGTATAGTCGAGCAGGTCGGTGGGACGCGCTGGCAGCGTCGGGGTCCAGATCTGAAGGGCTTGGGCCTCGGACGCTGAATCCTCGCTTTCGCGGACACGAGGCCGCGCGCGTTGGAGATGGCGCATGGAGGAAAAGAGGTTGTCGGTTGAGCCTGGGAAGAGACGGATGCCCCATGTACCGAGCCCGGCCCAGTAGACCGAACTGGGCAGTCTCTGGAGGTCCGCACCGGCATCCCTGCCAATGATGCCGTTGGACTCGCCGCCGGCCTTGAGCGCGTTGGCGAGCCGGTTTTCGAGGGCGCGCGCTTCGCTCGCGAGCTGATCCGCCCCGGCCGATGATCCTTCGAGCATCTGGAACAGCCAAGGGATGAACAGCATGTAGCGTAGCCGGGTTTGGATCGTGCTGGTGCCCGGGAAAAGGTGATCGGCGATCGAATCGCGGATGCCGCCCAGACCCAGTTCGTCGCGGGTTTCCCGCTCCTGGAATAGCGCCATGATCCGCTGCGCGCGCTGGCGCTCGGCTTCATCGAAATCAATCCAGGCAAGTGAAGACATTGGCCCCTCGTGGCTTATTCAATGGACGTCCCTAGTGATCGACTGTCAGTCGCTGCCGACGCCGGCCAACAGGTGGAGGCCCTCTTCCCCGATGGCTTTGCGCGACAGGCCAGGTTGCACGATCCGAACGTCATATTCGAACCGATAATCCTGCCACCCCGCCTTCAGCTTCTTGATCGCGGCCGCGGAGCCCGTTTCGATCCGAGAGCTGAGACCTCTGTCACGACGCTTCTGCTCACGCTTGAGCATATGCTGCAGCATTCGGTTGGGGCGGTCGCGCCAACGCGCCGATTTCTGGGCCTGTCCACAAACCTCGTACAGGTCGCTAAGCCGCGCGCCTGGCGTATCGGCCCCGGAATATTTGCAGTGGAACAGGGTGGCCGAAACGACGCTGTCGGTAATCCGCAGGGCGACGACGTCTGCGATCTCACCCTTGCCGTCATCATCGAAGATCACGTCATAGGGATCGGGGTCCGTTAGCAGGGCCTCGATCACCGTGCGCTGGACGGAGTCTGCGCGCTTGGCCGTGCCCTGCGATTCGACGCGGATATTGGCTTTCGACCAGTCCCAGGCTTCGATCTTGGCCACCGGGTAGGGCTCGACCGTCTCGCCTTCCGGCAGGCTGTAAAGGTGGCTGTAGATGAGCAGCGAGCCATCGCCGAAATCAATCTGAGGCGAGTCGTCGGCAAAGGATTCCGAAAGCGACTGGAACTTGCTGCCGATCTTGATCGTGGCCTTGGGACCACTGCGCTGCGGATAGCGGGCGCCGCCATCGCTGAACACGATCTCGAACTCGGCCGAATGATCGTCGCTACGGACCGCAAAACGCAGCGGTCCCGTGCGGGCATTGTCGAGCAGCTCTATATCGCATTCGGTGAACGAGACCGGTTGATCGCCGAACGAGATCTCGATGCGTTCTTCGATCTGCATGATCAACGATTCAGGCCAGTGGATCGCAACGGGTGATACGGTCGGGCGCTCGTTGATTTGGCAAGGGCGCATCGCGCTCTTGAAGACCCCATCGGTCGTGATGCTTGGGTCGTTGACCGTGCGGCCGACATCCTGACACCAATCAACCCAGTCGGTGAGGTCGCGAACCTTCGCGCTCGACCAGAACTTGCCTTTGGCGGAGCAGCCGCGCGAGGCGGGCATCCCGTCAAGAAAGCCCGTGGCGAAGATGTTGTTCTTGATCCTCGATTGGGACTTTGCGCTGTCGAGACCGTCGGCGACGTCAACGCCCATGTACATTGAATAGCGAACCCCTCGGCCCTGGTGATGGGTAAGTCCGAGATTGCGCAGAATGAGTCGCTTGAACCCATGGAGGCTGCGAAACACTTCTTCGCCTTCGACGCGGCGGGCGGTCTCACCGCACACCGCTTTGGCGAGACGATCAAAAGGCCCCTTTGCGGAACTGCTGATGTAGAGCAGTCCGCTAGCCTGATCCCAGTGCAGCATGTGCAGGTCCCAGGTCACGTTGACCGCTTGTTGCGCGGTGGTCCAACGGGCCTGTTCTTCGGCGCGCGTCACGAAGATCGCCACGCGTTTGTGAGCGTTGAGCTTCATGCCGAGATAGACCCCGGCGTTGTAGAGCTCTTCGGCCTGGAACGGGTCCCAAGCGTCGCAGGCCGTGCGGTAGACCACGGCATTCATCTTTGGCTCAAGCGTCTGGAGCGGAATGTCGCTCAGATCGCCGGAGAACCCCTTGAACATCTCGGCGCGGCGTACCTGACGTTCGATCTTTGCCGAACTGAGGGCCTCCACCAGCGCGTTCCAGTCTGCATCTTCTGCATAGAGCCTGGCGAGCGAACGATCCACGTCATCGACGCCGGTGTTGGCAATGACCGTGGCGTCTCCCAACCTGGGATCTTGGCGTGTAAAGCGGCCGACGAACTGGATCGTGACTGCGACGCTCTTGTGATGATCGTGCAGCGCCGCGATTTTCAACTCCGGTAGGTCGAAGCCCTCACCGAGCATGTCGACGCAGACGATGATCCGGCTGTCGAACCGTCGCAAAGCGGCAAGATTCTCGCGACGCTCCTTAAGCGACTGCTGGCTGTGAACGATGACGGGTCGGTAGTCCGGGTAGGCAAGCGTGTAGAGGCGATGGAGATGCTTGGCGCGCTCAATGGTGCTGCACCGGGCCATCGCCAGATGATTGAGGCCGGCATCCAGATCGGCGGCGAGCACGTCACCCAGCTTGTCGATGATCGCCTGGTCCGCGTCGAGTTGATCGAGTCCGAACACCGCCTCGAACCGGATCGGCTTGAAATACCCCTCCTGCTGCGCCTTCTTCAGCGGATAGGTATAGATGAACTCCCCGTCGACGCGGCGACCATCTTCGCGGAACGGTGTGGCAGTGAACTGGACGACCGGAATGGGCGGCGTGCGTTCGGCGAACAGTCCGCGAAAGGATGCCCAGGTACGAGCCCCGATGTGGTGTGCCTCATCGATGAAGAGCGCCGAGGCTCGGGTCGCCATATGCTCCTGAACCGGCGGTTCGGCGCGGCCGGCAATATGCATGGTGGTGACGATGACATTGGCGCTGTCGAAGATCTGATCGACTTCGGCGATCGAGGTCGGGATGCGGGTGAGCCGGGTGACCACGGGAAATAGCGCAGAGACGTCGAGACACGACTGTGCCTTTAGGACGCCAAACGTCTCGAACTTCGCAGCGATCTGCTCGCGCAGCGCATCCGTCGGAACCACGACGAGCAAGCGACCAAACCGCTGACGCGCATTGAGCGCAAGCATGGTCTCCGTCTTGCCCGTGCCGGTCGGCATGACGATCGTGGCGGGGTCCGTCGAGCGCGTCGCATGAGCAAGCGCGGCGTGAAGGGCGCCGATCTGCGGCCGCCGTAATCCCGGATAGAGCGGTTTGTCATCTGTGGCCGCACGACCTTCGCGCAGATGAAACGCATCCTCCCAGGATGCCGTAACCCCGGTCAGCCGCTGCAGCATAGCCTGGGCACCCAATGCTGCCGGATCGATCGGCTTTGGATGCAGCCAACGCCCTTCACCACGTTCGAGCGCCTCACGGATGGATTGGGTCGTTGTCGCGCCGGGGACAAGCAGGACGAGGTCGGCATCGAGCGAGGCTGCCGTTTTGGCGCTAATGATTTTCAGCGTCTCGCCGCTTTTCAGGTTCGTCTCAAAGCCGCTTACCCGCCGAACCGTGAACGGCTTCAGGCGGCATGGGGTTAGAGCGGAGGGAACCGCCTGCTGACGCACAGCGCTGCCCAGAAGCCTGCCTTCCAGCGCCAGCAAAGCCGGGAACAGAAACGTCACCTCCTCGCTGAACAGATCATCCTGTTCAGGCGCCTTGGCGGTCGCTCGCGTCAGCATGGCGTCCGTTCCCTTCTCTTCAGGCGGCCAGGGGCGCGGTTGTGGGCGTGACGGCGATGACCTGCCCTGTCGTGACGAGGACAATCAGGCCGCGGTCAGTCCCCGTCATGTCGAGATAGGCTCGTACCTGCGCGCGATAGTGATTGAGGGTTTCGGCTGTCGGCTGCACATCGCTTTTCCAGTCGATCACAACGGTTGGCCTGTCCCCGTTGTCGAAGCTGGTGGCGTCAGCGATTCCCACAGTCGCCTGTTCGACGCCGTCAACGTCCACCGCTGCATAGACCGCCAGCTCGGGCACCAACGTAGGACGCAACTCCGCGATCTCGGGGAGCGCCAATGTGCGGACTACGCAACCGGCAAGCTCGTCTGGAGAAAGGCCCTGAGAAGGGTCTGCCATAACGGGCCTGCCGATCTCCCCGATGAGCGCTCGTGCGCGCTCGCTGAGGGCTCCGGCATCGTCCGGCGTCTCGCCGGTCAGGACCTCTTCCAGCAGCTTGTGCAGGATCAGGCCCCTTTCGCGACCGCCCTGAACATTGGGGCGCACCGCCTCGTCATCGGGCTGACCGGCCTCCGACGCTGCCCAGATTTCTACCGCTTCCGGGGTCAAAACCGGTCCATCGGCGCTTTCGTCGCGGCTTGGCGCAAGCCAGATCAGGCGACGCTGTCGCGCTACGATCGATGCCGCTTCAGCGGCAAAATCATCCCGGGTCTGGTCGTTGGCCTCGCCGCCTGCCGCAAGGTCGAGCTCGGGCGGCAAATGCGACAGGTCGAGCGCCGGCAGTTCGGCAAGCGAAAGATCCAGAAGCGAAATCCATGCAGATTTCGATTGCGCCGCATCGAGGCGCGGAAGCACCAGAAGCTCGCGGGCGCGCGTTGCTGCGACATACCACAATCGGATGCGCTCCCGGTCGAGTTCGGCCTTCTCGGCGTCCCGCGCAGCTTCATAGCCAACAGGCTTCACCCCAAACACCGGGCAATAGAAGGTGTCGCTGTCGCGGTCGGTCACGGCGCTTTCGGGCGCCATGATGCCGGTCATCGTGTTGATCGGGACGACGATCGGCCATTCAAGGCCCTTGGCCGCGTGCATCGTGTAGAGCGCCACGGCCTCTTCCTGAGCATCGGGCCGTCCCTCGACCGCCCGGGCCTCATCGGTCCACGCCGCTGTCATCGTCTCGGCGAAAGCGCGCAGACCGCGAACAGCAAAGGACGTCGTCAGGCTGAGATAGAGATCGACGTTGGCAAGCGCGCGCTCTGCTTGGCCGCGATGGCGTTCCAGCAGGATGGGACGGACCCGCAGCGCGTCGATCGCTTGCGACAAAAGGTCGTGCGGTGTGGTGCTGTTGGTTTGACGATAGAGTGCCTGTAGCGTCTCGATGGTCGATCGGGCCAGCGGATGCGCGATATGCTCGAGCTCAACGCCGAGGTCGAGGCGGGGCAGCCGTTCGGGATCGTCTTCTGCACGAGGAAGTGCCCAGATGATGTCGAGCAGTTCTTCTTCGGTCAGACCGACGAGCGGGCCGCGCAGCAATGCCCCGAGGGCGAGCGTGTCACGGCGGTCGGCGAGAACACGCGTCAGCGCGATCAGATCCTGGATCTCCTGGCGGCGGAACAGGCCTTTGCCTGCCTGCGTGGCGACCGGGATGCCGTGGCGTTCGAGCGCCTCCTCGTATCGCCAAAGATCACTGCCGGTGGGCGCTAGCAACGCGATGTCGCCTGGCCGGCAAGGTCGACTGGCGCCTGAGCGACGATCGAGGATCATCTCACTGCCAATCAACCGGGCGCACATTTGGGCGATCGCGTCGGCTTCACCGTCGCGCTGTTGCTCAGCTGAGGCCTTGCCATTCTCATCGGCAACGGCAACGTCGAGAGCCGCAACGCAAAGGGCCTCGCCGCGATCGGCGTGAAAGGGATCGAGCGCCGTGAAGCCGGGTTGGCCCTCGCTCGAAAGCAGCGCCTCGAAGCGGTCGTTCACATAGGTCAGGATCGGCGCGCAGGAACGGAAATTGGTGGAGATCGCCAGGACGCTCTCAGGGTCCTGCGCGAGATAGGCATCGCGCGCGCGGACATAGGCGCTGACATCGGCGCCGCGGAAGCGATAGATCGCCTGCTTGGGATCACCGACGAGGAAGAGCGCGCCGGGACGGATCGTGAAGGCGCTCCAGTCTGCGCTCGCGACCCCGGCCGGCGGCTCGCCGCAGAGGCGCCAGAAGATTTCCGTCTGAAGCGGGTCAGTATCCTGAAACTCGTCGACAAGGACGTGGGCGAAGCGGGCGGCGAGGGACCGTCGGACATCGTCATGATCGCGCAAAAGATCGCGCGCCGCGAAGATCAGATCGTCGAAATCGAGCTGGGCGGCCGAACGCTTGTAGTCCCGGAAACGGGCCAGCACAGGCTGTACCTGAGCGATGAGGTCGCACAGGACGCGACTGGCGACGTTCTGGACCAGATCCTGCCAGGCTTGGCAGCACGCGGCGTAATGCGCATCCGCCGCGATGTTCAGCCGTTCGCCTTCGGTCTTGGCCAAGCCTTCGCGCTTGGCGGCTTCGACCCATTTGCCCTTCTTCTTGTAGGCAAGGAACGAGCCGGTTTTGGTGCAGAGGTCGGAATGCGGCTGTGTAACCAGCAATCGCACCAAGCCGACTGGCGTTTCGATGACCGGCCCGCTGTCGAGCCCTGCGGCCATTCCGGCGAAGCGCTCGGCGAGCATGGCGGTTTCTTCCTCCACCGCTGGTGCGGTGCGGATGAACTCCATCAAACCATCGACGGCGTGATGGAAAGCGCCCAGGTGCGGGGCCAGGCCGCTGACCGGCGGCGCGGAAACGGTCCTGCGTTTGCGCAGGTTGGCGACGATCTTGTGGATCAAGCCGACGGTTTCGCCGGGATTGTGCAGCACCATTTCCGCGATGATGCCGCCTTCACCGCCCGAGAGCTGTTCGCGCAGCCACGTCTCGACGATTTCGATGAAAGCGAGATCGGCTTGGTTGCGGTCCATCACGCTCGCGCCGGGATCGATGTCCGCCTCGACCGGGTAGGGCTTGATCAGGCGCTGGCAGAAGCCATGGATTGTCGAGCAGGTGATCTCGTCGATGACCGATGCGGCGGCCGCAAGGTTCTCGTTGTGGTTGGCTGACAAGCCGTCGGGAAATGCGATGCGCAACTCGGTCGGAATTGTGCCGGTCGCGAGGTCGGCAACGAAGTCGCGAACGCGGATCAGCAGCTCGCTGGCTGCCAATTCCGTAAAGGTGACGGCTGCGATCGACTTGGGCGCGATGCCCTCGGCGAGCATGGCGGCGATGCGGCCGGCCATCACGGCTGTCTTGCCGGAGCCTGCGCCGGCTTCGACCAGGATCGAGCGATCATGGACGCCGATGGCGGTGCGGCGGGCGGCGTCATCGCGCAGTGTGTTGGTAGCAGCGGTCATCACTGCGCCTCCCAGACCAGCGCAGCATCGCCGAAAGCTTCGGTCGCGGCGGGCAGTTTTCGTTTGCAGTAGGTGGCGCCCGCATTGGCCGGCAGGGCGAACGCCAGATCGTCGTATGCGCCGCCGGTGTCCGGACCGATTAGGGCCTGGCCGGATTGAAGGTTCGCCCTAGCGGCTTGCAAATAGCCGGTGATCTCGGTGAGTGTCGCTTCCGGGTCGCCGAGTTGGAAGTCGACCTGATCGCGCGGAAAGAGCAGCGATGCACTGATCGACACGTCGTCGCCAAGAAGGGCCTTGACGGCGAAGGCATAGAGGCAGCGTTGCAACTCGCGGCCACCATCGAGACTGATATCGTCCTTGGGCGGCCGTCCGGTCTTATAATCACGAACGAGCGCGCGCTTGCCGTCTCCGGCAATGTCCAGGCGATCAATATAGCCGGCGATGCGAAAGCCGGTTGCGGGGATTTCGACGGGTGTCTGCGAATCCCACGGGCTGGCGGTGTCCGCCTTGGGCGTCGCGCCGCCGAAGGCGACTTCGCCAAAAGAGCGGGCGTCGGGCAGATGCTCGTCGCCGTAAGTCAGGGCGCGCGTGGTAAGAATCCGGGCGTCGTCGAGCGTCCGTCGCCAGATGAGCGCCGGTGGGACCGCTCGTTCGCTTTCCCACACGACCGCGATCCTGGCAGCAGCATCCTGCACGGCGCCAGCGATCTGCGCTTCGTCAGCCGCGGCGAGGCCGCCGCCCTTTTCAAGCGTCGCAAGCGCCAGATCGAGTGTCATGTGAACTAGGTCGCCCATTGCCAATGCATCAAGGACAAGCGGGTCCGCGCCGCTCTCTGGGGTGCGCAGGCGCATCCCGTAGCGCCATACAAAGCCGAGCGGGCTGCGGAGCAGCAGACGAAGCGAACTGGCCGATTGAGTCCGGCCGAGGATGGCCTGCGGGAGAGGATGGTCAGCGCGAACCAGTCCATCGTGCGGTGTAATCTCCTTGCGATGCCAGTTGCGCCAAGCCGTGGTGGCGCTGATGGCCTGGCTGTCCCGCGCGAACTCATCGGGTCGTGCCATCAATCGATCGGTCTCGCTGAATGCGTGAGCCGGAACCGCATTGCGCCGGATGTAGATCTCCTCAGATGCCGGACCGAGCAGCGCGCTGCGCCCCAGCAAGCGGCCTTCGCTGTCGCGGCGAGCGCGCGACATGACGATCTGACCGCTCGTCGTGGCGAGGATGGTCTCAAAATCTCGCCGATCCGCCGCGCCGACCGGCAGCGGGTCCAGCTCAGCGGTTGGGATGATGTGATCGGAAATCAGACGATCTTCGGAAATGCCGCGCGGCCAGCGCGATGAATTCATGCCGATGAGCCGAACAAAACGGCGCGGCGAAGCCGCCAAGGCGCTTGCGGGCATCCAAGCCACGGAAACGCAGGCCTCAAGCCCGTCATCTTGTTTCAGGCTGTCCAGGGTCGCATCGAGCGACCCCGATGGTCCAGCCAGCAGTGCCTTGCGCCAGATCGCCAGGGCGCGTCCGGACAGAAAGGCTGCGCCGATCTCGTCGGCTGCCGGATGTCCCTTCGCCAACAAATCAATGATGCCACGCAAGGTCGGCGTATGATCCGTCGCGTCGGGCCAGTCGTCGGCGGTCAGCCGGTCCAGCAAGCGTTGCCAAGATGCCGGTGAAGCCAGCGGCGCGTCGGTCGGCAGGACGCGCAGCCAGCCCTGCGGAAAGCCGGCAAAGGGGCCGGTTTCCGAACCGCACAACGCTGCGAGCCGACGTATCCGGGTCTGCGAGAAGCCGCGAATGAGGAGATCCGCGAGTGCCGCAGCCGCCTGACCATCCCGGGTTGTCGTGACCTTGATGCCGTGGACGAACTGAAGATCCAGGTTCGCATCGGCGCGCAGGGCGAGGAGGTGATCGTCATAGTCACCGGTCGATGCGGCCGCGATCGCGATGTCGGCGGCCTCCGCTTCTCCTGAAGCCATCAGGCCCCGCGCCCATCGAATGGCCTCGATCGCCTCGTGATAGGCAGTCGCGGCGCTGACCGTACTGATTGCCGGAGCGGTTGGGTCTGCCCGGTTGATCGTGACGTCGAACGCGTCCAGCCACAGCGGGGTCGGCCGAGGGCCGGCTGTCCAGCTCACCGAAGTATGCGCGGTGAGCTCCTGCAGGAGCGGACGCCAGCACGGCGAAAGCTCGGTGATACCGACGATCTCGAGCGGACCCAAAACCGCATGAGCATGAGCAACGCGCTCCAATGCGCGGGCCACGAGATCGGTAGGACGCATCATACCGGGCGGCAACTGGGCTAGAACCGCAGCTTCCAGGCGCGCGATCGAGTCGAGCCGAGGATGATCCCCGGCGCGAGCGGCCAAGTCGATACCGGCCCGCCACGCCTTGTGGAGGGTGTCGGCCGCCGCATCGACCATGCCAGGAAGCAGCTTGATGCTTTCCAGCTCTCCGAGGGTCGTGTCCGGCAGCACGGCCTGGATCGCGGTTCGCAAACACTCGTCATCGATCGGACGGGCGAAGCCACCGGCCAGACGGACCGTGAGTTGTTCAAATGACATGATCTGCACGCCGTGTCGGCGCTGCCGCGCCGCGTCGAGGCGCAACTCGCGCATCGCCAAACGGCCATGGGCGACGATGGTCCGCCGGTTGGAAAGGGTGGTCATCGTCGTTCTCCCTGACTTACTTCTTGTTCGGGCGCTGCGTCAGCGCCGAAGCCGCCGCCGATTTTGCCGCTGCGCTCGACTTGGGGTCGCGCAGCACCTGCGATGCCGCACTCGCGGCTTTCTTGCTCGTTACTTCATTCTTCGAGGGGGTCTTGGCCATGTGGTCCTCCTGTTGCCCGGCACGGTTTCGCTTGACGCGACTCCGTGATGGGAATAGAAACTACACACGTCGTGCAGATGTGTCCATATAGTTTTTATCTGCATCCGTTTTGGAGGAAGATTCGGATGGCGGAAAGCCTGACGACATTGAAGTGGGGCGTTGAGCGTCGGCTCGAGTTCATCGAGTTCCGCCTGTTCTGGGAAGGCGGGGTCAATCGCTCGGACATCATCGAGATGTTCGACGTCTCGGTGCCGCAAGCATCAAAGGATTTGACGCTCTACCAGGAGCGAGCGCCCAACAACGCCCTCTACGACAAGAGTGCCAAGCGGTACGTCGCGAGCGAGCATTTCGAGCCCCATTTCCTCAAGCCCGATCCCGACGGCTATCTGTCGCGCCTGCGGTCGGTCGCTGAAGGACTGATCGATCTATCGGAATCCTGGATCACCCAGGTTCCCGACACTGACATCGCCTTGACACCCCGGAGAGATATCGACGCGTCCGTGCTGCGCACGGTCCTCAGCGCCGTGCGCGATCACCGGTCGGTGGACATTCACTATCAGTCGATGAGCAAGGACCGGCCCGATCCGATCTGGCGACGGATCACGCCCCACGCCTTCGGCTATGACGGCTTCCGCTGGCACGTTCGCGGCTATTGTCACGTCACCGACAAGTTCAAGGATTTCCTGCTGCCGCGCGTTCTCGGGATCGGGAGCCTCGGCGAACCTGGCGCGCCCGCAGAGCATGACGCGCTTTGGCAAGAGCGGTTCGGTGTCGAGATTGGCCCTCACCCTGATCTGACCACAAGTCAGAAGGCCGTCGTCGCCAAAGACTATGGCATGGAGAAAGGCTCAGCGGTCCTAACCGTGCGCTACGCCATGCTGTTCTATGTTCTGAAGCGGCTCGGCCTCTTGGGCGACGCCGCCAAGCTGCCGGCCCGGAGTCAGCACATCGTTGTCGTCAATCAGGCCGAGACCGAGGCGGCTTTGGAGAAAGCCGATTTTGCGGTGTGAGCATCAGGGCGGTCGGGGTCAGTAAGGGTAGATATGGCAAGGCTTGAAGAGATTCGGAATGGCGCGTCGGTGCGCGGCATCGCCTCACCCCAGGCGGCCCAGATCCTGTCTGTCGACTGGATCGGCGATCAGGCGATCAACGTCGTCTACCGCGATCTGAACGGTGCCGTTGCCGAAGCCGTGCTCTATCGCGACGACGAGTACCGGCTCGAAGTCGAGGTCAACGGGCGGCCTTGGTCTTTCGACGGCGATGGTGCGCTGCTTCGACTGGTGACCGAGGCCAACCGGATCAAGCTCGCCCATTTTTTTGATCCCTATCTGGCCATCCACACGAGTCTGGTCGATCCGCTGCCGCACCAGATCTCGGCCGTCTATGGCGAGATGCTGCCGCGCCAGCCACTACGCTTCCTGCTGGCCGACGATCCCGGGGCGGGCAAGACGATCATGGCCGGCCTGCTGATCAAGGAGTTGATCGCGCGCAGTGATCTCGAGCGCTGTCTTGTGGTGGCGCCGGGCAGCCTGGTGGAGCAATGGCAGGACGAGCTGGGTCAGAAGTTCAATCTCGAATTCGACATCCTGACCCGGGACATGATCGAGACGTCACGGTCAGGTAATCCGTTCGAGGACCGCAACCGGCTGATCGTTCGCCTCGATGTCCTGGCGCGGAACGAGGAGTTGCAGGAAAAGCTGGCGAGCGCCCGCGAGTGGGACCTTATCATCTGCGATGAAGCGCATCGCATGTCGGCGACCTATTTCGGCGGCGACGTTAAATACACCAAACGCTATCAGGTTGGTCAGAAGCTCGGCGAAGCGTGTCCCCGGACTCGAGGATCGACGGCCCTGGATGACAGCCTTCGGGACGCAACTCGGTAGGGTCGAGCTGGCTACCCCCGAAGAGACCGAACGCGTGCGGGCTCTGTGCCTGCTTCCGACCCGACGCTCAGCAGGGTGGACAGCATCGCGGCGCGGAAAAGTTGCCCCCAATGATTGTCCACCTTGTCTTCAAGTCCGGCATAGCCGGAGGCGTCGGCACCGGGCTGACGCTCCAGGATGATCGAGCGGCCGTTGGGGAGGATCAGGCGGTTCCAGACCAGAAGTGCTCGGGATTGGCCGAAACTGACCTGTGCGTCGTACTGTCCAATCAGCCGGGCACCTTGGGGGATGAGTAAGATGCGCCCGGTGGGGCCATCGTAGACATTCTCGGTGACTTGCGCGGTGATCTGGCCGGGCAGGTCCGAGCGCAGGCCCGTCACCATCGCTGCGGCAATCACAGCGCCCGCTTGGACGGTATAGGGACTCGCCGGGGCCTGAAGCGTTTCGGTACTGATCGTGCGCCGGTCAGTGGGACCGCCCAAGAATGCCGACCTCCGATCGCCTTCGCTTGGCGGCGGTGTCGGTTGACCGCTTCCGGCCGCGAGGGCGCCGAGTTGCGGCGACGCCGCTCCCGGCATCTCGAGCCCACCGGCTGAGGGACCGCTGCCGGGCGTGCGGGATTCCCCCGCGAACAGTCGACTGGCGCGAGCGGCCTCGCGTTCCTGAGCGATCCGCTGACGCTCCTGCGCAACGCGCTGGGCTTCCGGATCCGGCGCGGTCGCGGTCGCGGGTGCCGGAGCGCCCGGGATAGGACCGGGCTGGATGCCGTTGTTGAGCATGGGGCGTCCGAGATCGCCGGGGAGCGGCGGCCCGAGCGGCGGCACTTCACGAGGCACCCCGGCATAGGATGTAGGCAGCCGCGACAGGCCGTCGGCCGTGGTCCTGTTGTCGGTGTTATAAAGCTCGGCGGTCGTTGTCGGTCGGCTGGATTGCAGCGCCCATATCAACGATCCGCCGATGGCGACGGCCGAAACGCCCGCGATGAGGCCGAGCACTTTTCGCGACAGGCGGACGACCTTGGGCCGGTCGGGCCGAAGACGCAGCTCAGCGGCGATTTCGCGCTCTGGCCGAGGAGGATCGTCCGGCGTTTGCTCAGGAACGGGGCCGGTCACGATGCCGGCCTCGCGTCAATGCGAACGATACGGACGCGCCGTTGGCGATCTCCGCCCAGGCGAAGCTCAGCGCCGCCAAAGAGACGGTCAATGACCATGTAGCGGCCGCGCACACGGTAGTTCACCAGTTCGGCATCGCCCTGCGCGCCGATGATCCAGAGCGGGGGCATCTCGCCCTGCGCAATGCCGGTCGGAAACTCGATGAAGACCTGCCGCCCGTCGTCGAAGGCTCTAACCGGTCGCCAGGCCGGATTGTCGCCTTCGATCCGGTAGCGAAAGTTCAGCGACTCCAGCGCCGGCAACGGCGAGGTCGCTGCCGTCTCCGCGGCCTGCGCTTGTGAGTTCTGGCGGCGTAGGGCGATGAGCTGGTCTTGCGGATAAGACCAGGAAACACTGGCCATGTAGGTGCGCTCGGCCGCCCGCAGTTCGAGATGATACGTCCGGCGATCGGTATTGATCACCAAGTTGGTCTGAAGATCGGCGCGCGTCGGCTTGACAAGGATATGGATCCTTCGGGTCGGCCCGCTGCCGCTTTCCGTATCACCGATGATCCAGCGCACCGTGTCACCGGCGGCCACAGGTCCTGTGCCAACCAGTTGCTCACCCGCTTCAAGGGCGATGTCGGTCACCTGGCCCGGCGCTGTGTACACTTGGTACAGCGCGCCATCCGAATAGGGATAGAACTGAACGGCGTTGAAATAGCCGGATCGGCTTGGCTGAATGCGGGCCGCGCCATTTGCGGCTTCGACCCGTGCGCGCGGGTCGGCCGGCTCCGGTGTCGGCGAGGAGGGCGGTGGAATGCGCTGAAGTTGGCCCGGCAGAGGCAAGGGCGTCGGAATCTGCACGATTTCAACCGGCTTGGGCGGCTCGACCTCGGGCGTCGCCGGCTGCGGGGCCGCGATAGGATCATAGGTGATCTCCGGCGGCTTCCAGGTATGCGAACAGGCCGCGAGCGATACCGACGCAAGCATGATGGTTGTAACGGGGATCAGTCGCATCAGCCGAGCTCCTTCGACCAATTGAGGGCATGGACGTACACACCGAGCGGATTCTTGCGCAGGCGCTCGACGTCACGAGGGGTTTGGATTGTGATGGTCAGGATGGCCGTCCAGCGCTCGGTGGCCGCGAGCGCCCCATCGACGTATCGCCGCTCGACCCAAGCAACGCGAAAGCTCCCCGGTGACGCTCGGATGACGCTGGAGACATCGACCGCGACCTGTTCCCGGCCGACCTTGGCAAACGGGTCGTTGACCCGGGCATAGTCGTTAAGCGCCAGCGCGCCTTGGTCGGTCGTATAGTCGTAGGCGCGTAGCCAGTTCTGGCGCAGCACGATCGGGTCCGCCGGGATTGAGCGGGTTTCCTCGATAAAGCGGGCGAGATGCCAAGCGATCTGAGGATCGGTCGGCCGATAGCCGGTCTCTGCTGGCGAGATCGCTTGGGCTTGCCCGAGCCGGTCAACCTGCACGACCCACGGCACGACCGTTCCAGACATGGCTTGCCAAACGACGGCAGCGGACAGGCCGGCAGACAGGAACAGCGAGCCGAACGCCATTAGTCGCCAGTTGCGAGCCTGGATGCGCGCAGACCCGATGCGGTCATCCCAAGCCTGAGCGGCACGTTGATAAGGGGTCTCGGGTTCGGGCGTCCGGCCGTAACGGCTGGACGGTCGTTTGAAGAACATCATTCACCCTCTCGAATGCTGACAGAAGAGCCCGCGCCGCCTCCATCGCCGGCACGGACGGCATGGATGGCGGTCTGGATGCCGTGCGCGGCTGATTGGCGTCGACGCATCGATTTGGCCCAGGCGGGCTCCCCGGAGGCGGAGCCCGCATCGTTGGCCGGGCTGGCGTCGGTCCCTCCGGTGACTTTGCCGCCCATGGCTTCGAACGCCGCCCGGCCACCGGCTTGGTAGCGCTGCCCCATCTCAGCGGCTGCTCTGCGGAGCGGCGAGGCCGCTGCGGAAGCCCCGGCTTGCGCGACGCCGGATAGTCCGCCCGCAACGCTGCCCCCTTTTGCGGCGCTTCCAAGTTGATAGGCCGTCGAAGCGCCGCCAGCGACACTGGCTCCGCCCCGCACGGCCGCCATCGCCGCACCGCCCGCCATGCGCGCGCCGGCTGCGCCAGCAAGGAGCGCGCCGCCGGCAGCCAGTCCAGTGCCAACGGCTGCCCCGGCGCCAAGCTGCGGGCCGCCCGAGACGATGCCATTGGCGATCGAGGGGCCAAAAATGCCAAGGCCGAGCAGCGACAGCGCAGCAAGCACCAGCGCCATCGCGTCTTCGATTGTGGGCTGGGCCTGAAAACCTTGCGTGAACTCGCCGAACAACGTCGATCCGATGCCGACCACAACGGCGAGCACCAGCACCTTCACGCCTGAACTGATCACGAGACCAAGCACTCGTTCAGCCATGAACGCGGTCTTGTTGAACAGGCCAAAGGGCACGAGCACGAAGCCGCATAAGGTCGCGAGCTTGAACTCGATCAAGCTGATGAAGAGCTGGATGGCGAGGATGAAGAAAGACAGCAGCACGATCGCCCAGGCCAGCAGCAGGACGACGATCTGGATGAAATTCTCGAAGAAGCTGATGTAGCCCATCAGCCCGGAGATGGACTCCAGGATGGGCCTGCCGGCATCGAAGCCGACTTGGGCAACGCGACCGGGGCGAAGAAACTCCGCAGCCGTCAGCCCTGTGCCCGATGCCTTCAGCCCAAGCCCCGCAAAGCTTTCAAAGACGATGCGGGCCAGCGTGTTCCAGTTGCCGATAATGAAGGCGAACGCACCCACGAAAAGGGTCTTCTTGACCAGGCGAGCGAGGATATCCTCGTCTGCACCCCAGGCCCAAAACAGCGCAGCGAGCGTTACGTCGATGACGATAAGGGTTGAGGCCAACCACGCGACTTCGCCCTGAAGCAAGCCAAAGCCGCTATCGATATAGCGGGTAAAGACTTCCAGAAAGCGGTCGATGACCCCGGTGCCCTGCATCAGCGTTGCTCCTGTCGGCTAATCGGAGCGCCGGCATGTTCGTTGACGGCTGGCGCCTGCGTGTTGGGGGCGCCGAGAAACCGGCGGCGATTTTCAGACCACGCCCGTTTGCAGCCTGGATCATCGATCGCGGGCGAACCCAGGTCGTTGCAGCGGACCAGTTCGGCTTCGAGCGGATCGCGCGCGATCGTCGTGGCGGGGCTTCTTTCGGCCGGCCTGTCGGAGCGTGCCGCCGTCGTGAACCACACCGCGATCGCGACGATCACCGCCGCGACAGTGCCGACGACGAGGATCCGACCAGGCTTTGGTCGCTGGAGCCTGTCGGCGAGCAATCCAGGCCAGCGCATCGGCCCGCTCAGCGATCGTGGAACATGGTGACCTCGGTGGGCTGGTAGCCCTGACCCGGAGTCAGAAAACGGCGAAGCTGCTCGCGACCTTGGTCCGCAGCCGCCGCGCGCTGCGCCGCTTCGAGGTTTTGCGCACGCCCCTGCGCCGCGACGGCGGCAGTCAGATCGGACAGTTGCTGGGCCTGGAGCGCCAGAAGCTGATTGCCGGCTTGGGTCGCCTGCAGTGCGCCGGTGGCGGACTGGCTGGAACCTACCAATGCCGCCATCTGCGTGCGGTTGGTTTCGATATTGCCCACAACGCCAGCCTGAACACGCATCGCATCCTGAAGTGCGCTGACCGATGTCTGCCAACGCTGGCGGGCCGATGCGAAGAGCGCCTGATCGGAACTGGAGGCGCTGGCTGGCGCGTAGCTGGTCTGGAAGGCGCGATCGATCTGCTGCACGTCATAGGCAATGCTCTGCGCCTGCCCCAGCAGTTGCTGGGTCCTAGCGACCGACTGCTGGAGTTCTTGCAACGAGGAATAGGGCAGGCTCGCCAGATTGCGGGCCTGATTGATGAGGCTTTGCGCCTCGTTTTGCAGCGAGGTGATCTGGTTGGTGACCTGCTGGAGCGAGCGCGCGGCCTGCAGGACGTTTTGGGTATAGTTGGTCGGGTCCCAGACAGTGATCTGGGCCTGAGATGGCATCGGCAGCGTGGCCAATGTCAGGGCGGCGAGACCGGCAGTCCATGCCGGACGGAATTGGAGCTTCATGGCAGTTTCTCCTCTTGTGGGGTGATGATGAGATCGGTCGCCCAAGCGACGCCGCGGGCCTCAAGCCAGGCCTTGGCAAAGCCGGTCGGGCCATGTTCGGCCATCAGCCGAGCAATGAGGATTTGATCGCCCTTGCTGGAGGCCGCTGTGAAGGCGAGCGCCACCTCGCCCAGACCCAGCTCGAACAGACGATTTCCGCGGCGTGACTGGCAGTAATAGTCACGCTTCGGGGTGGCGCGGCTGAGGATCTCGATCTGACGATCGTTGAGTCCGAAGCGTTCGTAGATTGTCGCGATCTGGGGCTCGAGCGCGCGCTCGTTAGGCAGGAAGAGCCGCGTCGGGCAGCTTTCGATAATGGCCGGCGCAATCGCCGAACCGTCGATGTCGGCGAGCGATTGGGTGGCGAAAATCACGCTCGCGTTCTTTTTCCGCAGCGTCTTCAGCCATTCGCGGAGCTGGCTGGCAAAGCCTTCGTCATCGAGGGCAAGCCAGCCTTCGTCGACGATCATCAGCGTCGGACGACCATCCAGACGATGTTCGATCCGGTGAAAAAGGTAGGCAAGCACGGCTGCGGCGGCGCCCGTGCCGATCAGGCCTTCGGTTTCGAAGGCGAGCACGTCGGCTGACCCGACACGCTCGGTCTCGGCATCGAGTAGACGACCCCAAGGCCCGCCGACGCAATAGGGCTTGAGCGCTTGTTTAAGCGCCTGGCTCTGGAGCAAGACCGATAGGCCCGTGAGGGTGCGTTCGGACTTGGGGGCCGACGCCAGATTGTTGAGCGCCGACCAGACATGCTCCTTTACGTCGGGCGTAATGTCGATCTTCTCGCGGGCCAGGATGGCGGCAACCCACTCGGCCGCCCATGCGCGTTCTTCTTCCGCATCGATCCCGGCCAGCGGCTGCAAGGCGACCGGTTCGCTCGCGTCTTCGGCGAGTGAGCCGCCAAGGTCGTGCCAGTCACCACTCATCGCCAGCGCGGCTGCCCGGATTGAGCCGCCGAAGTCGAAGGCAAAGATCTGCGACCGGGCATAGCGGCGAAACTGGAGCGCCATCAGCGCCAGTAGCACCGACTTGCCGGCGCCCGTTGGGCCGACAACCAGGGTGTGGCCGACGTCGCCTACGTGGAGCGAAAAGCGGAATGGCGTCGATCCTTCGGTCTTGGCCAGAAAGAGTGGCGGAGCATCAAAATGCTCGTCGCATTTCGGTCCAGCCCAGACTGCGGAGAACGGCATCATATGCGCGAGGTTCAGGGTCGAGACCGGCGGCTGGCGGACATTGGCATAAACGTGCCCCGGCAGGCTGCCGAGCCAGGCCTCGACGGCGTTGACGCGCTCGACCATGCAGGTGAAGTCGCGGCCCTGGATCACCTTTTCGACGAGCCTCAGCCGCTCATCGGCGATGCGAGGGTCATCGTCCCAGATGGTCACGGTTGCGGTGACATAGGCCGCTCCCACCAGATCAGAGCCGAGTTCCTGAAGCGCCATGTCGGCGTCCGCGGCCTTGTTGGCGGCGTCGCTGTCCATGAGGGCTGAGGCCTCGTTCGTCATGATCTCCTTGAGCATCGCCGCGATGGATTTGCGCTTGGCGAACCATTGGCGGCGAATGCGGCCCAGGACCTTCGCGGCGTCGGTCTTGTCGAGGCAGATCGCCCGGGTGACCCACCGATAATCGAAGGCAAGGCGGTTGAGGTCGTCTAGCAGGCCCGGCCAGGTTTGTGACGGAAAGCCCATGATGGTCAGCGTGCGCAGGTGAGCCTTACCCAGGCGAGGTTCTAGCCCGCCAGTGAGCACTTGATCGGCCAGGATGGCGTCGAGGTGCATGGGGGTTTCAGGCACGCGGACTTGATGCCGGTGGGTCGAGACCGTGGCGTGCAGATAGGTCAGGGTCTCAATGTCGCTGAGCCACGCGGTTTCGGGCATGAACCCGTCAACGAGGTTGAGGACGCGGTCGGTGCGATCGATGAAGGTGGCGAGTTGCTCGTGACCGTTGACACCGGATTGCTCGCGGCCCTCGTACAGCCAGGCCTCGGCGCGGGCGGCGTCCTCGGCCGGCGGCAACCAGACCAGTGACAGGAAATAGGACGATTCATAGTGCGCGCCGGCTTCGTCGAACTGCGCTCTGCGCTCGAAATCGACGAGATTGGAGACGCCGTCCGGAAACGTGCCAGGCGGATAGGCACTGGCCGGATGGCGCTGCGCCTCGACGAAGATCGCCCATCCGGAGCCAAGACGCCGCAAGGCATTATTGAGCCGTGAGGTCGTGGAGACCAACTCGGCGGGTGTTGCGCTATCGAGATCCGGACCGCGGAACCGGGCAGTGCGCTGAAAGCTGCCGTCCTTGTTGAGGATGACGCCTTCGGCAACCAATGCCGCCCACGGCAGAAAATCGGAGAGAGCTTGGGATTTCCCGCGATACTCGGAGAGATTCAGCACGATCGGTCTCACGCGCCGAAATGGGTCGGGTAGCGAAGGTGGCGGCGCACCACGTCGACGAAGGCGGGGTCGCGCCGCGCTGCCCATACGGCGGCCATGTGCCCGACGAGCCAGATCAGCAGGCCAGCCAGCCAAAGGCGCAACCCCAGCCCCAGAGCTGCGGCGAGCGTGCCATTGATGATGGCCAGCGAACGCGGAGCCCCACCGAGAAGGATCGGTTCGGTCAGGCTGCGCCGAACCGGGGCATAGAAGCCGACGGCGGGTTCATCTGCGCCAAGCATCAGACCAGCGCCCCACCGCCGAACGAGAAGAAGGACAGGAAAAACGAGCTGGCCGCGAAGGCGATCGAAAGCCCGAAGACGATCTGGACCATCTTGCGAGCACCGCCCGAGGTGTCGCCAAAAGCGAGCGTGAGCCCGGTGACGATGATGATCATCACCGCGATGATTTTGGCGACCGGTCCCTGAATCGACTCCAGGATCGACTGGAGCGGCGCCTCCCACGGCATGTTGGAGCCGGCGGCGTAGGCAGGTGCGGTTGTGATCGCGAGCAGCGCGAAGGTTGCTGCGCCGGTCAAGCAGCGACGGAACATGGTCATGGCAGGTCTCCTGGCGAAGGTTGGAGGTGGTGGATGAGCCGGTAGTCGCCCTCCGGGGTCAGCCCTTCGACGCGCATGAGCTCGGCGAGCCGGCGGGAGGTGCCACGGCCAGAGAGAACAGCGATCAGGTCAATGGTCTCGGCGATCAGCGCGCGCGGCACTGTGATCACCGCTTCCTGGATGAGCTGTTCGAGACGCCGCAGAGCGCCAAGCGCGGAGCCGGCGTGTAAGGTGCCGACACCGCCGGGGTGGCCTGTGCCCCACGCTTTGATCAGGTCGAGCGCTTCGCCGCCGCGCACCTCACCAATCGGGATCCGGTCAGGACGCAGGCGCAGCGCCGAGCGAACCAGGTCGGTCAAGCTCGCTGCGCCGTCCTTGGTCCGTAGCGCGACCAGATTTGGCGCCGCGCACTGCAATTCGCGGGTGTCTTCGATAAGCACCACCCGGTCGCCGGTTCTGGCGACCTCGGCGAGCAAGGCGTTGACGAGTGTCGTTTTGCCGGTGGACGTACCGCCAACCACCAAGATGTTCTTGCGGGCGTAAACGCCAGCGCGGAGGCTCTCGGCCTGCTCAGCGGTCATGATCCCCGCCTCGACATAATCGGTCAGGGTGAAGACGGCGACGGCGGGCTTACGGATGGCGAAGCTGGGCGCGGCGACGACGGGAGGCAGCAGGCCCTCAAAGCGCTCGCCGGTTTCGGGGAGTTCGGCGGAGACCCGCGGGTTGCCGCCATGGACCTCGGCTCCGACGTGGTGTGCCACCAGCCTGACGATGCGCTCGCCGTCTGCCGCGTTGATGCGCGCGCCGGTATCCTCCAAGCCGCCCGCGAGCCGGTCGATCCACAGACGGCCATCAGGGTTGAGCATGACTTCGACGACGCCCGGGTCATCGAGATACCCGGCGATGTCGGCGCCCAGCGCGGTCCGCAACATCCGTGCGCCGCGTGCGAAACTCTCGGACCGGAAAGCAACTGTGGTCACGAACGTCGTCCCGTTTTCGCGTCTCGCCGGAGGCGAGACAGTCAACGGGTCGAGCAAGAAGCGGCGATATCGTACTGATTCAATAGGCTTGAGGGCGTAGTAGGGCTGTAGCGTACAATGGCAGGGAAACGGCGGTTCACTCCTCGTCGGGATCTGCGCTCGTGGTTGCCGGAACGTCCTGAACGATCTCGTCGGCGAAGCTGCGCCCCTTGGCGAGGCGTCGCCCCAGGGTTTCAACAAAGCCCTCGAAGCGTTCGCGGCCCTTTGCCTGAGCTGCCGCTTGGGCTGAGTCGGGGAGCGGCGGCACGGCCGTCAGCCAGAAGCGCACAAAAAGAGCCAATGTTTCGTTGCTGATCATGATGTGGCGCTCAAGCCGGTCGATCTGGCGGGTCATGCGATCGAGCCGTCTCGCCAGCGCCGCCTCCAGGCGGTCGGCGCCGTCTGGTGATAGGTGGGATGACAATGCGGCTTGCACCACGTCGCCCTGGGCGACCCGCCGACGCCGGGCATAGTCAGCCAAATCCCGGCTCAGCTCAGCGGGAAGGCGGAATGTCTGTTTGATTCTGGGAGGCGGCTTCACAATACGATCCCATCATCAGGATCGAGAGAAGCCTGGCGCGCCATGCCACGCATTCGCGCCTGCAGCGTCTGAGCGCGAAGGGCGTTGTCGTCAGGTTCGTCGTCCAGGGCGTCGAACTCGCGCACGGGCAGCGGTGTCTCCGGCGCTATTGCCTCATGCGCGGGAATTTCCGGCTCCCGCCGGATTCCGGCATTGGCAGAATCGTCGGCGTCGCCATCGATGGCATCATCCCCTGAGGTCCTTGCCGCGGTCGGCGCAAATGGCAGCGGCGCCAGCGCGCTCCAATCATCGCTCTGCGCGCCAACCTCCTCGCGCTGGGTCGGTTCGGTGGGAGGAGGCAGTAGTCGCGCCTTGAGTTGGCGGTCCTCATAGTAGCGCGCCTTCGTCGCCCGGACCGGGAAGAGTCCTGAAACGAGCACGATCGCATCGCTCGGCGGGAGCTGCATGATTTCGCCCGGGGTGAGCAGCGGCCGCGCTGTTTCCTGACGCGAAACCATCAAATGGCCGAGCCAGGGCGACAGACGATGGCCGGCATAGTTGCGGGCATCGCGGATCTCGGTCGCGGTTCCCAAGGCATCGCTTACACGTTTGGCGGTGCGCTCGTCGTTGGTCGCGAAACTCACTCGCACATGGCAGTTGTCGAGGATCGCATTGTTCGGCCCGTAAGCCTTTTCGATCTGGTTGAGACTTTGAGCGATAAGGAAGCTGCGGATGCCGTAGCCAGCCATGAAGGCAAGCGCCGACTCGAAAAAGTCCAGGCGACCGAGCGCGGGGAACTCGTCGAGCATCAACAGCAGGCGGTGGCGCCGTCCCTTGGCGGCAAGGTCCTCGGTCAGGCGTCGCCCGACCTGATTAAGGATCAGCCGGATCAGGGGCTTGGTTCGCGAGATGTCGGATGGCGGGACAATCAGATAGAGCGTGACCGGGTCTCGCCGATCAACAAGATCAGAAATCCGCCAATCGCATCGGCGCGTCACGCGCGCGACGACAGGGTCGCGGTAGAGGCCGAGGAACGACATCGCGGTCGACAGCACGCCCGATCGCTCGTTTTCGCTTTTGTTCAACAATTCGCGCGCGGCCGACGCAACGACGGGATGAACGCCGTCATCGCCGAGATGCGGAGTCGTCATCATGGCGCGCAGCGTCGTATCGATGGGACGCCTGGGATCCGAAAGGAAGTTGGCAACGCCCGCCAACGTCTTGTCGGCTTCGGCATAGAGGACGTGCAGGATCGCGCCGACGAGCAAGGCGTGACTGGTTTTCTCCCAGTGATTGCGTTTTTCGAGTGCGCCCTCGGGATCGACCAGAATATCTGCGATGTTCTGCACGTCGCGCACTTCGGAGGGGCCGCGGCGGACTTCGAGCAGAGGGTTATATGCATCCGAGCTGATATCGGTGGGGTCGAAGCGCAGGACGTGGCTGAACCGGTTGCGCCACCCCGCCGTCAGTCCGAAATTTTCGCCCTTGATGTCGTGAACAATACAGGCGCCCGGCCAGGTAAGCAGGGTCGGGATGACGAGGCCGACCCCCTTACCGGACCGCGTCGGCGCAAAACACAGCACATGCTCGGGACCATCATGGCGCAGATACCGCTGGTGAAAGCGGCCGAGAATGACGCCATCGTCGCCAAGCAATTTGGCGGTTCGTAATTCGCCAGGCGTCGCCCAGCGCGCCGACCCGTAGGTCGTGACATTCTTCGCCTCACGGGCACGCCATACAGACATGCCGACCGCGACGGCGGTCGACGCAAATCCGCCTGCGGAGGCGATGACAGCGCCCTGATAAAAGATCTTGGGGGCGTAGGCGTCGAAGAAATACCACCACCAGAAGAATGCGGGCGGCGCGTAGATCGGATGCCCCATAAGGACAAGCCATGGTCGTCCCAGTTCGGGCTGATAACCCAACTGCCATGCGGTCCATTGCGTGGCCCCCCAGACCGAAGCCAGCACAATGAGGGCGACAATCAGAACCTGGCCCCAGAGGATTTTGGTCGCGGACATAAGGAAACTCCCGCAGCGCAGGCGCTGACGGTGGGGTGCGCGTCTTGCTTTGCAAGGGCATTGTCAGTCGCGTCGTAGGATCGGCTAGGCTGTCGTGCAGAACGGTGGGGTCAGCCGATGCCGAGCCCTCGCTTGCGACCCATCGACCAATCGACGCCCCCGCCAGGAAGCATCACGCCTGTGACTTGGCGGCCGAGATGCTGATCGAGGGCAGGTTTCCAGGGCACGAGCTCAAAGCCCAGGCCGTTGTCGATCATGGCGAAGCGGCCTGAGGCGAGGTTGACGCGCTGGCGGTAGAGGCCGGCGACATGATTGCCCGGCTCCGAGGGCCGATAGGGAAGGCCGGTCTCGCTTGCCAGATGACCTGAGGCATTGGCCAGCTCGCTTTGTCTCAGCGTATCAATGAGGTCGCGTGCGAAGACCGCGCCTTGGCGGCGTCGATTGGCCAAACCCACTGCGGCAAGTGTGTCTGTGCGCTGATCGAGCGCCTCGCGAACTTCGGCGCCGAACCCTGTGCTGGCGACTGGCGACGGATCTCGGCCGACGAGATGACGATCGAGCCAGGTCGCACCGGTGGCGGACACCTGTTCGGCCAGATCGAAATCCGATCGCACCGAGAGGGTGAGACGCTGCTGATTGTCCGCGCCGGTGAAGGGACGCACCTCCACGATTGCACCGATCTTGGCATCACCTGTGGCTTCGATGCTCGGTAGCCGGACATGATGGGTTCGGCCATCGATCCCATCGATGACGACATAGCCGGTTCCTGCCAGTTCATCCTGGAGGCCGCGATCGACGAGGCGGCCGAGGACGTTCGGCGAGCCCTCGCCGTGAATTGCGAAGTCGGCGACGCCGCGCGATTGACCTTGCCGATTGAGCGCCCGATGCATCGTTTTGATGATGTCTCCGCGTTCGCCTAACGCCCGCAGAGTCGTCTCGGCGTCGGGTGCGATGGTCCATTGCGCGGGGCCAATCTGATCGGTGATGCCGAGGCGCTGCAGATGCTGGGCACGGCCGACCAACAGATCGTGCAGGTCTTTGTCGCCGTGAGCGTGCCCACCAGGACGGAGATCGATGACGCCGCCGGTGTCGTCCGCATAGTCGCGCAAGGTTCGATCCAGGCGGGTCCACCGCTCCGCACTGACCTCACGCCGCAGGGTCACGCTGACCTCTTGGTCGCTTCGCGGCCCAAGCTCCAGTGACACGAGCCGCTCAGCCTGACCCCGCAGACCGCGACTGATATAGTCCCGGCTGATAACGAGGTCGGCGCCATCCTGATCACGCCCACGGACCAAGAGATGGACGTGAGGGTTGTCGGTGTTGTGATGTGTGACCGCGACCCAATCGAGCCTGGTTGCCAGATCTGCTTCGGCCTGCGCCATGAGGTCGCGCGTGAATTCTCGGAGGTCGCTCATCTGCGCCGCGTCCTCGGGTGAGACGATGAACCGAAAATGGTGGCGATCCTCTTCGCACCGATCGGCAAAGGCTCGGCCATCAGCATGGTCGCTTGCGCGATCGAACAGTTGACCGGGACGACCCTCTCGGTTTGTCCCGTCGCGTTGAAGGTAGGTCAGGTGAGTGGAAAGCGGGGCGGCGCGAAAGTGACTGCCACGGTGACGTGCGACGCGCGTCTTGATGAGCACCCGGCGTGAGGGACTGCGTAGCGCCGCACGCGCGGTCGCAGCGCGGCCACGACCGAACGAAGATTGCCGGACGCTGACGCTGGAAAACCGTCGTCCGCCATGCCCGGCCCGGCTGGCCGCTCGCATGACTTTGGCCACGAAGCTTTTGGCTTTGCCCCCAGGTGTTCCGCCGTCACGGCTTCGACCGGGCCGGATACGCAGGTCGTCGTCGCCCCGCTTCATCGGTTCATGTCCTGCGACAAGCGCTTGCTGGCGTCTAAGCGAATGAAATGAAATCGAAAATCTCGAGAATGTCTGGCAGGGTATCGGCGGGTGCCAGACAAAAATATCCAAGAATACCAACCGCATAGACCCAAGCCGCAGGCAGGGCTTTTATCTTGCCCTCTGCTCTGTTTCCGACAGTTTTTACGCCGACCAACCTGCCCATCACCGCCGACAGTACGCCATTGCCGCCGATGGCTGCCCGGGACACGATTTCGCAGGGGGTGCTTCATTGCGCGGACCGGGCCTCGTTGCGCGCAACGAAAAGGGGGCTTTCGGCCGGGAGGAGCGACCGACGGGAAGGCGCTGGCGAAGACGACGTCTGTGCAACCCCGGTGGCGACAGATGGATCGTCTCGAAACATCGGCGGTGCATTGGCAGTGGTAGGCGATGGCGCTTGGTCACGCCCCACGCGCGTTGGATTGGCGACGAGAATTTCGAGAATTCGATTTGCGTCGCTGGGCGCAGACTGCGCGACCGAAACACCATTGGCGCGCACGAACAATGGGGCCTCGAAGGGGGAAGGTGGGCGCCTGGCAGCAGGTTCGCTGGCGCTATCGACGGCGGCGAATCCGAGCGCCGGGGCCAGCCTCGACAGATAATTGACGGTCTCTGAAGGTAGGGGACGGCTTCCGTCGAGGTGGCCTTCCCAGCGCCCTGGCCCAGCATTGTAGGCCGCCAAAAAGCCGGGCGCTCCGTAGCGATCGTACATCTGGCGCAGATAGGCCGTGCCCGCGAGAATGTTGTTGCGGACGTCGAAAGGGTCCATGCCAATCCCGAGTTGCCGGCGCAATTCGGCGTAGGTCGCGGGCATGACTTGCATTAGCCCGATCGCGCCGGCGCGCGATACCGCGCGGCGATCGCCATTGCTTTCAACGCGCATGACGGCGCGGATCCAAGCTTCGGGAATGCCGAACCGCCGGGAGGCTTCGTCGATGGCCGTCGCTATCGGATCTCCCGCATTCTGTGCTGCTACCGGCTCCTTCGCGGGCGTTGCGTTAGCGCCGACTGTCACGCTCAAGAGCAGCGCGACCGTCGTCAAACCGAGTCGGCTGGCGCGAGGGAATGTCATGATTGCCGATCCTCCGCGGTCCAGAGCGGTCGAGCGACCCCGAGGATGGCACTGGCAGGAAGTGGCCCGAAGTACCGACCGTCCAGCGATCCGCTGCTGTCAGGATTGAGCAGAAAAACCTGATCGGCGGCGAGTGTTTGGCAGCCGCGCCAGACGGGCAGCCGGCGACCCCGCCGATCCCGACTGAGGGCCTCACCCATCATGACGCCGTCGACGGTGATGGTGCGATCACGCCGGCAGACGCGTTGCCCTGGAAGGGCCGCGACATGCTTGAGAAGCGGCACCCCTTCAGGCAGATAGCCGCCCTCCGACAGAAATCGCGCGAGTGGTTCTGGCGGATGGACGACGGCGATATCCATGCGCTCGGGTGAGCGGCGCGGATCAACCGCATACAGGCCGATCGGCACGCTTGCGCTGGCATTCCAGATCACGCGCGGGAGCGGGTGGATGACGGTGGTTATGGCAAGAATGCCGATCGCCGCCGTCGCTGCGGCGAGAGGTTTCCATGGCAATTTCATCGGTTCAGACTCCGCCGTGAAAGCCAGGCCGCGTGCCGTCGAACCGAGTAGGGACGCGGCTCCTCGGCAGCGGCAAGGCGGTTGTGGATGTGTCGCCAGTGGTCCGGACAGGCGTCGGCGGGCTGCACGCCAAGCGCCTCGACCTGATCGATCAGTTGCAGGACGCGCTCGACTTTGGCCCAACCGTTTGCGCGCAGCAGAACCTCACCCCCTGGCGCGACGCCGGGGATGGTCGTGTAGGCTTCGTTCGCATGGCAGGCGCGCAGAATATCGATGCGGGAGACGAGGGTTCCGTGGTCCCCGGCGGCCCACCGGATGAAGGCGAACACGCTGTCGGGCCTGAACCAAAAGGCCCGACGCCGACGATCGAGAATCTCTTCGTCCGCGACATGGCCGAAGCGGATCCAGCGCTCGATCTTGCCCTCAAGATGGAGCAGTTCAACGCGTGTTCTGAGGACGGTATCGGTCATCCGGGCGAACTTTCGTCGTTCGGAAATTCGCGATCGAGCAGCGCGCGCAACATATCGGCGACGGTTTGGCCGTTCCGAAAGGCGATAATCTTGAGTCGGCCGCGCATCGCCGGCGTCACGTCGATGGTGACGCCGTTCGCCGTCCGCGCCGATGCGGGCGACGACGCGGCGGGACCGTCCGGTGACTTCGGCGACCTGCTCGGTGCCGAACCGCTGGACGATCTGATCGAGGGCGCCTTGCACCGGGGCCAGTGCGCCGAGATGCTCGATGAGACGATCGCGACGTTCGAGCGCATCGCGGCATTGTACGGGCTGGCCATCCCGCATCACCGGCCGCGAGCACAGGTTACCCTCGCCATCGGTATAGGGTTCGAAGAGCTGGGTTGGGAACGAGTGCGCCAGATAGTCCAGGACATATTCGCGCGGGGTGATGTCGACGGCGATATCGGCCCATTCTTCGGTGGGAATGTCGGCGAGTCTCCGTTCGAGCAAGGCTTCGCCTGTGGAGACGATCTGGACGACGCAGGCGTGACCTTCGGCAAGGTCACGGTCGATCGCCGCGATCAGCGTCGGGGTCTTCATGGCGGTAATCAGATGATTGAAGAAGCGCTGCTTGGCGCTCTCAAAGGCCGACCGCGCCGCGGACTTGGCTTGAGCGTTCAGCGTCTTGGTTCTACCATCCGGCCCGGTGCCTGTGATGTTGGAGGCTTCAAGCGCGGCCGACAGATTGTTGTGAATGATCTCGAACGCGCCGGCATAAGCGTCATAGATGCCGGTTTGCTCGGCTGTCAGCCGGTGTTCAACGATCTCATATTCGACCCCTTCGTAGGACAGCGAGCGAGCGGCATAGAGGCCGAGCGCTTTGAGGTCGCGGGCGAGCACTTCCATCGCGGCGACGCCACCGGCCTCGATTGCCTGCACGAACTCGGCGCGGTTGGCGAACGGGAAGTCTTCGCCACCCCACAGGCCGAGCCGTTGGGCATAAGCGAGGTTGTGAACCGTCGTCGCGCCGGTCGCCGAGACGTAGAGTATGCGGGCATCGGGAAGCGCATGTTGCAGGCGTAAGCCAGCCTTGCCCTGCTGCGACGCGGCCTGCTCGCCGCGTTCGCCCTTGCCGCCTGCGGCATTCTGCATGGCGTGGGATTCGTCGAACACGATGACCCCGTCGAAGTCGGAGCCCAACCAGTCGACGATTTGTCGGACGCGTGAAACCTTCCCCTCGCGTTCGTCGGACCGTAGCGTGGCATAGGTGGTAAAAAGGATGCCTTCCTCCAGTCGGATGGGCGCCCCTTGGCGAAAGCGGGAGAGCGGCGTCACCAACAGCCGCTCCTGGCCGAGGGCCGACCAGTCGCGCTGGGCGTCCTCAATGAGCGCGTCGGATTTCGAGACCCACAGCGCGCGTCGATGGCCCTTCAGCCAATTGTCGAGAAGGACGCCGGCGACTTGGCGGCCCTTGCCCGCGCCCGTCCCATCGCCAAGCATGAAGCCTCGGCGAAATCGGACCATGCCGTCGGCATTTTCAGGCGCGGCACTGATCTGGTCGAAGGTCGCATCGACTGTCCAGGCGCCTGCCAACTGGCCATCATGGGCTTCGCCCGCATAGATGACGGTTTCAAGCTGGGCATCGGAGAGAAGGCCGGCTTCGATCAATCCCTCCGGCAGGAGCGGAACATAGCTCGGCTTCGGTGGGCACACAGAAGCCATGGACGCGGACTGCACGAGCGGCGTCGGATGGGGGCGAGCTCCATCGATGGCCACTGATTGCAGTCCGTAGCCTTCATAGAGAGCCTCGGTGATCCGATCGGCTGCGGGTTGGGACCAGTCCACCACGGAATAGCGGAGCGGCACGGCGGCGGGGTCGATCGATTGCGACGCAGATCGTGCAGGCGACGCAACGGATTTCCGCAAAGGCGGCTTTGCGGAGACGCGGCTCGGCGTAAAAGCGGCGCTGATGGGCAGGCGCGCGGGAATCGCATTGTCGACCCAAGCCAGAAGCTCGGTCGTACTGGACGCCATGCCGGGTGTGATGGGGAAGCATGATGGGTCATCGGCCGGGAGACGGTCGATCACGGTCAGGCGCGTTTCGGTCGTTGTACCATGCCGAGCATAGACACGGCCGTCGATCGCGGCGGAGAAGACGATTCGGCCCCGCGCCTGAAGGTCGATGAACGCATCGCGCCATGCTGCATCGTAGGGGGACAGGCTCGCCCCAGTGATGGCGACCAGGCGACCGCCTTCGGCGAGACGGGCCAGGGCGGAGTTGATGTGCCGCAGGGCCGCGTCGGCGACGCGGCCTTCGACCTGCGCTGCGACCGAGAAGGGGGGATTCATGAGGACGGCGCTAGGGACGAGCCCGGCGTCGAGATGATCATGGATGTGGGCGGCGTTAAACCGAGTGACGACCGCGGTCGAAAAGAGGTGACCGAGAAGGTCGGCGCGGGTTTCGCCCAATTCATTGAGCGCCAATTCGGCGCCAGCAAGCTCAGCGAAGATGGCAAGCAATCCGGTCCCGGCCGATGGCTCCAGAACCAGATCACCCGGCGTGATCATGGCTGCGCGTGCCGCGATCCAGGCAAGGGGCAACGGCGTCGAGAATTGCTGGAGCGCCTCGCTTTCTATCGAGCGTCGGGTGTGGGTGGGGAGCAGGCCGGCAATCTTGCTGACCACGGCAAGCTGCGAACTGGCCGGACGGCCGCACAGCGCCGGTCCAAATCGGCGCAGGAATGCGATCTGCGCTGCTTCGCACGCCTCATAAGCGTCTTTCCAGGTCCACAGCCCTTCGGCGTCCGATCCGCCAAACGCTGCCTCCATAGTGGTGCGAAGGGCGCGGGCATCGAGCGCCGTGCCCGCGATCAGGGTGGGAAGGAGATCCAGAGCGGCGCGGCGGAGCGCCAGGGCGCGATTGGCCGCCGCGCGGCTTGTCACGGTGAGGGTTGGGGACGCGAGTGCGGTTGATGTCATGGCGGGTCATCCGGGAGAGCAGGAGGAGGGCAAGCCGAACGGCGCTCTCTCTCTCGACCGCACCGGCTCGCCCCCTCCCGGCCCCGCTCTCACTCTGTTTCTGCAAAGCCGCCGCCGTCGGCCGGAGGCAGATAGGCGTCGAACGGATTGCCGGGCGCGAGATGGCCGAACGGCGTGAAGACATAGTCTTCGCCGTCTCGGCCGACGGCGCAAAGGACGTAGCGCAGCTCGCGCGTCTCGGCGTCTAGGCATTCCATCAGGGCCAGATCATCATTGCGGGCGGCCTGTAGGAGAGTCTGGAAATTGCGGGAGGCATGGTCGGGGATCGGCATGGCAAGCTCCTGACAAAAGAAAGGCCCGCCAGAAGGCGGGCCGAAAGGTGGGAGTGGAGCGGGGCGGCCGGACGCCGCCCCGCGATGTTCATTCAGCGGCGATGGCGTGCTCGAACCCTGTATCCGGCTCGGGGTCGGAGGCTCCGGTCTCGTCATCCTCGTCTGCGGTCAGGAAAGCCGGCAGCGCTTCGGGCTCCGATCCGTCCGGTTCGAGCAAGACGGGTTGATCGGTTGCGGTGCGCAACGGCTCCGGCAGCCAGCCTGAACCGGCCAGCAGCCGTTCGGCCTCCTTGGCCATATCGCCCTTCTTGAGGTGCTCAATGAGCTGGGCCTCGCGATCACCCTTGCCGTCGCGAACAGCCTCCAGAATGCGCGGCTTGGTCACGCGGCCGAGGTAGGATTCGACCGTCGGGGTCCAGCCTGCGGCGACCATGTCGAGATCGACGACCTGCGCCAACGCGTCAGCATGTTTCATCCTGTCGCCCTGGTTCCAGGACTGGTGGACGGCGTTGATGCTGAAGCTGACGCAGTGGGCGAACAGTGCCCCGCGTCGATCCGTGTCGAAGGTAGTCAACGTCTGCCACAACCCACCAGGGTCCTGAGGCAGCTGATCCGACCAGCTCGCATGGCGCGCGGTGATCGCCTGCGCCGACGCTGTGTCGTTGAGACCAGGCACCTGGTGACCAAAGGCGGAGTGCTTGGCTTCGATCTCCAGGCACGTCGCGGTGCTGAAGCGGTAGAACGTCTTCAGCGCGAGGGCATGAAGGACGGCGAGATAGGCAGTGTCGGGGTCGGCACCCACCGCGTTGCGCAACGCCAGCGTCCGATGCGCAGTTAGTTCGGTCATCAGCCGCTCGGGCAGCGGCTTGATGGTGTCGTCATCCTCATCGGGTTCGCCGCCGAGCTGGGCTGCGCCGCCGATCGTGATGACGGCGCGCTGGATGCCGGCATCGGGCTCGGAAGGCTCGACGGCCTCATCCGTATCGCCACGGGTGGCATCCGGCTCAGCTTCTGCCTCGTCCTCCGGTCGCACAAACCCGCGTTCGATCTTGAGGCTGCCAGAGCTGTCGAGGCTGACAAAGGCGCCCGCCCGCGTGATGTCAGCCGGATCGAACAGCGCCGGTCGGTTCTGGAGAGCTTCGAGCGCGGCCTCGATTTCGCCCAGGCGCTGGTCGGCCTCGTCGGGCAGCTCCTCGGCCTCGGCGTAGGTCTCCTCGAGCGCCGCATACTCCTGGCTGAGCGCCTCGTAGGTCGCGTGTTCTTCATCGGTCAACGAGCTGGTGGAGGGCAAGGCGCGGAGTCCGCGCGTGTGTCCGTAATCGAAACCGATGTCGGCGCTGATCCACTTCCAGCCTTCGGCGGCGACGGTCTCCGCAGCCGCCGCGAGTTTGTCTGAGACCAGACGGTCGAGAAGCGCCGGATCCTGGAACCACCCGCCGTCATCGGTCTGGAAGAGGTCACGCGAGATGTCGCCGCCTGCGGCTTCATAGGCTTCCGCGCCGATGAAACGTGCGCGTCGATCGGAAGCGCGCACGGCGCCTTCGGTCAACATGCGCCGGATCTGATAGGCTTCCTTGTAGGGGTTGCGCGCGAGCGCCTCCCAGACCTGTTCCTGACGCGCATGGTCGTTTGTGACGGTGAAGGCCATCAGCTGGTCCAAGGTCAATTCGTCCTCGGCGTAGAGGGCGAGCAGCCGGTCGGATACGGACGCCAACTTGAGGCGCTGGCGAACGATGGCCGGCGTGACGAAGAAGCGCGCCGCGATTGCCTCGTCGCCCTGACCCTGTTCGCGCAAAGTCTGGAAGGCACGAAACTGGTCGAGCGGATGCAGCGGCTCACGTTGACTGTTTTCGGCGAGCGAATCCTCCTCGGCCGAGATGTTCGCGCTCTCTCGGATGACACAGGGCACGGGTGCTGTCCGCGACAGGCGCTTTTGTTTCACGAGCCGTTCGAGCGCACGATAGCGCCGACCTCCGGCCGGCACTTCGAACATGCCGGTTTCATTGCCTTCGGCATCGACGACCGCGCGGACGTTGAGGCTTTGGAGCAAGGTCCGTCGTGCAATGTCCTCGGCAAGATCTTCGATCGACACGCCGGACTTGATCCGGCGCACATTGGACTGGCTCAGCAAGAGCTTGTTGAAGGGGATGTCCCGCGAGGGGGACAGGACGATCTTCTGGGAAGCTTGGGTCATGGGATATTCTCCGTGACGGGCGGCCGGGAGCCTCTCTCTCGACCCTGACCCGTCACGAACTCCGTCTCGACCCTCTTACTCTCCTGGACTCCGGCCGAGCTGGCGCGCAGCGGGCGAGGTCACGCCGCTTCCCGATCCTCCTCCCGTGCCGTCGCACTGGGCGCGAAGGCCAGGAGGTAGTCCGCCGCTTTGGAGGCCGCGCTCGCGGCGCGCACGATGGCGCGATTGTCCTCGCGCAGGACGTCGAGCCAGGCGCCGATGTAATCGGCATGGCGCACGGTTGGCGCGATGCCGAGGCTCGCGCAGCAGAAGGCCGACGTCATTTCGGCGACGAGCTCCTCGCGCGAATAGGCCTTCGACCCGAAGCCACCGCTCAGGTCGCGCGCGAGGCGTCCGGGATGGCCCGACCAATGCCCCAGCTCATGCAGGGCCGTGCGATGCCAGTTGATCGGCTCGAAATAGGCCTCGGGCCTGGGGATCTGGATGAAATCAGGACCCGGTGCATAGAAGGCCTTGTCTCCGCCCAGGCGCAGGTCGACGCCGCTGGCACGAATGAGCGCCTCCACTTCTGGCACGATCAGACCTTCGGGAATGGGTGAGGGCGGCGCCGATAGCCTGTCGGGCAAGCCCTCACATTGGGCGACATTGAACACGGTAAAGCGCTTGAGGAAAGGAATGGCGGCTGGATCGTCACCATTGTCCTGTGCCCGGCGACGCTCGTCATCGGGGATGAAGCGATCGGCATAGACGACGGTGGTGCCGTGTTCGCCTTTGCGGACATTGCCGCCCAGCCCCAAAGCCTGGCGGAAGGTGAGCCAGCCTTGCGTGGCGAAGCCATGTTGGACGACCGCGCCCCAGAGGATCAGGACGTTGATGCCGGAATAGCCACGATCGGTCGCGGCGTTCCGCGGCATGGCAAGTGGCGCCGATACCGTGCTCGAGCCCCAGGGCTGGACCCAGGGGAGGCGGCCTGCCTCCAGCTCGGCAATAATCTTGGTCGTGATCTCGTCGTAGATGTTCGAGCGCTGGGTTCGGGCATGGCCTTTGGAAGCTGGGCGTGTCATCGCGTATCTCCGCGACGGGCCGGCCAGAGAACCTCTCTCGACCGTCAAAACCCGTCACGGCGACAGCCGCAGCCCTCTCCCTCTAATGTGCGCCTGCGGATCCGTCAGCTACCTACTGACCGACACGCGGACCTGATCAAGCAGGCTCCGCGTCACGGCCAAGGCCTGATCGGGCGACATCGCCAAGCCGCCGGTGGCCACCAATTCGGACAGTCCGTGCCGCTTATAGTAGGGGCTGATAGTGGCGATCAGGGCGGCAAGGTCGGGATGCGCTGGTACAAATCCGACCTTCGCTGCTTCGCCGAGGGCTTTGGCGATGTCATGCCGCACCTCGATGCGGCAGCTATCGTCGTCCCATCCCCGCTCAACAAGGAGCGCTTTGAGCCCGAGTTCGAGTGCATAGCCGACATTCTGTAAAAGCGGTTCTCCGCAAAGCCGGGCTTCAGGTTCGGCGACGTGATCGGCCATGACGAGGAAGCTCGCGGCCCGTTCGAGCAGATGTGCCTGAAGCGTGGGTTTCATCGCGTGAGTCTCATGCTAACGGTCAGAGACAACGCACGTCGCTGCGAATGGATTCCGCCGTCAGGATTGGTTGTTACCGCGGGGGCGTTGCGGGGCGCTCCCCGCAGAAGGGGTCGGGCGAGACGTGTCGGCTCGACCGCAGGGGAAGGCATTCCCCTCCTGGACCTAGACCCTTCTGGATTGAGGTTCGACGATCAGTTGCCGCCTTCGGGCGCGTGCCGCGCGCGGAGTAGGTCGCCGATCGAGCGTCCATGGACGCGGCAGACGGCGATCACCCGGTCGAAAACGATCACGCGGCCACGCCGCCCGCGCCGCGCCTCGCAAGCTACATTCTGACCGAACGCAACCTGCTCGAGGAGCGATTTGGACAGGCGGCCATCAGGGGCGTGGAGTTCGGGCGCGTCAAAGTCCGCCAAGCGCACTTCGATCCAGGTGTTTGGATCGTTGGAATTGCCGACGCACAGTCCGTCGCCGTCACCGACATAGCGGACCGTTCCCGAAAACTGCTGCCCCGGCTGAGATGGCAGGCGACCTTCGCAGGGGTCCGCCCGGGCGGGCGTCGCCATTACCGAGAAGGCAAAGGCGCAGAGGACGAACGCTGGTGGGCTCAGCACACGGCGCGCCGCAATCATGCGGGATCCTCGGGCGCGGGAATCGTCAGGCCATAATCGGCCTTCAGCATATCGACGATACGAACCAGGGCGCGGTGAATGCTCAGCTCGTTGGCGCCGAATTTGTAGTGGCCGGTGATCAGCGCTTCGGGCTCGAGATCATCGACGCGCGCCTTGCGCTTCTCCTCCTTGCCGTCGCGGATGTATGTGACAGGGTATCGGAACGACCGTCCTTCGCCCTCCCAGACGCCCCAGGCGCTGTAGTTCTGGATGTTGGCATTGTAGCACTCCGAACCGATGATCGCCTCCATCCGCACCAGGATGTCGCGAATGGGACCGACCTTGGCGCGGGTGCGCTGAACGTAGCGATAGCCCTCGATCGCCTGTTCCACCGTCTCAAGCTGCATGGCGAACCAGTCATGCTCGGCGGCGGCCTTGCGTTTGTGTTCGGCAATGAAGTCGGTCGGGACGTCATCGGGCGCGAGGGCGGCTAGGGCTTTGAAGGCCTCGACCTCCTCCGAGACAAAGCCGTAAATCTCTTCCCAGGTGGTGTGGTATTCCTTCGCCTCCGTGAGGATCGCCGGCTTGTGGTCCGCAGCCTCCCCGTAATCTAGGTCGTCCAGCCCTCGGTAAGCGGTGGTCTCCGCGTCGATTGTATACTGCTGCATCTCCCGATCCCCCGGCCATTCCTCGCGGGCGACGCGCTTGATCTCGGTCAGGATTGCGGAAGGAATATCGTCAGCCATATCGGTTCTTACTCATGCGTTTATCGACAGCCATGCGCGAGCGATCATGGCGTTGGTGTCACTTCGAGCAAGAGATAGTGTAGCGAAGTCGTCCCATCCGCCCACTGGAACTGGTAGTCGCGCGCTAACGTGATGGGCGGACCGAAGTCTCCGCCAGTGTTGTAAGTCAGAGTCTTTCCAGCCTGGTATGTCGCCCCATTGCGAAAGTCGAAATCGCTGGTCGCAAGGGAATACACCTCGTTGCTGACGTAGTGCAGGTGGTCGGTCGCGACGATCATGAAGCCGACATCCGCGACGTCACCACAACTTTCAAGGCGCGCAATGTCTTTGAAGACCTCGTAGCGATTGTTGGGTTCTCGATGGTTCTTCCGCTTGAAGAACTTGAGCTCGATCGCGCATCGCCACTGTCGACCGTCATCGTCAGTGAGCCGGAACCACACATCGATGCGGCCGCGCTTGCCGCCGGCGCCGCGTAGAGGCTTTTCCAGCTCAACCGAGAAGGTCTCGCGCTCGCTGGTGATTTCGAGATCGGCAGCAGTGGCGATGATCCTGCCAAGGTGGAGTTGCAAGGTCGCTTCGCTTTCACACTGCACCCGACCGCCCGCTATCTGGCGGAAGAGGGTCGGAACCGACAGATTCACGATGGTGCGCAGGCGTTGAACGGACATAGCCTCGTCGATACTCCAGGTTGGCAAAATGTTGAGTCAGCTATTCCCATATGTTGTTCGTCGAGCAAGATGTTCTATAAAGGTTCCGCTATCGAGGGAGGACGTTGTTGGCCGAGATTCTTTTGAATGAGCAGGCAATCGCGCCCGGCGAACCCTATTTCGCGGTCTACGTGGACCGTCCTACAGGCGCTGGGCAATCGATCGTCGCCGAACTTGAAATGAACCTGGTTGGTCCGGTCACAGCCCAGATGGCGAAGCCACGCAGGCTCAGCGGCTTCGAGCTCCCCGCCCTCGAATTGATGCATAAGGCAAAACAGCGAGCGGCCGAGCAAGGTGTGATGAAGATCCTGCTGGTTGATCCGCAGGGGCTTTTGAGTTTGGCGCGGATCAACCGCTATGATCACGGTTAAACCAATGCGTCGCCACGGCGAGGCTGGGGAGCCGCCGCGCCGTGCGTCGCGGGACTGACCTGCAGCGAACCATCCGGATCGCCGATTTCGAGCTACCGCGCGGCGCGGTGCCGATCGAGACCCTTATGGCGATGCCCCGCGAAAGCTGGGAGCACCTGCGTACCCAGATCAACATTCGGCGTCAGGAGGCTCCGAATACGGCATTGGCGCGGTGTCGACTTTGCGAAGGCGGCGTGTTCATCCGTGCGCAGGCGGTGGATGGGGATCATGTTCCGTTTTACGCCCATTTTCCCGATAGTCCGCCGACTTGCCCTTGGTACGATGGCGGCACCCTCACGCCGGACGACGCGCGTGCCGCGCAATATCAAGGCAACCAGGAATCGGCGCTTCATCGCCAGCTCTGTCAGGTTATCGAAGCGGTGGCGAAGGCTGATCCACGATGCAAAGCGTCAGCGATCGATACCTACCTGCGTCCTGCCATCCACACTCGTGGCCGCTTTCCAGACATTTTCCTCGATATGGGCGACTTGGGTCGCTTTGCGCTCGAAGTGCAGCTTTCCAAGCCGTTCGCACCCGAGATCGCAGCCCGGCATTTGCACTATGAGCGCGAGGGCGTGCGGCTGATCTGGATTTTTCGGCGCCTCGACGAGCCGTTGCCTCAAGGATTCCATGACGTCATCACGATGCAGCGCGGGAATGCCTTCATCTTCGATGACGACGCGCAGGCCGCATCCGTCGCGAGCGGTACGCTCGTCATCAAATGCCTTCTCGAAGATGGCAAGGGCAGCTACCTAAAGCCGAGGCTCGTCGGTCTTGACGATCTACAGACCAGTTCGGGTAGGTCAGCTTTCGTCGAAGATCGACGCAGCGAACGGCTGGCGACCTACTGCCGTGAGGTTCGCAATCGCTGGTGGAAGGCGTTCCAGCAGGCGCAACGCGATAAGCCTGCCTCGCCGTTTTATAGCGAGAGCTTTGCCCCCGCATGGGCCTCGGTCCGCGCGCACGTTCCGGACCTATCGGCTTGGAGAGATGCGTATTGGGCTACCCATGCGGATAAGGGCCAGGCGCATCTCGCCAGCCTGTTCGCGATACTCTGTTCGATCGCGCATAGCGCCGCTCAGGACTCCGACGTCGTTTATATCACCCGCCATTCCGGGGACGGCGCTCTCCTGGCAATGCTGAATAGCAAGGTCGGCTCAGCAGCCTTTGCGCCCTATGCAGATATGATCCTGCAGTTTCTGGGCGTAACCCGCGCGGCTGCCCTTGGCGAACGCACATCGCTTCAGAAAATCGTCCGCAATGCACGGGAGACGCATGACCAAGTCACGATCGATCACCCCGTGTGGAAGGCTGTCGTTCGGCTTTTCCCCGAAGCGCTCGATGGTGTGGTACGCGCAGAATTGATCGACTTGGCGCAACTGCCACGCTGGGCGGATCCTAGCTCTGGCCCTCAGGCGCTCGGATGAGAGGCCGGTGTTGGCGTCGGATCGGAGTACGGATTGCAGAGCTCTTCGCGCGATGAAGCGCGTTGCATTTCGGTCGTTCGACGGTATTTTTATCGACGCCCCGAGATGCATGAATCGGGTCAGACAGCCTCATAGTCTGTCCGATAGAAGACGATACATCGCGAAGAATGCATGTCGCGAACGGTGGCCGATTTATCCTGAAATTTCCGAAGCGTAGCTTTTTGCCAGATTCCCTGACGGTAGTTTTTCCGCGAAAATATTTTTTATGGTTCTAAATCAAATAGATGGGTTAGGCCCGAATAATCGAGTGGGAATGATTCGGCGGGATGTAAGGCACCGGTCGTGAGAAGACGCGGATGATCGCGTCTATCGACGTTGGCCGCAGACTTAAGAGCGGCGTTTTACGCGCAGCATAGTGATCGGCGGTGAAGTGCCGCCGCAAGATCGGCGATGCTGGAGGCCCGACCGGGAATCGAACCCGGGTGCGAGGATTTGCAGTCCTCTACGTCACCACTCCGCCATCGGGCCTCTATGCGTGGGAGGCGCGGCTAGTGAGGGGTTTTCGGCGCCGGGTCAACACCCCTCTTGGTCGATACCATCGGGCGAAGCCGGATGCCGATACAGATGATGGTCGGCCACAACAGCGTGTTGATCAGGTCCGACGTGGTGTCGGGCCAGCGCCATGACCCGAAATGCAGCCGGTCGAGCAACTCGTTGGCGAATTCAGCGACGATCACGAACGACAACGGAATGAAGCTGCCCAGCGACCGCCCGGTAATGAGCCGCGCCAGCATCAGGATGATCATGCCCGCATGAATGTGGAGGATCGTGTCGGGAAGGCCGGTGCCGTCGCCGATCCAGTCGATAAAACGGTGATAATAGTCGGGAATCATATCGCCGGTTAGTCCCGATCGTCATACGACGCTACCGCGCACATCATCGCGCCCGGACGATTTTGGCACATCCCGATACTTGGCGTATCGCCCATGGCGCGATAGACCGTTGCGATCGAAAAGGTGTATTGCGCAGATAAGACAGCTGTGCGACAGGGGACAGATGAACATGATCGCCGATTCCACCGCATCAGCCACGATGCGTCACGCCATGGTGGCCAGTCAGTTGCGGACCAATGCGGTCAGCGACCAGCGCGTCGTCGCGGCGATGGCGCGGGTCGCGCGCGAGGATTTCGTGCCTGCAGACGCGCGTGACATCGCCTATCGCGACACGCCGGTAGCGCTGGGTGGCGGGCGGCAGCTCAACGTGCCGATGGCAACGGGGCGGCTGTTGACCGAGGCTTATCTGGAGCCGACCGATCGCGTCCTGCTGATCGGCGCGGCAGGCGGCTATACCGCCGCGGTGCTGGCGCAGATCGTTGCGCATGTCGTCGCGGTGGAACAGGACCCGGCGCTGGTCGCATTGGCCCGGGCGGCGTTGGACGACGCACCGTCGGTCGATCTGGTCGAGGCACCGCTGTCGGGTGGGCATCCGGATGGCGGCCCCTATGACGTGCTGATCGTCGATGGCGCGGTGTCGGCGATTCCTGACGCGCTCGTCGCCCAGGTCAGGATCGGCGGTCGGGTCAGCTCAGGTCTAAGCGACCACGGCATCACCCGGCTGGCCAGCGGTCGCCGTACCGAGGGCGGTTTCGGACTGATGCCCTTCGCCGATGCGGAGTGCGTGATCCTGCCCGGGTTCGATCAGCCGCAGGGGTTTCGATTCTGATGTCGATGCGGGGGGGCATGAAGACATTGCTGACGGGCGCGGCGATCGTCGCGACGATGGGCGCGGCGCAGGCGGAGACGCTGCGCGAGGCGTTATTGAAGGCGTATCAGTCCAACCCGACGATCACCGCGCAGCGCGCCGCGCAGCGCGCGACGGACGAGAATGTGCCGATCGCGCGGTCGCAGGCGCTGCCGGGGGTCAACGCCACCGGCGGGCTGACCGACAATGTCGTCCAAGCAAACAATAATTTCCTGAATCCCAGCCGTTTCGGCCAGGCGGCGGTGAACGTGTCGCTGCCGATTTATGCGGGCGGCGCGGTCAAGAACGGCATTCGCGCCGCGGAAACCCGGGTCGAGGCGGGGCGCGCGACGTTGCGCGGCACCGAGGCGAACGTGTTCACCAACGTCGTCGCCGCCTATATGAACGTCATTCGCGACGAGGCGGTCGTCAGCCTGAACCAGCAGAACGTCAACGTCCTCAACACCAATCTTCAGGCGAGCCGCGACCGGTTTCAGGTCGGCGACCTGACGCGTACCGACGTCGCCCAGTCGGAAGCGCGACTGGCGCTGGCCAATGCGCAGCTTCAGTCGGCGGAGGCGCAGTTGATCGGCAGCCGTGAAAACTACGTCGCGCTGGTCGGCAGCCCGCCGGGGACGCTGGTGACGCCGCCCGCATTGCCGAACCTGCCCGATTCGCCGCAGACCGCGGTGACCGCCGCGCTGGACAATAATCCGACGTTGCTCGCGTCGCGCAAGCAGCGCGATGCGACGCGGTACGACGTGTCGATCGCGCGGGCGAACCGGCTGCCCAAGGTCAATCTGGTCACCGGCGGCACCTATGTAAATTATCTCGGCGCGCTGCCGTCGGTCGCGAACGGCGTCGGGGTGCCGAACAGTGCGACCAACGCGACCGCGGGTGTCCAGTTCACGCTGCCGCTGTTCCAGGGCGGGCGACCGACCGCGCAGGTGCGGCAGGCAGAAGCGCTCCGCAGCCAGGCGATCGAGAATGAAACCGGCGCCGAGCGATCGGTGATTTCCCAGACCCGCGCCGCCTATGCCATGTGGCAATCCGCGCAGCAGGTCATTCGATCGTCCGAAACCGCGGTCAGCGCGAACAAGCTGAGCCTGGAAGGGGTCCGCGCCGAAAACAGCGTGGGTACGCGCACGATCCTCGACATTCTGAATGCCGAACAGGAACTGCTCAACAGCCAGGTGACGCTCGTCACCGCGCGGCGTGACGCCTATGTCGCGGGCTTCGCGCTGCTCGCGGCGATGGGGCAGGCCGAGGCGCGCGATCTGGGGCTCGACGGCGGCGTGTTGTATGATCCGACGATCAACTACAAACGCGTCCGCAACACGATCAACGACTTCGGCGGCGATGGTGAACCGGATCCGGTTGCAGTGACGACGGCCGCGACTCCGGCGCAGAATGCCACGGTTACCCGACCGCTCGATCCGATCCTCGACACACCGGTCGACCGGAACCCGGCGTTGACAACCGGTGCGCAATCTCCGAACCGTCAATAAGATGGTTACCGTAAACGGGATGCTTCGCATGGGGGATGTCAGCGCCGAACCGTCGATGGAAGAGATTCTTTCGTCGATCAAACGCATCATCGCCGAAGAGGGTGATGGCGGACAGCCGCGCAACCGTCGACCGCAACGCCCCGCGCCGATCACGGCGCGGCAGCCGGATCGCGTGATCGACGATGCCGATGATTACGACGATGATGATCACGCACTGCAGGGCCGGGGGGCCGACGAACCGATTCTGGAGCTGAGCGACCCCATGCCCGAACCCGAAGCCCCACGCGCCCGTACGCGTCCCGCAACGACCGCTGCGCCTGCTCCCGCCGCAGCACCGGCAGAATCGCTGTTGTCGCAGGAGACCGCCGCTGCCAGCCGCGGGTCGCTCGACACGCTGAGCAAGCTGCTGGTGAAGCCCGATGCGGGTAGTGACGGCACGTTGGAAGGACTGGTGCGCGAGATGCTGCGCCCGATGCTGCGCGACTGGCTGGATGCGAACCTGCCCGACCTGGTCGAAACGCTGGTCGCGCGCGAAATCACGAAGATCACGGGGCAGGGGCGCTAACCATCACCGTAGTTTAGAGGCTCGCCGCGGCGTTGCGGGGCGGGGCGGGCTGTGCTTGTATCGCAGCATGAAGAAAATCCTGTCCGCGAGCCTGATCGCGATCGCCGCTGCCGCCGCCGTTCCCGCGGACGCCCGCCAACTCACCATGGACGATGTCGCGACGTTCAGCCGCGTCGGCGCGCCGACCGCATCGGCGGACGGCCATTGGCTGGTCTGGCAGCAGCGTGAAACCGATCTGGCGATCAACGGCGGCAAGTACGACTTGTGGCGGCTCGACCTGACGAAGGCGGGCGCGGTGCCATCGAAGCTGGTGGCCGATCCCGCGGTCAACGAGACCGATCCGCAGATCGTCGGATCGACGCTTTATTACGCCGCGAACGATGCGATCTGGGCGGTGCCCGTGACCGGCGGGACGCCGCGCCGCATCACCGATTTCAAGGGCGGGTTCAACGGGTTCAAGGTCGCCCCGACCGGGGACCGGATCGCGGTGTGGGCGGATCGCCTGCCAGGCGCGCCAAGCCTGGAGCCCGCGATGGTAAAGAAGGATCCGCTGGCGGGCGAGGCGCGGGTCTATGACAAATTGTTCGTGCGGCATTGGGATAACTGGGCGGACGGCACGCGATCACAGCTGTTCGTCCTGCCGCTGGCCGCAGGCGGGGCGAAGGGCAATGGCGTCGCGATCGAGGGCGCGCTGGTCGGCGATACGCCGTCGAAGCCGTTCGGCGGCGGCGAGGAAATCAGCTGGAGCCGCGATGGCCGGACGGTCTATTTCGCGCTGCGCGAGGCGGGGCGGATCGAGCCCTTGTCGACCAACCTCGATATATTCAGCGCGCCTGCCGATGGTTCGGCGGCGCCGGTCAACCTGACCGATGCGAATTACGCGATGGACAATTTGCCGACCGTGTCGCCCGATGGCCGCACGCTCGCCTATTTCGCGATGCGCCGCCCGGGATATGAGGCCGATCGTCAGGTGCTGACCCTACGCAACATCGCGAGCGGCAAGACCGTGTCGCTGACCGAACGGTGGGATCGATCGGTCGGGTCGATCGCGTGGGCGCCCGATTCGCGCAGCCTGTTGGTGACGGCGGAGGATACGCAGGAGAACCCGTTGTGGCGCATCGATGCGAAGACGGGACAGGTCACGCGGCTGACGAAGGAGGGCAATGTCTCTTCGGTCACCGTCTTGCCGCAGGGCGTGGTGGTATCGATGAACAGCCTGACCGCGCCCGATGATTATTATCGGATCGCGGGGGCCGGTACGCCGCAGCGGCTGACGAGCGTCAACGCGGCAAAGCTTGCCGGGATCGACATGCCGACCGTCACGCGGTTCAACTTCAAGGGCGCGAACAACGACACCGTCTGGGGCTATGCGGTGAAGCCCTATGGAAGCACGGGGAAGGTGCCGATCGCGTACATGGTTCATGGTGGGCCGCAGGGGTCGAGCAACAACAGCTGGTCGACACGGTGGAATCCGGCGGTGTTCGCGGGTGCGGGCTATGGCCTCGTCGCGGTCGATTTCCACGGGAGCACCGGCTACGGCCAGGCGTTCGAGGATGCGATCCGCAACAATTGGGGCGGGTGGCCGCTCGAGGATCTGCAGAAGGGGCTGAAGGCCGCGACTGATCAATATAGCTGGCTCGATGCGGACAATGCCTGCGCGCTCGGGGCGTCCTATGGCGGCTATATGATGAACTGGTTCGAGGGCAAATGGCCCGACCGGTTCAAATGCATCGTCCAGCATGACGGCGTCTTTGATGCGCGCGCGATGGCGTATGAAACCGAGGAATTGTGGTTCGACGAATGGGAACATGGGGGGAAGGCCTATTATGAGGACCCGCAGGCGTTCGAGAAATGGAACCCGGTCAATTACGTTCAGAACTGGAAGACTCCGATGCTGGTCATCACCGGCGAAAAGGATTTCCGCATTCCCTACACGCAGGGGCTGGCGACGTTCACCGCGCTCCAGCGGCGGGGCATTCCGTCGCGACTGGTCGTCAATCCGAACGAGAATCACTGGGTGCTGAAACCCAATAATTCGCGCCAATGGTATCGCGAGGTGCTCGGCTGGATGGACAAATGGACGGGGAAGGCCGCGCAGTAATCCCGGCGGCGCGCGTCCGTTCTTTTCGCGTAACGATGCGTGGCGCTTGGGGGTGACGAACCGCGCCACGCGCCGCTAAGGGATCGGGATGACCGAACTCGCCAAAACCTTCGATCCCGCCGACATCGAATCGCGCTGGTATGCGCATTGGGAACGCGAAGGGCTGTTCCGCCCCGACCGCCCGAACGCGGAGCCGTGGACGATCGTCAACCCGCCGCCCAACGTGACGGGGTCGCTCCACATCGGGCACGCGCTCGACAATACGCTGCAGGATATTCTGGCCCGGCATGCGCGGCTGAAGGGCAAGGATGCGCTCTGGGTGGTCGGGACCGATCACGCGGGTATCGCGACGCAGATGGTCGTCGAACGGCAGATGGCGGCGAAGGGTGAGAAGCGCACCGACCTGACGCGCGCGGCGTTCGTCGACAAGGTCTGGGCGTGGAAGGAAGAGAGCGGCGGGGAAATCACGCAGCAGCTGCGGCGGCTGGGGTGTTCGATGGACTGGGCGAACGAGCGGTTCACGATGGACGAGGGCTTTTCGAAGGCCGTCCTGAAAGTGTTCGTCGACCTCCACAAGGAGGGGCTGCTCTATCGCGACAAGCGGTTGGTGAACTGGGACCCTGGCCTCGGCACCGCGATCAGCGATCTCGAGGTCGAGACGCGGGAGATCAAGGGGAGCTTCTGGCGGCTGCGCTATCCGCTCGACGACGGATCGGGGTTCATCGAGGTCGCGACGACGCGGCCCGAGACGATGCTCGCCGACATGGCGGTCGCGGTGCACCCGTCCGACGAACGCTACACTGCGCTGGTCGGCAAGCTGGTGCGGCTGCCGATCACCGGGCGGCTGATTCCGATCGTCGCGGACGAGCATGCCGATCCCGAACTGGGGTCCGGAGCGGTCAAGATCACGCCGGGGCACGACTTCAACGATTTCGAGGTCGGCAAGCGCGCGGGCTTCACCGCGGGCGCGATGCTCAACATGCTCGATGCCAAGGCGCAGGTGACGCAGACGGCGGACGGCTTGATCCCCGCCGAGCTGATCGGCCTGTCCACCGCCGATGCACGCAAGGCGGTCGTCGCGCTGTTGAAGGACGAAGGGTTCCTGATCGCGCATGTCGACAAGGATGGTGAGGAACATGACGCCGAACCGCGTACGATCCAGACGCCCTATGGCGATCGGTCGGGGGTGGTGATCGAACCGTGGCTGACCGATCAATGGTATGTCGACGCCAAGACGCTCGCGCAGCCCGCGATCGAGGCGGTCAAGTCGGGCCGGATCAACATCGTGCCGAAAACGTGGGAGAAGACGTTCTTCAACTGGATGGATAATATCCAGCCCTGGTGCGTGTCGCGGCAATTGTGGTGGGGGCACCGGATTCCGGCTTGGTTTGGGCCAAAGAAATCGCCAGACGGAGCCGATGTGTCCGATATTTCTTGGACCGTTGAGGAACAAGCCTTCGTCGCCGAAAGTGAAGCTGACGTCATGGCGGAGCTGAGCGCCTATTATGGCCGAGAGGCTCAGTTCGTCATTTTCAATACCGAGGAAGAATATCTTGAGTGGGATAGCGCCGTATCGAGCAATCAGCAAATTGCAGAGCGGGCCAAAGGTCAGATCCCGATTTGGCGGGATGAGGATGTCCTAGACACGTGGTTCTCCTCCGCGTTGTGGCCGTTCGCGACGATGGGGTGGCCGGATGACCAATCCTCCCCGAGCTTGCTCGGGGAGGGGGACCATCGCGGAGCGATGGTGGAGGGGCGGCAACAGGTGCTCCCGGTCGAACCCGCCCCTCCACCACGCCCTGCGGGCGCGGCCCCCCTCCCCGAGACAAGCTCGGGGAGGATCCTCCAAGGCCGTTACCCCAATGACGTGCTGATTTCGGGCTTCGACATCCTGTTCTTCTGGGACGCGCGGATGATGATGCAGGGGATGCATTTCATGGGCGATGTGCCGTTTAGGACATTGTATCTCCACGGGCTGGTCCGCGCGGCGGATGGCGCGAAAATGTCGAAGTCGAAAGGGAATACGGTCGATCCGCTCGGGTTGATCGACCAATATGGCGCGGATGCGCTGCGGTTCTTCATGGCGGCGATGGAAAGCCAGGGCCGCGACATCAAGATGGATGAGAAGCGGGTCGAGGGGTATCGCAACTTCGCGACGAAGCTGTGGAACGCGGCGCGTTTCTGCCAGTCGAACGGGATCGGCGCGTCGGCGACGCTCGAAGCTCCGCAAGCGACGCTCGCGGTCAATAAATGGGTGATCGCGGAAACGGTTCGGACGGTGCAGGCGGTCGACCTGGCGCTGGCCGATTATCGGTTCGATGCGGCGGCGAACGCGGTCTATCAATTCGTGTGGAGCCGGTTCTGCGACTGGTATCTCGAATTGATCAAGCCCGATTTCGTCGATGGCGAGCGCGGTGAGATGGCGGCGGAGAGCAAGATCGTCGCCGGATGGGTGCTCGACCAGATCTTGGTACTGCTCCACCCGTTCATGCCGTTCATCACCGAGGAATTGTGGCATGCGATGGGGGATCGGCCGTACGACCTGATCGTCGCGCAATGGCCGATGGCGGATGCGCGCAGCCTCGATCCCGAGGCGGAAAAGGAGATCGACTGGCTGATAAGGCTGGTCGGGGATATCCGCGCCGCGCGAACCGAACTCAACGTGCCGCCGGGCGCGCGACTGCCGCTGTTCGTCCGCGATGCGGACGCGACGACGGTGGCGCGGCTCGATGCGCAAGCCGCGGTGCTCGCGCGGTTGGCGCGGGTCGAGCGCACCGAGGGCGAAGCGAGCGGCGGCGCGGCGCAGGTCGTGGTCGACGAGGCGACGTTCGTCCTGCCGCTCGAAGGCGTCATCGACCTCGACGCCGAGCGCGCGCGGCTGACCAAGGGGATCGCGGCGGCGGAGAAGGAGCGCGATGCGCTGGCCGGGCGTCTCGGTAATGCGAGCTTCGTCGAACGCGCCAAGCCCGAGGCGGTCGAAAAGGCCAAGGCGGATCATGCCGACAAGGCGGCGGAGGCCGAGCGGCTGAGCGCGGCGCTGGCGCGACTGGGGTGATGGCTGCCCCGCCCATTGGCGGGCGGGGCGACAGACAGGAAGACGGGCCAGTGAACGAGGCAGTTGAGACCAGCCCGGCTTCGGCCCATGCCCATGCCCGGCCCGGAAAGGGCGGGCGCGGGCGCGGCGGGCGGCAGCGCGACCTGACGATCGGGCCGATCGGCAAGACGCTGATAGCGTTCGCGCTGCCGACGCTGGCGTCGAACATCCTGCAATCGCTCAACGGGTCGATCAATTCGATCTGGGTCGGGCGGTTTCTGGGCGAAGGCGCGCTGGCGGCGACGAGCAACGCCAATATTATCATGTTCCTGATGTTCAGCGCGGTGTTCGGGTTCGGCATGGCGGCGACGATCCTGGTCGGCCAGTCGGTCGGGCGGGGCGATATCGAGGGCGCGCGGCGCGCGTTCGGATCGTCGATCGGGCTGGTGCTGCCCGGCGCGGTGGTGATTTCGGTGCTGGGATGGGTGTTCGCGCCCAACATCCTGCGCCTGCTCGCGACGCCGGGGGAGGCGGAGGCGATGGCGCTGATCTACCTGCGCGTGATCTTTCTGGGCCTGCCGCTGTCGATGCTGGGGGTCCTCATCCAGATGGGGCTGCGCGGCATGGGCGATTCGGTGACGCCTTTGTGGTTCATGGGGCTGAGCGTCGCGATCGACAGCAGTTTCAACCCGCTGCTGATCGATGGGATCGGGCCGTTCCCGAAAATGGGGATCGCGGGGTCGGCTACCGCGACGTTGCTCGCCAGCCTGGTGTCGACGCTGGGGCTCGTCATCTATGTCTATGCGCGCGACCTGCCGATCCGGTTGCGCGGTGCGGAGCTGCGCTGGCTGATCCCCGAGGCGGCTTTGGTCCGCACGATCGTCGCCAAGGGGCTGCCGATGGGGGCGCAGATGCTGGTCATGTCGACCGCGGGGCTGACGATGGTCGGGCTGGTCAACCGGCGCGGGGTCGAGACCGCGGCGGCCTATGCCGTTTCGCAGCAGCTGTGGACCTATATCCAGATGCCCGCGATGGCGATCGGCGTCGCGGTCAGCAGCATGGCGGCGCAGAATATCGGTGCGGGCAAATGGGAACGCGTCAACCGGATCACGCGATCGGGCATCGTCTTCAACACGGCTATCACGCTCAGTGTCATCACGCTGATCATCCTGTTCGATCGTCAGGTGATGACCTTGTTCGTCGCCGCCGACAGTGCCGCCATCCCGATCGCGCGGCATATCCAGTTGATCGCGAGTTGGACCTTCGTGCTGTTCGGCGCGACGATGGTGCTGTTTTCGACCGTCCGTGCGAACGGGGCGACGGTGCCGCCGCTGATCATTCTGATCATCGCCTTTTACCCGGTGCGGATCGGCATCGCGCTGTTCGGTGCGCCGGTGCTGGGGGCGGATGCGCTGTGGTGGTCGTTCCCGATCGGGTCGTTCGTGTCGCTGGCGCTGGCGATCGCCTATTACCGGTTCGGGCGCTGGCGTGAGGAGGTGCTGATCGTCGCGCAGGAAAGCGACGATTGCACCGAACAGGCGCGCGCGGTGACCGAGCCTGCCGGTCGGTTGCAGCCGACGAGCTAGGCCGCGTCGCGCGGGGCCATCACCTCGATCACGCCTCCGGCGATACGGGCGGTGACCGGGGTGCGCGCCAACACCTCTCCATCGATCGAAATCGGCATCGGGTGATCGGTATCGAGCCGCATGGCGGCACCGCGGAATTCGCGGATGTCGTCGTGGCGGGCATCATGGCGGAAGACGCTGGCGACCCAGTTTTTGATTAGGGCGGGTTTGGTCGTCCCCAGCACCGCCTGCACCACAATCTCCCCCGAATCGACCGCGGCGCTATCGATCAGCAGCGTTCCGCCGTGATAGCGACCGTTCGAGATGCGCACCTCGACCACGCACAATGTCGTCGTCTCGCCATCGGCGGTCACGGTCAGCGTAAAGGGTTTGAACTTCGTATATTGATAGGCGGCCCAGCCGAGATAGCCGATCCGGCCCAGCACCTTTTTCAATCCATGCGGCACGGTTTCGGCGATCTGCGGGCTGATCCCCATCGCGGCGCAATTGGCGAAATAATCGTCGTCGATCAGTCCGAGGTCGATCCGGCGGGGCGTGCCGTCCCGCAGCACGGCGACCGCGCCGTCGATGTCGAGCGGGATGCCGAGCGTTCGCGCGAAGCTGTTCGCGGTGCCGAGCGGCAATAGCCCGAGGATGACGCCCTTGCCGACGAGCAGGTCGACGAGGCCGCTGATCGTTCCGTCGCCCCCGCCCAGGATCACCATGTCGGGTTGCTTCGCCAGCGCGCGGGTCACCGTCGATTCGAGATCGTCGGGGTCCTTGACCGCATAGGCGTCGACGGGGAAATCCAGTCCCTTCATCGCCCGACAGGCCTGTTTGAACGATCGCCGTCCGGTGCGGGACATGGCATTGACGATCAACGCCGCGGATCGGATCTGGGTCATGGTCACCATCCCTAGCGCTTGCCTGTCGCCAGCGCATCACGCAAAGCCTGGGGCATGTCCGCACATTATCCCGCGCTTCGCCTTCGCCGCCCCCGCGCGAGCGATTGGAGCCGCCGTCTTCATGCCGAAACGGTGCTCACCCCCGCCGACCTGATCTGGCCGCTGTTCATCGCCGAGGGGCAGGGGGTCGAGGAACCGATTTCCAGCCTGCCCGGCGTGTCGCGCTGGTCGGTCGACGGGATCGTGGCGCGCGCGAAGGAGGCGCGCGACCTGGGCATCCCGTGCCTCGCGCTGTTTCCGAACACGCCCGCACACCTGCGCAGCGACGACGGGCGCGAGGCGCTGAACCCCGATAATCTGATGTGCCGTGCCATCCGCGCGCTGAAGGATGCGGTGCCCGAGATCGGCGTCCTGACCGATGTCGCGCTCGATCCCTATACCAGCCACGGGCACGACGGGCTGGTCGATGCGGCGGGCTATGTCGTCAACGACACCACCGCCGATGTGCTGGTCGAACAGGCGCTGAACCAGGCGCGCGCGGGCGCCGACATCATCGCGCCGTCGGACATGATGGACGGGCGGATCGGGATGATCCGCGGTGCGCTGGAGGGAGAGGGCGCGCATAATGTCCAGATCATGAGCTATGCCGCGAAATATGCGAGCGGCTTCTACGGCCCGTTCCGCGATGCGGTGGGCAGCCGCGGGCTGTTGAAGGGCGACAAGAAGACGTATCAGATGGATCCGGCGAATGCCGCCGAGGCGCTGCGCGAGGTCGCACTCGACCTGGCCGAGGGCGCGGACAGCGTCATGGTGAAGCCGGGACTGCCCTATCTCGACATCATCCACCGGGTAAAGACGACGTTCGGCGTGCCGGTCTTCGCCTATCAGGTGTCGGGCGAATATGCGATGATCGAGGCGTCGGTCGCGGCGGGGGCGGGCGAGCGCGACGCGCTGGTGATGGAAACCCTGATGTCCTTCAAACGGGCGGGCTGTTCGGGGGTGCTGACCTATCACGCGATGCATGCGGCGCGGTTGATGGGTGCCTGACCGGCGCGATGATCGAAACCGACCGACTGATCTTGCAGGGCTGGCACGAACGGGATCGCGCCGCCTTTCACGATCTGGGCAATGACGCCGATACGATGCGCTATCTGGGCCCGATCCGGTCGCAGGGCGAGGACGACGCGGCGTTCGATCGGCAGCGGGGTTGGCTGGCGACATTGGGAACGTGCGGCTGGGCCGTCGAACGGCGGCGGGATGCGACGCTGATCGGGATGTGCGGGATCAAGCCCGCGCGGGTGGGGCTGCCGATCGGTGGTGAGATGGAGATCGGCTGGCGGTTTGCGCCCGAGTATTGCGGGCATGGATATGCGACGGCGGCGGCGGCGGCCAGCCTCGACCATGTCTGGCGCGCCACGACCGTCGACCGGGTGTTCGCGATCACGGTGCGCGCCAATCGGCGCAGCTGGGCGCTGATGGAACGATTGGGGATGACCCGGGTCGAGGGGGGCGACTTCGACCATCCGTTTCTCGACCCCGGCGATCCGCTCCGCCCGCATATCACCTATGTGATCGACCGCCCGCGATGACGCACTTTAGGACGACGGCCACGGCGGCGGTGCAAAAGAGTGGGCGCTGGTTGTATGTCGTAACGATCCTGACGGGGTCTTTCCTGCTGTTCCTGGTCCAGCCGATGGTCGCGCGGATGGCGTTGCCGCGGCTTGGTGGGGCGCCCGCGGTGTGGAATTCGGCGATGCTGGTCTATCAGCTGCTGCTGCTGGGTGGATATGCCTATGCGCATTGGCTGGGCCGTATCGCGCCGCGACGGCAGGGGATGATCCACCTGGGGGTGCTGCTGATCGCGGCGCTGTGGTTGCCGATCGGGCTGATCGCCGCCCCGGCTCCGGCATCGGTGTCGCCAATATGGTGGGTGCCGTGGCTGCTGGTCGCATCGATCGGACCGTTGTTCTTCGCGGTATCCGCACAGGCGCCGTTGATCCAGCGCTGGTTCACGCTCGCCAGCCGGGGGAGCGATCCCTATGCGCTCTACGCGGCATCGAACCTGGGCAGTTTCGGCGGGCTGATCGCTTATCCGCTGCTGGTCGAGCCGCGGCTGGCGCTGAGCGGGCAAAGCTGGCTGTGGAGTGCGGGCTATACGGTGCTGATCGTGCTGGTGGCCGGGTGCGCGCTGCTGGTGCCGCGCGGCGAGGCGTCTCCGGTGGCCGTGGCGACCAGCCGCCCGGCCGCACGCCGCACCGTCCTCACCTGGATTGCGCTGGCGCTGTTGCCGTCGGGGCTGATGCTGGCGACGTCGACCTATCTGACGACCGACATCGTCGCGCTGCCGATGCTGTGGGTGTTGCCGCTGGGGCTGTATCTGCTCAGCTTCAGCGTCGCCTTCGCGCAGGATCGCTGGCTGGCGGACGTGCTGACGCGGGTCGCGCCGTTCACGATCCTGTTGTTCGGTGGCGTGATGATGGGCGGGTTCAACCAGAATGCGCTGTTCGACACGGCCGTCGCCCTGATCCTGCTGTTCATGATCGCGGTCGGGCTCCACACGCGGCTGTACCGGATGCGACCCGAGCCCGACCGGTTGACGGGATTCTATCTGGCGATGGGGGCGGGCGGCGCGCTGGGCGGGGTGTTCGCCGGTGTGGTGGCGCCGGTAGTGTTCGACTGGACCTATGAATATCCTTTGCTGATCATCGCGGCGGGTCTGCTGGTGCCGCAAATCTATATGACGCACGCGCTGCGGATGATCTGGACCGACGGCGTCCGCGGGCGGGTCGCGATCGCGACGGTGGCCTTTGCGCTGGCGATCCTGTTCGCGCTGTACCTGTGGGGGCCCGCCGACCTGTTCGGGGACGGGCATCAGGGGCTGGCGTTCATCGTGATCGCGGCGATCGGCATCGCATCGGTGGGCGCGCGATTACCCTATATGATGATCTTGGTCGGCGCGGTGCTGTTGTTCGGCGGCAATCGATCGCTGGGGCTGTCGTTGACCGACGACGCGCGCACCCGCAGCTATTTCGGGGTCTATACGATCCGCAGCGGCACACGGACGCGCGAACTGGATCATGGCACGACCGTCCACGGCATCCAGTTGACCGGCAGCCCGGCGCGGGAGCGGACGCCGACGACCTATTACGTTCCCGGATCGGGGATCGGTCAGGCTATGCTGGCGCTCCCGTCGCTTTACGGCACGGCGGCGCGAGTCGGCGTCGTTGGGCTCGGGACAGGGACGCTCGCCTGTTACGCGCGGCCCGGCCAGTCGTGGCGTTTTTACGAGATCGATCCGGCGGTCGTGCGGATTGCGCGTGATTCGGGCCGGTTCACCTATCTGCGTCGGTGCCTGCCCGACCCGGCGATCGTCGTCGGCGATGCACGGGTCAGCTTGGCGAGCCAGGCGAGCGACAGTCTCGACCTGCTCGCACTCGATGCCTTCTCGTCGGATGCGATCCCGATGCACCTGATGACGACCGAAGCCTTCGCCTTATATGCGCGGATCGTCGCACGCGACGGGCTGCTGCTGGTCCATATCTCGAACCGGTTCCTCGATCTGGAACCCGTCGTCGCCGCGGCGGCGCGGGCAGGCGGGTGGCGGGCCGCCGAACTCTCGTACCAACCCACCCGCGGGGAGCGGGATGCCAGCACCAGCCAGTGGATCGCCCTGTCGCGTAGCCCGGCGACCATCGCGCGGCTGGAGGCGCGCGATTCGGACTGGACCCCGCTGGCCCCCGATCGCCGGATCGCGGCGTGGACCGACGATTATTCGACGATCCTGCCGCTGGTGAAATGGCCGTGAGGCGCGCGCTAGGCCGCGGGTAAAGTCGTCTGGATTCGATCGATCGTGTCGCTTTGTGTTGCCGCTTCGGCGACCGCGGCATCGCGCAGCGCGATCAGCGGCGCGTAGACCGGTGCGAGCGCCGCGGCGCGTTCCGCGATCATCTGTTCGATGTCGGTCACGAGCGAGGAGGTTTGCGCGCGCCAGTCGTCGAGCCCCGCGAGGTTCGATTGGGCATCGAGCCACGCATCGCTGCCGACCGATTGCCCGCGCGCCGCCCGGGCGGCACGATCGGTCGTTGCCGCCGCGGTCGCGAAACCTTGGGCGATCCGCGTCAGCTCCGTGCGCTTCGCGGCGATGCGCGCGTCGAGGGCAGGGTCGGGTGCCGCCTCGACCACCGGGACGACCGGTTCAGCGAAGCCCAGCTTTTCCACCGCGCGCGGGGCGAGCGAGGGATAATTCTGCCGGGCGCTGACGCAGCCCGTCAGCAGCGCGGCGGTCAGCGGCGCGCTGGTCAGAAAAGCGCGGGTCAGACGAATGCGCGTCAGGCCGAGCAAGTCGGGCATCGGCGTGATGAGAAGGGCGGGACGGTTCATATCATTTCCCTAGGCGCGCAATATTTGTGCTGCAACGCACTTGCGCGATTCGGAAACCCCTTCTATCAGCCCACTTCCATTGTGCACCCGTAGCTCAGCTGGATAGAGCATCAGACTACGAATCTGAGGGCCGGGCGTTCGAATCGCTCCGGGTGCACCATGGTTTTAATGACTTAGCGGCAAGCGGTCATGACATTCCGATTTTTCCGAGGTCTGCATTCAGACTGTTCGCGATTGATCGTCGAATCATCAGCGCTGATTACACTCGCGGCAAATGACGTTACCGTCGCCTGATGGCTGACGCATCACCTGACTCGTTTCCGACGACTTCCCCGACGCCCGCGCGCGACGCGTTCGCGAGATCGTCGACGGACCTGCCGACCGGCGAGTCGGCCCGGGTGGCGCGGCGTCGTGACCGGCTGCTGGCCGCGCTCACGCTGATTGCGGGGCTGGGCCTGGCGCTGGCGACGCCATTCGCGCTGAAGGCGGGGGCCGAATTCTTTTTGCCCGTGACGATCGCGCTCGTCATCGCGGTGGCGCTGGTGCCCGTGCTGCAATGGCTCGAACGGCGGCGAGTGCCCGCGCCGATCGCCGCGATCCTGTGCATTCTGGCGTTTCTGTTGCTGGTCAACATCGCGATCGCCGCGATCGTCGTCCCCGCGATCGATTTTTTCCGCCTGCTGCCGACGCGGATTCCGCGGATCCAGGAAAATCTGTCGCCGTTGCTCGACCTGTATTCGACGCTCGAAAAATCGGTGAACAAAATGCTGCGGCAGGTGGCGTCGGCCCCGGTTCGCGCGCAGCCGCAGAACGCGGTCGCGCCCCCCAATTCGATCCTGGAACTGGCTGCGACCTCGGCTCCGACGGTGATCGTCCAGTTCATCTTCAGCATCCTGACCGTCTTCTTCTTTCTCGCCGGGTGGACGCGGATGCGTCGCCAGACGATCACCGGGCGCAGCAGCTTCGACGGGGCGATGGCGACCGCGCGGGTCATCCAGGACGTGGTCGACGACGTGTCGGCCTATCTGGGGACGATCACGCTCATCAATGTCGTGCTGGGGCTGGGGGTGGCGGCGATGCTCTATGCGATCGGGATGCCTTATCCCCTGATGTGGGGCGGGATCGTCGCGCTGCTCAACTACATCCCCTATTTCGGGCCAGTGATTGCGGCGTTCCTGCTGGCGCTGGGCGGGCTGATGACCTTTACCGACGTGTGGATGGCGATGCTGCCGCCCGCGCTGATGTACGGGCTCCACCTGATCGAGGCGAATGCGATCACCCCGGTCGTCGTCGGCCACCGGCTGACGATCAACCCGATCATGATCCTGATCTCGCTCAGCTTCTGGAGTTGGGTGTGGGGGACGGCGGGCGCCCTGCTGGCGGTGCCGCTGCTGATCATCATCCAGACCGTCATCGCCGCGGCGGGCAAGCCCGACATCGCCGGTTTCCTGTTCGAAGGCGGCACATTGGTCGACGGCAATCCGCCGCGCGCCCCGCTGCCGGAGGCCGGTGACGGCGATATCGTGGGATGAGGCTGTTGACAGGCTAGGGTGGGTCGCTTAGTGGCGCGCCTCACGCTTCTCAAGCGGGTGTAGCTCAGTTGGTTAGAGCGCCGGCCTGTCACGCCGGAGGTCGCGGGTTCGAGCCCCGTCACTCGCGCCATCCTTTCCCATTTACGGGTAACGGATGGCGCCTTTTCCGCCCTTCAGTGGAAGCGTCCCGTCTCCATCCACAGCAGCAAACGCCGCATCGGCAACAACCACAGCCAGGCGATGCCCGCCGCGACGTAGAAGATCAGTTGCAGCGTCCAGTGCCACTGGCCGACCATCCGCGACAGGCTGACGATGGCGACGCACCAGACCAGCAACAGCGCCAGGATGAGCAGCATCCCCACCGGTTTGCGCCAACTGGGCGTCATGAGTCGGTCCTGTCGGTCACGGTGATCCATTCCTTGTCGGTGGCGATCGCGTGGAGCGGGATGTCCCAGGCGTCGACGGGCAGCGAATCGACCTCCTGCACCGCCAGCGCAACCCCCACCCGCCTGGCATTGGGACAGGCGGCGAAGGCGCGGTCGTAATGACCCGCCCCCTGGCCCAGCCGGGCGCCGCGACGGTCGAAGCCGACGAGCGGCGTCAGGATGATCGTCGGTTCGACCTCATCGGCGTCTTCCTGCGGCTGGCGCAGCCCGAACGGCCCGTCGACCAGCGCGGTATCGGTCGCCCAGCGCAGGAACCGCAGGGGGCCGGCACGGTCGACGACATGGGGCAGGGCGATGCCACAGCCCGCGTCGATCGCGGCGCGGACGAGCGGGGCGGGATCGGCCTCCGCGCCGACGGGGACATAGGCGGCGACGATCGCCGTCGGGGACAATCGCTGGCGCCACGTGTCGGAAAGGTGGATGATGGCGGGACCATGGTCACGCCGCGCGGCGCGCAGCATCGCCCGGAGCGCCGGTTTCGCCGCTGTCGTCACGCGCGGCAAAGCCCGGACGGGATCGTCGTAATGTTATAGTGAGTGGCGGGCCCACCATGGTCGTTTGCCGGGTTATCCTCTGACGCACTGTACGTCAGGTGGGGACCATGTGCGTCGGACCAGGATCCGGGCAGGGACAGCCCCCTAGGAAGATGAATAGCCTCAGGGATAATAAAGGCTCGTATCGGGCAGAACCCGCCATCCACTATCTAGGCGCTCTGGGGGCTTTGCTCAAGGGCATCGGGCTCAAGGCCATCGGACTCAAGAACATCTGGCTCCAACGCATCCGCCAGCGCTTCGAGCCGGTCGGCGATTCGCGCGAGCGCGGATTCACTGACCGCGGCCCCCGCGGGCGGGCGGTTCGCCGATTCGTCGAGATCATCCGCCAGCATCAGCGCGACGAACAGCATCGCGCGTTCGCCGCCCGCGGTGCTGCCCGCAGCGCGCGCGGCTGCCGCCCAGCGCTCCTCGATCATCCGCCCGAGCAGTTTGACCCGCGGCTCTTCGCCGTCGCGACAGCCGATCATGTGCGACCGGCCCCCGATCGTCAGCGTCACATCGGCCATCAGGACGCGCTTTCGCGGGCAATGACATCGTCGAGCGCGGCCACCGCCTCGGCCATCCGCGATTTCAACGCCGCATGGCGACGCGACAACCGATCCGCGGCGATGGCACGCGCGTCGATCGCCGCTTCGATCCGGGCGATCGCGGCGTCGATCCGATCGGTGGCGGGGTGGGGGTCGGCCATGGCAAGGAGATAGCATGACATTACCCTGCGACAACCCGCATTTGCCCGCGCCCCGGCGGCTTGGCCGCGCACGTGCCCGATCCGTCGCACCGCCCGCGTCTATGCCCGCAGCGAGCGGCCACGGTTGGCAGCGCGCGGTTGACAGCGGGGCTCGCCCCCCCGCAAAGGCTCGGCCTATTCGGGCGCGCGCGGGTCGCGGCCATCCACGCGAGGGGACTTCGACATGACGGTGAAGGTTGCGATCAACGGATTCGGTCGGATCGGGCGGCTGGTCGCGCGCGCGATGCTGGAACGCGGCGGCGACGCGCTCGAACTGGTCGCGATCAACGATCTGGCAGATGCGAAATCCAACGCGTGGCTGTTCAGCCGCGACAGCGTCCACGGGCGCTACCCGGGCGCGGTATCGGCAGAGGGCAACGACCTGGTCGTCGACGGCAAGCGCATCCGCGTCACCGCCGAGCGCGATCCCGCCAACCTGCCGCACAAGGAACTGGGTGTCGACCTGGTGCTGGAATGCACCGGCTTCTTCACCGACAAGGAATCGTGCCAGAAGCATATCGATGCGGGCGCGAAGAAGGTGCTGATTTCGGCACCGGGCAAGAATGTCGACCTGACCGTCGTCTATGGCGTCAACCACGACAAGCTGACCGCGGATCACACGATCGTGTCGAACGCGTCGTGCACGACCAACTGCCTGGCCCCCGTCGCCAAGGTGCTGAACGATTCGATCGGGATCGAACGCGGGCTGATGACGACGATCCACGCCTATACCAACGACCAGAAGATTCTTGATCAGATCCACCCCGACCTGCGCCGCGCCCGGGCGGCGGGGATGAGCATGATCCCGACGACGACCGGCGCGGCGCGCGCGGTGGGCGAGGTGCTCCCCGAACTGAAGGGTCGGCTCGACGGGTCGGCGGTGCGCGTCCCCGTGCCCGACGGCAGCCTGGTCGACCTGACCTTCACCCCCAAGCGCGACACGACCCGCGACGAGGTGAATGCGCTGTTGAAGGCGGCGTCGGAAAGCGGTCCGCTGAAGGGTGTGCTGGTCTATTCGGACGAACCGCTCGTCTCGATCGACATCGTCCACACGCCCGCATCGTCGACCGTCGACAGCCTGGAAACCGCGGTGCTCGACGGCAAGCTGGTCCGGGTCGTCACCTGGTACGACAATGAATGGGGTTTTTCGAACCGCATGGTCGATACCGCGACGACGATGGCATCCTTCCTGTAAAGATAGTGACCCGCGGCACGATCGGGGGCATCGCGCGTCACGCGGTGCCCAAAGGCCCGATGGAGGTGATCGACGCGGTCGGTATCTCCGTCGAGGGCGGGCTGCAGGGCGATTGCCGCGGCGCGGTGAAGCCGGGCGGCAAGGGGCGGCGTCAGGTGACGTTGATCGAGCGCGGCGACTGGGACGCGGCGATGGCCGAGGTGGGGCACAGCATCGGCTGGCAGGAACGGCGATCGAACCTGCTGGTCGACGGGCTGGACCTGCCGCAAACCCCCGGGACCCGGCTGCGCATCGGCGATGTCGTGCTGGAAATCACGCGGCAGACCGATCCGTGCGAGCGGATGGAAGCGCTGGCCGAGGGGTTGCGCGCGGCGCTGTCGGTCGATTGGCGGGGCGGGGTGTGCACCCGTGTGAAGACCGGGGGCAGGATCGCCGTCGGTGATGAGATCAGGATCGAGGAACCATGACCAAGTCCTTCAAGACGCTCGACGATATGGGCGACATCCACGGCAAGCGTGTGCTGGTCCGCGAGGATCTGAACGTGCCGATGGCCGATGGCGCGGTGACCGACGACACGCGGATGCGCGCGACGATGGCGACCGTTACCGAACTGGCCGACCAGGGTGCGATCGTCTTGATCCTGGCGCATTTCGGGCGTCCCAAGGGGCAGCGCGACGCCAGCCTGTCGCTGGCGATGGTGGTGCGCCCCTACAGCCAATTGCTCGGGCGCGAGGTTCGCTTCGTCGATTGGGACGGGGCGGAGCAGGCCGTCGCGGCGATGCAGCCGGGTGACATCGCGGTCCTCGAAAACACGCGGTTCTTCGCAGGCGAAGAGAAGAACGATGCGGAAACCATTGGGATCATGGCGGCACTCGGCGATCTGTACGTCAACGATGCCTTTTCCGCAGCGCATCGCGCGCATGCCTCGACCGAGGGGCTGGCGCATCGGTTGCCCGCCTTTGCCGGGCGCGCGATGGAGGCCGAGCTCGATGCGCTCGAGCAGGCGCTGGGCAATCCCGATCATCCCGTCGCGGCGGTCGTCGGTGGCGCCAAGGTGTCGTCGAAGCTCGACGTATTGCGCCATCTGGTCGACAAGGTCGATCACCTGATCATCGGTGGCGGCATGGCGAACACGTTTCTGGCGGCGCGCGGGGTCGATGTCGGCAAATCGCTGTGCGAACATGACCTGACCGACACCGCGGACGCGATCCTCGCGGCGGCGGAGGCGGCGAACTGCACGGTTCATCTGCCCTATGACGTCGTCGTCGCGACCGAATTCCGCGCCAACCCGGCAACGCGGACGGTCAACGTCCACGAAGTCGCCGCGGACGAGATGATCCTCGACATCGGACCCGCGGCGGTCGAGGCGCTGGGCGATGTCCTGAAGAATTGCCGGACGTTGGTGTGGAACGGGCCGCTGGGCGCGTTCGAGACGCCGCCGTTCGATGTCGCGACGGTCAGCCTGGCGCGCACCGCCGCCGCGCTGACCCGCGATGGCAGCCTGGTTTCGGTCGCGGGTGGTGGCGACACCGTCGCGGCGTTGAACCAGGCGGGCGTGGCGGACGATTTCACCTTCGTCTCGACCGCGGGCGGCGCGTTCCTCGAATGGATGGAGGGCAAGCAATTGCCCGGCGTCGCTGCGCTGAACCGTTAACGCGCCGCGAGGTCCGCCGGGGCGGGTTCGTTGAGCAGCGGCACGAGCAGTTCGTTCAGTGTGTCGCGGCCCAACGCACCCGCTGCCGCGTAACGGACCCGTCCGGCACGATCGATGACATAGTTGGTCGGGATCGACCGGACATCCTTATACGGGCCGTTGATCGTCCTGACCGCGGGAATGTGCATCACCGCGAAAGCCGGGGCGGGGCGGCCCACCGTCGGCACCGAGGCGGATATGCCGCATAGCGCGACGGCTGGCGTGCCCAGCCTGCACAGTCTGGGAATCGATCCCATCGCAGTCGCCCCCGTTGGCCAATGCTGACCAAGGTCGACAAGGTGGTCAAGCGCCCGGAATCGTGGGCGTTGCCGATGATCGTCGTCGTCGCTAACAGACGGCCAGCGACGATAGAGATCTAGGCAGGGGATGATGATGACGCCGACCGTAAAAGCAATTCTCGACAATTATGAAGCGACCAGCGCCGCCGTGAAGGGCAACCTGGCGCGCATCCTGATGCAGGGCAAATTGGGCGGGACGGGCAAGCTGATCATCCTGCCGGTCGATCAGGGGCTGGAACATGGCCCCGCGCGCAGCTTTGCGGTCAACCCTGCGGCCTATGATCCGCATTATCATTACCAGCTGGCGGTCGATGCGGGCCTGTCGGCCTATGCCGCGCCGCTCGGGCCGCTGGAGGCGGGGGCGGACACGTTCGCAGGCCAGATGCCGACGATCCTGAAGCTGAACAGCTCGAACAGCTGGGCGACGTCGATCGATCAGGCGGTGACGGGCAGCGTCAAGGACGCGGTGCGGCTGGGGTGCGCGGCGATCGGCTTCACCATCTATCCCGGATCGGACAAGATTTTCGACCTGATCGAGGAAATCCGCGCGTTGCGCGAAGAGGCCGATGCGGCAGGAATCGCGACCGTGATCTGGAGCTATCCGCGGGGCGGCGACCTGAGCAAGGACGGCGAGCTGGCGCTCGATGTCGGGGCCTATGCCGCCTATATCGCCGCGGCGATCGGCGCGCACATCATCAAGACGAAGCTGCCGACCGATCATATTGAACAGAAGGATGCGGTGGCCGCCTATAAGGACGGCGACTGGTCGACGATGGCCAAACGCGTCGCGCACGTCCGTCAGGCGAGCTTCGCCGGGCGCCGGATCAACGTGTTCTCGGGTGGCGCGGCCAAGGGCGCCGATGCGGTCTATCAGGACGCGCGCGATATTCGCGACGGCGGCGGCAACGGGTCGATCATCGGGCGCAACACCTTCCAGCGGCCCCGTGACGAGGCGCTGGCGATGCTCGACAAGCTGATCCGCATCTACAAGAACGAGGAATAAATCCCGGTTCGGAATGACATCTTGGCGGTCGACGGGGCCTTGGCGGAACAGCGTTTCGCCTATCATCGCAGCGTCGCGCCGATGCTGTGGGTGCTCGTCGCGCTGTCATCGGCCGAATTGGTGGTCGTCCATATTCTGGTGTCGGTGTGGAGCCGGCCGGCCGCGGTCATTCTATCGGTGGTGACCGCGCTGGGGGTCCTCTGGCTGGTTTTCGCCATCGCCGCGATGAAGCGGTTGCCGGTTATCGTCGACGACCGTCGGGTGCTGATGCGGGCGGGCTTCATCAAAAGCATCGAGGTCGATCGCGCGATGATCGCCGGTCTGCGCGGATCATGGTCCGCGGCGACGATCAAGCAGCGCGATGTGCTCAATCTGGCGCTGGTCGCCTATCCCAATGTGGTGATCGATCTGGTCGACCCCCTGCCCGGACGGCGGGGGATTCGCGCCATCGCGCATCGCGTCGACGATCTACCGGCTTTCGCGCGCGCGATCGACGCGCTAGGCCGGGCGCGTGACTGACGATCCCCTAGGCCCGCTCGATCCCGATTTTGCCGCGAAGTTCCGGCGCTACGTGCGACGTCCGCCGTGCCAGCTGTATCTGATCTCGCCGCTCGACGTCGGCGGCGGGTTCGGCGATCGGCTGGCGCGCGCGCTGGATGCAGCGCCAGTCGCCGCGTTCCAGTTTCGCGTCAAGGATATCGACCAGCATGTCGCCGCTGCACTGGCCGAGCCTCTTCAGCGCATCTGTGCCGATCACGAGGTGGCGTTCATCGTCAACGACAGCATCAGCCTGGCCAAGCGGCTGGGCGCGGATGGCGTCCATCTGGGGCAGGATGACGGCGATGCGCGGGAGGCACGCGACGTGCTCGGTCCCGACGCACAGGTCGGGGTGACGTGCCATGGCAGCCGCCACCTGGCGATGGAAGCGGGCGAGGCGGGAGCGGATTATGTCGCGTTCGGTGCTTTCTACCCGACGACGACCAAGGAAACCTCGCATCGGCCCGATCCGTCGATCCTCGCCTGGTGGGCGACGATGTTCGAAATTCCCGCGGTGGCGATCGGGGGCATCACCCCGGCGAATGCGCCACCGCTGATCGCGGCGGGCGCGGATTTCCTCGCGGTGTCGAACGCGGTCTGGGGCGGTGACGAGGCTGCGGCGGTCAGGGCCTTTGCCGAGGTGCTCGCGGGGTAATCCGCGCGACGGTCGAGACCGTTTAGCGTCAGAACAGGCGCGGCACGAACCGGGTCACGCGCGCCGCATAGGCATCATATGCCGTGCCGAACACGGAGTGCAGCAACCGTTCCTCCTCCCCGATCCGCAACCAAGTGCCGAGCGCATATAGCGGGATCGTGAGGATCAGCCGCGCACTGTGGCCATAGGCGATGGCGAACGCGATCATCAGCAGGAACAATGCGGTATAGATCGGGTGGCGTAGATAGGCGAAAGGACCGGTGTCGGCGAGGCTGTGATCGGCGCGGGTACGCGCGACGATGCTCCAGTTGCGCCCCATCGTGCGGCTGGCCCAGACGAACAGCGCGACCGCTGTCGCCATCAGTGCCGCGCAGGTCGCGGCCTCGACCAGCGCCGTCGTCGACAGCGGATCGAGCGTCGTGAGGATCGGACCATAGGCGCTGATCAGGATCGCGATGCCCTGAATAAAGATACCGACCATCGACCGGCGCGAGCGCGTGGGGTTGCCGCGCGCTTCCTTGCCCGCGCGCAATCGCGCCGCGAGCAGCGCGATCGCAAAGCAGAACAACCCCACCGCCATGACGGCAAGGCCGGGCAGCGCCACCGCATCGCTGGCCGACAGCCGCGTCATCGCGCGCGCTGGCGATTGGCGAGCCACAGCCCCGCGGCGATCTGGACGAGCGCATAGCCGCGGCGGCGCCCGGGCCGATCGACGAAGGGCGCGACCGCGCGTTCGGCGCCCAGCGCCTGGTCCTTCCACAGATCGACGTGGCGACGCGGCTGGATGAGCCCGACCAGGCCGTCGCCGACCATGAAGATCGCCGCCATTTCGGCGACGCGCGGGATCAGGCGGCCGGTCATTGCGCGCCTTTTCGCTGGCCCGCCGTTTGCTGGCTGGCCCGCCATGCGACGACCGCCTCCAGCGCGGGGCTGCGTTTGAGGATGCGGCTCGCCGGATCGACGACGACATGCGCGGCGGCGGGGACCGCGATCGATCCCTTGCCGCCCGGCATGGCGATGGTCTGGAGCCGGTCGCCGATCTTGATCTCGACCGGCATCGGGAAGGCGCCGCCACCCGGTACGACCCAGGCCAGCGACAAAGTGTCACCACGGCGGGTCTGGACGAGATCGGGCAACGCGGCCTGTCGCAGATAGACATCGAAGAACCAGCGATAATCCTTGCCCGTGACCTGCCGGACGAAGCCTTCGAATTCGGTGGTCGAACCGTAGCGGGGGGTGAAATTGCCCGGCTTCGGATCGGTTCGTCCGTAGACCGCGAGCCGCGTCGCGTCGAAGAAGGCGGTATCGCCGATCAGATAGCGCAGCGTGTGGAGCATCCACGATCCCTTGGTGTAGATGTCCTGCCCCGGGCCGCTGTTCGCCGCCTCATAGACGTCTTCTTCGGTAACGTTGCGCCCGCGGACCATCGGCACCGCATTGGCGATACCGCCGCGCTGGGCGTCCATCATCACCGCATAACGGGCATCGCCCTCCCGCCACTGGCCGTAGAGCGGCTGCATGTAGCTGCCATAGCCTTCGTGGAGCCAGTAATCGTCCCAATTGGCGGCGGTCAGCTGGTTGCCGAACCATTCATGCGCGAATTCATGCTGGAACAGCCAGTCGAACCCCTCGGGCGCCTTGGCATAATGGTTGCCGTAGGCGTTGATCGTCTGGTGCTCCATCCCCTTGTGCGGGGTCTCGACGACGCCGAGTTTCTCATCGCCGAAGGGATAGGGGCCGATCATCGCTTCAAAGAAATCGAGCGTCGGCGCGAATTCGGCGAACAGCCCCTCCGCCTTCGCCTTCTCGCCCGGCAGATACCAATAGAACATCGGGATGTCGTTGCCATAGCGGCTGCGATAGGTGCCGCTGATCTGCTCATACGGCCCGACGTTCAGCGCGATCGCATAGGTGTTGGGGTGCTTGACCTGCCAGTTCCAGCGCGTCCGCCCGTCGGGGAGCGTGTCGATACCGAGCAGTTTTCCGTTGCTCGGCGCCTTCA
>Ga0206131_10000221_pt1 | contig 81762 bp, 68 predicted proteins | sample Helgoland_Spring_FD_148636 | JGI IMG/M metagenome (GOLD analysis project Ga0206131, IMG submission 148636) | Pelagic subsurface seawater microbial communities from Kabeltonne, Helgoland, North Sea - Helgoland_Spring_Bloom_20160517_1 | ecosystem: Environmental > Aquatic > Marine > Epipelagic ... | reverse complement strand
GAATATATAAACCAGTTGATTATAAAAATAAACCAAAAGGTTATTGTGGAATGAATATTACTGATAATCCATATTATGATTTATAATTTTTAATTAAATAAAATAAAAATTATAATTTAACGGCGGCGCTTGCGTCTGCGTTTAGTTCCCGATTTTCTGCGTTTTCTGCGTTTTCTGCGTTTTGTTACCGATTTTCTGCGTTTGCTTGATGATTTTCTGCGTTTGCTTGATGATTTTCTGCGTTTGCTTGATGATTTTCTGCGTTTGCTTAAAGATTTTCTGCGTCTGCGACGTCTTCCACCTGTTATTCCTGTGACACTTTTCACTAAATCTTGAAGTCCTGACATTATATAATATATATGTAGAAAAAAAATTTCCTAAAGTAATGAATTAAACGCATTGTTTATAAATTTTATAATTGTAATTAAAATCGTTGTGCATAATTACACTTCTATTTTCTATAATTTTGAAGTTATTGGGTATTTTTGGGAATTGTGTATCGCATTGAAAAGAATAATCAATATAAGTTATATATATTTTATCTAATTTAGGATGTTCAATATAATAATCATAAATACTTTGACCGCCAATTAGCCATATTTTATGATCATACATTAAACAATTTAATGTATTATCCAATGATTCAAAATTAGAAACGCACATTGTATTATTGAATATTTTTAAATCATTATTGTTTAAAGAATTGCTTAAGATAATATTTTTTCTATTTTTTAATGGTTTTGTTGGTAAACTTTCCCAAGTATTTCTACCCATAACGACAACGTTATTGTCGCCATTTGATGTTTTTTTTTTAAAATATTTTATCTCATTTGGTATATTCCACGGCAATCTATTTTTATATCCAATTCCACGATTTTTGCAAAAAGCAACAATCATATTCATTAGTTTTTAATTAAATAATATAAGATATATTTATATATATGTCGGAAATATTTAACATTGTCTTATTAAAACCAAACCAAACGCCAATCATATATACATTCGATGATGTAAAAAAGAGTAAATCATTAAAAAAAAAACAAATACTAATTCCGATTTACAGGGATGATACAATACAACGAATAAAGGAAAAAATATACATATATACCGATATTAAACTACCATTATCTGAAATGTATTTATTTAAAAAGGAAAGAGTCACGTTTAATATTGAAGAAATACATAAAAATTTAACACAAGATAATTCATTAGAATTGGATAATTATAGATTGACAACATATTTTAATAATTGTGATAAAAAAATAAATATTGATGATAACGATAAAAAAATTATTTACAATCAAATAGATTTGAACAATATTGTTAATAAATATTATAATAACGAAAATTTAATTAATAATCCTATTGGTCACGATATAATATATAATTCACAGTTTCCATATATTATAAATCCGTTTGAATTAAACGAAATGGATTTAGTATTGGATAATGATGAAGCAAATATTATTACAAAAAATAAAAAATTATTATTAGAATTTAATGAAATTGAAAATAATACATTATATCTGTGTTGTGTAGAAGATGTGATAAACTTTCATAAAACCAATGATAAAATCTCTCAGGAATATATTTTCAAAGTATATTTTCCTCAACTATATATTTTTAATAATATTAATACATTGGATACTTTATTATCAAAAAGAAATGAATTGGTAAGTAATATTGAAAAAAAAGTTGATAAAATTATAAGTATTGAAAATAAAATACAATATTTACAAAAAATATCTAAAAATGAAAAAGGTAACATTGTTAACAGTGGTATTACTGATATTATTTTTACAATTTACCCAACATCAACAGTTAAATTAACATTGGAGACAATTTTCAAAATTTTACATTCAACAAAAGAAATACCTTTGATAAAATATAATTCAAATTATAATGAAAATTTATATCGGTTATATACAAATAATTATATTTCCAATACGGGTAAAAAGATTCCAACGCTATTTGTAGATAATAATAATAGATCTGTCAAGATAAAACAAATATCTAAAAATATTGCAACGCATAATAAAATTGGATTTTATATACCATATAATGAAGATTTTATTAGAGAAGATATTTTTTGTGATTTTCTAGAAAATGGCAATATCATTATTCATTTGGAAAGTCATATAAAACCGAAATCTATAGAAGAAATTGAGGAAATTATTCGTGAAAAAATTAATAAAAATATTTTAGAAAAAATCAATAATTTTACAAAGGATGTTGGATATACATTTACTGAATTTAATAATTTAAATTCTGATAATATTGAAATTAATAATATTGAAATGGCATATTTATTTAAAAATGATAATTTTATTGACTTAAATGATTTTATGTCGTGTTTATCACCTGTAATTAATATAACAAATGGTATTTTAAAAAATGATAGCAATGAAATCAATCTAATATATAAGCGTGTATCTAATTTTCAAGTAATGTCGAGTATTAATTCTTTTATAACGTTACAAAGACAACAAAATATACACGAACTTGATGTTATTAATAATATTAAAAAAACATTTCAAGTTGAAAAAACGGAAGCTATAAATTATTTTTCAAATTGGCAAAGAGAAATTCAGATGGAGATAGATAAATTTGAGAATAAAAAAATAAAAATATTAGATAATCCGGGATTTAAAATTACTATAAATAAAAAAGATCATTTTATTGATACGTTGGAAATTTGTAATTTAATAAAAGTTACCAATATTAATAATATAAATTATTTACAATATGTTGAAAATTATATATTTCTTTTAATTTCTTTAATAAATAAAAATTATAATGAAGATGAGATGAATGAATTGTGTAAATTACAAGATGATGTTATTATTGCAGAAACAAAGGAAGACAATGATGTTTTAATAAATGAGGAAGAAATAACAAAGAATCAAAAGCTAATCCAAAATCAAACGGGTAAACTTGAGATATTTTTAAGCGATGATGAAGATATTGACATTGATGAATTTTTAGAATCTGATAATGAATCAGATTTGGATGACTATTTGGAATCAGAAGATGAGTCAGAAAGCATTTCCCAAGAAAGCATACCAAAGGAAAGCATACCAAAGGAAAGCATACCAAAGGAAAGCATACCAAAGGAAAGCATACCAAAGGAAAGCATACCAAAGGAAAGCATACCAAAGGAAAGCATACCAAAGGAAAGCATTTCCCAAGAAAGCATTTCCCAAGAAAGCATACCAAAGGAAAGCATACCAAAGGAAAGCATACCAATTATAAGCAAAGTTAAAACTGCAAAAGATTTAGTATTAGAATCAAAAAGAAAAAGATTATCTAGAAAGGTTAGTAGACGAAAATCAACGGCTTCACTCATTCCAATTGTGAAGCAGTCAACACCACCAGAAATGAAAAAATCAGAGTCTCCACCCAAAATACCCGTTACTGCACAACCGATGCCAATACCTCCGTCTGAAATGAAAAAATCAGAGTCTCCACCCAAAATACCCGTTACTACACAACCGATGCCAATACCTCCGTCTGAAATGAAAAAATCAGAGTCTCCGCCCAAACCTGTTACTGCACAACCAATGCTATCTCAATCTGAAATGAAAAAATCAGAGGAAAATATTTCTTTTTCAGATTTTGAATTATCCGAAGCATCATCGGAAGAAGAAGCTGATGAAGTTAAAGCAGACGACGAATCGGGTGAATCATTTTCTGAAGTTAAAGCAGACGACGAAGCAGGCGACTTAGATGAATCATATGACTCAGATGACTCAGATGAAGTAGTAAACGAACCTATGTTAAAAAAAAGACAAAATGATTTGGTGGCTAATATTTCTTCGGATATTTCTTCGGATATTTCTTCGGATATTTCTTCGGATATTTCTTTGGATAAAAAGGGCGGTGTAAAACTTAAGGCAGATATAAAAAAATATAAATTGTCTGGACACGATCATTTTTTTAGACAGCGATTAAGATCAAGACAACCAGATTTATTTTTAGAAAGAAAAGACGGTAAATTTTCAAGTTATACTCGTTCTTGCCCTTGGTCAACGCGAAAAATGCCCGTAATTTTAACTGACGAAGAAAAAGCATACATTGATTTAAAGGATGGTGATGATAAATCATATGATGAATATATCTCATACAATTATAAAAAAGATGAAAAACCATTTCATTATATTTGTCCAAGATTTTGGTGTTTTTCAGACGACGATGGAAAAGGCAGAAGTTTATCTGTAAAACAAATTAATAATGGGGAATGTGGTGGATGGGATGCGGTTATACCACATAATGCAAAAAAAATAAAATCGGATAAACATAGAATTTTTGAATTTACTGATAAACGTTATCATAGAAAAGGCAATAAGCACCACCCTTTATCATATAATACCCATTATCCATTATATCAGACAAATTCTCATCCAAAAAAATATCCAGTACCGTGTTGTGGAGATACACCAACGCAACAAGAATTTACCGGACCCAATAACAATATCCCAATTTATATTAAAACGGGTGATGATAAATATTCCTTTAAAATTTCTGACAAATGTAGCATTGAAGATTGTAAAATAACTAATCAAGTATATGTTTATGAAATAAAAATACCAGTTGCAAAGAAAAGTGGAGAAAAAGTTAAAATTTTTTATGGAAAGAGGGCAATTATTACAGAAATTATAGATAATGATACTGTAAAAATCCAATTAAATGAAAAAAAATATAATAAAGAATTTATTGTTCCTATTGATTTATTATATAAAAATAAACCATTAACAAAAAAGGAAGTTCAAAAAGATGAAAATATGATGTTTGAAAATAATTATATTTATAATAATAAATTACCTTTGAAAAAAGAATTTAACGAATGGACTGAAAAAGATTGGATAGATTATGGAGAAAAAACAGAAGGGAAAACTGATGGTAAAAAGATAAATTTAAATAAATTTAAAACTGCTGTAAAAAGAGTTAAAAAGGTACCCTCAAACGCGCAATGGAAAAAGTTTATTAAATATGATAAACGCGGGATAGGTAAAAAAAGAAACCAAGAATTTATGGATGATGGTAAAACAAAACAACAAGACAACAAACCATTGTTAAATTTTCCATTGGAAAAAAATCGTTTAGGATACTTATCATTATCTTTGCAAAAATTTTTACAATACAATACTGTAAAATGTTATAAAAATTCTAATCAAGAAAAGAAAGAATTAGAAAGAAATTTTCCTTGTTTGTTACGTTTGGGTATTGATGATAATAGCAATAGTTCATTTTTGTCCTGCATTAGTACTATTTATGGTGAATATAAAATAAAAGATTCAATTATAGATGAAAGAGAAGGTGATTTAAAAAAAATTTCTTTACTAGATTATAAAAAATTAAAGGATATAATAAAAAAAAAATTAACATTGGATATATTTATAACACTTCAGAATGGTAACTTGATAGATTTATTTTATAAAAAATTACAACTGAGTGATAAATATATTTTAAAATATAAAAGAACAGATATTTATAAAAAAAGTGTTTTAAAAAAAATAAGCAAATCAAAAGAATTTATGAAATATATTATTTGTTCCTTTGAAAATTTTATAAAATATTTAATGGAAAATGATAAAATTAATTATGAATTTATTTGGGATCTAATATGCGAACCAACTTCAAAAAATGGTATATTATTTGAAAATGGTATTAATCTAATAATATTAAAAAATTTAAAAGATAGTTTATTAGATAAAATAGAATTAATATGCCCAAATAAAAGTTATTCTAAAAATATTTTTGATATAGAGAAACCAACGGTTGTTTTGTATTCTGAAAATGACATTTATGAAATTATTGCATCAGTAAAAAGTATATCAACGAAAGTATTTAAAATTAATAGTTTTTTTAATAAAAAATCACCTATAAAAGAATTGGTAAAGATGCTTGAAAAAATTAAAAAATATGTTAATAATAATTGTAAAAATATATCATATATTCAGGGAATCACTTATAATATCACGGCAATAGATATAATAGATGAATTGATTAGGATAAATGATGAAAATGATTATTTAAATATTTCAAATATGTTACAAATTATTAATTTAAAATCTCAAGTAATTGGGTTATCCGTCAATATAAATATTGACGGTGATAGTAGTGATTTATTTATACCAAGTTACCCATCAAAAATAAATAAACAATTTGAATATAAATTTTTAAATGAACCTGGTTATTCATTGCCTTTGATACCATATGATAAGTTAAAAAAGTTTTTTATTGAATTAAATAATAATACGGATAGTTTAAAAATAAATTTTATGTCTTATATCATTGAAGATTCAAAAATTGTTGGCATTATTACAGAAACAAATCAATTTATACCAATAGAACCATTGAATATTAATGAAGTTACCGAATATGATTTAACGGATTTAAAAGGAGAAGAAATGAATAAAGTGGAATTTAGCACGTATGATGACGATAATATTTATAATGAATATAATCTAGATACTGAAATTTTATTAAATGATAGTACAGATTCAAATAGAAAAAAAGAAATTTTAAAAATTAAATTGGAGAGTAATTTTTATAAAACATTTTTAAATCTTTTTAGAATTATAATTAATAAGAGTATTAATGATAAAGAAAAAAAAGAATTATTAGTTTTACTGGAAGAAAAAACCAATTACGTCGTTAAATTAAATAAAATATTTAAATTCTTACAAATAATGTTAAAAAGGTATGTTCAATATTCGGATGATTTAATTCCAAATAATTACGAGGGTGTTTCACATCTTACAACTTGTATTACAAAAACAACACAAGATGAATGTACATTGTCAAAATGTTTGTGGAATGTTGATACTTGTCAACTTTTATTACCAAGAAAAAATTTATTAACGGATGATATTAATGAAAATGTTTATACGGGAAAATTAGCAGATGAGTTAATTCGCAATGATAAAAAAAGATTGTATTTATTAGAAAAAAACCAATATATGGTGTTAAAAGAAATGCCTTATAAAATAAATGATGATGAAATATTAATATTGGAGGAATCATTATTTACTGATTATCTGAGTGATATAAGTTATATTAATAATAATAAATATTATAATATTAAAAATTCATATGGATATGTTAAACCCGGTAATGTAAATACAAATGTTAGTTATAGCCTTGAAAATTTTTTAAATGAAGATTTGAATAATGATATTAGTGAAGAGAAAAAAAATGAGTCAATGGCGTTGAAAAATAAAATAAGTCAATTAAAACAAGGTCTTGGGAGAAAAAAATTAAAAGTAAATGAGAAAACTGGAAAAATAAGGTTATAAATAATATTTAAAAATTTAAAATATTATTTAAAATAATGTGAATCTGTTTATTATGGAATTGTTATTTCGCGCGGGGGTGTTGCGAATGGATCGCGGTGTCCTTGGTAATTCTCTTTCTGGTTGAAATGGGTCTGCTATGATTGTATTTTCCGATTCTGCAAATATACTAGAAGATGTTGAGTTTAAAATTGATGATATGGATGAATTTATGTTACTATCATTTAATGATTGTATAAATTCATTAAATGAATCATCAACTGTCGTACCAATTGGTGGTAAATATGTGGTTTGTCTCCTTCTATTATTTCTTCTATAAGTGAATGGTCTACTCTCCCGTGTTGGGTGTACCAAGTCTTCATCCGAATCATCGTCTAATAATAATCTTATATTTTGTGTATTTCCAGTATCAATATTTTGTTCATCAATTATATTATTTGATATATCAATTATTGAATCTTGTGGTGTACTATTACCAAATGTGGATGGTGTTTCATATAACACTTGCTCTCTATATTTTAAAGTTATGAAATAACTAGTTGAATAATAATTTTTGAAATATAATATTAACTTATCTTTAATCTCTTTAAAATATTTATCTTTCAATAAAGGATTGCATAAGAATTTGTATTTTAAATATAAAACTATAATATGGTTCATATTTTTAATAATCCGCTGTTTTTTAAATTGTGTTAATTCCTTTTTTAAAAATATATAACCAATATCTTTTCTAAAAAAATGAAGAATTGTAAGTAAATATTCAATTAAATATGTATAAAAAGCATTTTTACCATAATATTCTATAGCATTTTCCTGTAAAATTGGATAATTTTTCTTTTTAAAAAAAACCATATTAAACGAACATTTAAAAAAACTTAATATTATTTCTGGTATAACATATGTTGTTTTATTAAAACTAAAAAAAATATTATATAAATTATAATCTTTAAACACAATATTTGTATATGGATTTTTTAGTTTTTTTGGTATAGAAAACATATTTTCACTTTTAAATAAGGCAATCTTCCATAAATAAATTAAATCTAAAATCCTAAATTTATATATTGTTTTATTTTGTATGATATTTATTATTTCTTTTTCCTTATAGTTATCAAGGGGTGTAAAACGAAGATCGCGGTCATTATCGTATTTTTTATATAATGATAATTTCATTTTCTTAGAAAATTTATTAAAAATATTAATGATATTTTTTGATTTAACATATAACTTTTCCATTTTCTCTTTTTCATTATCAGGCATACTTATATTATATTTGATTGCAAAATTAAAAAAATGTACATCTGAATATTTTTTAAATGTATTTTTATAAATGATAAATGAATCACTATATATATATTCGTTTGAATTAGCTTCAATTGTATCCATTATTTTTTTAATCAACATTAGGTTATATATATTGTGATTATATTTTTAAATAAAAATATATTTGAAAATAATAATTTTTCTTTTAAAAATCCATATTGTAGTCATCAGGTGTAAACCCAGAATCTTTAATATTTGTTTCAAATTCGCTTTCAATTTTGATTTTGTCTTTTGAACAAAAATCTTTTGGGTCATCAATATTTAATAATTTATCAACATCATCTTCATCGTCCAATGTTTTCTCATTAAGCTCTGATAACTTTTTAATATTCAATAGAATTTGAAACGATCCAGTACCATAATATCCTTCTTGCCCAACCATAATATTAGCAGAAACCCCAGTCATCAAATCCAATTCGCCGTGTCTTGCAGCTCTTAGAAACATTTCGGGTGTTTCTTCAAAACAAGCTTTTGCAATTGGTCCAATATCATCATTATTAATACCGTGTCTGAATACAGAAACCATTTTTTTGGTTGCAGTAATGCGATCAGCCAACATTGTTAAATGATGCATATCAATATATGTACCATCAAATCCAATGGCTTCTTCCAATTCATTTAAAATACATTGTCTCGCTGCTTCAATTCCCAACGTTCTGAATGTTTCTTGAATATCACTGGTAATTGTTTTTGAAGCATCAATATCATTTTGTGCTAACATATCAGACAAATTCGTACCAACAGTATCTAAAACCCAAATATCTCTTGGTTTATATTGACCATTTTCATAATTCATTGAACCTGCAACTTTGCGAATAATGATTTTGGGTATATTTTTAACACCTTTTAGAATGATATTTTTCAATAAATTTTGCTGTAAATTTTTAAGTAAATATATTTCATCATTTTTATCTAATGTTTTCTTTTTGGTATTGGATAAATTGATACCTCTGATTCTGAAAATGAGATTATCTTTATTGAAATCGCTATATACACATCTTATTTGAATTTTTGGCCCATTTCCACTATTTTTAATTGCAAAATATACATCATCCATTGAAATATTTTTTTCAAGCATATCTTCTTTTGATAACTCTAACCGAATTATCCATTTTGAAAATATATCAGACTCTTTAAATTCTGACTCTATTCCAATCTCTGTCATCATTGTTTCAAATTCAAAATATTCTTCCAATATTTCTTTATCTTCTGAAATATTAGTTACATCTATTTTTGGATCAAAATAAATACTTACGGTTTTTACAATATCGCTTAAATTGGTATATTCCAATTTATATTTTAATTCCATAGCCTTGTTTAAATTTGTTTCATCTTCTTTATTAAGTCTAATTGTAATAGAAGGTTTTTTTGGATTTTCGGAAAGTGAAAGAATTTCTTCAATTCTTGGAACACCTCTAGTTACATTGGATTTTGAGGCAACTCCAGCAAAATGAAATGTATTTAAAGTCATTTGTGTAGTAGGTTCTCCAATGCTTTGTGCCGCAACCAAACCAACCATTTCACCAGGATTTACAATTGCTTTTTTATAATTAAATTCTATTTTTTCCAAAAGCAATATAATTGCGCGTTTATTAAATCTTTTAACAGTTAGTAAATTTTTAGGAGACAGATAATAATACCAAGCCATTTTAAATAACTGAGATGGTCGCGAATATTCATTAAATTCAAGTTTTTTATAATATTTATCTACAATATTGTATAATTCCAAAGGTGTAATATCAACGGTGTTATTTCTTGTTATATATAAGTTATTTTGAATATTATTTATTAATCTATCAAACTGGATTGGTATGTGAATTTTAGATTCGGAATCATAATTAAATACATATTTAACAATATCGTCTCTATTTTTAATAATCATTTTAATAATTGATTTTGTTTTGATCTTTAAATCTTTCTTTTGTGATTTATATCTTTTTTTTGTTTCAGAATCAAAGTTAGATAATTCTATAGATTGACTTTTTCTATCATTTGGAATTTGATAATGCATAAATATTTCTTCCAACGACATTTTAACAATTGGCAAATGTACAGTTTCAACTTTCATTGTATTAATATTATCAGTACCATATCTGAATTGTATAATTTTATTTTTATTATTTCTTACCGTCATATCATATCTTACACTAAGATCTTCCAGAGATTTAACAAGTCTTCTCTGAATATAACCGGTGGAACTCGTTTTAACAGCCGTATCAATGAGTCCTGTTCTCCCACCCATTGCGTGAAAATATAACTCTTCTGGTGTCAGCCCTTGAATAAAAGAACTTTCAACAAATCCGCGCGCTTGAGCAGTATCGTCATATTTTGTATAATGTGGCAATGTTCTATCTTCAAAACCATAAGGTATTCTTTTATTATCTACATTTTGTTGTCCTAAACAAGAAATCATTTGTGCAATATTAATTGTTGATCCCTTTGATCCAGCTTTGACCATTGTAACAAATCTATTGCTTTTATCCAAACTATTTCTACCAATTTTACCAGCTTCTTCTTGTGCTTTATTTAAAATTGAATTGACTTTTGTTTCAAATTCAACTTGATTTGTTTTACCCGAATTATTCTCAAATACCCCTATGTGGAGTTGATTTAACAGCTTTACAACTTCTGTTTTTTTATTTGTTACTGCGTTTGAAATTTGTTTATTTGTGTTTGAATCGGCAATTAAATCACTTATACCAACGCTGTATGAAGATAATTTCATATACTCGGTAACGATGGATTGTATATTATCTATAAAATCCGAAGCATTCATATCACCATAGTCATTATAAATAGAACGTATCATACCATTCATTTTTCCAGAAAGAACACCTTTATCCATTTGTCCACGAATATATTTACCGTTAACAATTTCAATAATATTATTTGTTGTTTTCTTATCATCAGAATCTTCAAATTTGCTATTGCGAAAACTAGCATTTAATGGTGGTAAAATTTGTGACAATATATCAAAACTTTTAATTTTATCATTATTAAATATTGATAAATCAATATTTTTATTATACATCAATAAATTCATTGCCGTTCTCTTATTAAAAGTAATATTTTCTCTTGTAAAACGATAACATCCCAATAAAGAATCTTGAAAAATACCAACAATTGACTGATGGTTTGCTGGACTAATAATGCATTTTGACACAGCGCATAATTCTAATAATTCACTTTGAGATTGCTCTCCTTGTGGACCGTGCATATTCATTTCATCACCATCAAAATCTGCATTATATGGTTTTGTATCAGCAACATTCATACGAAATGTATTTCCCTTTTTCATAACTTTAACAATGTGACACATCATTGACATTCTGTGAAGACTCGGTTGTCTATTAAATAATACTGGATCGCCATTAATCAAGTGTCTATGAACAATATCGCCTTCATAAATTTCCAATGTATTTCTATCAACATACCTTAAAGAAATGCTTTCGCCACCCTTCCTTTCTAAAATATTTGCACCTGGATAAATATCGGGACCATTTAAAACAAGTTTTAATAAGAATAATTTATTTCTTTTATTTACGGTATTTGGAAATGTGATATTTTTAGCGATTTTTAGAGGAACACCCAATTCTCTAATACTTATGTTAGCGTCTGGTGTAATAACAGATCTTGAAGAAAAATCAACTCGCTTTCCCTGCAAATTACCTCTCACCCGACCTGTTTTGCCAACCAATCTTTCTTTAATTGATTTCAAAGCTCTCCCTGATCTTTGTGCAACGGAAGCCACACCGGGTATCTTATTATCCACCATTGTTGCTACATAATACTGCAATACTGTTGCCCAATCGTCTATCACTTTAGAATCGGCACCCTGTTGAATTTTATCTTGAAGTGTTGTATTTGCTTTAATAATGTTAACGATGATATGTGAAATATCATCCTCACTCCTCTGTTGCGAGTCGTGTTTTACAGATGGTCTTACAGCAGGCGGTGGTACGGCCAATACTTGACAAATAAACCATTCTGGTTTACACCATACTGGACTAAATCCCATAAATATCATATCTTCATCACTAATTCGCTTCATAATTCTAAGAATGCTTTCTGGTGATAATTTGATTGTTGGTTTTTCTTTAATAATACCAGTTGCACTTTCAATACCATCAATCTTTTCCCATTCTGCATATATGTCTGCCAAATCTTGTTTATAAATTTTTCTAGGTTGTTTAATACCGCAACCATCTTCCGTATCTTCACCACATCTTTTTATTTTATTTGCGTGTTTGAAAACAAAATCAAATCTTTCTTTTGGTGATAATTTATAAATAAAGTCATATTTCTTTTTGCTTATTTTGCATTTACCACATTTAATACATACTGTTCTTAATATTTTTATAAGAGTATTTAAATACTGAATATAAAATACAGGTTTTGCCAGTTCAATGTGTCCAAAATATCCCGGCGTTTTCATATAATCAAACCCATCCGTTGGACATATTAACCCGGGTTCTAATACACCCATTCTTGGGTCAAATAAACCGTTTATAACGGGTTTATTATTAATATAAGTATCCCTTGATGTTATTTCCGCAACACTACTTTTTCTTATAGCGTCGGGACCCAAAACACTAAATTGAATTCCTAATATTTTTGAAGCATCGGAAATATTTTGTTGTGCATACATTCTTATATTTATAATAGAATATATTCAAATCATTATTTTAAATCAATTTTAAAATATTAATTTCAAAAATATTTCAAAATATTAAAAAATAAAAAAATTGATATTAAAAAAATGAAATTATAAAAATAATATAAATATAATTTATAACACTTAAAATGGATATGACAACCGATAATGAAAAATCTCCTAAATCAATTAATCAAAATGTATTAAATGAAGATGTTAGTGATGCTGAAAATAGTACAGAAAGTTACGATTATGATCCCGGCGATGAAGACTATGATGACGAAGACTATGATGACGAAGACTATGATCCCAATGACGAATACTCCGAAGACATTGTTGAAGATTATCAAGATTTTCTTTATTCATTATTTCCATCAAAATATTTAAGAAATAAAATAAAAGATAAAAAAAGAAATAAAACAGAATCAAAAGAAACAAAAGAATCAAAAGAAACAAAAGAAACAAAAGAAACAAAAGAAACAAAAGAAACAAAAGAATCAAAAGAAACAAAAAAGGCAAAAAAGGCAAAAAAAGCACAAGGATCAAAGAAAGCACAAGGATCAAAGAAAGCACAAGGATCAAAGAAAGCACAAGGATCAAAGAAAGCACAAGGATCAAAGAAAGCACAAGGATCAAAAAATAATAAAAATTTAAAAAAAGCTTTTAAAGTGTTAAAAGTTAAAAAAAATAAGTTTCCATCCGACGAAGATGAATTATTAGATGAACAAGATGATATTGATTTAACTAAAGCAAGATTTAATATTATTTACACTATTAATGATGATGGTATGAATGCCAATGAACACGATTATTTTAGTTCATCAGAAGAAATAATTTCTTCGGATGATAGTGAAATTGAAGAAATTAGAAATAAACTTGCAGACGATGTTACTGAAGAAGAGTGGGAAAAAGTTATGCGGTTAGATGAAGAGAAATTAAAAAAAGAACAATCTAATAAAAAAAAAATGATTAATAAATTATGCGTTGGTGAAAAGATTACGGTAAAAAAACCAGAATGGAATAAATCTTATAATGGTGTAATTAAAAAAATAGTTACGAGGGGTAGTTCTAAAAGAAAAAAAAAATATTTTAATGTACAATTAGAAAATAAAGAATTTGAACTTTTAAAAAATTTACCGGGAGATTATTTATCAAATATTAAAAAAAAAGACGAAACGGAAAAAATATCCTTAGAAATAAAGGAATTAATTGAATTAAAAGATAGTGATAATAATAAATTTGAAAAAAAAATGGAAGAATATAGTGAAAAAATTAGTAAAGAACAAGATAAAAAGAAGAAGAAAAAACAAAAAAAGCAGACACTTATTAATATTAAAAGATTAAAAAAATTATTAAAAGAAAAATCAAACTCAAATGATTTTACTTATTTTAAGAAAATGGAATTGGAAGATCAAAAAACAATACTTAGAAATTTGATTGAAATGAATAAAAATACAGAAATAGATATGCCTTATCGTTTAAAACTTATCAAATCAAATATAGAACCATCTATTAAATCAGTTGCAATTAAAAAAGTTAAAATGTTAAATATGATGGACCCTGGGTCTGGGGAATATTACAAGAATAAATTATGGGTTGATACATTTATGAGTATTCCATTTGGAATCCATAATAAATTACCTGTTAAATATGATGATGGTATTGATAAGTGTCGCGATTTTATGGAAAATGCGAAAGAAACATTGGATAATGCTGTATACGGATTAAATGATGCTAAAATGCAGATTATGCAAATGCTTGGTGGGTGGATTAGTAATCCAAATGCCGTTGGTACCGCAATCGCAATACACGGTCCAATGGGGACTGGTAAAACAACACTTGTGAAAGAAGGTATTAGTAAAATTTTAAATAGACCATTTTCATTTATCCCATTGGGGGGTGCAACTGATAGTAGTTTTCTTGAAGGTCATTCATATACGTATGAAGGGAGTATATGGGGTAAAATTGTTGATGTTCTTATTCATAGTAAATGTATGAATCCAGTATTTTATTTTGACGAATTGGATAAAATTAGTGATACACCAAAAGGAGAGGAAATAACGGGTATATTAACACATTTAACAGATACAACGCAGAATAATCAATTTCACGATAAATATTTCTCTAATCTTGATTTTGATCTTAGCAAGGCTTTATTTATATTTAGTTATAATCACGAAGAAAAAATCAATCCGATTTTAAAAGATAGAATGTATAGAATAAAAACGAACGGATATGATAAAAAAGATAAAAGGGTGATTGCGCAAAAATATTTGATACCATCTATTATGAAAAATATCAACTTTAAAGAAGGTGAAATTATTATTAAAGATGAAATTATTGAACATATTTGCGATAAATATACAACTGGGGAAAAGGGTGTTAGAAATTTGAAAAGATGTCTTGAAATTATTTACGGTAAAATAAATTTATTTAGATTATTAAATGCCGATAGCAAACTATTTGATGGAGAAGTATCAATGAAAGTTGAATTCCCATTTGAGGTTACAACAGATATTGTTGATAAACTCATTAAAGACCAGGACAAGAAGACTATTCCATTTGGAATGTACATGTAAATACTTTTGGGAAAAGTAAGACAAAACTACTTTTGGGACAAAACTTTTTTATAAAAAAAAATATTTACAGAATCTTTTTTTTTATTGTTCAAATTTAAGAACAAGTAAATATAATTTAATTTGTGAATATGTTATGTTTTTACCAAGTTCCATCTTAATTGGTTTTAAATACTTTTTGCCAACTTTTTCTATAGCAAGTTTAATTCGTTCCTCTTTTTCTTCCGTCAATCCAAAATAATCCATAATTATATCAATATCGTCATTATGTTCGTACATATATAAGACGTGATTTTCAATTGTATTTTCGGAGATATTTAAAATACTTGATATTTCTTTTATCGTTTTACCCTGTTTGTAATATAATAGAACGCTATCCTTGGTTTTACTCTTTGGGTGACATTCTTTGCTGTATTTGCTCTTTGTTTGGGCATTTGTTTTAAAACTTAAATATTTCTCCATAAATTCACTACAATGATTTGACATAATAAATTCTTTAGAAATACCATTGACTTTCCATAATTCATTAAGATTTTTGGGAGATTTTCTATTAATATTCATCAAAACCCTGTCATTAATAAATGAAGCCGCTGGTAATCCCATTTTTTTCGCCATTGTATTTCTCAACTCCATCAAATCAATGAGTGTTTCTCCCGATTTTTTAAATTTAACATCTATTTTATTACAAATATCAATCTTTGTTATTATTTTATCATTATTTAATGATTTGGACCCTATCCCAATTACAAAACCTTTACCAGCTTTATATCTTGATAATAATTTTTTACTTACCAATAACTCTATAATTTCTTTTAATACTTCATTTTTCTTTTTTATATTTTTTTTTATATTTGATAGTGTTTTTGTCATACCAACATAGTATCCTTTTTCAGAATGTTGTTTTTTTATGATTGAAATTATTTTTTTTGATTCTTCAGTTATATCAACTAATTTTCTTTTATCTTTTATTAAACAATTATCACACATTTCACATTTCATATTATCTTCAATATCTTCTTCTGATACGAATTCACCTGTCTTAAAATAATGTTCAATTATTTGATGTCTACATATATATTTTTCTTTAAGAAAACGTCTGAAAGTATCCATACCAATTGTTTTAATTTTTTTCTGTTCTTCGTCCGTTGATAGTGAAATTAAATATGAAGTTGTGCTAAAATCATTATCATTATAAAATATAGTTGCTTTGCTATTTACACCATCCCTACCAGCTCTACCTATTTCTTGGTAATAACTTTCAATATTAGAGGGTACACCATAATTAATTACTTGACGTATATCAGATTTATCAATTCCCATACCGAATGAAATTGTTGCAACTATTACCATTATTTCGCCAGAAATAAATAAATTATGACTAATTTCTTTATCTTTTTTGTCCATTCCACCGTGATAACGCTCTGTTAAAATACCACGCCTTTTTAAATCTATACATAGATTATCGCATATTTTACGTGTTTGGACATAAATGATAGTTGGTTCGTTAAACGAACAATTTGAAAATTTTGATTTTGGTAAAACATTAATCATTATGTTTGTTCTTTTTGTACCTAATATATATTCTTTAGATTTTGAAATATTTAAAAACTTGTGCATCTCTTTTAAAACGCGTGGTGTAGCGGTGGCCGTAACTGCCAAAACTGGTATATTTGCAAAGTGTTTTTTTAAAATCCCAAGCTTTTGATAACTTGGTCTAAAATCGTGACTCCATTGAGATACACAATGCGCTTCATCTATTGCAAATAAACCAATATTATCTTTTATTCTATGGAAAGCTGCCAATCTTGATACAATAAATTCTGGAGTTGTATAAATAATTTTATATTTAGTATAATGTCCAACACCAACAGACGTTTCGGAATTTAAACAAATCGCTTTTATATTTTTAGAATTTAGATATTTACACTGATCATTCATTAATGAAATGAGTGGGGAAACAACGATTGTAATTTTATCAGTGAATGTCGCTGGGAATTGATATAATAATGATTTACCGCCACCCGTTGGCAATATTACAAAAACGTCTTCATTTTTTAATAAATCTTTAATAATATCTTTTTGATTATTGCGAAATGTATTGAACCCATAAATATCTTTTAAATGGGTCTCCATAGTAAATTTATAACTGTATAAATTTATAATAAAAAATATATCAATTTTATTATAAATATGTTTTGTCATACTTTTCTCAAAAGTATTTATGTGGAGTCATACAACTGTTCAACACGAATAGTAAAAGAATAATCACTATTATTTAAATCAATAGTGCGACCAAATTTATCCAATAATTTAATACGCAATTTCATTAAGTCAACCGGACCAAAATAACTTCTTTTAAATTGGTAATCAACATCACCATTTGTATAATTGAATGAATCGTAATAATTATTCATCTTCGCAAAAATATTAATATCATTAATTATGGAATTTTCAAAAGGAGAAATCAAAGATTTGGCAAAATTTTTATTAAAATCATCCAATGAGAGAAAAATGTACCGATCGCCGTGGTTATTCTGATAACAAGCTTCTGCACCGAACCCTTCAATGTTATCATAAAATACTTTATCCACCGCAATATAATCTGTGTCAAAATCATAATATTGTTTTCTGTATCCCAAAACCCATCCCATATTTAATTGTATGGAACGATTTTCATCCGAACTTAAACGCCAATCTATATTAAAATAATAATGAGTGTTTGCTGCCGCGGTAGTATCATTATATGAAAGATCGTTTCTTAAACCACCATTATTACCATCCGCCAAAGATCTTATATCTCTAAAAAATGATATTTTTTTGTTTATTTTATCATAAATGCAGCCAACTCTTCTTAATTCTCTATTATTTGCATCGGGTTTCGGAGAGAATACATATTTATTTAAATAGTCAACCAATTCTTCTGGTGTATAATTACCATTTTTAATTCTTATTATATGTTTTTTTTTATTAGCAACAGTGGCTGTAGATTGTATCGGACCCGTCTTATCATATGTTTCAATGGTAAATTCATTCGTACCAGTAACTGACGAAAATGTATAAATTGTATTGGGGATATCAGTATTTGTTAAAGTTAAACTGGTAACATTTTTTAATGTTTCTGGTAAATCAATGATAAAATCAGTGGAATTTTGCCCATAATAATTTTTACGGAAAAGTGTATTAATACATAATGTTTTTGTAACGGCAGCCTTTTTCAAGGGATTAATAAATGATTTAAACTCATCATTTATTTTTTTTTTTATTATTGGGTTTTCATCAGAAAAAAGTTCATTTTTTTCTAAATTAGGCATAAATGTTCCTTTTGTTAATTTGTATTCAGAATCATTTTCTAATAAATTTTTAAAAGCTTTATCCAAAAATTCCAAAATTAGTATTTTTTCATTTTCTGGTATACCAATTTCAGCATTAACATTTGTCAACATTTTATTATAATTATCATTTAACTTATTTTTTTCAAAATCTTCATCAATGTTAAGATCAAACATTTCAAATAAATCAACTTTTGAATAATTATTCAAGTCATAATTTAATTTTGACATAATATATAAAATTAATATATTATAAATTCGTGTATTTAATTTATCTTTATTATATACATAAAAATGAACATTTTTAAATCAGATAATTCTCGTAAAACAGCTAAAGAACATATAATACAAAAAAGAAATATTAATTTATTTCTTGATATTTCTAAAAATAACACAGGGAATGGTATAGCGTGTGTTAAGTCTAAAAAAATAACTAAATTTAATAATCATAGTAATTTATTAAATGTTACACACGGTTTTCACGATTATTTTCAAAACGGTAAATGTACAGATATTTGTAACAATTTATTATCAAATGTTGCCTATGATATTGAAGTATTTAGAAATAAACCAACCCCTTCTATAAAAAATAGTGATAGCAGTAACAATGATCTTTCAAATAATTATGCGGGTATAATGTTGACACACCAATTGGAATCAAATTATCCAAATTCATCTATTTTAGATTCTAGTGAAAACTCTTTAAAATTATACTCAAATGTAAAAGAAATCACCGGAGCAACCATTGTATTGAGAAGAAATACAAAAAAAACAAAATGTTTCAAAATCAAAACAAATGATATTTTAATACAATAATGTATAATGGTTTAAAACCATATTATTGTAATTATTCAATGTTAAGCAATTCTTCAATGTTAAGCAATTCTTCAATGTTAAGCAATTCTTCAATGTTAAACAATTCTTCAACGTTAAGCGAGTTGGTTTATAAAAGGGATATTATTGTAAATAAAAAAAAATCATTTGAAATAAAGTTAAAAGAATTATCAAATGAATTGATAATTTTTGAAAATGCAATTAATAAATTATGTGAACACAATTGGATTACTGATTATGTAGATAAACCAAATGGCGAAGGTAGTGAAATGATAATATATTGTAATTTTTGTAATTCAGTTAAATAAAAAATCATACCAGTTTTTTTCTCCAATATGATTGCAATTTATTCTATATTTATCTGTAATACACATATTACAATCAATGCAGATATTATTGTCACAAACTCTATGTATTCTACAATGTTTTCTCGTATTATTCTTATAAATACTTATTATATCGTTGCATTTTATACATTTAAATGTTTTATCTTGATTATTATAATCATTAATGCATAAATTTCCCATTATTTAAAATATAAATTATATTTTAAATAATTTTAATTAAATATTTTAAAATTCATCTAAAAGATCATCTTTACTAGCCATATTGTTTTTTGAACGATTCCCGCCTCGCGATGCTAAATATTTCATTTGTTCATCTGTAACACACGCACACCCATTATCACCACTGACACTAGAGTAGTCGCAACATTCTGGTGTGAATTTATTATTTGCCCAAAAATATTTTTGCCCGGGTGTCATTGGATTTTTTGGTTGATTTTGTACCGCTCCTCTATTATGTTTAATACCGTGTTTAGTAAAATCATATTGATTTAAACCACCGTCAATTGGCGCCGAATTATGAAAGGCTTCTTTTGAACAAGAACAAACCATTGTGCTTCCAATTAATATACCAAAGAATATACATAATATTACTATTTCAACACGAACCTTATTTCCCAAAAGTTTTAATTGCATATTATACATAATTCATAGATAAAAATATATTAATCTTCCCAATCATAGAATGTAAATTCGCCGATGGGTATATTATGATTTGATGTAACTAAACAACTCATTTCATTTGTCCAAGAATTTGTAATTCTGGCATTTTCATATTTTTCAACTGGAATAAATTTTTTAGTTTTTGGGTGCATAATTAAATGTGTTCCTGTAACATAAATATAATCATTCAATTCTTTACTATAAATTTTATAATATTTGTCTTTTTCGCCACCTTTAATTCTCAACACAGCTATAACTTCAATATTATTTGTGAGTTTTTCTCCTAAATTTAAATCTTTCATTTGTTTATATTCCCCATTTGCAAGTTTAATTTTTGTTTCCGGATGAAAACATATCATATGTTCTCTTTTCTCCAATTCATTATTAATTGCTGCAACAAATACAATTACAATTATCAATGGTATAGCCATTCCTAAATATGTTAATAGTGTACTAACCGCGGCTGCGATCAATCCGAGTGATATTGGTCCCGTAAACCACAATGCATAACCAAGGGCAAATAAAACTATTTGTATTATTGCTAAAATTACCAATAAAGTAACACATACGTGAATTATTGAATTCATAAAAGTCATAAATGTATATGCTTGTCCAACAATTAGTAAAAATCCCGCTTGCAAAGCTCCAGTAGCTTTCATAAATGTATCTTTCAACTTAAATAATATTTTTTGAAGTTCAATCATAATTTGAAATATTTTTCCAAAAATTTCAGAGATGACTTGCAATAATTTTAATTGTAATATTTCTGCAAGTCTTTTAATTTTAATAATTATTTTCTTCACCATATCAAATAGTGCACGAATTACGCCCTGTGCGTTTTCAAACGGTGATGTGAAATTTTTCATATTAGATTCTAAAATACCAACATTGCAAGCTGTGAAATTTTGTTCTGTATATTTTAATTTATCATCAAATGATGAGCCGGGTGGAGCATTTATCCATCCAGCCAATACAGATACTTCTGGTCTACATTTATTTTTTTGCCATTCTTTTCTTAGCTGTACGTTGTTTCTTTTTACAGCTAAATAAATAAATGCAATTATTATTATTATTATTAAAAAAAATGAACCAAGTATATCTCCGGCGTGAATATTAAAATATGTTTTATTGTTGTCTATTGATTTTAATAATTTTTGTAATCTATTTAAATTATCCATCTATATAGTAATTATAGAATTTTCTATATAAATTTAATCTTCCCAATCCCAAAAAGTATATTCCCCAATTGGTATTTTATTTGTGGATGTAATCAAACAACTCAACTCCTTATCCCATGTATTTGTTGGTATAGCCTTCTCATAATTTTTAACATAAATAAATTCTTTTGTCTCTGGGTGCATAATTAAATGTGATCCAGTAACATAAATATAGTCATTTAATTTTTTACTATAAATTTTATAATATTTATTATTTGCATTTCCTTTAATTCTTAATATACCTTTTACTTCGCATCCATTTTCTAACAAATTTCCTAAATTTAAATCTTTCATACATTTATAATTTCCATTTAATAATTTTATTTTTGTGTTGGGTGAGAAACATATTGTATCTATAAATACACCTATTGGTCCAGCCATTAAACTTTGTCCGAAAATAGCCGTACCTCTTATACCCATTATTAATGTAAAAAATACACCAACCATTTTCATTATAATATCCTTTAAACTTGCTATCATTTGTTGAAACCGAATTACCACATTATTAATTAATCCATATAAATCCCCAAATATTCTCAAAAGTGCATCCGTGAGAAAACTAAACATTTTTCTTAAAGTATTTATGGATTCCACTATACCATTTCCAATATTTCCCAATGACGTTATGGCTTTTTTCAATGGTCCTAAAAATATATCCATAAAACCACCTTGTATTTCACCAATACATTCTGTAAAATTTTGCAATGTATCTTTTCCAAAATACCCAGCTAAAGGTATTATACCGGGTTGGCATTTATATTTTGGCCAATCTTCTTCTATTTTTTTTGCCATTTTAGTTATGTATAATCCAATATAAACACATAAAAATATTACAATTATTAACATTGATGACAGTATATCATAAAAATAACCCATTTCTATTAATTTATATTGTTATTTTATTATTAATAATATAAATTTATTACTTTCTGCGTGACTTTCTGCGTGACTTTCTGCGTGACTTCCTGCGTGACTTCCTGCGTTTGCGTGACTTTCTGCGTTTGCGTGACTTCCTGCGTTTGCGTGACTTCCTGCGTGACTTTCTGTGTGACTTCCTGCGTTTGTGTGACTTTCTGCGTTTGCGTGACTTTCTGTGTGACTTCCTGCGTTTGCCACCTTTTTTTGCAGTAGAAATATCAATTTTATGATCGTTTGTTGCATCCACGGCAGCTTGGTTGTTTTGTTGGATTGCATTAGATACCGTATCTTCAAAACCAGCAGCAGCTTCTGCATCAATCTCAACCTTACCTTCTGCACCCGTTGCAGAGCCACCTGTTTGTGTATTGTTTACCATATTTACCGAATTTTGGTTATCAATTGCAGTATTTCTTTTTTGTATCTCATTATTAGTGGTTGCTGAAGTCGTGGTTGGTAACAAATGCGTATCATTCGCCTTTATTTGTTGACTTACACTCATTTAATATATGATTATAAAATAATTATAAAATAATTATAAAAATAAAATAATATAAAACATTTTTAATATAAAAAATTATTAATAAAATAATATAAATGAACGCTTCAGAAAAATTAAATTTAAATAATTTAATTAAAGAATACAAACACGAGTCCACAACAGAAAAAATACGCACATTAAAACATAGTAATTTGATACGCGAAGATGTTGCTAAAATGATTGAACTTAAAAAAAAATATATTAGAATTGATAATAAAATATTAAAGGGTATGGTTGAAAAACAATGTTCCTTTTTATATACAAATTATACAAATATTTTTAATAAAGTTTTTAAAGGTGTTATTGATTTGAATTTATTAAATAATTTTTTAAAAATATTAAAAACCGTTGAAGATGGTAAATCCGATCAACACGAAGCAAGTTATAAAGTTGGGCAAATATTAAAACAGATATATATTGATAGTGCTGTAAGAGAGGCTGATATTAAAGATAAAAAATATAAAAAAAAAGAAAAACCTCTGAAAAAATCCAAGAAAATAAGTTGGTCGCAATACAAAATTTTAAATGAAAAATAAATTGATTATATTTTTAATAAATAATCAACTATTAAAAACTAATCACAAATATTTAAAAATGAATAACAAAAAAATTTACGATCCTATCCATGGTTTTATCCCTGTTAAATCGCATTTATTAGAAATTATTGATACTCAAGAATTCCAACGATTGCGTGATCTAAAACAATTAGGTGCCACACATTATGTTTTTCCAAGTGCAACGCATACGCGATTTGAACATAGTATCGGTGTATCTCATTTGGCTAGAAAATTAATGGAAAGTTTACAAAAGAATCAACCATCTCTTAAAATTACCGAAAGACAAATTCAATTGGTAGAAATAGCCGGGCTTATTCACGATTTAGGTCACGGACCTTTCAGTCATCTTTGGGATAATTATGTTATATTTAAAGATGAAGAAGACCACGAAGAACGGAGTTGTGTAATATTCTCGGTGATGATTTCAAAATATAATTTATCAATTACAGAAGAAGAAACGGACATCATTTGCGAACTTATCAATCCATCTGAAGAAAATGCTCGTAATTGGATGTTTCAAATTGTAGCCAATAAAAGATGTCAACTTGATGTAGATAAAATTGATTATATTCAACGGGATTCTCTATATCTTGGAAATGTCGGAATGAAGGGTGAATTTGATAGACTTATTACCGAATCAAGGGTTGTGAAAACGATTGATGGTAATTATGAATTAGGTTGGTTCCACAAATTGAATTATGAAATATTCTCTTTATTTACAAATAGATATCGTTTACATAAATTAGTATATAATCACCACGCTGTTAAATCTTATGAATATTTAATATTAAAAATACTTAAACATTTTCATAAAAAAATTCATCAACCATCTCCAAAAGATCGTGTTGAATTTTTAAATTTGACAGATGCCATTGTAAATTGTCAACTGCACACCAATGACGCTTTTAAAGATATCCAATATAGATTATATAAACGCCAAATACCCAAAATGATAGGAGAACATATTATTTCAAGACATACTTATCCTGCTATATATGATAAAATTAACAAAGAAACTTTTCCTAAAAAAATTTTAAATATTATTATTGATAAAATAGAAATAGGATTTTCAAATGGAAAAATAAACCCAATGGATGAAATTTATTATTATAAAAAATATGATTCTCAAAAAGAAGACATACCCGATGGAATAAAACAAAAACCTATTTGGAATAGTACAGAATTCTCCGAAACCATATTAAGATGTTATCATTTGAATGCTGATAATTATTTTGAATCAAATAGTTACGAATTGGAAAAAGCTAAAAATGAACATAACTGGAATACGTATTTAAAAGAATTATATTTGAGTACTTAATTACAGAAACATATATTTAATTTGGATCGCAACAATGGTTTATAATCATAACATATGTAAGTGTATTCTCCGCATTTTAAACAATGTTCTCCCTGCAATTTTAAATTATCAATAAATAAATTTTCGGTTGGAATATTGTCATATGTAAATCCAAACAACCATACGGGACTCGTTTCGGTCACTCGTTTATTTGGTTCTTCCGGAAATCTTTTTTCCATATTCCAAGTTGGTATATTATTGCGGGACCAAGCGCCCTTTATAAGCCCTAGTTCTTTTTTTTTAGTTGATATTTTTTTAAAGAAAGACAGTCTTTCTATATTATAAAAAGCATAATCTTTAATGATACTTAGAACTTCCAAAGGAATATAACTATTATTTAAAATATTTAATAATAATAATTTTTGTGTTGGTTTTTTGAAAAAACTTGGAAACATTATATAAGTAATTAAAATTTACTCTTTAAAATGTTTATCATTTTTATTTCCGGCGGATGTGCCTGAGTGGTTAAAGGACCAGACTTGAAATCTGGTGGGCTATGCCCTCGCGAGTTTGAATCTCGTCGTCTGCGTATTTTTTAATATTTTTAAGAAAAATATTAAAAAATAAAATTGAAAATATATTATAATTGCATAAACGCAAAAATGGAGTGTATGTGGCATAATAATTGTATGCATTATTTTATTTATAATATCTTGGTGTTTGCTAACAGTATTGTGTCTTAAAGAAAATAAGAATAACCAAGAACCTCTTTTACCCGATGTGTAAAATACTTATATTGCAAACTTTTCGTATTTTTTAAATTGAAAAATATTTTATAATTACTATATTTTTTTATATTAAATATGACAGACAATAAAAAAGAAAGAACTGTACAGGATATATTTGATGATATAAGAGAAAATAACAAACGTATAAAATATATAGAAGAAGAAATAATAGAAATGAAAGAAGAATTAAAAACCCGGAAAAAATTACAACCTGGGTTTAAGGAAGAATTAAAGTCTTTAAAGAAAGATTTATTAAAAGAAAAAAAACTAGAATGGGTTGAATGTGGTCTGGATGAGTGGAGAGAATATGTAGAAAAAAATTGGGCGGAAGACCCTGTAAAATATTATATATATAGATACGACGGTGGTATTTACCAACAGGGATTTTATAAAGGTGAATGTAAATTAAATATGAAAGATGAAGAACATTTCCGAGAATATTTTAATGATTACTTTTACTATGGATATCCGAATTATCAAGATGAAAATCATCCTAATGCGGATGGATCAGAATGTTATTTGGCTTTTGGAGGTGGTTCAGCAGGTGTTACATCATTTGAATGGGATTGTTAGTTTTAAAAAATAATTTTAGCCATATTTATATATGTAAATACTAATATATTTTTTATTACAAACCTAATCCGAAATTCTCGGATTGAAGTTGCTCCCACTGGTCCTCAAAATTGATTGAATTCCTCCGCTGAATCATAGTCATCCACATCAGATATCTCAACTCCGTCCCTATCAAAAATTCCCCCCTCGTATTGGATTGATGTGATTCCTGAATTAGGGCTATAAAGCAATGGTGGAGGCGGGTTTATTTCTTCATTCCTTTCAAAAATTGGATAAGACATTTTATATATTTATTTTTTGTTAATTTAAAGTTATTTTATTAAATATTTTAAAATTATGTTAAAATACTTAATATTATTAATATCATTCAAGAATATATATTCCACACAATGTAGTTGTGGATTAGGTTATCGTAATGGTGCACAGGCTTCTGACGCAAATTTATGTATGGGTCCAGCTGAAAGTTCAGGAAGACCATGTTACCCAACACCTTGTAATGCCGATTGGACAGCTTGTACTACTCAACCTAGTACGAATGAATTATGGACGAAGGATACATCTCATATGGGAAAAAGACCAGATTGTCCCAAATCATACACAACAAATGAAAATTATAAATGGGCAAAATTAAGTAAATGTAAAGAATTTTGTATTAATGAACCAACTGGAAAATGTAATATGGTTTCTAGATATGGTGATACAGTTAAAAGTGATACTGAATATTACCATTGTAGATTTTATGCTTGTCCTAATCCAGATAATTTTAATTGGATAACTCAGGATCAATGGGGTAATTATGCAAATAAGGCTAATACTTATATTTTATCTGTTAGACACTATATTGAAGATCCACCGTGTATAAATACTATCAATAAAACACGTTGGAAGAATAAGACACGTTGGAACAACAAAACACGATGGATAGATCACATCATAGATAAAATTCATTGGCAAAACAAAACACGTTGGAACAACAAAACACGATGGAACAACAAAACACGTTGGAACAACAAAACACGATGGATAGATCACATCATAGATAAAATTCATTGGCAAAACAAAACACGATGGAACAACAAAACACGTTGGAACAACAAAACACGATGGATAGATCACATCATAGATAAAATTCATTGGCAAAACAAAACACGATGGATAAATAAAACAAATACTGAAAAAACAAATCCTTTCCCAGATACAACAACAGATTCTGATAAACAAAATAAATATAAAGAAATCATTCAGATTAAATGCAACGATACAAAAAAAACCAATGTAAAAGAAATTACTTCCGATATTTTATCTCTGAGAGAACTTTGTTTAATTATTTTAGTTATTATTTTATCAGGCACAAATTGTTATTTAATATATTATATTCGTTTAAATAAGATTGTTAATATAATACCGAGAAATCAAACAACGCTTGGTATTGAAATGACAAATTATACATTATATGGACAAAAACATCGCGAACAATCTCCTAGAAATGAAGTAATCGTAACTGCTGTACCCGTTCTCCCGAAATAAAATTGAAAATATCACGCGTGGATATAGACCAGAATGGGCTGATTTAAGAGAAACTCACAATACATATTATATATTTGATTTTAATATTGAATTAACAAATGGGGTTAAAATTATTATTGAAATTGATGGAGCATACCATTACAAACAAGTATGGAACTGGTCGAGTCCAGAATATACTCAGAAAAGAGACAGACATAAAGAAGATTTAGCTGGTGAAAACCAACATAGCCTTATACGTCTTAACCAAGAAGATGTTTTAAGTGATAAAAATAATTGGGAAGACAACATTATAGCTTTTATATCATATTTATATTATGAAAATATTCAAAATCCAGAAATTTATGACTGTTCGGATAATGAAAGGTATTATAAATAATCTAAAAAACCTCATCATCTTCTGATTTTTTTTCATTTACATCAACAGAAGTAAGTGATTCATCATCTGAAACGATCCTATAATCTTCATCAATCGTATTATATGTCTTAGGTTCTTTCATATATGCACTATTTGCCCTCTCATCTTTAATAGATAATCTACCCACACCCCATGCATTATATAATTTCATAGATACCAATAAAAAGAAACTCACAAAACTTGTAATACTATTACTTCCTGTATATGTTTGGTAAACTGTAAATCCCGATACAATAAAATTAATACACATCATTAATACGGCAAAATACGTTGCATTTACGTAATAATTATTTAATTTATTCATTTCTATTTTAAATTTTGGGTAAGCTTCTATTTCCGTATCCAAATTATTTGTACACTTTTCATCATCTATATCCAAGTATTGAATACACCAATTCTCACGCTTTACCTCAATAAAATAAAGTGTTCCTATAGCACTAAATGTTATAAAATTACAAACATTGCCACCAAAGTACAAGTCGCCTTCTTTAAAGAAATTTTCAGTTGCTGTGCAAATAGTTCCGTTACAATCTTGTGGGACAAATACAATTAAAAATGTTCCCATTATCACCTTATAAAACTCCAAACACATTAACAAAAGCGTTGTTATTCGCTGTTTTGAGTCAACGGTAAGTTTCATTATAAACTATAGTCCTAAAATTAATATATAAGAAAATTGAATTGTTTGAATCATTTAAACCCATATTATTAATATTATATAACTATGATATTAATAATTGTTGAGTCGCCAGCAAAATGCAAAAAAATAGAAAGTTATCTCGGAAACTCTTATAAATGTTTGGCGAGTTATGGACATATTCGCGAATTTGCAAACGGTTTAAAAAGCATTGATTATAATAATAATTATAAATCAACTTACAAAATATCGGCAAATAAACAAAAATATGTAAAAATATTACGCGCAGCCGTAAAAAAAGCAACCGAAGTAATTTTAGCGACAGATGATGACCGAGAGGGTGAAGCGATCGCTTGGCATATTTGCGAAGTATTTAATTTACCAGTAAAAACAACAAAGCGTATCATATTTCACGAAATTACAAAAAAAGCCATTTTAAAAGCTGTTAATAATACAACAATCATTGATATGAAAAAGGTTGAAGCGCAAAAAGCGCGACAAGTGTTAGACCTAATTGTTGGATTTACAACAAGCCCCATATTATGGAAATACATTTCAAGAAAAGCCGAAAAAGGATTATCTGCTGGTCGTTGTCAAACTCCTGCTCTCCGGTTGGTTTATGAAAATGATAAACTATGTAAAGAAGCAAATGGAGAAAATGTGTATGAAACTTCTGGAAACTTCTCTCATATGAATATTCAATATAAATTAAATCATTTTTTTAAAAATAATGATAATGTTAAAGAATTTTTAGAAAATACCAAAAAACACGAACATATTTTAAATACAACACAAAAAAAAAAGATGAAGAAAAGTCCACCAAAACCATTTACAACGAGTACTCTTCAACAAAAAGCAAGTAATATGTATAATTTCTCTCCAAAAAATACAATGAAACTAGCACAAACATTATATGAAAATGGATTTATTACTTATATGAGAACAGATAATGCAAAATATTCAAAAGACTTTATTGATGCGACAACCCAATATATTGAAAATAAATGGAATGGTAAATATATTAATCAAAATATTGATAAAATTTGTTTACAAGAAGAGAATAAAGAAGAGAATAAAGATGAAAAGAAAGATTTAGCACAAGAAGCACACGAAGCTATTAGACCAACTAATATTTTCACAGAAACCATTCAAAATAATCCGAAAATAGGTAAATATGAATTAAAGTTATATCAATTAATTTGGAAAAATTCATTAGAAAGTTGTATGTCATCTTCTATGTATGATGTTATCCTCAGTACAATAACATCTCCCGAATCGTATGTTTATAAAAATAGTACTGAAAAAAACATATTCCCTGGGTGGGAAGCGGTAGATGGGGTAGAATTAACAAATGATGTTTTTGAATATCTATACTCAATATTTAATGGGGATAAAATAAAAAAAGTAAGTTTTTCAGAAATTAAATGTGATATGACAATTAAAAAGTTGAAATCACATTATACTGAAGCGCGATTGGTACAATTGCTTGAAAAAAATGGTATTGGTCGCCCATCAACATTTTCATCATTAGTTTCAAAAATCATTGACAGAAATTATGTTGTTAAAACAAATATACCAGGTAAAAAACTTGAATGTATTAATTATTCATTAAAAAATAGTGAAGATATTAAAGAAAGTAAAAAAGTAAGAACATTTGGTGATGAAAAAAACAAATTAAAAATTGAAGCGATTGGTATCGTCGTTATTGAATTTTTAAATAAATATTTTGACAATATGTTTAATTATGAATATACGAAAGAAATGGAAGATTATTTAGATACAATTAGTGAAGGAAAATATTCACTAAAAAAATTGTGCGATGATTGTAGAAATGAGTTAGATAACTCAATATCTTGTATCACTAATAATAAAAATATGAATAAAAAAAATGATAAAAATGGCGATACCTTCCAGAAAGGTATAAAAATTGACGAAAAACATACTTGGATAATTGGAAAATATGGACCCGTTATATTATGTAAAAATGGCGAAAAAGTAACTTTTAAAAAAGTGAAAAGAGATATTGATTTAGATAAATTAAAAACAGGTGAATATAAATTAGAAGACATTTTATATATGGGTAATGCATCTGGTAATGCATCTGGAAATGCATCAGGTAAATCATTGGGCGAAATAGATGGTGAAGAAATAATAGTAAAAAATGGAAAATTTGGTTTATATTTTTCTTATAAAAATAAAAACAGGTCTTTAAAATATTCTAATAAAACACTGGAAACCATAACAATTGACGATGTTAAAAAAATATTAACACATAAAGACACTAGTTCTAAAATTTTAAAAAAAATAAATAATACCGCATCAATTAGACAGGGGAAATGGGGGCCCTATGCATATTATAAAACAGAACAAATGACAAAACCGAGATTTATACCAATTAAAAATATAGCTTGGAAAGAAATTGATATGGATTGGGTTTATGATAATCTTTAATAAAATATAATATAATTATATATTATTAAATGGGAAATATTGATAAAATATTTAATTTTGGGTTAGGTTTTGGAGCTATTTTCGCAATGGCTATCCAAAAATTCACGTACGCGTATACACTTTTTTCAGTGTTATTGGGGTGGGTGATATTGCAAAATTTTGTTAGCGGAGAAAGTTCGAATAATTTTGATATAACAAAGATCGCATTTTTAGGATTCACATCTATATTATTTTTCACAGTCGTATATTTGGTAACGTTGACAAGGAAATTTTCGTCAGTATTTGAAAATAATGCAGTTGGTGATTTAGAATTTTATTTAAAATCATCAAACGCTTTAATTGTTTTTGTATTCTTATTAATTAGTGGTGGATCCGAATTGGAAACCCAATTAGAAGATATGTTTCCAAATTGCGGTAATTTAATATTAATGTTGACATTATTTTTATTTACATATTTATTGGGAATTATGGTAGTAAATATTAGCATTATTGTTACTAAAAAGGTAACTGATGGTTAATTATATTGTTTTTCAGTTTTAATACAGCGGAATGTTAACCCATATTCCGTTTTAGATTCCCATATTCCTGATATTTTTATAATTATTTTACTTTTATCTTGTTTTTTCAGTATATTATACTTTTCATTTATTATCTTTAAAAAACCGTTGTCCAATTGTTCCTTTATCAAATTTTTTCTTAATTTGTTTTCTATTTTAAGAGATTGTAATAATGCGTCTTCAATATTATTTAATTTTTCAACAATATTTAAATTTTGTTTACTATTGAAAATTAATTTATTTTTATTAAAATACTTTTCAAAAGATATATCATTTAATTGAAAAACTATAACAACTCCGTTTGAAATAAAATCATTATTCGAATAATATAATCTATAAAAAAATGAATTTGTAATTATATTATTTCTTGTTTTATTATTTATTAAAATATTTTCTGACTTAAAATCATCAACGCCAACACATAAAAACATTTATATATTAATAATTACTATCAAATATTTATATCATTTAGTAAATATAATAACAATATATCCCTATCATTGAGATCGCACTTTTCATTAATTATAAACTTATCTACTTCATTTATTACTCTTTTATATAAAATTGTATGTTTTTTTAAATAATTCATCCAAATTTTTACCAATGTCGGATTGTTCATATTTAGTAACTTTTGTTTCATTTCATTAAATAATTTATCTATTTCGTCATTCATACTTATTATTTTAATACTTTTTTAATAACTTTAATTATTTTATTATTTAAATCTAAAATACTAATTTATAACAATGAAATTTTTGGAAACTAAATTTGAAGATTATATTAATAAATGTAATAAAAATAATATTCATAAAAAAAAGAAGGAATTATACGATACATTTGATTCAATAGAATCGTTGAACAATTTAATATTTTATGGAACGAGTGGCATTGGAAAATATTCACAAATGTTAAATTTTATTAAAAAATTTAGTTCTTCGGAACTTAAATATGAGAGAAAGATAACACATAAATTCAATAATAAGTATGAATATACTTTTAAACTTAGCGATATACATTTTGAAATAGATATGGAATTATTAGGATGTAATTCAAAATTATTATTTAATGAATTATATTATCATATCATTGATGTTTGTCAATCAAAAAGAACCAAATATAATATAATTGTTTGCAAAAATTTTCATTGCATACACCCTGAATTATTAGAAAATTTCTACAGTTATATGCAGAGCATAGACCACCATAATATCGTTTTTAAATTTATATTATTGACAGAACAGATAAGCTTTATACCTAAAAATGTTTTAAATAAATGCCAAGTAATATCATTCTCAAAACCAACAACAACAAATTATAAAAAACTGTCCAACAGTTGTGTAAAAAGCGATAATGAAAAAAAGTTTAATAATTTAAAAGATTGTATATCCGTTATAGATAAAAACATTGATTACAGTGATAAAAAAATAGTGAATGTTTTATTGGAAATGATAATTAATTATAAAGATATTGATTATCTTATTTTTAGAGAATCTTGTTATGATGTATTTATTTATGGGTTGGATTTGAATACTGTTATTTACACCATAATTTCTAAATTAATAAAAAGAAAAATTTTGAAAGAAGATAAAATAAGCGACGTATTTGATAATTATTATCGTTTTTTAAAATTTTATAACAATAATTACAGACCCATTTATCATTTGGAAATGTTTTTTTACAAATTGATTTTACAATTAAATAATTAGATTTTATTTTTATATAAAGATATTCAATATTTTTTATATAATGAACTGGGAAATTGCTACAGAAATATTAAATTTACCTAGAAATGAGGGAAATTTAACTAAAGAAAAAATAAGAAAAGCATATTTAAAAGCAAGTCTGAAATATCACCCAGACAAATATAAGGATAATGGTGAGAAATTTAAAGAGGTATCCGAATCTTATGTATACTTATGTGAACATAATAAATTATATTCGGGCGATACTAAAAATAATTTTGATAGTATTTTAGAAGAATTGATTACAAAGTTCTCTCAGAAAACAAATTGGAATACATTTTTTATAAAGACAACATTAAAAGGAATATTTTTAAGATGTGATAATTATATATTGGATATTTTTGAGAATTTGGAAAAAGAAACGGCAATAGAAGTATTTGATTTTTTATCAAGTATAGAATTTTTAACGCAAATAGAAAATACATATATAGAAAAAATTAAAAAAATAATTCATAAGAAAATGAAATTTGATAATATAATTATTTTGAATCCAACAATAAACGATTTATTAAATGATCAAATATATAAATTAGAGATTGGTTCAAAAATTTTTTACATCCCTTTGTGGAATAATGAATTGTATTTTGATTTAATAAATACATCTTCTAATAAAGTAGATTTGATTGTGAAAATGATACCAGATATTAGCAATAATATAATAATTGATCACGATAATAATATAATAATAAAAATTAGGAAAAAAATTGAGGATGTTTTTAAAAATGGTGAAATTGCATTGGATATCGGGGGAAAAGAATTTATGATTCATTGTGACGAAATAAGATGCACTTCAAAAACACAATTTTTTTATTTTAAACAAAGGGGGATTTTAAAAATGAATTCAAAAAATATATTTGATGCTTCAAAAAGAGCTGATATAAACATTGAACTTGATTTAAATTAATATTTTTATAATATATATATGAATAAAAATAAAGAAGAAGTTTATGAAAGAGTGTACTATGAATTATATAAAGCAAAAGATAGTTATGGTGTGGATGTTTTAACTGAAATATATAATTATTTAACTAAAGTAATAGAAAAAAAACTGAAAAAAACAAATATTATGACTAACCAAGATGCAAAATGGTATAAAAACTGTAATTTAGCTATTTATAAAGAATGTTTTGGAATTACACCTTTGGGAAAATTTTCGGATATGGAAACAGCGGACCAAAAACAAATACCCATTGACAAGTATCTTGGGGCTTTTTATTATGGTTATATTTTTATTGTACCAAAAGAAAATATAGAAAAAAATATTAGTTCTCCTTATTCTGGTGATTATAAAAAATATGATAAATTTATGTTAACTATTCGTAATGGTGATTTTGTTTTGGAAAAATTTAATGAAGAGAACATCTCCGGCGACAAAATGGTTGAAAACGAAAAGAAAAAACTACTTGAAAAAGAAAATACAGAATTATTAGAGAAAAAAAAAAGGTTGGAATCTGAAAAAGCAAAAAAAACACAAGCAACGGTAATAAAAAATGATGAAGCAGAATTAAAAAAGTTGAAAACAAAATTAAAAAAGTTGGAAGCAGAATTAGCAAAATTAAAAAAAGACTCAAAAGAAACGAATAAAAAAAAAGAATTAGAAGAAGAATTAGAAACAAAAATTAAAGAATTAGAAACAAAAATTAAAGAATTAGAAAAAAAATTAAAAAAAGATAAACTCAATAAAGCAACATTTGATGAAAAAAGTGAAATAGAAAAGATAATAGAACAAATTGAAAAGAATAAAAGGGAGCTAGAAGAGAAGGAAACTGAGCAACAAATTGGAGAAAATAATGGAAATACCAACTATGGAAATGACAACACAGATGGTGGGTTTTTAATAGAAGAAAAAGATATAGGAGGTAAAATATATTTAACTTTTAGTGTAAGTGAATATTTAGATAAAATGGCAAAACCAACGAAAGAAAAAAAAAAGGATGAAGCGGCAAAGGAGGTACCGACCACAGTTATTAAAATTGTACAACAACCCTCATTAGTAACCACCTTAACTAAAGTTGGAAGAATTTAAATTGAGAAACTAATAAAAAATGATTAAATTAATTATAAAAATTTAATATATTATTAATATATTAAATTATGGCCAGTGTAATAAAAATAATAGCAACCAAAGAGGAGACAACAGACCCAGTAGAATTAAAAGACGTAGTGAAAGAATTAATGGATAACGGTAATAAATGGATAGCTTTAGAAGAAGAAGACATCGCCAAAGCTGCATCAAAAGTAACACAGTTAAGTGACACTAAAACTGGCTTAGTTACAGAAATCAACGCAGTTTTAACGGGTAATACGAAATCAATTGACGAATTGAAAAAGGTGGCAGAAGAATGTAAGAATGAGGATGCCACCAACACCACCGACCACGCAAAACTTAATACATTATTTTGTATTATAAAAGATTTATTTATAACAAAAAATACAAAAAGAAAATATTGGGTAGAAGCCTTTTTAGAAAATATTAAAACACGAATTGCAGACATATCAACAGATATACAGAATACGAAGAAACCGTATGTTAATGCTAAAATGGGGATCGGAAAGATGCAAGCTTTCGCCAATTCAGAGGAAAGAGACAATCAAAAGAAAAGGTTGTTTGAATACAACATCAAAAAAGGAAAAAAAGTTGCTATGAGAAAAAAATTAAGACAAATGATAAAAATGTTAGAAAAGTTGCCCAACAGTATACTAAAAAACCAAGATAACGACATATTAAAAATTTTAGTTCAACATTTGGAAAAAGACGAAGATAAAAAATTTAAATTACGCGATACTATTAATTTGCGCAACAAGAAATTTGATCCGACATCTTTAATAAATAATTATGGTAAATTTGAAGACGCAAATATTACAATTGAAATAGATAACAAAAATCCCATAATGAGTAGACTGAGGGAAATATCAAGTGAAAAGGGATTGCGAGAATTATATATATGTTATGGAGATGACAAAGAAACTGGGTGTTGGATATATCCTCCAAAAAGGTTTGAAAGTTTTCAAGATATAATTAAACGAGGCGAGAAGATAGAAATTAAAGTGTCATTCCCTAGCAACGAAAAGAAAAAAAATTTATATAAAAATGTAATGATTGATAAGGCAAAAAAAAAGGGTATTGACATCAAAGATATGTATAAAATAAATTATACAAATATAAACAAAGAAGCCATTTCACCAAAAAAAATAAAAGGTAAAAATGGAGCCAAAGAAGATAAAAATGCAGATCCTATATTTATTTTGCATCCAAAACATCTCAAGATTGTTAAACTTGACTGTTTATATTCGGATGGTATAGCTGTTGGAGAAACAGTTAGATTGTATTTGTTTGATAAATATGATGAATTCAACGACGAAAGACACGGGGATGTGGCTAGATTAATGATTGAAGAACCAAAAACAAAACAAATAACGATAGCAGAAGTAAAGACTAATTTAACATATATTATAGAGAATAATATAATGCTACCAAATAAACCAGAAATTTTATTTAATTATAAAGAATTGGCATTAAAACAAAATAATACTGAAATAGTTGATTCAATGAAAGGTCTTAAAAATGTATATAATTATTCGTGTATGTATGCAATAAGAAATTCTTATAACTTAAATTATATTATGTTTAAAAAAGAACCAAAAGAATGGGATGATTTTTATAATACTTGCAAAATAAAATCAAAAGATGAAACTGATCAAACGAAAATAGGTGACATTTTTCTTTTCGTTGTAAATGGTAAAGGGTCAAATCAATCATTGCGAATAAATGAAAAGTATGGCACACTATTTTTTAATTTTTCATCAATTAAAGCTGCTGATGATACTGGAGAACACGCTGCTGATGATACTGAAGAACACGCTGCTGATGATACTTACACCATCATAGATACAAATATTAAAAATATTAATAAAGTTTTAATGGAAAAATTTAAGGTTCATTGGGATAATCTCTACACACAGAAAGACACCAATGATACAAAAAAAGACTCAAACACTGTCTCATCGAAAAACAACATTTTTAGATTAAAATTTGATGGAAATGAAACAGATGTTTTTATTTTAACTATAAAACAATTACAAGATTTAATTACAGAAAATGAAAAAAGAGAAAGAGAAAAAGAAAAAGATGAAGTAAAGAAACAGGACGAAGAAGAAAAAGAAGAAGAACAAGCAGAAGATAAAATAAAACTATACACAAAAAAAACAATAGCCGACGCGGCTAAACCATTGAATGAAAAAATAAATAAATACCGCGAAGAGATAAATAAATATATAGAAACAATGAATTATTGGAATCAGTTGGAAAAACATAAAAGGAAAGTTAAATTACACACAGATGAATTTAAAAAATTTATACACCAAGCTGGGTGGAAAGTCAATTATAGAAAGGATGGGTTGTACGATATTGAATATTTTGACAATGATGGAAATAAAAAAAATGGAAAAATTAAAATACACGATGAGAACAAGAAGCTGAACAAAAAGCAAACATTTATAAATAACAACAACGTATTAATCATACCAGCAGAGGCTGGTATAAAAGAGATATCAATAGACAAAATTGTAGTAAAAAAAAGTTCCTATCCAAAAATTTGGAGGGCTTGGTTAACCGACATAGAAAAATTTTTAGACGCTCCTTTCAAAATTGTTAAAGATCATATAGAAAAATTTAAAAAATTTGCAAAACAGCGCGAACCACTTAATCTTATGGAAGAACCAAAAAAAGGTGATGAAATATTTAAATTATGGGCGAAACCACAGAAAATCGCATTGGGCATTGATAAAGACCGAGGCCAATTTCAGAAGGTGATGTGGAATTCTTCAGCCGGACGACGTCTTTATGCCGACCAAGCAAAAGTACAACTAGAAAAAAAATTTGAATCTCTTATCAAAGGGAGCGGCGGCGGGAGCGGCGACAAGAGCCTCGTGTCGTATTTCAAAGGAAAAAGGTCCAAAGGAAATGGTGACAAAATTTTGGTACAAGAATTGGAAAATAAAGCAAATGAATATGGTGTAGAGATGATGATTTTAGGTGATAGTAATAATAGTGCTGAAACACCGGGACAATCAGCAATACAACCAATACAACAACAACAACAACAACAATAACAACAACAACAACAACAACAACAACAACAACAACAACAACAACAACAACAACAACAACAACAACAACAACAACAACAACAACAACAACAACAACAACAACAACAACAACAACCATCGCCAACAGAAACAGACAAGGATAAAAAAGGTGTTAGCGTAGATACCAACCAATCGACAAAAATAACACAAGTAAATGAGAAGAAGAAGAAGAAGAAAAAGAAGAAAAAAAAGAAGAAGAAGAATAAGGAAGAGAGTATTTAGTAGCATAAAATACAATCCCTATTCAATAATGGAGGCTTAGAAAACAAAGAAACAAACCAAAAAGAAAGCCAAAAAGAAAGCCAAAAAGAAAGCCAGATAAAATAATATATTTAAAAAAAAAAATATATTATTTATAAATTATTAATATTTAATCACTAGACTTCACCTTTTTCTTGCGAACTATCTTTTTCTTTTTAACTGGTTCGGGAGCAACTTCTTCCTCTTCCTCTTCCTCAACAATTTCCTCAACTTCATCATCCTCAAAACTCGGTCCAGTTGCCTCAGCTTGCTCTTCTTTTTGCGCAATAGCCTCCTCCGCATCTTCATCGTCACTATCGTCCAGTACGTGACACGTGCCCGCACCTAGAAGGCGAGCTGGTGGACGTACACACGCTTGAACCAACTTCCAAGTAACACCGCATTTACCACCAGCGAACCAAATACCAGTGCATTGGATAAGTCCGTTAATATGAGATGCTTTGGGGATTGCATTTACAGGAGTTACACTTGGATCAGTCTTACCAGACAGATATAATGGTTTTCTATCCATACTGTAAAGTTCAACATTAAAGTTACCTTCCCAGAAAGGGATTTTCAACTTCATAGTTGGAAAGCGGTTATAATCGGGATCACTAGTCGGTTGACCATTGCGATCTTTCAAACGTGGATATTTAAGAATTGGATACATAAGAGCATCCATTACTTCTCTTGACATTTTACTTTTTCCGTGCCATTTCTTGCACATTTCACCACACGAATCATCTTTAATTTTATTTTCAAGAAGTTTCAATGCATCAAGAAACTTCAAAACAGAAGGACTTTCATCGTTAAACTGGAGGGCCATATCATAACTAATGCGACCTGATTGCTCATCAATGCGCTCATTGACGCCCCACGTAAGCATCAATGGGATTTGAATAACAAGTTGTTCACCATTAAGTTGAAGCTGGACACTTTTCCCACCTCTCTTATTGACAACAGGCTCTTTGTAAGAGATCTTGGAAGCGTCAAATGTTTTTGCTTTGGTAATCGTAATAGAAGACATTTTTATATATTTATGAAATAATTATTTATATCATTTTTTAAAATCAATTTATTTTTTATTTTTAAAAATAAGTTTTTTAAAATATTAAAAAATAAGTGTTTAAAATATTAAAATATTATTTGAAATAGATATTAAAATAAATTATCAAGATATAATAATAAATGGTTAGAAAGAATATTAAAATAAAAAAGAATAAAAACACGATTATAAATGTTGTGTCGCCAAAAACTTTTTTAAAAGAAAAAATTTACGATGATATTAAAAATATAAAAGTTCCAAAAATTAAAGTAAGTGCGTCTGAATTTGAAATACCAAATTATAATGAATACGATAATATTATTCATATTAATTTCAATGTTAGTCAATTAAAAGGTATTGCAAGATATTATAAACAAAAAATTTCTGGGAATAAATCACAATTAATATTTAGATTATATAATTATTTAAAATATTCAAATTTTGTAATAAAAATACAAAGGATAACGAGAGGACATTTATTCAGAGTATTTTTGGATTTGCACGGACCAGCAATAAAAAATAAAAAATGCGTGAATGATAAAGATTTTTTAACATTTCAAAGAATAGAAAACATCCCATATCAACAGTTTTATAGTTATAAAGACGACGATGATTTTGTGTATGGATTTGACATTTGTACTATTTATAATATGTTAAAAAATAATGAATATGATAAGAACCCTTATAATAGAAATCCTTTACCAAAAGACATATATAAAAAAATAAAAAAAATAGTAAAAATGGCAAAAAATTTAGAAATTCCATTAAAAATTAAATTAAAACTGAATGATAATTTAACTAGTGAAAAAAAGTTAGAATTGAGAGCAATTGAAATCTTTCAAAAAATAGATAATTTTGGTTATATAACAGATACAAATTGGTTAACACGATTAGCAAGGCATAGATGTATTAAATATATGATGGAATTGACAGATGTTTGGAAATATAGAGCGCAAATAACAAATGAGACAAAATTGAAAATTTGCCCATCGGGTTCTCCGTTTTATGGTATAAATATACATTCTATGGCGTCCACAAAAACAGATTTATATTTAAAAAATACAATTTTAACTATTATTGAAAGATTAATAACACACGGCACTGACGATGAGTCGCGTTCTTTAGGTTGTATGTATGCTTTAGGAACAATGACAATCGTTTCAAGTTCCGCGGCATCATCACTTCCATGGTTGTATGAATCTTTTATGATAAATTAACAATAAAAAAATCTAAATTAAAAAAATAAATATTATTTATTACGTGAATCAGCGTCTTAAATAAATAATATTTAATATAAACCACTTAAAAAGAAAATTATATAAAATATTATAAAATGACTAAAAAGACAAAAACGAAAACAACCGCAGCCAAGGCTGCAAAGACCGCAAAGACTGTGACCGCAAAAACCGTGACAACACCTGTTGTTGAGAAAGTTGAAGCCGTTGCCCCACCAACATTGGGAACCCAATTTGTTAGTCTTCTCGCACAACTTGCAGCTCTTCGCAGCCAACTCACCAGCGTTACGACTCAAGTCAGAGCTCTTTCCAAGCGTTCGGAAAGAGAAATTAAACTTGCACAGAAAAATGGTCGCAAGAAACGTAAAACGGGAAATCGCGCACCAAGTGGGTTTGTGAAGCCAACAAAGATTAGTCTTGAACTTGCTAAGTTTCTCGGAAAACCAAAGGGAACTGAGATGGCGCGTACCCAAGTAACGCGTGAGATTAATGGGTACATCCGCGCTCATTCTTTGCAAGACCCTAAGAATGGTCGCCGTATCCTCGCGGATGGTAAGCTCAAAAAGCTTCTTAAGCTCACCGATTCGGACGAGCTTACATACTTTAATCTCCAGCGTTACATGAGTCCTCACTTCGCCAAGGCTGTTAAAAAGTCTGTTAATGCTGCACCCACCTCTGCATAATTTAAAAAAAATATAAAAAAAATATAAAAAAAATATTAAAAAATATAAGTTGACCGGATATAGCTCAGTTGGTAGAGCGGTCGACTGTAGATCGATTGGTCACTTGTTCAAATCAGGTTATCCGGAATCTCATAAATGTTTATGCAAATAACAAAAATATTATTATTATTAATAATATTTTTAAAATACTTACATTATATAATGTATAAAGAGCTATTATTTCATTTTCTTTTAGGGGGTATTTTATTTTCAACTATTTATTATTTTGCAAATATTGTTGAAGATCCATCCTTATCAGCCACGATTGCGTTAATACCCATTGCAATATTTGCTGGATTTATAATAACTAAAGTAGATAGTTGTAAAAAATATTACAAAAATGCAGCCATAGTGCTTGTTATAACGTTTTTATTAATTTTATTATTAATTCAATTATTAAATATTAAAAAATATTCTAAAAATATGTTAATATTTGCTGTATTACTTTTTTGGCTCATAATACAATATTGTCGTCATAAATATTTTGCAATATAAAAAAAAATTTATATTGATCACTTTGTACCATTTAAATACATTTTACGATCAACAAATAATATATTAATTTTACGTTTATTATAAATACCATTGTGTAAAGACATAAACTTAAAGGGTTGTAAAAGATTTTTATTGGAAACATCATAAATATTTGCCAATGTGAAGTATTTTTGCTGTTCGGATTCGGTAATATAATTATTATTTAATAACCACTGAATAAAATCATTGTTAATTTCATTATTGTTTTCTTGAGTTTTTATAAAATTATCAAATAAATTTATAAAATATATAAAATTTTTTCTTACATTATTATTAGTATAATCATTACACGATAGAGTACATATCATACGAAATGTTTCCAATTTAATATTCAACGTATCCATTAAATTATCAATGTCATACATAACAAATGTTTCTTTTTTGAAATTAATATTTTTTATAATCCTTTTACAACCCAATGCAAATAGATCGGTATCTTCACTCATACAGGCGAATACTTTATTATTATTAACCAATTCACTGCATAATTCTTCAGCTTCTCCTTCTGCAATAATATATTTCATTCCCGAAATTTCTAAATATTTTTTAACATCAACGATGTCCCACTTATTAAGTTTTACTCTTTCTTTATTAAGGTTGCTGAGTTTCTTTTTTATTTTTAAAGAATATGGTCTTTTCTTATATTGCTCGCTAATTTTATTATATTGTTTATCAGCAACATCCCGCTGAATTCTACGTTTTTCCTGTTCTTTCTTTTTTTCTTCTCCATATTTACCATCAAATACAAAAAGCGAACGAATATTATATTTATGCAAAATTTTACATAATATATCTAGTTCTTCCAATAAACGGTTATTTCCCAAAAATCGGTATATATAATTATATATATCAATTGCAATTTTTTTATTCTCTAACTTCTTAAATGAATTTGTTTCCGCATTACAAGAACTCTTCAAAAATTTGTTTAATAGTCTAATACCCATTGTTTATGTATTATTTATTGATATATTTATAATCAATTTATTTCTAACACAGTCATTCTCAATGATCTCGTTATATCAATTTGCGAGTCAATAATGGGTATATCAAATATTAATTGGTTAAAAATCTTAGAATATTTTTTTATTTCTTTTAATAATTTTCCTTTATTGTATAATTGACTTGTTTTATTTATTAATAATGTTAAATAATTATAATTTTTATTACTATTTATTATATTTTTTTCGTGAGTATCTGAAAAGAATAAGAACATTTCATTCGTATAAAATAACCATATCATTTTTATTATAAAATATCCAAGTACATTTGTTTTTTCTTTATAATTTTGAATAGAAAGTTTTTTATGAATTTTAGATTTACTTATTAATATTTCATATGTTAAATTCATATGATTTAACACTTTAATACTTTGAAATATTGAGAAATATTTTTCAAATGTATTAAAAATTTCAAATTGATACAAAAAATCATTAAAATTATCAGTTATATTATAAGACATTAATATTGAATTTATAATATTTGCCCAAAATTCACAATATGTTTCTGATATTGAAAAATAACTATTTTTAATAAAAAACATTTTTGTTATTTTATCCTTTATTAATTTATTAATGTTTAAATGTGAAAAATCCAAACACATAGAATGGGATAATTCGTGTATTAATACTTTAAACCATTCTTCTTCCCTATAAACAAGTATTTCTCCTTTACTTTTACACGGCCAAGTTACACCAGTATTAATATGATAACTATCCAAAATTTCATTAGGATTCGTTGGTAATTCCTTTTTTAATTTAGTTAAAATTATATTTATTTCTAATGTGCGAAGTTTGCGATTTGTTATGAAATTTGATATAAAAAATAATAATTGAATAATTTTTACCTTCATTTGTTCAACATTATATTCATCGTGATTTAAAATAAATATGTTTGTTGTAAAAAATATACCTCCAATCTTAATTTTAAATGTGTACAAATAACGTAACTTAGAATTAATTAAAATTTGAATATTTCTTGAGATAAAAATACTATAATCATTTAAAAAAGTATATTTGTTTATAATATCTTGTTTATTGTTTATATTAATAATTGTTTGTTCTATAGAAATTTGTTTTGTATTATCTAAATTTATATCAAATTTTTTTAATAGATTATAAAAATCGCGCATAATTCTTTTATTTTTTGCTGTTAATTTTGTTTCTTCAATTTTATTCATATTTTTTAAAAAAATACCAATAAAATCATTACTAACTTTTGGTAATATCATTTTATAATTATATAATAAAATAATATTATTGACCGTTTAATTCTTTTCTTATTTTCATTGTGTTTATAAATGGTACCAATTTTGTTGCTTGTCCGCGACGTGTTTCAAGATGTACAAGCTTTGCCTCTTTTGTTGCTAATAAAACTTTTTTGGAGTGTTCATCCTGTGTGAATTTTAAACGTTGACCAGCTTCCATAATAATTTCATTATTACCATTACTAAAGAAATCGCTATCCATTTTAATAGAATCATCGCGAAATTTCTTTCTTTTCTTGTCTACTGTAATAAAGCCAGTTCTTCCACCGGCACCCAATGCTTTTCTTGGATCGGTTGCAATTTCTGATTTAGAGTCCATTGAAAATAATTTAAAGTAATCCGGATTGTTTTTCTTGAATTTATGCGCGTGGTACCAATGTTCAACCGATGCCCAATTTAATGTTTCACCTTCTTCGGAACGACTGGTAAATAAAGCTAATATATCACCGTCAGCATCATTTCTTGTATGAAAATTAGATAATACTTTTCGCCAATCACGGATACCAGCTAACTCACTGAAATCAGAATCGTCACTTAAAGTCTCACCCGCACCAGCTTTTCCTTTTCCAGGAATAGAATCTGCCGAACGACTATAAAATTTAAATATATCTTTATCATTGTAAAGACCACCCATTTCAGGGTCGTTCATATCAAGTTCACCCATCAAATCGTTTTCCATATATTCACTCATATCTTCGCTATCTTTACTACTTAATTGCTGTAATTTTTCAGAATCAATTTTAATTTCTTTACCAACAACATTGTCACCAATGGAAATATCTATGGGATTAAAATCCAATTCGCTATCTTTTATACTTGGTAATTTTACAGATATTTTAGATTTTTTAATTGATTTATGTTTGGTATTTGAATGTAATTTTTTTTTTACACGATTTTTAATAATATTAAAATCTTCAACCAATATTTCTTTGCAAACATCTTTATATTTTTTTTTGATTAGTTTATATTGAATCGTTGTATTAAATGGTGTTGACGTTTCTTCATCTTCAACAAACATTTCATCATTTTCTAATTTTCGTATATCTTTTACAGTTGGCAAAATATTATATATATAATTATTCATAGCGTTTTTTAAAAATGTATTATCATTACCCAATCTATAGTCTTTTAACAATTTTTTAAATTTTTTAATATTATCATCCAAAGTACGATTTAATTTTAATATTTGATCTGTTTTGAAAATACGGTTTACTTTTTCTTCTTTTTTCCCTTCATCGGCGTTTTTTTCGGAGTCTTCATCGGCGTCAATCAACTTCGGTACAGGAATAGTATATAACTCTTCATATTTATGAGTATTTATAAATTTCATCATATTTGATTCTTGTTTAAACTCATCTTTTAAATTTTGAAATTCACCTAAAGCAACGTCTTCATTTTCTAAATTAAATAATAAATTTAACTTATTTTTAATAATTTTATCCTTAATGGTTTCTAAATTTTCCATTGTTCTTTTCTCAAATTTATCATAAATAAAATATTTAGCCGGTTTTATTTCAATATTTAAAGAACATTTATTGTCTTTTGCATTACATTTTGCCGTATACACACCATTTGAAATTTCAAATGTAGTACCGCCATTTTTTTTACATTGAATACAATTTCTTTCTAAAAGATTAATTTTTTTTTTATATTCACTCTTATTTTTTAATGACCGTGAATACTTTCTTTTTTTCAATTGCCATTTTTTTATATACTTATTTTTAAGTGCAAAATAAGTATTTAAATTATCTAAATACTCTTTATATTTTGGACCAAAATCATCACACATCTTATAATTTATAAATATATTTTATAATGATTTATAATTTATAATATTTCTCGTGTAATAATTTATAATCACTTTGAAATTTAGGAAGGTTTGTAATATTATTTTTTTGTTGCATCTCTCTCCTTTCAATAACATTTCTAACTTTAGATAAAATATAAATTTCTTTTTCTCTTTTTTTTTCAGAAATTTCTTCTTCTGTTAATTTATTTTTAAATTTATATGTTAAGAAAGTACCCATTATAATTATAAAAATTATTAACAATGATATGTTAAAATATAAAACTTTCATTTTACCACGCTTAATATTTGATTTTTGCAGTGTTGCTGATAAAAAATATTTCGTGCCTGGTTCAATTAAATAAGGTTGTGACATTTATATAATAAATAAGTATTATTATGAAAATATATTATACTCATTATCTATAAATAAAATGGCCGAAGAAAATCAAGAAGATATATCAAATAATGATACCCAACAACCAAATAATTCTGGCGAAGGGACTGGTAATTTTATGATAGGTATTTTAGTACCATTAGTTGCTTTTTATTTTGTAAGTTATAAATTATACACTGGGTCATATGATGACCCATTGGCAATGGCCGATATAGCATCTAAGATAGTCATTTTGAAAATAGTGTTATTGGTGGTTATTTTTTCAACTATGTATGCTTTAAATACAACAACAATGAAAAAAATGTGTCCAAATGGTACAACCAATTTAGTTTCTAAAGTATTTTTTAGTACTTTTATTCCTTTTATTTTCTTATTTGGGACAATTGTCGTTGCATTATCATTAATGCCTGGATGGAAGGCACCCTTTTCTAATACTTTAGGTTATGGACTTATTAAAAATGTTATATTCAGAAAATTATTTAGTCTTCGTGATTGGTTACAGCAGGGTGAAACAGAAGGCGATAGCGAGTTGGCTAGATTTAATCAGAGATCAAATAGAACATTTTTCGTAAATGAATTAACACCCGAAAACTTTTTTCAAGCCGTTGATTCATTGGGTCTCACATTTAAAACACCAGGAGATGATGGTGTGGATTATGATGTAAAAAAAACACTATATAAAGCTGTTGTCGTAAAAGATTCTATTTCTGAATTTATTTGGTTATTTGTTACGAGTTTATTGACATTTTCATTATCGCAAATTTATATTATCGATCGTAGTTGTGATCCCGACGCCGATACCATGTCAAAACAAGCTGATATGAACGAATTGAATGCATAATACTATTAATTTTTCAAAATAATAAAAATTAATAATCAAAATTTGGTATGTTTACATAATACAAAATAAATACATAACTTAAAATTGATATTATTAATGTTATAAACCATATTGGAATTACAGTTTTATTTTTAGTACCCAATCCAAATCTTCTAAAACTACCATCATTTTTATATATGAACGATGGTTGTATATACTGAATAATAAAAAATATGAATAAAAACAATACTATGGATACAGAAGTAACGTTTTTCTGAATATAATTACGATACATAATACAGTATATATAGATTTTATATTATAGTTTTTAAATTTATTGAATCATTGTTTTTCAATTTATTGAATCATTGTTTTTCAATTTATTGAATCATTGTTTTCAATATTTTTTAAATATAAAAATATTGAAATCACCACCCGTATTCGCCGTCATCTTCTCCTTCTTCTCGCATAGTTATAAAATTATTTTCTTTTTCAATTCTTTCATCAACGTATTGTTCTTCTAAATAATCCATTTCTTCCTGTTGCATCTGAAATAATTCCATATTTGCCCTTGTTGTATCTGTAATGATACCAGCTCTTTTTTCTATTAATATTCTTTTTTCTATTTCATTTCTTTCTTTATCATATTGATCGGGGTCATATTCAAATACAGCTCTTGATCCACCAAAGCCCCACCTACCCAATTTATGATTCTTCATTATGTTTTCTATTTGACGCGATTCAACTGTGAGATTTTTTAAATTTAAACGAATTCTGTCTTTTTCTTGTTCCTTTGATTTTAATATATTTGATTCTATTTTACCATTTGTTAAATTCATTATTTTCTTTCGATTAATAAATATTAATATATAATTTTTTAATAGTTTAGCTATTGTTTTCTCTAAAGGGTCTTGAAAACCGCTCATAATAGTTGCTTCAACTGTTTTTTTTCTAGTTGTTTTTTCTGAACCAATATTGTCAATTGACGATTTTATCTTAATTTCATTATAAAGATCTATATGCAAAATTAATGCGCAGAAAAAGAAATATTGGTGTATTTTTATGAAAATTTCATTATTGATTATTGTATCTTTATTATTTCCAATAATTTTTGAATAAAATGGTATATTTTTCACAATTTCTATTAAATCAACTGTTTTTGCCTTTATAATCAATAATAATTTAATAATTTCTTTATTATCATAAAATTCATTCAATAATATATGTTCATCTTTTATAATTTTTTTTACATCATTTTCGTGCCTCGGTGATATACCCCAATGTTCGGGGACATACATATCATAAGAAACCTTTTCCAATATAATACTGGGGTATATTAAACAAATATCAACTATCATTTTATTTATTTGGGATCCCGTAAAAAAAGATGTTTCATCTTGAATAGACATATAGTTCTCATTACCTTTTAAATCATAATTAATAAATGTTTTTAAAAATTTATCTACTTTTCTAAAACCTTTATTTAATTTTGTCTTTAAAAATTTATTTATTTTTGTTGTTTGCAATTTTATTTCTTCATTTAAAAATAATAATAAATTATCTTTTTCTTCATTCGTTTGTGGTGTATATCTTACAGAATATTTTTGAATTAAATCTAATATTTTAGGGATTATTTCTTTATTACATATTTTAACATCCTCCTTGCTTTGTATATATTTTAATAACTCTTCAAATACAATTTTGTTTATTTTATATGTTTTTTCAAATTTTATATCAACTTTATTTTCCCTATTTATATATTTCATAAGCAATTGTAAACTTTTCTGATTATAAATATCACCGTTTTCACGTTTAATTATCGCTATTTTTTCTTGAATTGTATTTAAATCTTCAAATGCGCTAATATTTTTAATACAAAGTGAATCTAATTCCGGTGGTATACTTAACCCACTGTTATATTTACAAAATTTAATAAATGTTCTGTAAATGGTTTCTTCTGAATAATTCTCAGACACAATGCCGATTGGAGTTTTTGTATCTTTTTCTGAGAAAATATATGGTGTCTTATTTAATAATTTAACTCTATTGAGTAAATCAATCAATGTTTGAACAAATTCAACATCTCGTTTAATAGTTGGATCCTCTTCAATAAAATAATAATATGTATTTATTTTTTTTTCATTACAACAGGCATTTTCTATATACGGCACACCACTATTTGTCACAAATAATTTATCTTTTCTTCTAATAATACTATTTATTTTACTAACGATGTACATTGAGAGTAATATTATTTTTCCTTTAATTTTATTAATAATAACAAACTGATCATTCTTATTCTTTGCAATAGTTGCCAACAATTTTGGTTTTATTGAATTACCGAACATTTTTACTTTATCAATATTTATTGTTGTGAGAGGTGGTAAAAAATTAGTCCATTTTTTTATATTAAACTCATCTGCTATCATTATTTGATCTAAATTTGAAATTAACCACTCGCGTTTCATTATTAATTTTTCATTTATCTCGCGAATGCTTATTACTTCAGAAATTATAAATTGTTTGAATTTAATAATAAATTTTTCTATTTTTTCTTGAGAAGACTTGTCTTTATTTTTTCTAATTCTCGGTAATCCATTCCACGGCCTTGAATCATTTTTTATTTTTAAAAATATACACAAAATATATTCAATAAATCCATTATTTGAGGATGATTCATCTAATGGAAATCCTGAGAAATTTCTTTTGCATCCAGGAAAAGTTTTGGATGTTTGGATTGGTGGAACAGACGATTGGGCAGAAATAATATATAGAGCCATAATTGAATTAATTATCTTTTCATCAACAATATTATTATAAGGTTTCAGTTTTTTCCCCCTTTTTTTTGCAAACGATTCCTTTTTTTTATATTTTTCTTCTGAAATTATATTTTTTAATATTTTACTTGTATTTTCAACAATGAAATCATACGAATTTAACATATCAAATCCAATATGTTTATCTATCGTTTCCAATATCGCGTATATCACGCCTGATAGTTTAGTTTTATGCGAGTATTCACTCACCTTGATTGTTTCAATAATTAAATCACCATCATCTTTTTCCAAAAGACCTCTAGATTTATTTTTATAGCCTTCTGCATTATAGCCTTCTTCAGTATCCAGTTCAATATATTTAATAACATATCCACTATATTTGTCCACCATTTTATCACCATCATTGCTCAAAACACCCCTCTCCTTGGAAATATATTCCATTGTGTTTTGGTAATTATTACTCTTATACGATTGAGCCAAATCATATAAAAATGTTGGCATCAATTGGAAACCAGTATCCAAACAATAAGCCCAATATACATTTTCTTTCGCATTTGTAATTTCATAAGGACGGCAATATTTATTGTAAAATAATATAATATCATTATTTTTTTTTACAATATCTTTTTGCGATAAGATAGAATTGAGTATTTTTGAATATGGTGAAATCCTTAATTCATCTTGATCAATATTATGTGATATTTTAAACATCAAATTATTTTTTTTTAAAAATTCTTTTTTCAAAAACATTAATCGTTCTTCAATAAAAATCAACTGTTTTTTTCTCTTTTTATTTAGATCTTTTTTTAAGTCAGTATATGATTTATCTAATTCATTTGAAAAATTATCTATAATATCTGTTATTAATTTATTATGTATTTTAATTTCATTTTGATCATCCGTTGCACATTCGCTATTAATTTTTAAACATTTATCTCTTATATTACAAAAAATAGAATCATCGGGCATTTTATCGTTTAATTCATCTTTCAATCTCCATTGATTATTTATTCTCTCATAATATCTATATTCATAATCACCCATATCCAATATTGCATATTCACCATTTATAACTCTTTTTTGAGTAATAACCATGCTTTCCGAATCTCTTTCAGCTATATCAGGTTTTACACCAACAACATTTATTAAATGATCTTTTAAAAAATCTTTAAATTCTTCATCGGACATATCGCGTTTTTCCCTTAAAAATTCATTTAAAATATCATACATTGTGTTATCATATTTTTTATCATAAAATACAAATTCGGCATTATTATCAGCTTGCAATGTTTCAATATCTTTATATGTTTTTGTTAATACAAAATTTTTACAAGGATTTTCTGGTAAGTCTTCTTTGCTATCAAGATTATCATCTGCATATTTTATTTCCTTTTCCAATTTTGCTTGTAAATTTAAGCTTTCGCGTAAATCTATTTGTAACAACCCCATTAATGTATTCATAATATTTCCACCATCTAATTTATATATTTCCCGCGTGATATCATTATTTCCAATATCCTCAAAATTATAAGCATTTTTTATAATATCGCGGAGATTTAATATTTTTTTTTCCATTGGATTCGCATCCTTCTTTTCTTGATTTTTTTTCTCTTCACTTAAGTCTTCAATCAAGTCTTCATTATTTATATTATCTTCTGCTGAAAACAATTTATCCAAAATTGTTGGATAAATGATATCAGAATCAGGGACTTTTTCAAAACCCATAATTCTTCCAGATAATGTTTTTTTAAATTTCGCAATATTTTCATTCACTAAATTATCAATAAGTGTATATTGCGATTTTGTTAAATTGTTATAATAAATCAAAAATGGTTCTAATTCGTTTAAAAAGTTATTAATATTCGTTTCATACTTTAAATAACCACTAAAATTTTGAATGATCTTTTCAGTTGTTGGTATCATTTTATCTAAAAATTTATCATATATTTCGTCGTTATTTCTCTCAGAATATTTCAATGTCTCAACGAATGATATTTCGGAAGGATATTTCAAAAACTTGTTACCATAAGACAAATCTTCAAAATTTTCATCAATATAATATTTTATTAATTCTTTATTTTCCAAAACATCATAAAATTTTAAATTATTATGCAGTAAAACTTTTTTATAAATATTTGTTTTATTCAATGATAGCTTTGATAATTCGGTAAAATATTTTGGCATCATTATAAATCCTTTCAAATAAACCGATTCATTTTGTATTATTTGTATTTTTTGATATATTTTATGTTTAATCATTGGGTCTTTAAACAACATATGTTCCCCTTTTATATATTTTTGAACCGCAAATTTTTTCTCACCCGGGATATTTGTATCTTCATCAACGTATATAGACACGCTCGAATTATATTCATCCAAATTATCAATTATCGTATGGATATTATTATTTATATTTACTTTACTTATAACATTTTCCCGGTTATTCGGTCCCTGAGATAATAATTGTATATTATTGATTTGTTGTTGTAAATACGAAAATTTTTGCGAGTTATCAGGAACAACGTTTGTCCTATATGATTCCATAATTCTGTTAAAATTATTAATAAACTTCTTAGTTTCATCTGGGACAATATCATTTTGAATTTTGTTTTCAACGATATTAATATCATATATTTTTTTTCTATTTTTAACAACCGGTATTAACCAAGACAATTCTGTATTAAAACTTTTTAAATTTTTAATCAAAGGTTTAGTATTTATTATTTTTTTTAAAGAATTAATCATACCATCATTAGAAAAATCAGAGAATCCTAGTCGTAAATCTTTAAATCTATCAATTTCAATATGTATATTTTCTAAAACTTTATAATTTCTTTCCGATGTTGGATATTCTGCCAATAATGCATCTAACATATCATTTATTTGAAAATCTATAGGATATTTTCTTTTTTCCGAGTCAACTTCAAAAACATTAACAATTTTTTCCAATTCTTCATCTTCTAATAAAATGATAGAATTTGCATCTATTATTATTTTTTTTAATTCGTCTTTTATGTCATCTTCTTCAAAGTTTAATTGAATGTCATCATAATCGTCATCATCAATTTCAACATCTATGGATAATTGTTCACCTTGACTTTTTTTTAAACTATTCATTGCATCACTTAAATTTGCTGTTGTTTCTTCATCGCTTTCTATATCTTCTAGCGAAATTTTAACTTTTGGTTCTGAGAATGGTCTTATTTCAATAATATTCAAATCTTTTGGCAAACCCTTGTATTCAAAATCTATGTAAATTTTTTCTCTTGATGGATATAATGAAATTTCAACCATATCATTTTCCAAATTTGAAATCTGACCATTAATAATTATCGGCACATCTCCTCCAAATTCAAATGTCCACCACGACTGTATTATTAAACCATTTTGTCTGGCGAACCCTTTTTCTTCGGGAAAATAAACAATATTTATAGATGTTATTGATTCATCGCTTATTTTACCGTTATTTAATGTAATATCTCTTGATGTTTTATCCAAATCATTGATCAATGTAATTATATTTTCATCTAAATATTCAATATAGAATATTTTATTATTTAAATCATCATTACCGACAGCTTCTATTTCAATAAATTGTCCCAATTCTAAAAATATATTATCCTTTTCTTTCTTTTTTTTACTTTTTTTTAATATTGTTTCTGTTTCTGTTTTTGTTTCTGTTTTTGTTTCTGTTTTTGTTTCTTGTATATTTTGTGGAATATCTATTTCTTCTGCATTTTCTGCATCTATTTCTTCTGCATTTTCTGCATCTATTTCTTTTGAAACATTTTTACTTGTTATTAAATTTTTAGTATTTTTTTCCATTACTTATATTTAATATATATTATAATACCTTTTTTTTTTATAAATTGAAATAAAAAATATATTTAAAATAGTTACAGAAATATATATTATAATGACAACATTGGATATTGAAAAAGCTCTGAAAAACGAAGATGACGAATTAACAGTTAAAAAACACAATGGGTTGTATTTAATTAAATATAAAAAAAAATTATTAACAATTCAAAATGCATATACATTGGGTTTGTTTCGCTCAGTTATTACAGATGGTAATAAAATATTATCATTTGCTCCACCTAAATCTGTTAATTATAACCAATTTATTGCTGATAATATTTATGATCATTGCAATATAACAGAATTTGTTGACGGTACTATGATAAATGTATTTTATAATACTTCTAATATTAATAAAAATGGTAAAAATGAGCCAAAATGGGAATTAGCAACAAGAAGTAATATTGGTGCTAATTGTAGATTTAATTTAAATTCAAATAAAACATTTCGCGAAATGTTTTATGAAGCTTGCGTTCCAAGTGGGTTACCCATATCAGATTTCTTTGATAGATTAGATAAAAAATATTCTTATTCATTTGTTCTTCAACATCCTGAAAATCGCATTGTACATAAAGTTGGAAGTCCACTTCTATACTTAACAAATATTTATGAATCAAAAGACAATTGTGTTAATGATAAAAATTTATTATATTTATCTGATGATTATAAAGCACAATTGCACAATATCTCTGACCATATTAAATATCCAAGAAATATCAAAGAGATGTATCCAAACATCTCAAATTGGGAATATATTAATTTACTTTGCTCTGGTGAACAAACTAGTTTTGATTTACAGGGATTTGTAATTACGAATGATAGAAATGAGAGAACAAAAATTAGGAATATAGACTATGAAAAGATTAAAAGGCTGCGAGGGAATAGTCCTAAACTTCAATTTCAATTTTTGGAATTATATAAAAGTAATGAAGTTGAAAAATACCTTCGTTATTTTCCTGAAAATAATGAAAAATTTAAAGAATATAAAAGATTGTTTTATAGATGGACCGAAAAGTTTTATGGTTTATATATTGATTGTTTTATTGAAAAGAAAAAAAAATTAAAAGATTGTCAATTTGAATATAAACCTTTACTTTATTATCTCCACAAACATTATATTGAAGAATTGTACCCAAATGATAAGAAAGTTAATTTTACATACATTAAAGAATATGTCAAATATATCCCAACAGAAAAAATAATGTTTAGTATGAATTATAAATATAGATCTGTTGATAAAAATATTAATAAATCATCTCAAATAAACCATCTCAAATAAATGAATCATCAATATGTTTATAAATTCTTTGCGAATAATCAATACAAGCCAATAAAATCATTTTAATATTTTCTTCACTTGAATTTTCTCCATTTTTAAATACTATTCTAATAAATGAATCGTCGTCGTGGGGATGTTCCTTTATAAATCCAACATATGAAAATGTCTTATTTTTTTTAAAATATCTATCGTGGAATAAATACTCTAAAACTTTCCCCATTGTATAACTAATATTTGGAAGAACAATATCAAATGAATATTTTGTATTAATTGTATCCTTTATAAATTCAAGTTTATTATCTTGAACTAATTTTTTTAAATTTTCAAATTTATTAATTAATATATTACAAGCTATTTTAATCAATTCTTCATTCGTATAAATACCAATTGTTTCTAATTTAAATTGGAATGAATCGTCAATAAAATATCTTTTGGCATTATGCACCATCCAATTTTTTTCAATATCTTCAATATCCTTATCATTACCTTCTTTTTTCAACTTATCTTTATGCATTAACCACGCTTCATTGCTTTTCACCTCATCAACTGTATTTTCGTAACCGATAGTTGAACATACATTACATTGGCTATTAATTTTAGAAGTACATTTATGCAATCTTGATTGGAATTTTAGTTTTTCCCCGTCTAATGTTTTTGATAAACTTGGTTTCAAACGATTAAATAATATATAATCATTTGTAATTTTATTTGGGGGGAAAATGTTCTTAACGAATGCATCGGTTAAATATTGATTTGTGGCAATATCTTTTATTTTGAAATCTTCCGTTGTAATATATTTAATTTCTTCGGTTTTATTCGTCATATCCAATTCAACCATTAAATTTTCAATAAGATTTGGCGTTTTAATATGCAATGGGATACAACCCAGTCGTTGTTTTATTATCTCATTTGTCAAAGATGTTGTATTTTCGTAAATAATAGTGGATACTAATTCAGTCCCCACTTCATTATGTGGGTCTGTTTTAATGCATACAACAGGTATATCACTCAGGATTGTTCGCCTCAACCCATTTATAACGCTAACATTGCAATTTTCTGCTGTAAAATATAACATTTCATTTGTCTCTTCTCTGATATCAATAATGCGAGGTAATTCCAAATTACTTTCACTCATAATTTTATATATTATATTATTTTATTTTTATAATATTTAATTAATTAATATTATCAATTTTAATAAGTTTAATTTTTAGATTGAAAAACTTTTGTAAATATAAAAATGAGTTATGTATTATATTATAGCAAATATTGTAATAATTGTAAAAAAATAATTCATAAAGTCGGAAAAGATAAAATTAAAAACGATATACATTTTTTATGCATCGATAAACGTAAAGAAATAGAAAAAAAGATGTATATTGTTTTAAGTGATGGAAAAGAACTATTAATGCCACCTGAAATTCAACAAGTACCAGCATTATTACTATTAAATAGAGGGAATAGAATTATTTATGGTAATGAAATTATAGAATTATTTAAGCCTATATTACAATCAAATCACAAAAAAGATACAAATAATAATTTGGAACCTTTAGCATTTTCACATTATGAAATGGGTGCAATGTTATCTGATAATTATTCATATTTAGATCAAAATCCAGATGAATTATCAACTAAGGGTAAAGGTGGTATGCGACAGATGCATTCCTTTTCAACTTGTGATTATAAAGACGAAATAGAAACGCCGCCTGAAAATATTTCCCCAGATGATATTAAATCGTCCAACGTTTCAAAATTATTAAGTAAAATGCAAGAAGAAAGAAGTAAAAAAATGGATATTTAAAATTTTATTAATAAATTTTAAATAATTTATTAATAAAAATAATTTAAAATTTATTAATTAGATATATATAAAAATTTATGAGTGTAAATAAATCACAAATATTACAGATTTTTAATAAAGAGATTAAACTGTTTTTAAAAAATATTATTAAATGTTTTCCAAAAGAAGATTCAATTAGAACATTTAATACATTTATATTAACCTTTTGCAAATATAACCCAGTAAAATTAATAGAAATATGGAATTATTATATAGCAATTCCGTATATAGATGTTATTCAAGCTGGGGATTTTAATTATTTTGAAAATAAAAATTATTCGGATGATTTGAAAGATCTTAAAAGAAATCACGAATATATTTTAAATTCTTATAATAATTTACGATTATCCATTTCAAATTTGGATAAAAAGAACAAATTAATTGCGATGCAATATGTTCAAATTTTAACAAAATTATCAATTATATATTTCAAATAATATAAATTAAGATTTTATGTATTTAAAAATTAAAATTATATATTTTTAAATAAGATGGTTAAAAATATTACAAAAGATTTTAAAAAATTAATTAAGGATTTAATGACTGATTTATTAAATACTTTTCCAGAATATCGTGATAAATTCACAGAGGATGAATTGGAGTTTTTAAAAGAATCTGGAGATGAAAAAAAAATGAACAATGTTTTTAATTATTGTTTAGACATTTATCCTGAGAGATTTTTTGATATTCTATATGAAAATGAAGAATTGTTTTTAGATGACAATAAAAATACAAAATTTTTCAAAAATATTGATTTTAAAGATTTATGGCAAGAAGGTATTTCGGATAACACAAAAAAAATAATTTGGAAATATTTACAATTAATATTGTTTTACATTACAAATAATTTAGATGATACAACTTGTTTCAAAGATACAGCAAAATTATTTGAAGCTATTGACGAAAACGAATTAAAACAAAAATTGGAGGAAGTTGTATCATCCATTAATAATGTATTTGACGTAAGTGAAAATATAAAAAATGATACGGACAATATTCACGATATAAATAATTTATTTAAAGATATGATGGACAATATGGATTTATCTGGAAATATGGATTTATCTGGCAATGAAAAATTTGAAAAAATGATGAAAAATTTTATGAAGACTAAACCGCCAAATTTTGAAGAAATGATGAAGGATATGGATATTTCAGGATTGGGGTTTAATTTTATTGATATGGTTAAAAATATGGGAAATGATAAGTCTGGTATATTCGGCGATATGTCTGGTTGCGATATGTCGGGTAATATATTTAATGATTTTTCAGGCAATTCTAAAAATATCCCAAACCCAGATGATTTACAAGATCATTTAAAATCATTAATGGGTGGTAAAATAGGTCAATTAGCTCAAGAAATTGCAAATGATACGGCGAAAGATTTGGATATTGATCCTGATAATATCTCCAGTGTTGATGATGTCTTCGCAAAACTTTTTAAAAACCCCGGTAAATTGATGGGAATGATTAAAAAAGTAAGTTCTACATTAGATGAAAAATTGAAATCTGGCGAATTAAAAGAAACCGAATTAATGAAAGAAGCTAGCGAACTAGTTGACAAAATGAAAAATACACCGGGTATGAAAAATATGGAAAGTATGTTAAATAAAATGGGTATGGGAGGTTTGGGAGGCAAAGGTGGTGGCAAAGTTAATATGAATTTGTTTCAAACAATGATGAAGCAAAATATTAAAAAATCATCGCAACGCGATAGAATGTTAAAAAAATTAAAAGAACGACAATTGGAAAAACAGATACAAACCAAAATAAGACAACTTAGTGAAGAAAAAGCTGCTCAACAGGCCGCGCAAAATAATATACCAACTGATAAAGATGGTTATGATGAATTTATACAAAAAACATTTAATATAGATAACTCAGTTATGAAAAAAAGTAAAATAAATAAAAAGAAAAAAAGAAAAAAAAGGAAAAAAAATAAAAATAATTAATAAAAAAATAAATACTATATATATCTTATAATGACAAAATTTTGGATATATGACGTTTCAGTTTTAGCAAATAAAAATCATCTTTTAGAAATATGGCCTTATCAATATTTAACATTGGAAAGAAAATTTAATTCCATAAGCAGATTAATTATTTATTTAACAATTTTAGGGTATTTTTTTTCTAAAAAAATAAATATTTTAATTTCGGGTATTGTAACAATATTAGTTTTTATTACCCTTTATCACGTGCAAAAAAATAATAAGAAAGAAGGTATGGTTGGGGAACACAAAAGGGGTGGCCAATATAATCAATTTGAAAAAGGCGCTTCCGATTTTAAAAATATTATGAAGGATAAGTTTACATTACCAACAAGAAAAAATCCTTTGATGAATGTTATGATGGATGATTACAAATATAATAATAAACGAAAAACAGCAGCACCTTCGTATAATAAATCAATTGAAAAAAATATAAATAACGTATCTAAAAATCCATCATTATCAAATAAACTAACTGATAATAATAAATTGTTTAGAGATTTAGGAGATAATTTAAATTTTGAACATACGATGCGAAATTTCCATACTATGCCAAATACAAAAATACCAAATAACCAAAGAAGTTTTGCAGAGTTTTGTTATGGAAATATGGCTTCTTGTAAAGATGGTGATGATATATCTTGTACTAAAAATTTAAGAAGAGTTGGTGGTATTCCGTTCTAATTATATAATTTTATAACAAAAAAATTATATAAAAAAATAATATTAGATAACATATATATATAAATGGCCAGTTTACATACATTTACTTTTGATAATTTATCTAGAATAGGTGATGATGTTTGTGCTTTATCTGAGAGAGATACACAAAATAATGATTTTGGCACTTATACAACAAAAAATTATTTTGAAAAATTTTGCGGTATGGCTCAACCCATTAATTTTGCCACAAAACAACCCAATGTATTTTACAATGGTGGTCCCGGAGTTGTCGGTGCGGGAGGTTGCAATGTTGATAGTGATTCAAATTTAAGAATTGGATCTATCCAAACAAATCCAAAATGTCGTATTTCATTATCCGAGAGACCTTTCAAAACTGTACCATTTTTAGGAAGAGGTCGCTCACAACCCGAGAAAGAATCTAAATTACAACAGGGTCTTTATATTGGTGATAAAAAAAGTTGTAAAAAAAATACTGAAAAATCATTTGGAGTTGAACAAGTTGATTTAGTACCTTCTTTACGTGAAACTATTCAAAACCCGAGTAATTTAATTGAAGGTGAGGCTAATAAAGGATGGATTCGTGGAGGAATCCCATCGCGAGAAATCACCCGCGACAATGATTATTTCCAACGCAAATATCGTTAATTTATATTTTTTAATTAAAAAGATATAAATATTTAATTCAATTATTAATTAAAATGAATTGTAATTTAGATTACAAAATTACATATTTTAAGAAAAATTATATTATGAGTGATTCAAATGACACACAATATAGAGAAGACATAATACATTTTTTTAATTTAAAAGATATGTTTAATGAAAAAATAGATGATCGTATCTTTTTTAAAATTCTCTCAGATAACGCATACCAAATTTATTTAAAATATAAAAATAATTCGCAAATTTTAATTCTTTTGAAAAATATAAAAGAGAATTTGAAAATGCCTTTTGAATTAACAGATGATGCATTATTTATGTATTTATTTAGATTTGATCTATTTCATATATTTCATAAATGTTTAATAGATTTAAATAAGAATAATAATATATCGGAGCCTAATTTTCAGTTATTAATGAATTCAATATAAATTTATTTAATATATACATATATCAATATGGCTTCAACAAATTTAAAAAATTCACGAGGACAATATTGTTACGACCAAAGAAGGGAGCATTTGGAACGGGAATATCTTGTTTATAAAGGTGGTGTTATTCCAAAGGAATCGTTTTTGCCTGATTTTGGTATAAATATGGGTAAAATGTCTGGTGCTTATTCACATAAAATTCTTTCACATAATACTCCAGATTTAGAGAGTTTTCTGTTTGGTATCGGGTCATCCAATTTAGTTAAACCTTATAGAAATCCACCTATGCTTGTTAATAAAGTTGATACAATTAAGTTTTTCAACCAAACGGATGCGCAAATGCCTGTACCGCTCGTTGTTGAGAATCGTCAACGACCAACTGGACCTTTCTCTTAAATTTTATATTTTCAATATTTAAAATATAAAAAAATAAAAAAATATAGTATATAAATCAATGTCCCTTAATATTTTTACAGAATTGGAGATTACACAGGATTTAAAAATTACACAGGATTTAGAAATTTTACAAAATATTGATATTTGTGGAAATATATTAATGTCTGGTGATTCAATCTTAGAATTAAAAACAATTAAAAGCAATCGGTCCACTACATCGGTTCCTTTTGGAAATTACGTTGATATTAGCGGTTCTGCATTATTGGTCCCGCGAGGATCAACTGCTTCTAGAATGAGCACAGATGGAACACTAGACATTGGTGCTACAGCCAAAGCTGGTATGATAATGTATGATACTTCTCAAAACCAATTTATTGGTGTTATTGACACGGCAACACCAGACAGTTCGAAATCAGAATTAGTTTGGACTGGTTTAGGGGGAGTTATTTCTACAGATCAAAAAACAAGAATTGAGGCCACTAACGATGGTACTAATAACAGTGGACTTAAATTTTTCACAAATAATGGTTATAATATGTGCATAAATGAAAATGGTAATGTAGGAATTGGTAATGCAATGTCTAGTGCAAATGATTCTTTAACAAATGCATCAGATTTAAATTTATTTACAAATACTAATGCTTCATTTTTAATTAGCAACAATATAGGACTATTGACAGATGGTCTAAAATTAACATTTGAGACTGGTGGAAATGCTAAAATATATAATACATATTCTGCCGGGGATTTAATATTTGGCTCTGGTGGATACAACGACCGAATGCGAATACTCGCGAATGGAAACGTGGGCATCGGCACGACTTCGCCCAAATCTACATTAGAAATTAAAAGAGGGTCAGCCCTGAGCGGTAACGCTTTACCAAATGAAGACAAATATGCTTTAATATTATATAGCAGTGACGACTTATTTGCTGCATCGCATACCAATAGATCTGCATATATGACAATAGGTTATCAGGGATTATACAAAAGGGGAACTGGTAAAATGCAAATATTTAATACAACTAATAACGAAATTCAATTTGGCACAAATGATACAGAAAGAATGAGAATTGATAGTACCGGTAGATTGTTAGTAGGAAAAACCACCAGTTATCCTACATATGGCTATAGCGCAACTTTTGCACCTATTGCCACCTCCGGCATTGGTATTGACAGTGCAGGAATATCTATTATGAGAAACACAAACGATTATATGTATATGAGGATGAACACCTCTGGTGGTGAATTTGACATACAGACTGTTGGTAATAATGATACAAACACTGGTAAAATCTGTATCCAACCATATGGTGGCAACGTGGGCATCGGAACGACTACCCCATCAAAAACATTAAACGTTTACACTTCAACAAATTTTGACGGAATATTGTTGAGTGATCCTGGTGGCGATTGTATTAAGCTTGCAAAGGGTGATTCTAACACCGACGGATATATAAAGATATACGGCAATGGAACAAATGGAATCGAGCTACAGCCAAATGCCAACAGTTGGTTTTCTAAAAATGTGGGCATCGGCACGACTTCGCCCGCTTGTAGTTTAGATATACGGGCGCCTGATAATGGTACAGCAAAAATAATGTTGTGCGGTACAGACCAAGGAACGGGAGATTTATTTGTAGGACAATCACCGAATTATGGTGGTGGTATAATGTATAATGGCGATGGATCTCCTAGTACTGGCACCACGACAGATGCAATTAGTTTTTATCGGATAACAGAAGGAGGCGACCCAATTGAAGTATTTTTTTATATGTATAATAGTAACACAGTTAATTTTAAAGGTGATATAACTTCTACTGGTAACATAACAGCTTATTATTCTGATGAACGATTAAAAACATTTAAAGGTACTATATCCGACCCTATTGAAAAAATAAAAAAACTCAATGGATATTATTTTGTAGAAAATGAATTAGCAAAATCTTTAGGTTATAATAATGATAAATTACAAGTAGGTGTTAGTGCTCAAGAAGTAGAAAAAGTGTTACCTGAAATCGTAACCGATGCCCCTATTGATAAAAAATATAAAACAATATGGTATGAAAAATTAACACCATTGTTAATTGAAGGTATTAAGGCTCAGCAAACGCAAATTCAATCCCTACAAGCTCAAATAGATGAATTAAAAGAATTGATACAAAATAAACTTTAGAAATTTATAAAAATAAAATATAATTAGTTATCATAATGGCTTTCACTAGATTTAATTATGATAAATGTAGAACGGAAAAAAATTTACAACAAGCAACTGGTCTCGGTAGATATATGTTAAATGTACCCGGTAATGCAGGCGATAAACCAGCGATTTTTAATGATCCACAAATACGTATGCAAAAATGGGGAGGTAATCTCCAAGGTGTTTATAACGGACACCCTATTGACATTGATAGTGATTTAAAGAATGTAGGAAGAAAATTATCCAAGTTTTGCAATGAAAACAAATTTCCAAATAAAAAAGTAAAAACCTTTACGAATCACTACCCAGTGAATAATACCCCCATTACTGATCAATCAAGAACAACACATCCATCATGGCTATACAGAGATTTAGAACAAAATCACACGTACCCACTTTTATTGGACCCACAAGAAAATGTATGCAAACATTTCCACAATAATTTAAATACGCGATTATTGGAAAGAGATTCTTATGTACCAGAATATCCCTGTACAATATTAATGCAATAATTTTTTACTATTTTAATTATATTCAAAAAAAAAATAATTAAAATAAAAAATGATATATATATAATATGGAATTAGCAATCCCTTTAGTAGCAATTGGTGGATTATTTATTTTATCAAAACAAGATAAAAAAAAAGAAAATAATTATTCCGAAGCATTTACCCAAATGCATAGAAATAATTTACCCAATACACATAAACCAGTTAAAAATTATCCGGTTGTTAATCGCGAAGAATTAGAAAATACATTAAATAAATATGCCGGTATAAAAAATACTAGTGATAATTATTACAATCCAGGAAATTACGAAACTCTTCAAACATCAGACAGCGAAGCAACTAAAAAATTTAAAACAATGTCTGGCGAAGATATGAGAATTGGAGAAATAACACACAATAATATGGTTCCTTATTTCGGATCCACTGTGACACAATCAACAACGGGGTCAAATGAAGGTATTTTGGACAAATATACTGGCACGGGTAGTCAACGTGTTGAAAAAGAATCAATTGCTCCTTTATTTAAACCTCAAAAAGATATGAATTGGACCCACGGTATGCCTTCCACAACCCAATTTATGGAAAATCGTATGAAAAGTATTGTGTCACAGAAAATGAATAATACAAAACCTTTTGAAAGTATTCAAGTGGGACCGGGATTGAATCAAAAGGGTGGTATCGCTGGTCAGGGTGGATTTAATTCCGGAATGGATGGGCGAGATGTTTGGCGTCCTAAAAATGTTGATGAATTAAGGACATCAAATAACCCGAAGGTAACCTATGGTGGACATACGTTAGGGGCTTATAAGCCTAACAAATCTGGAATAATTGGCAAAATTGAAAAAAATCGCCCAGATACATCTTTTTTCAACGATGAAAGTCGGTGGTTAACAACAACTGGTATTGAGAAAGCTCAAAAAGCACGAGGTACCATTTCTCTTAAACCGGAAAACCGTGCTTATCAGACACGCGAATATTTTGGAAATAGTGCACCAGATGCAAACGGTACATATTCCACACCAACGATACAACGTTGTGAAAAACCGCAATTCAAACCTTTGAATTTAGGAGTTGCCACCGATAAAGATGGTTGGAATGTCAAAAATAAAGATATGAGAGAAATCCAACAAGAAGGTTACAGACCTTTAGCAAATGCTAGAAACTTAACAAAACAACAAAAAGAATTAGGACCTGTAAGCGCGGGATTTAAAGCAATGGTTACGCCATTATTAGATATATTACGACCATCTCGCAAACAAAATGTTATTGGTAATATGAGACCAACTGGTAATGCTAGTGGTAAATATTCTATTTCCAATAATGTAATCTGGAACCCCGCTAATAAAGCTAGAACAACAATTAAAGAACAAACCATCAAAAATGAATATATTAAACAAGGTGGTACCAATTATGATGCGGGTTATATTAATAATAAACAAATACCAGTTTCACAACAACGTGATTCCACAACAGGTTCGTACATTGGTAATAATTCAGCATCGGTTACCAATTCACGTGTTTATAATGCAGAATATAATGCAAGACTTAATCCAAATAAACAAGAACTTTCGCGCGTTGATAGAATTCGCACAGGTAATCAAAAATTATTTACTGGGTCGCAATCAGTGTGTAATCTTTCTAATAGAACCACCAATGCAGCTGTTATTCAACCAAGCTTTACAAAAAGACCAGCGAATGCAAGTAATGTGGGTGAAATTTCGGGTAGAAATCTTAGAGAAAAGGTGGTACAATGTGGTCGCAATACTGGTGATATATTAAAAGCATTCAATGATAATCCATATTCAAAATCATTAAACAGTGTTGCTTAAAATTAAATATACATTTATTTAAATTTAAATAATTAAATATAATTTTATCCATATATGAATACAATTATTAAAAAACAAAATAATGAAACAATGAAACTAAATATACATCAAGAACTATTTAAAAAATTAAATTATTTCAGCGATACATTTAAAATACCGCATATTATATTTTATGGTAATTCTGGAACCGGCAAAAAATTTATTTTAAATAAATTAATTCATAAAATTTATAACGACGATAAGGAAGAAATAAAAAAAAATGTTATGTATGTCAACTGTGCTCATAGCAAAGGAATTCGCTTTATAAGAGATGAACTAAAATTTTTCGCCAAAATAAATATACAAAATTATAATGGAAAATATTTCAAAAGTATTATTTTATTTAATGCTGAGAAATTAACGATGGATGCGCAATCAGCTTTACGAAGATGTATAGAACAATTTAGTCATAATACTAGATTTTTTATAATTGTTGAAAATATTGAAACATTGTTAAAACCAATTTTATCTAGATTTTGTAATATTTATATACCCCAACCAAAAACCATTGACAGGAAAAATTTACATATTAAATATTATAAAGAATTTGATAATCATAATAGAAAACGAATGGTTTGGTTAAAAAATAAAATAAATATAAAAAAAAATACATTTACATTGGATAATTTAATACAATTTATTGATGAAATATATGATAAAGGTTATTCTGCTTTAGATATTATTGAAATTATTAAAGATTGTCAACACGAAAAAAAATATGATTTTTTATTTTATTTTGATAAAATTAGAATAGAATTTAGAAATGAAAAAGTTTTGATGTTGATTTATTGTTATTATTTTTTTATGCGGAAAAATATAAATTTAGAAAATATATTAACAATGTAAAATGGATGATTATAATGTAAATGTTCTATCAGAAGCAAAAAACGAATATTCTTCACGATTATTAAACATTTTAACACCATTGATCATTTTGGGAATTAAATCTATTTACTCGGAAGCTATTAATTTATGTGATGAAAATAACGAAGAGGATAAATATTTAATGACATTTCAAAACTTTTTATCAAGAGTTCCGAAATGGAATGCAAATATCATTAAAGATGAAACAACGAGAATTGTTAGTGAAAGCAACTGTCCATATTTAGAAGATTTATTAACTTGTGTGCATATTACACAATTAAAAATATTAACCAGTATACGTGTGTCAAATCAACAAAAAAAAATAGATATTGATATTCCCAAATTAACAGAGTTTATTCATAATATATATATTCATTTTGCAAGAAAATTATATTCAAATATATATCTATTTGAAAAGGATATTATGCCTTTAAATTATCAGAAAAATATGAGGGAAGCTGAAATAATATGTCGCGAATGTATTTTAAAAGTTATTAGAGATTCTATGCCAATTGAACAAATTTTACGCGCATATATGGACGAAAGTGTACACGATGAGGTTGTGGAAGAAACATTGGAAAAACAAGTTACCGAAGATGAAGCCATTGATATGATTGAAGAAGCCAATAAAAACAATGAAAATAGCGAAAAAAATAAAGAAATTGCCATTAGTAAAGTTGGTACATCTGATAAAGATAATGAAGTTATTGTCGCCGAACCAACTCTATTATCAAATATTGCCAATGATGCTATCAATGAAGTAACTAATTCCATTGAACAAGATAATAAAAATGATATTGTTGCCGCCGTTGCTGCAGCTGCAGTACCTTCTTATGAAACAACACCAACTGAAACAACACCAACTGAAATAAAATTAACCGTTGATGTTAAACCCACCGATGTTGAAACCACGTCATCCAGACCAACTACGCCGTCTAGATCCACACCATCCACACCAACTACGCCGTCTAGATCCACACCATCCAGACCCACGACACCCGTAAAAGCATTTATAAGTAATGATACAATCCCAATTACAAAAATTAAATCCCCAAATATTTCCTTTGCAGATAATGATCAAGTGTTGGATATGGGTACTAATCAAAAATCAACAATTCACGCTCCAAAAACAGATGCACGTTTGGATAAAATAAGTCAAATTGCCAATATGAGAAGAAAAGAAGAGGAAGAAGGCGATGATGGCGATGACGAAGACTTTGACGACGATGGTCCTTTGAAAATTGGTGGGGAAAATATTACTTTAAATATTACAGATATACAAGATATTTCAAAAGATTTAATGATAAATAAAAATCCTATTTTAGATGATATTGAAATTTTAGCATAAATTTGCGTATAATTAATAATATTTTACTATTAATTATATAAAATGAATAAAACAATTTTATTAAATGGATTTATCATCAGCTTTTTATTTTTAATTGCGAAATTCATTGAAATGCGTTTTGTTACAAAAAAAAATGTACCTCCTAAAATTTTAGTTCGCGATGCTCTATTGGTTTATGCATCAGTTATCGTCTCACATTACATATTGGTTCAACTAAATAACAAACAAACGAAAGAATTTGTTGAAGTTTTTACCGACAACCCATCTTTTTAATTATTTTTTAATACTTAAGAAAAGTATTAAAAAATTTAATAAAAAATTAAGTAAAAATATAAATTTTACACATACACTGGCATTTTATCAATATTAACAATGGGTGATTTTTTCCCTATCTTTTTTCTACTAGATAAAAATTGTTTAAATAAAGGCCTTTCTAATTGTGCTTCCGGTGTATGTTTTTTACATTTCCTTGATATCATTTTATATAATTTAAAATCTGGATATCTTTCATCGCCATTTGATTTATATAATATATTTTTACCACTATCATCGTGCACCCATTCATTAATCAGATTCGCTATTGGATTCTTTATTCTCTCATTTAAATCTGGAATAAAATAATCAAATAATGAACAAGCCAACCGAGTCAAATCAAATCCATTATTCGGCTTTAATTCAGGTTTATTCTTATTTTTAAAAACTGTAAAATTATATTGTCCAGCAGCATCTCCCGATTTAAAAAAACTGTCGCTAATTATTTCTTTTCCTTTAAAAGTATAAATAGATCGCCCATAATCTATTATTTTAAATAATTTACCATAGGTAGGGACTTTATAATATTTACCGTTGTAATGGTAATTGAGATACTTTTTTTCAGTGGAATTAAACATTATATTATTCGTATGCAAATCATTGTGTGTGAAATTAAACACTTTTTGATATGTTAATAATATCATCACAATTTGAAATAAACAAGATTTCCATTCATTATTTGATAATTTTAGATCCAAATCTTCAACGCAGTCATCTAATGTTAATTCCATTTTTTCCAAACAAATAATTTGACAAGGAAAATCATATATATATGCATTAATACTATCATTAATACTACTATATTCGGAATCTTCGGAATCTTCGTCCTCTTCGGAATCTTCGTCCTCTTCGTCCTCTTCGTCGTCCGTATCGGATATTCGCGACGAACATTCACTATTTGTTTTATCGTCATTTGAATTCACCACATTTCTTGAATAATCCACATTTTCATTTAAGGGTATTAAATCATTTAATTGTGTTATTTTATTCAGTTTATTGACATTTTCAACAGTTAATTCTTGAAAAACACTACCAAACATTTCTTTTGGAAATTCTTCAATGTTTATTTTTTTTTCCCCTTGTATATTAATTTTAATGCGATTTTTTCTAGTATCATCTTCCAACATCCCCTCATCTATTACATCCGTCTCAAATAAGATATTTTGATTATCGTGGAAATATTCATAATCATATAAATATTCCAAATCGTCGGTAATATCCACTTGAAACTTTTCTTTAATACCCAAAAATGACCCATAAAAATCTATACCGTGTGGAAACTTATGATGGTGTAATAATTGGCTTGATAAATATGAAAAAAATGAATCGGTATAAGCACAATTATTGCAACATTCCATTTTTTTTAAGACATTTGTATTGGCCTCTAATTTAGGAAGATTCCTGATTATGTTATCCGATAAATCTTTATATTTACCTGCCATAAATTTAGTGACATCCAATAATGGTGAAAATTTAAAGAATGATTTTTTGGATACTTTATTTTTACTATTATCAAATAATGTGACGTTGTATGTATTTTTACTTTCATCGTCACTTTTAATATTATCAATACAATATTTATGATTTAAATTTATTGCATTGTGATTTTTTTCACTTAATGAGAAAAATCTGGAATAAATTGGGATAAAATTAGTAATATTTTTTACTTTATTTTCTGTTTTTTTAGATAAATAGCTAAATAATTTGGAATTATCATTCTTTTTATAATAAATATCAAACATTTATGTTTTATTGAATCAATATTATTTCTTATTTTTAACTCATAATTTTTTTTAATTTTTTTTAATTTTTCCAAAATTAAAAAACATTAAAAAAAATTAAAAAACATCAAAAAAAATTCGCGTTTTTTAAAATGAATAATTTACTCTTTCTTAAATATACATGAATCTAGAGTTAAAAAAATTTGATATGCGAAAAATTAGTTTTGATCCAAATTCCACACAAGGACCTGTTGTTGTTTTAATTGGAAGACGTGATACAGGCAAAAGTTTTTTAGTTAGAGACTTACTTTATTACCATCAAGATATTCCTATTGGGACTGTCATTTCAGGGACTGAAGCAGGCAATGGTTTCTATGGTAAATTGGTACCAAAATTATTTATTCACGATGAATATAACAGCGCTATTATTGAAAATATATTGAAAAGACAACGAATTGTTTTAAAACAAATAAAAAAAGAGAAAATTGCTTATGGAAAATCCAATATTGACGCGCGTGCTTTTGTTATTTTAGATGATTGTTTATATGATAATGGTTGGGCAAGAGAAAAGGTTATGAGACTGTTGTTTATGAATGGTCGTCATTGGAAAATTATGCTTGTGATTACTATGCAATACCCACTCGGTGTACCGCCTAATTTACGTACCAACATTGATTATACCTTTATATTGAGAGAACCTTATCTGACCAATCGCAAACGCATTTATGAAAACTATGCCGGTATGTTTACAACATTTGAATCATTTTGCCAAGTAATGGATCAATGTACAGAAAACTACGAATGTTTAGTAATATCCAATAATGCAAAATCTAATAAATTGGGCGATCAAATCTTTTGGTATAAGGCTTCTGCACATAATGATTTTAAATTGGGTTCTAAGGAATTTTGGGAAATGTCTAAGGATCTCAATTCCGATGACGAAGATGAAGAATATGATCCAAAAATGGGACATAAGGGGCCGAAAATTAACGTGAAGAAGAACAAATGGTAATTTTTTTTATACTTTTTTCACTAGAAAAAAGTATAAAAAAAATTAGGTAAAATAGGGTAAAATTTATTAAAATTAAATCTAAATTATATATATTATTATGTCATCTTCATCATCTTCATCATCTACATCATCGTACAATGTGTTGTTGGTTGATTATAATTACTTGAAAACAAATTGGTTGTCCACAGCAAATATATTGAGTTCATTATCGAGTGGAGTGTTGTTGGGTATGCTGAAATACACCCCCCCAACAAACCTCACCGGAAAAGACTGGTTTGAAATGCTTAATAATTTAATTAACTCATTGGATGCTATTAAAGATTCTCTTCATAATAGAGCAAATGCGGTGCAACATTTAAAATATGGGGATATTGCGGGAAAAAACCTATTTTACCACCCATTTAAAGAAATTATGAGATTTCCCAAAGACTTGCATACCATAGAAAAATTTATTATTGATAATATGGAGAATATTGGTTTAATACAAGATTTTGCATTATTTGATAAAAAAACAGTTTCAGTCAACGCTACTATAATTCAGAATAATGCGTTGGTGTTTGTAGATTGCGGTCCAGACCCTAAGTATATAATTGACAATTATAAAACAAATGACAACTTGTGCAAAACATTTGCATCTATACTTGATAGCGCAGTAGATAAAAAAGGTGGGTTTTGGCATTTGTTAAATAATTGGTGGAAGAATGTTGATACAAACCAAACTGTGAAAACCATTCATATTACATCGGATTTTTTTAAAGCATTAGGGTTGGGTAATTCTGACACACAAAATGGGATACTGCTACCGCCACAGCTACGGGGGATACAAATTGAATTATACTTAAATCAAACACCGCAACAGCAACAGGAACCCACCACCACCACATATGCTGCAAAAGTACAATATCAAAATGGAAGTTTTAATCTTAAAATAACCATACAAGGAATACCATACAATTTTGATTCTTGGGAAAAAATTGAATGGTATACAAAAGGAAATAAAGAAAAAGAAGATCAATTTAACAATAATGGTAATGATACTTTTTTTCAAACTTCTCCGTCACACAAAAAAATACTTTTAAGATTGATGAAAGAATTGGGAGATAAAGGTCAATGTATCTTTGCATTTATTATAAAAAATTATACAAACCGTAGATGCATTATGATGACGTGTGATAAAGTTGTATTTATAACTTGTATATTATTGGGTGTAGAATGTTTTTATGAACAAACCGTAAAAGTTGATATTTTAAGAAATGGTGTTCCCAAACAAATTACTAGATATAAATATAAACAATTTACGGCTAAGAAATTGGACGAAGTAGATAAAAAAATCATAAGAAAAAATAACTATGAGGTCAGATTAAATAGAATATATAACTTAAACGAAAAATTAATAGATAAAATTTCACGAATAAAAAATATGATAGAATTGCCAGGACTGCCAGGATATATTAATCAATCAGTTGTTGAAAAACTATTAGAAGATTTTAGAAAAATCCAATTGAGACTCAAAGAATTCATGGACGCTCGCGATAAGAGAGAGAAAGATTTCTTTGAGTGGGTCAAATCGCTGGTAGAAAACAACGATATACCCATTATCACCGACGAAGATATGTTTGAAAGATTTAAAAGAGAATTTGAAATTTTAGATATTGTTGTCACTACTAAAGCCGGAAAAAATAAATTTATGGTTAGTAAAATGAAAAATTATACATTAGAATATCCGTTATACACTTCACAAAATATTCCTCCTGTTTTTACATGGAAGGATAAATTTGCATTAAGTTTTTGTAATATGGGAAATACAATTATAGCAGGAGCAAAAAATCTTAAACTTTATATATATTCTTTACAACAGCCCCATCATCAAGGTGGATGCCGTGGCAACTACTGTAAAGGAGACCGTGGTGGGAAAAATTCATATATGAAAGGTGGTGGTGTGATGCAACCAATACTAGAATATCAAACATTTAAAGAAGAAATTAAAAACATTACCTTTACTGTTGATTATGAGGAAAATAAGAATAATCAACAATGGATTTGGGGAGATAATTTGATACAAAGTTTGGGAAATGAAGAAGATCTTTCGCAACTAGAATTAAATGAAGAAAAAAATCAAGAAAATGATATATTAATATATAAATACTTACGATCAAAAGAACTACAAGATATAATAGAACTCGATAATGATAAAAGCCCGTTTTACTTTTCCCCCGAAGATACTAAAATTTTAATAAATAATCAGAGTGAACGACTAGGATATTTTATAGTTGATTTAAAGAATAGTGCTAATGAAAATGTTAAATATGGTGAACTTCAAACATCCTATTCAATCGTCGGTGTGGATGAATTTAATCCGTATTCCGGAAATATAAAGCCGACGTTTCCAGTGGATGGATTTGGATTATCAAACATAGGAACAAACTCACCCGATATCAGTGATTTGTCTGATTTGTCTGAGGAGGATGAGGAGTATGAGAAACAACCAACAACAACTACTACTACTACTACACAATCTCCATATTATTTTACGAATGTTGTTGATACAACAAAAAAAGGTACACAAGGAATACAGGAGAAAGAACCAGATCGTCGTCGCCTACAGCTATTAAATGCTGCCCATCGTCGCCTTATGCAGAGGAAGGGAAACGAATCGTCTAGCACTGTGAAAAAAAGATCACTACCACCACCACCAGCACCATCGGCTAATCTCAACCTACCACCACCACTTACACCAGTTGCAAAACGAAGAAAACAAGAAAAAAATATCCCACCGGAAGTGGAAGCAACAAAGGGGATAGGGAAGGGGAGATGGAATCGTAATAAAAAAACCAAGAAGAATCGCAAAAAGAAAAAGAAAACCCGATATAAAAAGCTCAGATTGAAAAAGAAGAAACGCAAAACGAAGCAGAAAAGAAAGCGCAGGAAATATACCCGATATAAAAAAAAAACAATGCGTTCTAGAACCTATCATAAAAAACGTCGCCGTAGAAAGAAACGCCGCAATAAATCCCTCTAATTTTTTTTATATTTTTTGCAAAAATATAAAAAATTATAATAAATATTTACCTAATTTTTTTTGATGTTTTTTGTAAAAAAACATTATAAAAAAATTATTCGCGTTTACCCTCAGCATTAAATCGTCTTGGTCCCTTATCTCGCTTAGGAATAACAATATTATCACCCTCAAACAATTCCTTTTGAATATCGGCCGATGTAACTTCTTCTTTAAGGCCCAATGTTTGTTCAATGGTACTATTCACCCCCACCAAATTACCATTTTCATCAATATTTTGCGTCAATTTATTACCGGATTCTTTAGCCATTTTAATATTTTCTTTAATAGCCTCTTCTTTAGCTTGTCTCACTCTTTTCTCAAATTCCATCTTAGCATATTCTTCATTTTTCACCTTCTCACTCATTAATTGATTCAATTGCTCTTCCATATACTCAACACGACCTGTTTTATAAGCTTCGGGTTCCCACGGCATCCACATACCGACTGGACCAACATAGACATCGTGATTTGGATCCACTTCGCGCAACAATTTACATCTCAATTCAGCCTCACCCTGTGTTGAATATACTCCACGAATTTTAATACCACGCGTGTTTGTCTGATAATGATTTGCATTTGAAAAATCGGCTTCCAATCTTTCTTCATTTGCATCCACAAAATTCTTATATGCATCTGAAACATAAGAATCATCTATATTATCAGCTTCACTTTTCAAAAATTCATTTAAATCCGATGTTAATTCTTCAAATTTCAAACTATATTTATAACTAATAAAATTTAAAAATTGGGTGAATTTCTCAGTTGATTTAGTAAGATCAAAATCTTTCAAAAATTCTTCAAAATAAAAGTGTGTTTTTTGTTTTAATATATTTTCTGGCGAAACAAAAGAAATACACGCAAATTTTTGCCCCGAAAGTGGTTTATCTTCTTCTAACAGATCAACGTATGTAGGATTGTCTGTTCCGTCTGATTTTTTTTGTTTGGTAAAATTATCACTTTGCTCCATTATATAATTATTAATAGAAAATTTATTTAAGTTTTTTTTTAACAAATATTTATTTCATAATTTTTCATTATTTTTTTCTGCTGAAATATTATAATATGTTCCAACGATTAATGAATTCATTGGATTTAGGCGAGTTGATGCGCAGAGCTGTAAAATATATAGTAGAAGGTATTATGGTTGCTATTGCAGCTTACGCAATACCTAAAAAATCACTTAATATTGATGAAGTACTTCTTATTGCTCTTACTGCTGCTGCAACATTTTCAATACTTGATACATATGTTCCATCTATGGCTGTGTCTGCGAGATCTGGTGCCGGTTTTGGTATAGGTGCTAATCTCGTTGGATTCCCAAGAATGATGTAAATACTTTAGAAATCTTTAGAAATATTTAGAAATCTTTAAAAAATTATAAATTTAAATATAAATTTATAATTTTTATTAAATGGATAAAAAAAACGATATAAGTTATAAATATATTCCAGTATCAGTATTTGATGTAAAACCTGTTGGAAATAAAGGAATAAGAGGAAAACAAGATCATAATAAAATATCTAGTCGCACAACATTCAGCCCATTTCCATCCGATATAGCCGAATGGTGTGCTGAATATCATTTAAGAGATGCTTCTGTTATTTTTGATCCTTATGCGGGATGGGGTGAAAGACACCAAGCTATTAAAAAATCAAATAAAACATATATTGGTTATGATATTTCTGAAAAAGCTATTGGTTATGCTAAGGAGAGGTATGGTGTTGAAAATATTTTAGCCAGTAGTTTAATAGAAGAAATTCCAGAACATGATGGTTTATTAACGTGTCCCCCATATTGGAATTTAGAAAAATATGATTCTAAAGATGGATTGGATAAAATTAAAAAATGGGATATATTTTTGGAAGAATATGAAAAAGTTTGGAAACGCGTTTCAGAAAAAGCTTTACCCGGTGCGAAATATTGTATTATGGTGGGAGATTGGCGAAAAAATCATAAGTTCTATGATTTTACATACCAAACAGAAAAAATAATGGAAAGATGCGGATTAAAACCATTTGATAAAATCATTCTCTCATATAAAAAAATATCACCTATAAAAATTATGTTACCACAAGTAAAACGTTTGGGATATACTGTTAAAGTGCATCAATATTTGCTTATCTATAAAAAATCAGAAAAATAAAATTTGAATTAAAAATAAAAATAAAAATGAATTATATAATGGTTAGAACAAGAAGAAGAAAATCGCGTTCAAAAAGAGTCAAAAGAAGGTCAAAAAGAGTCAAAAGAGTCAAAAGAAGGTCAAAAAGAGTCAACAGAAGGTCAAAAAAAAGGCCAAAAAGAAGACGGCGTGTAAAACGTGGTGGTGCCTGACAGTATAACGAATTATAAAGTATAAAAATTAGTATAAAATAAGTATAAAATGTTCAAAAAAATTTTGAAAAAATGAAGAAATTTACAATAAACCAATGGGTGAAAATTTCTGATACCATTTAACTTATTTATAATATATAAAATATATATTATGAATTCATCATTTAGGCAGGGTGTATTTTTTGGCGCAAATTCTGGTGTTTTAACAACAGCTGGTTTGATTGCGGGTTTAGTACAAACAACTATAACTAAAAATTATATAATAATAAGTATTATATCATTGGCAATTGCCGATAGCATTTCAGAAGCGTATGGTATGTATATTTCCAAAAAAGCAGAAAATATAAAGGATGATTCTAAAAATCCATTATATGCTTTAATTGGATTATTAATAATGAAATTTTCAATTGTTTCAAGTTTTTTAATACCATTTATATTTTCAAATGATTTAACATATTTTAAAAATCTATATTGGATTATCGGATGGAGTTTATTTTTAATCAGTATTGTTGATTATAATATTTCTTCTATGAGAGAAGAATCCCTTATGAGTTATTTAATACCGCATATTGTTGTTTTATTTTCAGTGATTTATTTAACACAATACTTTGGAAAAATGATTAATAAAATTAAATAATTTTGCTAATACTTTTTCTATACTTTTTTTTTATATTTTTTTGCTAATACTTTTTTTATTTTTTTTTTGCTAATACTTTTTTTATATTTTTTTTGCTAATACTTTTTTTATATTTTTTTTGCTAATACTTTTTCTAAAAGTATGTATATGAGAAAAAGTCCAGAAGAATCAGCAACAAATTTTTCTGTTGGAACAAAAAAAAAGGGAAATGATGGTAATATGTGGGTTATTGTAAAAAATAAAAATGGTGTAAAACGTTGGCAGAAAAAAACAAAAAAATCCACAAAAAAATCCAAGAAATCCACAAAAAAATCCACAAGAAAATCCAGAAAAAAATCATCTAAATTATTAACTGGTGAAAAATATTTAATTTTTGATAATGGGGGAAGACCATATAAAGTGGTTATAAAAGGAAAGGGATTGGATATTTTTACATATGATGATTCTGTTGAAGATATAAATTACGATGATTATCCAATATTAATAAAATCATATAGAAATTTAAAAAAAATATTTATCCCAAAAGGCATTGATGACAGGGGAGATTCCTGGTCTGGTGGAAAAGGAAATACAATATTGGCGCATATTTCTGGCAATAGATACTTGTTTATAGGGCCGTGGATTTACGAGTTTGAAACAAAAGGAAAAATATTAGAATACCATTCTCAAGTGGGTAATAGTGGTGTCCCATATCCATTGGCAGTTGGTGAAAATAATGTATATTTTTTAATAGAAAAAGGTGAGGAAGGTTATTTATCAAGAGAATATTTTGAAGAATTTCCAAAAAAATATAGTTGGGCAATTGATGGATATTCTCGTTTATGGGGTCAAAATACGTTTGAGAAAAAACTTTCAACAAAAAAAATTTCTAAAATCAAAGTCATTAAGAAAAGAAAATGGTAAATATATATAAAGATAATTATTTATAATTATATATATATGAGTGATAAAGAAGACACCATCGCTGGTCGTATAAAAAAACGGGTAAAAGAAGCTGCACGCACAGGAAGAGTTGGTGGAACCGACCATAAAAAACTGATCGCTAAAAGGAGAAAAGAAGTTGAACAGAGGAAGAAAAATATGAAAGTAGATTGCTGACCACCAAAGAAAAAAAAATAATTATAACTTTTCACAAATATGACGCGATCATTTTAAATGTAAAAGAATGATAGCCGATTGTGAACATTTATTCTTTAAAATATTCCAATTCTGTTGGTCTAAAACTACCATAATTTCCCATTTGCTGCAAATAATAAAATAGATGCTTGTTTTTATAACCTCCATCTGGATATGCTACGTACCATCCATTCTCATATAACTCCCAATCAACCATAAGGGTTTCAATGGCTTGTAAATGCGATTCATCAACCAAGTGGTATTTCAATAATTCAGCTTTATCTAATTTTTTTCCTAGGTGAGATTTTGGGATTTTACTGCTATCCCATTCGTGATATACTTTTTTCCCATTGAATGTAATTTCAGAAGAACATCCGTTTTTTGCTGCTCTAATCATTTTTATTTATTTTTGTAATAAAATACTAAAAAAAATCAATTTAATAAATTGATTTCAATATAGAATAACGTGCTTATTTAAAATGTATAATTTACCAATAAATAGGGACAATTTTTTATGGGAAAAAATAAATAATCAATTTTTGAAAGGCGGTTTTCAATGGTATAATCAAATTAATCCTGAAAATAATAGATGGTATTATCTGTATTATATTGGAGAATGTGAAAAAAGATCTGCAAAAAAAGTTTCAAAGTATAAAAAATGGAATAAGGTAACAAATTGGTTGCGTCATATTGAAAAATTTGAAGAAATTCAAGAAAAGTATGAAAGTGAAGATGTTGTGATTTAATAGTCTTACGAGAAGAACAAACTTTTACCAAAAAGATTGTTTTGTCAAACTTTTAGTAAAAGTTTTTAGATGGTAGGTATAAATTCCCAATTCAATTCTTTACAAATTTTCTTCCAAATCACATCTTGTTCAATTCTTTTAACCGGATCTTTTAACATTGGAAAATATGGTAAAAAAATCTTTTCATCCAATAATTCGCACATTTTATACAATACATAATAATAATTCAAAAAATTCACTCTTGTATCCGGACAATGGCGAGAATATGGCTGTTGAATATCCATAAATAAATTACATAATTTCTCTTCCAATTCAGGTTTCATAACAGGTGGTTTAATTCCCAATTTATCTTTAATAAACGGTATATGCTCATAAAATTTATTATATCCCAATTTTTTTAAAATATCTTTAGCTTTTTTATTTGTCATTTGTTTCAAATTAATTCTTTCTTTTTTTATTTGTTCTTTTATGTCAGTCAATACCTTTTTAGGAATTTGTGTTGTTTCTTTCGCTTGAAATTGTGCAAGTATTTCTCTAAAATGATTAATTCTTTTATAAGCATAAAAACATACTTCTTTGGGGGGCTCTTTATAAGAAGGTTTTTCGTGTTCAATGAGAAAATTACTTTGCCGACTACATTTTTTGCAAACCAAAACACCTAAATTTTCAATTGGTATTAATTCACCAAAACAATGTACACATATATCATATTTAATTTTATAATTTTCCAAATCTATATATGTTTTATCAATATTTGTTAAATAAGCATTAACATTGGAATTAAATTCATAAGTATCTTCTGTTATTTCTTTATTGCACTCTTTGCCATCTTTATTAAAAAAATTATTTAAAATATTTTTTTTATTTGTAGTATTCCCCAAAGATAAATTTTTCTTTTTCTCAAAATAATTAAATATATATTTAGAATTCTTTAATAAATATTCTTTTTCTTTTATTTTTTCTTTTTTTTTCTGAACATTAATTTCTTTAATTTTTTCTTTAATTGTTAATTTATCTTCAATATTATTGGAATTTTTAAATTTAATTTTTAAAATGTCTAATTCTTTATTTAAAACAGGTATTAAAGTTTGTTTAATATTTTGAAATTCTAACATTTTTTCTCTATGTTTTTTATCCAATGTAATTTTAATTTTCCCCTTTTTTTTAATTTTTTTTAATTTTTTTGGTTTAAAATTGGGCATATATACTTCTTTAATAATAATTATTTATACTAAAAAATAAATAAATAATAAAGTAAATATATTGTTTTTAAATATTTTTAAATGATAAATGGATATATCATTGGAAAATATAAATATATATGATGATATTGATATTGTTAAAAAAACCAAAATGATTTTAATATTTAATGCATTAGAAAAAGGTTGGAAAATCAAAAAAACAAATAATTTATATATTTTTTCAAAAAATCACGAAGGTAAAAAAGAAGTATTTTTAGATAATTATATTAAACGGTTTATCGAGTCAAATTTAAAAAGTAGTTAATAATTTATCATTACATATATTTAATTTAATTTAATTTAATTAAATATTGAAATATTATTTTCTTTAGGAATATTATAATAATATGGGAGGAGGTCTTATGCAACTAGTCGCTTACGGTGCCCAAGATGTTTATCTTACGGGTAACCCTCAAATCACTTTCTGGAAGGTAACTTACAGACGTCAC
>Ga0206131_10000220_pt1 | contig 82042 bp, 84 predicted proteins | sample Helgoland_Spring_FD_148636 | JGI IMG/M metagenome (GOLD analysis project Ga0206131, IMG submission 148636) | Pelagic subsurface seawater microbial communities from Kabeltonne, Helgoland, North Sea - Helgoland_Spring_Bloom_20160517_1 | ecosystem: Environmental > Aquatic > Marine > Epipelagic ... | reverse complement strand
CTATCACGAAAAATACGGCCGCGTGTTCAAGCCGACCGAGATCAAGATGATGCTGACCGCGTTCAGCAACATGGAGACGGTGCACATCGCCGCCTACAGCCATCTGCTCGACACGATCGGCATGCCCGAAAGCGAATATGGCGCCTTCCTCGACTATGCCGAGATGAAGGAAAAGCATGATTACATGCAGAATTTCGGCGTCGAGAGCGATGAGGACATCGCCCGCACGCTCGCGATGTTCGGCGGCTTTACCGAGGGCGTCCAGCTCTTCGCCAGCTTCGCGATGCTGATGAACTTCCCGCGCTTCAACAAGATGAAGGGCATGGGCCAGATCGTCACCTGGTCGATCCGCGACGAGACGCTGCATTGCGAGGGCATCATCAAGATGTTCCACACCTTCTGCGCCGAGCGTCAGTGCCTGACCAAGGCGGTCAAGGACGACATCGCCGACGTCTGCCAGACGACGATCCGGCTCGAGGATAATTTCATCGACCTCGCGTTCGAAATGGGCCCGGTCAACGGCATGACGCCCAAGGAGATCAAGAAGTATATCCGCTACATCGCCGACTGGCGGATGGGCCAGCTGGGGCTGAAGCCGATCTACATGATCGACGAACACCCCCTCCCCTGGCTCGCCCCGATGCTCAACGGCGTCGAACACGCCAACTTCTTCGAAGCCCGCGCGACGGAGTATTCGAAGGCCGCGACCAAGGGCCAGTGGAACGACGTCTGGGACAGCTTCGACAAGCGCCAGAAGGCGAACGCCGGCAAACCCGCGGCGAACGAAGACGCGCAGAGCGGGGACATGTTCTCCGCGGCGGGGGTCGCGGCGGAGTGAATGATGAACGCGCAATCAGCTCCGTATGATGCGCGCGAGGTGAGTAACTACGTCCTCAAAGTCGCAAAAGAGTCAGGCCGTGAATTAACTCAAATGAGCCTATTGAAGATAATCTTTTATGCTCATGGATGGTACTTAGCGTCAACCGGTATGCCACTTTTCAAACAGCCGGTAGAAGCTTGGGAGTATGGGCCTGTCGTAAAGGTCGTCCGTGATGCATTTAAGGATTTTGGCAAGCGACCAATCACGCGACTGGCTGAAAAGCTCGACTTAGATACGGGAGAGCTTGTAACCGTTGGTGATCGGCTCTCTGTCTCGGACGAGGTTTTTGTTCGACAGGTTTTTCGGAATTATGGCGGCAAATCGGCTTTTGATCTTTCTGATATGACGCATGAGAAAGGTAGCCCTTGGGACCGCGTATGGAATACGAGAACCACTATAGGTCGCCTAGGCCTTCGCATCAAAAATGAAGATATTAAAACCTATTTTTTAGATTTGACTTCTCGTTCATCGCTGCATTGAAAGGAGTGGATGTGTCAAGTTTGTTGTTAATGAATTTTCTGGATGTCGCCCGATGCTTGGGCCACAGCCCACTCAATGCACGCCCCGACGATATAGCCGCGTTCATGAAGAGAGAGTTCAGACCGGGAGGTGGCGGATTTAACTACAATTCTTCAATAAACTCTCTGCCGGGGATCTTTCGCGGTTCAACCACGGTGGAAAAGGCTATAGAATACTGCTCGACGCATGGGGCCCCCGCCGGCTGGAAGCCAAACTGTGAAGCGATCGAAATCGCTGGCTCGTACGCCGCAACGCAACAATCAAATTGCTATCGCATTCCGTTTAGCGCAGTTCCTATAGGACGTTTGCTTGATGGCAAGACAGCATACATGGCCATTAAAGCACCGCTCGTACGTAAAAATGCTGGCGGGACGTTTGTTGTTGTACCCGGATTTAGGCTGGGCCATAAACCGATCGGGACCGAGATTGATGTTGCCGCCTCGTTAGCATTAGCCACATTTGGTCGCGATGATTTTGCCGAAGCTGACTACGAATATCTTGATTGCAGCCGTGGCTCATCAGGCGAACGCGAGCTTCTCGTATATCAAGGGAAAGATCGTCGGATATTTGACCTCGACGAAGTTGACTTTATGCTCGACCTTTACGCTCAGGGACTTGCACTGGCAATCGATGGCGGAATGAAGGCCAGCGCGCCTAACTTCCGGGGTTATAAAGTTGGCGATCCCGATCAGCCCCGCATGCTGTGAACCGGCCTTAATCTCAGCGGAGTTTGCGCTTGAGGTCGCGAGAGATGTGCTAGACTGAATTCATCACAGGACGATTGCAGAGTTCGGCCAGCCCGCGCTCAAGTTTGGCGCACACATCCGCCTGCGCTTCCGCAGCGAGATCGCTCGTGTCAAACAGGGCGCGTTCGCGGATCATGTTGATTACCTTTGCATCCGCGCGTTGCTCGGAGGAGACGCCCCCTCAACACCACGGCCGCCGCCGCCCCTCCCACGGTCGCGCGAGCCCCTCGCTCACCAGCATCTCACCCAGCGATTCCCCGCCCCGCTCGACGACGCGCAGCTTGCGGCCATAGCGGTCAATGTCGCGGTCGATCGATACCAGGGTCACCGGCCCCGCGTTGAGCAGCGCCTGCAACCGGTCGGTCGCCGCATTGCCCAGCCGCGCTTCCTCGGCGCAGCGCGGTGGGTGGGTTTCGGGGGCATCGATGTCCGCGACGCGGATCTTCTCGCCATCGATCCAGAAGGTGTCGCCATCGACGACGCAGTTGGTGCCGCCGCCGCGGTGGCATTGCCCGAACGACCGGACCACGCCCGCGGCCACGCCTGCGCCGCCGCCCGCCGCTGACCCATCGTCTGCCCCCACGCCCCGCGGCACCGACACGCCCGCGTCCGGTCCCCACGCGCCGCCGGGCCACAGCCATTCGGCCCCCGGCACCACCAGCCCGATCGCGACGCCTGCCAGGATCACGAGGCGCAACTCGCCCCACGACACCCGCGATGACGACCGCCGCCGCTGCCGCCCGAACCGGGAACGGGTGGCCGACGGCGGGCTGACGAGGTCGCGGATATCCATCCCCCAACCCTGCGCGCCCGCGGCTTAATACTCGGCTAAACGCGCACCCTAACGTCGATCATCGATCGACCGGCGCCGCTGTCCTACAACCCTCGAAACGCGTACCGACACGGGCTCCTGCCCCGGAGTCACGCTGATGCCGCTCACCGCGCCCGTTTTTCGTCGCCAACCTCGCAGAAATCCGCGCGATCCGGGCAGTGGAAACCCCGTGCAGGCCCATGCGAAAAATAGGTGATTCCGTGTAAACTTCGTCAATGTCACCCATCCGCGACCGGGCTGTCCGCGGGGACGACGCCCCATCCGCGCATCGTCCCGCACCCAGTGCGCAACCGACACGCCATACCCGCGGCGTAGAGCCCAGCCGCATGGGCTGGCGGTCATGCTGAAGGGGGATCGATCACGCTCGACCTGTGCCACGCGACGACCGGATTAACCACAGACCGCAACCCACGCGAAAGGCACCGGCGCTAGGATGATGAGACCATGCCATTTTCCCGCCTGTTCCGCAGCCGCTGGGCCGCGCTCTTCTGGGCCGCGGGGATCATCTGGACCGCGGTCGACGTCGCCGCTTCCGCCCCCGCCCCGCGCGCCGACGGCGGCAACGCCGCCGCCGCGGTCGCGACCGATGCGATGGGCGACGATGTCGATGCCAATTCGCTCGCCGAAATCGCCAATCTGGTCGACGGCTGACACGAAAAAGGGCGGGGTATGGCCCATGCCACACCCCGCCCCGTTCGCCGGTCGTCGCTGCGCTTTAGAAGTGCGTGACGATACCCATCATCGGGCGGAAGCTGTGCGCCGCGCCGAAGGTCGACACTTCGGTGCGCAGGCGGAAGCCCGCGTTGCCCGTGATGCCGCCCAAACCGATGTCCTTCGGGCCGAACTCGGCGCCGATGCCATAGGTCACGTCGTTATAGTCGCGGTTGGTCGGTGCGCGCTTGTCGAAATTGACCCACTGATAGCCGACCTTGCCGTAGAACAGGCCGCTCTCACCCGCGCGGAAGCCGAACCGGCCCGCGGCGCCATATTCCCAGTCGATATCGCCCGAAATGCCCTTGGCGACATTGCCTTCGGCACCGACGAACACCGGCCCGAGCGGCACGTTGACGCCGACGACGCCCTGCAACAGACTACCGTTCAGCTTGTCGCGACGGAAACCGCCGGGGATGCCCGCGGGGTTGGATTCGCTGTCGAACTGTTCCCAACCGCCCATGACGGCGACATAGGGGTCGATGCCGAACGCCTTCGATCCGTCGGGTGCGGTCGCACCGGTCGACGTCGACTGATCGGCGTTCATGTCCTGCGCGGCGGCGGGGACGGCTGCCGTGGCGATCGCGATCGCGGCGACTGCGAGAAACTTGCGCATAAATATACCTTCTTATCCGGTTGGAGATCCGGGTCAGCATCAGGCTGCCGTTCGGATCAGACCGAGATAACTAGGCTGCCCCGCGTTCGTTGCGTCGCGGTGCAAAGTTTATGGCGGACCCGGAAACCGTGGCTTTTCAGCCACGGTTCCTGTCGTTCAGATGAACGAAAAACGGCGGATTTACGGCCATTTCGCCGCAAATTTCCGGCGAGACCCGCCAAGCTGAGGCAATGCTGCACCGCACCACAAATGATGCGATCCAGCGCTGGATCAGGGCTTGAGCGCCGCGTCGTCGGCATCGTCCAGTTCGTCGTCGCCGACGCTGCCGTCGTCGAATTCGGCCTGGACGTCATCCTCGTCGATGTCGTCGTCATCCATCGATACGCTGGCATCGGTGTCGCCGACCCGTTGGGAATCCATCGTGATCTCGTCGGCCTCGGCGTCCTCGTCATCCTGCATCTCGCCCAGGTCGGGATCGAGATCGGTCATGACCGTACCGTCGGTCGGCCCGTTGCGGGTCGCCTCGAGTATCTCGGCCCGCTGGCTCTCGTCATACCCGTCTTCGTCGTAGCCGTCGTCGCCCGACCCTTTGCCCGTGACCTGATGTCCGCCCATGATCTCACTCCAATGGTTGTGAAGGGCGAACGGCGGTCGGGGCCTTGCGGTTCCGTCAGCCCGACCGGAACAATCGCCCACGCTCGGTCACCGCGACGATCAGGATGGAGGCCAGCCCCATGATCAGGAACCCGGCGGCCAGCGGGCGGGTGGTCCCGTCGAACGCCTGCCCGATCACCACCCCCAGCACCGCGCCGATGGTTACGCTCAGGAACCCCTGCACGCTCGACGCGGTGCCCGCGATCCGCCCCATGTTCTCCATCGCCATCGACGAGAAGTTGGACGTCGCCAGCCCGAAACAGGCCATCGTCAGCGCCTGGATGATGATGAACGTCACCAGGCTCTCGCCATCCATGATCGCGACGGCCAGATGAACCGCGCTCAGCAGGACCAACGTCGCCACCGCGGCATGGCTGATCAGCCGGGTGCCCAGCCGCATGACGATCCGCGCATTGGTCAGATTGGCGACCGCCATCAACGATGCGGTCGCCGCGAACATCACCGCGAGCAGGGCCGGTCGTTCGAAGGTGTCGAACATAATCTGCTGGACCGAATTCAGATAGCCGTACAGCGCCCCCATCAACATCGCCGCGGCCAGCGTATAGCCGATCGACAGCCGATCGGTCAGCGCGATGCGCCAGCCCCGGGCCACGCGTCCGATCGAAATCGGCAGCACGTGATCGGGCCGCAGCGTTTCGGGCATCCGGACGTAGAACCAGATGAACACCGCCGCCGTCACGCCCGCGATCGTCCAGAATATCCCGCGCCAATCGGCAAACAGCAACACGGTCTGGCCGAATGTCGGCGCCAGCACGGGCACGATCATGAACACCATGAACGCGATCGACATCACCCGCGCCATCGCGCGGCCATGGTAACAATCGCGGACCAGTGCGACGGTCGCGACCCGCGATGCGGCGATCATCGACCCGCCGAACACGCGCGCGACCAGCAACAGCGTGAAACTCGACGATACCGCGCACAGGATGTTGGCGACGACATAGCCGGCCAGCGCCCACAGCAGCACGGTGCGTCGACCGAACCGGTCGGCCAGCGGGCCATGCGCCAGCTGCGCGACGCCAAAGCCGATCAGAAAGGCGGTGATGATGAACTGCCGGTCGTTCTCGGCGGCGACCCCCAGCGACTCCCCGATCGCGGGCAGCGCGGGCAACATCGAATCGATCCCCAGCGCGGTCAGCGACATCAGCGCGGCGACCAGCGCGACGAACTCGACGAAGCCGATCGGCGCCCCGGCCGGTTCGGTGCTGTCCACGGGGATGGGAATGGTGGTCTGCTGGTCCATGACTGCGGAGGCCTTAGCGATAATTGCTGCGCTGCGTCACCCATAGAACGGCGCAGCGGGTTGATAGCGGCGGGAAACTGCAATAGCCGTCGGGTCGGACCAATGGCTTGGAGGCTGAGATGGCCCGCGTAACGTTGCTTGCCCTTCCCCTGTTCCTCGCGATCGCGGGCTGCAATCGCCCGGACGAGGGCACGTCGATCTCGATCAACGCCGACAGCGGCAACATGCTGGGCGCGGTCGATGGCAAATCGGGTGAAGTGAAGCTGGACGTTCCCGGCTTTTCGGGCAAGATCACGCTGCCGAAGATACAGCTCGATGCCAAGAACTTCGACTTGAACGGGATCAATCTATACCCCGGATCGACGATCGATTCGATGAATATAGAGGGGGGTGACAAGGAAAAGGCGGGGGCCGTCGTCGTCACCTTCACCAGCCCCGCGGCACCCGCAACCGTCCAGCAATGGTTTCAGGATCGGTTGAAGACGGTCGGCTATACGCTGACACCCGGTGGCAACGGACTGGTCGGCACGACCGAAAAGAACAAACCCTTCGCGCTCGACCTGACGCCGGTCGGCACCGAACGGACGACGGGGAAGATCACGCTCGGCAGCTAGGGTCCGACCGACAGCGCTCGCGCGGCGTCGAGCACCGCGGCGGCATGCCCGGGCACCCGCACCCTGCGCCACGACCGGACCAGCACACCGTCGGCGCCGAACAGGAACGTCGATCGCTCGATCCCCATATAGGTACGCCCGTACATCGACTTCTCGACCCAGGCGCCGAATGCCGCGCACACCGATCCATTCTCGTCGCTCGCCAACGTCACGGTCAGATCATATTTCGCGATAAATTTGGCGTGCCGAGCGGGGCTGTCCTTCGACACCCCGATCACCGTCATCCCGGCGGCGGCGAAATCGTCGGACAGCGCGGAAAACGCCTGCGCCTCCCGGGTACAGCCCGTCGTGTCGTCCTTGGGATAGAAATACACGACCGCCGGCAGCGACAGGTCCGCGAGGTTCATCGTCGTTCCATCGACCAGGGTGACCGTCACGGACGGGATCGTCTCACCATCACTCATCATCGCCCGTTCTCCGATCGGTCGCGACGACCCGTCGCCACAATGCCGCGACCTCTTGCCGGGCCTCGGTAAAGGCCGCAACCACCGACGGCCAATCGGCCATCCCCAGCGCCCGGGCGATCAGCGCTTGCGTCGGGGCTGATGGCTCATGCTGATCGGGGGCGACCAGCCGCATCACCACCAATAGCCTCGCCAACAAATCATGCGCGGAAAGGATCGCGTTTGGCAGCAAGTCGTCGCGGGCCAACAGCCCGATCGCCTTGCGCAGGTCGGGATCGAACCCGCGCCGGATACTCAATTGCGTCACATGGACCGCGAATTCCAGATCGACCAATCCGCCCGCCGACAATTTGGCGTCCATCATTCCGCGGGGCGGCTTGTGATCCGCCATCTCGCGCCGCATCGCCACGGCGTCGTCAACGATCGCGCGATCGGCGCCGGAATCGCCCAGCACCGCGGCAATCACGTCAGCGACCGCCCTTCGCGCCATGGCGGACCCGAAGACGGGCCGCGCCCGGGTGAGCGCCATATGTTCCCACGTCCATGCGCTGTCGCGTTGGTAGAGCGCGAACGATTCGAGTGACACCGCCAAAGGGCCTTGGGTCCCCGACGGGCGCAAGCGCGTGTCGATCGGGTACAGAGCGCCCGCGGCCGTCGCCACCGACAGCGCGGCGACGATCCGCTGGGCCAGACGATTATAATAGAGCGTCGCGCCCAGCGGCTTCGCGCCGGTCGATTCGGCCCTGTAATCGCCGGTAAAGATGAACACCAAGTCCAGGTCGGACGCATGCGTCATCGCCCCGCCCCCCAACCGGCCATAGGCGATGATCACCAATTCGCTGTCGGGCACTTGGCCATGCCGTTTGGCGAAGTCGGCGACGGTCGACGCGGCGATCACGTCGATCGCGGCCTCGGCCACCCGCGCATACCCAGCCGACACAGCGAGCGGGTCGGCGCCCCCCACCACGATCTGCGCCCCCAGCGCGAACCGGCGGTCGCCGACGACATGGCGCACATGATCGAGCCGCGCCTGAAAATCCGCGTCAGGTCCCAGCCGCATCGCCGCGACCAAATGCGATACGTCGTCGACCGCATCGAACGCCGATGCGTCGATCAAGCCATCCAGCAAGGCGGGGCTGCGCCCCAACGCCTCCGCCAGCGGCTCGGCATGGCTCAGGATCGCGGCCAATTGGGTCGCCAGCCCCGGTCGTGCCTCGAGCAGGCGAAAGATATTCACCGCGCTCGACAGATGCTCGAGCAAGGCATCCAGCCGTAGCAATGCCGCCGTCGGATCGGGCGCAACCGCCAGCGCCGGCATCATCACGGGCAGCACGGCCTCCAGCGCGGCCCGCGCCGCCGGGCTACGCAGCGCGGGATAGCGTCCGCTGCGCCACGCCTCGACCCGCGTCGCTGCCGCATCGCCATCGGTGAAGCCCGCCGCAGACAGATCCTCCACCAAGGTTTCGCGGACCAGCGAAAAGCTGGCGGGTCCCCCGTCGTCGAGCGCGTCGTACATCCGGCCTGCCGCAGCGACATGGGGCGCGAGCAGGTCGATCAGCGACTGACCATCGGAAAGCCCGTGTAATCGAGCGACCGCATCGAGCGCGTCCCCCTCGGGTAGGCGGTGCGTCTGTCGATCGTCGATCATCTGCACGCGATGCTCGATCGTGCGCAACACGGTATAGGACGCGGTGAATGCCGCGGCCTCTTCGGGCGCGATCCAGCCTGCGGTCGCGAGGGCGCCCAGCGCGTCGCGCGTCGCGGGCGCCCGCACCGACGGATCGCGACCGCCATGGATCAGCTGATGAATCTGCGCGAAAAACTCCGCCTCCCGAATTCCCCCCCGCCCGCGTTTCAGGTCATACCCCGGCCCGAAGCGCTGGCCCGCGCTGTGATGATCGCGGATGCGGTGCGACATCGCGCGGATCTCGCCGATCGCGCCGAAATCCAGACCGCGTCGCCAGACGAACGGCTTGATCTCCTCGAGGAACGCCCGACCCAGTCGCCGATCGCCCGCTGCCGCGCGCGCGCGGATGAAGGCCGCTCGCTCCCATGCCAAAGCCTGTGATTCATAATAGGAAATCGCCGCTTCGACGGGCAAGGCGATCGGGGTGATTTCGGGCGATGGTCGCAACCGCAAATCGACCCGCAGCACATAACCGTCACCGTCTCGCGCCTGCAACAGCTCGACGACGCGGCGACCGACGCGCACCGCCGCCTCCGCCGGTTCTTCGCGCGCACGCCGGGGCAATGTGTCGGGATCGAAGATGAAGATGGGGTCGATATCGGATGAATAATTGAGTTCGCGGCTGCCCTGTTTGCCAAGCGCCAGCGCGGCGAAACCGATCGGCTCGGCTTCCGGACAACGTTCGAGGATCGCGGTTCGGATTGCCAGATCGAGCGCGGCGTCCGCAAAATCGGTCAACCGGTGGGTCACCTTGGTCAGATCATATAATCCGGCCAGATCGCCGATCGCCACCGACAACGCGACGTCACGCCGCGCCCGCCGCAGCTGCTGAGCGATCGGCAATGCGGCGTAGCGATCGATCGGGTCGCCGTCGGCTCTGCCCTCGATCAGCGCCGTCACCCGATCCGGGTCACGATCGATCAACTGGCGCAAAAAAGGGGAATATTGGCGGGCGCGATCGATGGCACCGGTGATCGCGTCGGTCTCGGTCATCCCCAACGATCCCTCATCATCGGGCCGAACGCAACAAATGGTCGACCGGACCGTTATATCGTCCATGACCGACCACAACGCACATGATGGAAAGGCACGGAAGGGCGATCACATCGTCTCGGCGCCCGCGCGCGGTGATGTGATCGGACGCGCGCTTCAGGGCGCCTTCCCAGCGACGACGTTACCAGACGACTTCAAGTCGTTACTTGGTCAGATCGACCGTATCGTCCACTGACCACTATCGGCAGATGATTTCGACCGACTATCTGCCCTGACTTAGCACATCGACTTCGCCCATGATCGTATCGAGCGCTGACTTGCTCGCATCCGTCTCATGGTCGCGCCGTGACGGCAATGATCCGTCATTCATCAACGCCTCGAGCGCCACTCGTCCTCGCGCCACCCGACTTTTGATCGTGCCGACCGCCACCTGGCAGATCTCGGCCGCTTCCTCATAGGCAAATCCACCGGCCCCGACGAGGATCAGTGCTTCGCGCTGAGGCTGCGGCAGATACATCAACGCACGTTGCATATCGCCCAATTCGACGTGGCGATCCTGGCTGGCTGGTGCGGCAAGGATCCGATCGGCGACCAGATCGTCCCACTCGCCCTTGAATCGCGCCCGACGCATCTGGCTGAGATACAAGTTGCGCAGAATGATGAACGTCCATGCACGCATGTTCGTACCGGCCTGGAACCGCTGCCGCGCGGCCCATGCCTTCATCAATGTTTCCTGAACCAGATCGTCGGCAAGGTCGCGATTGCCCGACAGCGATCGCCCGAACGCGCGCAGATGCGGGATGACCTGCGCCAGCTCTACCTTGAACTCAGGATCTGACAGCGACACATGCTCGACGACCGCAGCCTGCGCTTCGGTATCGTCGTCATGCTGGTCGCGTTTGTCGGGTTGATTCATGAAATTCCGTTCGGATCTAATAAGCCCTGTGGGTCGGTGACATAGGAACACCGACCCGCTCCCGCTACCATGGTGCGGGGGTAAACTGTCGCATCACAACAGGATGAAGGCAAATATCACGATCACCAGGACGAGCGAAATCCCCAGAATGTAGCGCGTCATGTGCGGCGTTGAGCCCGCACGTGCTTCTTCCGACGTCAGCCGCGTGCGATCTTGTTGGTCAGCCATATGGTATCAACCTCCGAACATCATTTTGGGTCCGTAACCATCACGCGCTTTTTCAGCGGCAGTCCGGTCAGGCGGACTCGGGCACCGTCGCCTGATCGAAGAACAGCGCCTGGCTGATGGCCGCCTTCACGGTCGAACGCTGAAAGGGCTTGGTGATCAGGAACGTCGGCTCCGGACGCTCGCCAGTCAGCAACCGTTCCGGGAACGCCGTGATGAAGATCACGGGCACTTCGAATTCGGCGAGGATGTCCTTCACCGCGTCGATACCCGAACTATCATCGGCCAGCTGAATGTCGGCCAGGACCAGCCCGGGGCGATCCTCCATCGCCAGCGCGACCGCCTCGTCACGGGTGACCGCGACGCCCGTGACATCATGGCCCAGGTCGCGAACGATGGTTTCGATATCCATCGCGATTATCGGCTCGTCTTCGATGATGAGGACACGCGACCGCGTCTGCTTGTCGATCTCGGCCAACGCATCGGTGACGAGGCTTTCGACTTCGCTGGTCTCGACCTCGATCAGATAGGCAGCGTCTTCCGGCGTGAACCCCTCCATCGCGGTCAGCAGCAGCGCCTGCCGCGACAAGGGCGCCATCTGCGCGAGCCGCGCACGCGCGATCGCCTCTCCACCCTCGATGTCGGACGCCGACGTCTCGTCGGCACCATCGATGTTCGCCGATGCCCAGATCGCCTGATACATGCGATACAGGCCCAGTCGCGGATCGACGTCGGTCGGAAATTCTTCCGGGGCCGCCACGATCGCCTCCAGCGTGGCACGAACATATTTGTCGCCCTGCTGCTGGCTACCGGTCAATGCGCGGGCATAGCGCCGCAGGAAGGGAAGATGCGGGGCAAGCTGCTGTCCGAGCGACATGGGCGGTGATAACTCCCTGAGATTGGCGATGTGGCCTCCATCTGTGCGGAGGAACACGCTATTGCAACGATCTTCGTCGAACGATCGGTCGGGGGTTTCGCCCCCTGATGATTTTTCGTCGTGGGGATGGAACCAACGAGAGCTATTTTGGTTTCACGTATCTGAAATACACGTAAGGGCGATGGCCTTCGTGGCGACGACACGAGCAAATCCGACCGCATCATGAACGCGGATCTCCAGGGGGCGAGCGGCAAATTGGCCAGTGACAAGGATATGACGACGGAAAAACAGGCCAACCCCACGAAGGTCCAGAGCAAGGATCGCGACATGGGATCGGCACTGCGTTCCGCCTATCAGCAGACCGTTGACGAATCCGTCCCCGACGAAATGATGGACCTGCTCAACAAGCTCGCTTGACGGCGTCTGGCCTGGATCAGGGATATTACCGAATTCCGATCGAATTATCCCTATGACATCTACGGATGACCTCACGCCTGTCCATGATATCCACCATGGCGATCATCCCGCTGGGTCGATAACGCCACCGCTCCTGTCGCGATTGCCGACCGGGGCGAAATTGTTTCTGATCCTGAGCGCGGCATTGCTGCCACTCGCCCTTATTGCCATCGTCGCAACCTTGCAGACGAACCGCATCGCCGATGCCGAGGCGCGCGCGCGTTTGCGCGTCGCGGCCAATGAAAGCGCCAGATCGATCGCGATCGAATTGCTGGGCGACACGACCGCATTGCGTGCAGCGTTGAACGCCATGGCGGTCGACCGGGCAGATGCGACCAGCTGCGCGCGTGCCGAGGGAGTCTTCGCCGATCAATCGCCTGCTGGAACGCGCTTCGCGATCGTCGCACGGGATGGTCGATTATTGTGCGGTCGCCCCATACCTGCATCGGTCGTCGCGCCGGTCGAGGGGGTGATCGGCGCCAGCATCGTCGGTACCGAGGGATTGGTCATGGCGATCCGCGGTAACAGCGGGTTGCGCGGACAAATCTATTTTCCGCGCGCGTTCATCGCGCAGCTGGCCACCCCCACCAGCCGGGCATTCCAGTTCGCCAGCACCTTGGTCGAGGGCGAACGATCGCTCGATCTGGCGACGATCCCCGGCGTCGGGCCGCTCGACCGGATGGAAACGACGCAAACCGACATCGGCGTTGCCTCGCTGCAATTGCGCACCAGTATCCGCAGCGCTCCGATCACCTATTCGCTGATCATCGCGCTGCTCCTGCCGCTGATGATGTGGGCCGCGGCGGCCGGAATCGCCTGGTTCGTGGTCGACCGGCTGCTGATCACGCCCTTGCGGCAGCTGCGCCGCAACGTCGCCGCCTATCGCCCCGGCGAGATTATCGATCCGGGCGAACTACGATCGCTACCGGCGCAGGAGATCAGGGAGCTGGGCGAAACGTTCAGGTCGATCAGCGAAACCGTCGCCCGGCATGAGGCGGGGCTGGCCGACAGCGTCGTCCGGCAGACCAAGCTGACGCGCGAGGTTCATCACCGCGTGAAGAACAACCTGCAAGTCATCGCCAGCCTGATCAATTTCCACGCCCGCGGGGCGCCCAGCGCCGATGCTACGAACGCCTATACCTCGATCCAGCGCCGCGTTGATGCGCTCGCGGTGGTGCACCGAAACCATTTCGCCGAGCTGGAGGAAAACCGCGGACTGAACCTGCGCGCGGTCATCAGCGAACTGGCCTCGAACATTCGATCGAATGCCGAGGAGGGACTTGGCCGGATCGTGATCGCGCTCGATGTCGATCCATATCTGGTCAATCAGGACGTCGGGGTCGCGATCGCGTTCCTCGTCACCGAAACGATCGAACTGGCGATCAGCAGCGATCCGGCGGCGCAGATCCGCGTCGCCGTCACGCCGGACCCGGCCGATGCGAACCGCGCCATCCTGCGGGTCGTGTCGCGCGCGCTGGTGGCGGGGAACACGCTCGATCACCTGCTGGCGACCCGCTATGGGCGGGTGATGGAGGGACTGGCGCGCCAGCTGCGCAGCAAGCTGCATCATGATCCGATGGTCGGCGCGTATGAAATCAGCTTCGCCGTGCTGGGCCGCGACTGATTTTTCGCGCAGCCCGTGAGTTTTTGTTCGGTCAGGGTGGAACCGTCCGTGGCTAGCGCCGTTTAACGTAGCGGATCGCGACCTTATGCCCCCCCGCTCTCGCGATCCACGACATAGGCCCGGAAAACCCCCTCCCCCCCGGCGGTTTTCCGGGCCTTAACTTTTGTGACTCGATCGCATGAGGCACATGGGCGGAACGAACTTCCTCGTCACTCATTCTTCCCCGCAGGCAACTCTGCCCCTCATTCGGAGACCGTATATGCGCAAGATTTTAGGATTGGCGATCGTGGCAGGCGCGCTGATGGTGTCCGCCTGCAACACGATCGAGGGCGTCGGCAAGGATGTCGGCTCTGCCGGCGATACGGTCGCCAAGACGGCTAGCGACGCGAAGTAATCACCGACCATGTTCGATAAAAGCCTTGCGGGTCGCCACGATCCGCAAGGCTTTTTTGTGGTCGCGTCGCCCGTCAGGCGGGATCATCGACGACCGCCACCTTGGCGCGGCGCCTTTCGGTGATCCAGATTCCGATCAGCGCGAGTTCGTAGAGGATCACCAGCGGGATCGCGAGCAACAGCTGCGACCCGATATCCGGCGGGGTCAGGACCGCCGCAATCGCGAACGCCGCGACGATGGCATATCGCCGCGCCGATATCAGCTGCTTGCGCGTCACCACCCCTGCGCGTTCCAGCAGCATTAGCAGGACCGGCAGCAGGAAGGCGATCCCGAACCCGAAGAGAAATTGCATGATGAACGACAGGTAGTTTCCGATCGCGGGCAATGCTTCGCGCTTCACGCCCCCGACAACCCCGTCGAAGCCCAGCAGGAAATGCAACGCCATCGGCACAGCGACGAAATACGCCATCGCCGCCCCCGCCAGGAACAGGACTGGGGTCGCCAGCAAAAACGGCAACAGGGCGCGTTTTTCCTGCCGGTACAGACCAGGCGCGACGAATTGCCACAATTGGTTGGCGATCACCGGGAAGGACAACATCATGGCGGCGAAGAACGCCACTTTGATCTGGACGAAAAACGCCTCAAAAATCTCGGTGTAAATGACGGTCTTTTGTCCGGCGATCAGCAACGGATGCACGAGAAACGCAAAGATATCCTCGGCGAAATACATGGCCACCCCGAACGTGACGACCAGCGCCGCGATGCAGTACAGCAGGCGGCGACGCAATTCGATCAGGTGATCGAGCAACGGCGCGCGGCTGGCGTCGACCTCTTCGTTATCACTCATGACGATGCCTTGGAATCGCTCGCCCCGTCGGGGACCGCCGCCAGCGACGACGGCGACGGCGCGGCCTTGACCCGCGGCTTTGCGACCATCACCGGCGTATCGACGCTGTCGGCAGGCTCGGCGGGTGGCGTGCTTGGATCGGCAATCGGCCCGTCCGCCGCTGAGGGCTGCTCGGTCGAGGTCGTCGACGGCGTCGCATCGGTGGCCGGATGTTCGCGCATGATCCGGTCGTTTTCGGCCGCCCAGCGCTTTTCCATTTCCTCAAGTTCGGCCTCGCGAACCATCGAATCGAATCCGCTGCGAAACTGTCGTGCGACGCCACGCGCCTTGCCGACCCAATAGCCGACGATCCGCATCGCCTTGGGCAAGTCCTTCGGACCGATCACGACGAGGGCGACGAACGCAACCAGCAGCAGTTCGGAGGGCGCGATATCGAGCATGAGCGCCTAATCAGCGACGATTGTACAGGTCAGAGCTTGTCGTCGCGGACGCGGTTGCCGTCGCGATCGAACACGGGTTCGGCAGTCGTCTGCGCTTCGATACGCGCCTTTGGCTTGCGCGCCTCGGCCTCATCCTCTTCGGACATGCCCTTCTTGAAGTTCTTCACTCCCTTGGCGACGTCGCCCATCAAGCTGGAGAATCGTCCACCGCCGAGCAGCAGGATGGCAACCACGGCCAGAACGAGAAGATGAATCGGGCTGAAACCGCCCATAATGTGTCTCCTAGGAATTCCTTGTCTATCTAGGCGTTATCCGCGGGACTTTCCACCTCCAACTCCGCGTGCTCGGCATGAAGCGCCAGATCGACGGGATCGAGCAGGCCCGCCGCCCGCAGATCGTCGATTCCGGGCAGGTCACGGCGGGATTCCAGCCCGAAGTGGATGAGGAATCCCGGCGTCGTCGCATAGGTCAGCGGGCGTCCAGGCACCTCGCGCCGCCCGGCGGGCCGGATCCAGCCTGCCTCCAGCAAGACGTCGATCGTTCCTTTCGATATCTGGACGCCCCGGATCGCCTCGATCTCGGCGCGGGTGACGGGTTCGTGATAGGCGATGATCGCCAGCGTCTCGATCCCCGCCCGGCTCAGCTTGCGGACGTCTTCGCGATCACGGCGGAGCAGATGCGCCAGATCGCCCGCGGTCTGGAAACACCAATGGTCGCCGCGCCGGACCAGTTCGATGCCACGCCCGGCGTAACGCGTCGCCAGATCATCCATAGCGCCCCGGACATCGCCGTCCCCGACGTGAAGCCTGATCGCCTCGATCGTCATCGGTTCCGCGGCGGCGAACAACACCGCCTCGACCGCGCGGATCAATGGGGCGGAATCGGTCATGCCGTCGAACGCAGATAGAGCGGCGCGAACGGCGCGTCCTGCCGCAGATTCACCTGGCCTTGCTTGGCCAATTCCAGCGCCGCGAGGAATGACGACGCCAGCGCCGATCGCCGCCACCGGTCGGACCCATCGGGCAGAAACGACTCGATCGCGGCCCAGTCGATGGCCGATCCGACCGCCGTCGAGACATGCATCAGCGCGACCTCCAGCGTCATGACCTCACGATCCGCCACGACGTGCATGACCGGGCGGGTGCGCGCGCTGATCCGTCCATAGGCGGCGATTACATCGTACAGATCGGCCTGCCACGCCGCGTGGCGGATGGTGCGCAGCCCTTCAGGTGCGTCGCGGGGAAAGACGTCTCGACCCCGACGGTGACGCGCCATCAACCGCGCGCCCGCCTCGCGCATTGCGTTCAGGCGCTCCAGCCGGAGGTGCAGCCTGATCGCCAGTTCTTCGGGGCTGGGCTCCTGCGCCGGATCGCGCGGCAGCAGCAAGGCCGACTTCAGATAGGCGAGCCATGCCGCCATCACGAGATAATCCGCCGCGAGTTCAAGCTTCAGCGTCGCCGCCGATTCGATATAGGCCAGATATTGGTCGACGAGCGCCAGGACCGATATCTGCCGCAAATCGACCTTTTGCGCCCGTGCCAGCGACAGCAACAGGTCGAGCGGCCCCTCCCAACCATCCAGATCCAGCGTCAGCGCGGCGGGATCGTCGGTCATCGCCCGACCGGGTGCCTCATGCGAGGACCAGCAGCGCATCGCGGCGGGCGACCAGATCGTCGAACCGCGCCGTCGAGCGTTTGCCAGCGACGGTCGCCATCGCGCGGTCGAGCCGATCCTGCGCCGCTCCCGTCAGGTCGCCCAGCCGCGCGGCGATCGACACCATCTCGTCCATTCGCGCCCAGCAATCGAGGACGCAGTCGCACCCGGCCTCGATCGCGCCCGCGGCCTTGTCCGCGGGACTGCCCGACAAGGCCTTCATATCGATGTCGTCGGTCATCAGGAAACCGTCGAACCCGATCCGACCGCGGATGATGTCGTTGACGATCACCGGCGACAGCGTGGCGGGTCGCGCGGCGTCCCACGCCTCGAACACGATATGCGACGTCATGCCCATCGGGGCGTGGGCCAGCGTCGTGAACGGTTCGAGATCGATTGCAAGATCGGCGTCGCTCGCGGTCACGGTCGGCAGCGCGTGGTGCGTGTCGAGCAGCGCGCGGCCATGCCCCGGCATGTGCTTGACCACCGCGACCACACCCGCGCTCGCCAGCCCCTCGATCATCGCGCGGCCCAGCGCGGCGACCTGCATCGGTTCGCTGCCATAGGCACGGATCTTGATCGCGTCGGTCGTATCGGGCTGAACCACATCGAGCAGCGGCGCGCAGTCGACGTTGATACCGACCTCCGCGAGCATCAGCCCCAACGCCTCCCCGTTCGCGCGCATCGCCTGGATCGCGGACATCGGCGCGGCGCGGTACAGCGCATCGAACGCAGGCCCGGCGGGAAAGGTGGGCCATTCGGGTGGCCCCATCCGCGCGACCCGGCCTCCCTCCTGATCGATCAGGATCGGGACATCGTCGCGGCCCGACAGCGTCCGCAGCGAATCGGTCAGCGCGCGCAGCTGTTCCCGATCGTCGATATTGCGCTTGAATAGGATATAGCCGACCGGGTCGGCGTCCTGGAAAAAGGCGCGTTCGTCGGCGGTGAGCGACAGGCCGGACAGGCCGAAGATGACGGGCTTCATGCCCGTCACCTAGCCCGCATCGCGCCCGCCTGCCAGATCAGCTGGCGACGAAGCAGGTTTCCCCCGCGACGCGCAGCCGCCCGCAGATGTCCCCCGCCTGGTTGGCGCTGCCCGCATTGACGCGGAGCCGGTACAGGGTGCGCCCGCCGGTCGCGACGGGTTCGATCGATTTGCCCAGTGGCGCCAGATAGGCGAACCGCTTCGAGAAGCTCGTCCACGCCGATTCGGCCGCGCTCTGGCTCGGGAAGGCGCCGAGCTGGACCAGCGATCCGCCGCCCGACTCGCTCGCCGTGGGCGCGCGTTTGGCGGTGACCGGGGCGGCGGCGACCAGCTTGCCACCCGACGCGGGCACCTGCGCCACCGCGTTGCGGCCCGCGGTGTCGGTCGATGGCGCACCGGGCTGCACCCGGCGGCCATCGATCGGCTTTTCGGACACGGCGCCCAGATCGATCGACCCGTTGCCGCTCTTGCCCGCGCTCGTCGCGATCGCGGCATTGCCCTCACCCTTGACCTTGAGGCCACCGGGCTCGTCCGGACGGACCTTGTAATCCCCCTCCTGCGCCGCGATCAGCTGGCCGTCGGGGCCGCGCCGGTCGTTCAGCTTGTACACCGCGAAGATGATGACCGCGAGAATCGCGAGCCCGCCGATGACGAACGCCAGGACGCGCCCGACCGGAACGCCTTCCTTCTCATCGGGCTCGACGGTTTCGAGCCACGGCAGGCGATCCTCCTCGCGCAGGTCCATCTCATCCGCCATCACTTCATCTCCTCGGCCGCCACCACGCCCATGATGGCGAGCCCGTTATGGATAATCTGTCCGATCGCCGCCGCCAAGGCGAGACGCGCACGCGTCGCCTCGGGGTTGTCGACGACCAGGAAACGACGGTCGGGACGGTCGTTTCCGACATTCCACTGTGCATGAAACGCAGCCGCCAAATCATAGAGATAAAACGCTATTCTATGCGGCTCGCGCGCCAATGCCGCGGTCTCCACGATCCGGGGAAACTGCGCCGCGAACTTCATCAGCGCCAGCTCATCCGTCTCTAACAGGGACAGATCATGGTTACCCGCCGCAATCCCCGCCTCCGCCGCGCGCCGGTGGAGCGACCGGATCCGGGCATGGGCATATTGGACGTAGAAGACCGGATTGTCCTTCGACGCCTCGACGACCTTGGCGAAGTCGAAATCCATCTGCGCGTCCGACCGGCGGGTCAGCATCGTGAAGCGGACGACATCCTTGCCGACTTCACGGACGACATCAGCAAGCGTCACGAAGTTACCTGAACGCTTGGACATTTTCACCGGCTCGCCATCGCGAAGCAGCCGCACCATCTGGACCAGCTTGACGTCGAACCGCGTCTTGCCGCCCGTCAGCGCGGCGACCGCGGCGACGATCCGCTTGACCGTCCCGGCATGATCCGCGCCCCAGATGTCGATCAGCTGATCCGCGCTTTGCGCCTTTTGGAAATGATAGGCGAGATCGGCACCGAAATAGGTCCATTGGCCGTTCGACTTTTTGATCGGTCGATCCTGATCGTCGCCGAATTGGGTCGAGCGAAACAGCGGCAGTTCGACGGGCTCCCAATCGTCGGGCAGCTCGCCCTTCGGCGCTTCGAGCACGCCGTCGTAGATCAGGTCGCGCGCGCGCAATTCCTTCTCGGCGGCCTCTGGCTTGCCTGCGGCCTGTAGTTCGGCCTCCGACGAGAAGAGGTCGTGATGGATGCCGAGCAGCGCGAGATCCTGGCGGATCATCACGAGCATCGCGGCGACCGCGCGGGTGCGGAACAGCGTCAGCCATTCGCCCTCGTCCGCTCTTGCGAATTGGTCGCCGAATTCCTGCGCAAGGTCCTGGCCGACCGTGATAAGATATTCACCCGGATAGAGGCCTTCGGGGATCGTCCCGACATCCTCGCCCAGCGCTTCGCGATAGCGCAGGTGCGCCGAGCGGGCGAGGACATCGACCTGCCCGCCCGCATCGTTGACATAATATTCGCGGATGACGCGGTGCCCCGCGAATTCGAGCAGGCTGGCGAGCGCATCGCCGACCACCGCGCCACGGCAATGGCCCATGTGCATCGGCCCGGTCGGGTTGGCGGAGACATATTCGATATTGACGCTGACGCCCTCGCCGAGCGTCGAGCGGCCATAGTCCGCGCCCGCGGCGGCGATCGCGGCGATCTCGTCGCGCCAGGTGTCGTCGGTCAGGCGCAGATTGATGAAGCCCGGCCCGGCGACCGCGACCTCGACGACGCCGTCAAGCGTGCGGAGTTCGGCGGCGATCGCCTCGGCCAGCGCGCGCGGGTTGGTCCCGGCGGGCTTGGCGAGCACCATCGCGGCGTTGGTCGCGAGATCGCCATGCGTCGCATCGCGCGGCGGCTCGACCGTCACATTCCTGCGGTCGAGCCCCGCGGGCAGCGTGCCCGCGAGCGTCAGGTCGTCGAGGGCGGCATCGAGGTGCGCGGCGAAACGGGTATAGAGCGTCATGCCGTGGCGCTTACGATCCAAGCGGGCGCGTCGCAATGGTCGGCGGTGGGGTCGGACGGGGGCGATGTCCGGCAAAAGTCACCTAAGGTTACGCCTAAACCACGGTGGCGCGCGCAGCGGGCGGCGCAAAGGTCACATAAGGTCACGCCTAAACGCGGTGTCGGTCGCGTTCTGCGGTGGGGCCGCGATCGGCGCGGGGGCGGTCGACGATAGGAAAGAGCGGCTGGGCGACGATGACAGCGTTGCGGCGTGTAGGACAGCGATGTTTTGGTCCGCAGGCTGCGTTGAATTCGAGGGCAGGTTTCGGCCATTTGCGGCCGTTCAACCGCATGGCATAATCCGCAGATGGTCATCGTACGTCGGCCTCTGGGCAAATCTCTCGTCTGGGTCCTCGCCACCTTCGTGATCCTCGGGCTTCCGGTGACAAGCTGGATTTACTGGCCCGCTGTGGGAAAGTCGGGGGTCCTTTCGCCCGAGGCCGACACGATCATCATACCGATGATGACTAGTATCTTCCTTGCTGCCCTGCTTTTGCCCTTCGTCTGCGGAATAACGTGGGTCTGCCTCCGTGGAAGCGATAATGCTGGCAGCCTGCTGGCGTGGGACAGAACCCGACCCGTCCGTAGCTCCATGGTGACGCTGTGCTTCGCAATCCCGTTCTGCTTTGGGCTTTCGTCGTTGGTGGATGAGTTCGCCGCGCCGCCCGGCTGGCACAGCCTTTGGTGGTTGCCCTATACGCTCGTCACGATGTTTTGGTTGGCTGTGATGCGCGGGTCTGCCCTCTCAAAGCGGAACGGCAGCTAACCACCAATTTCCGTCATTGCGAGCGTAGCGAAGCAATCCAGCGCGTCGCGGGAGGCCCTGGATTGCTTCGCTACGCTCGCAATGAGGGGGGGGCGTGGCTTGATCGTGAGAGCCGAGCGGCGCAGTCTGCGCGCATCGCTTGTCGAGGAGAGTTTCGATGTACGTGCCCGATGGGTTTGCCGTCGTTACGCCCTATATTTTCGTGGACGATGCCGACGCCTATGTGAGCTTCCTCGAAGCCGCTTTCGGTGCGCGCGACATCGGGCGAAGCACCGCTCCGAACGGCCGCATTGCGAACTGCCAGGTGAGGTTTGGCACCGCGACGATCATGGTGAGCGAGGCGTCCGAGCCGTTTCCGCCAAGTTCGGCGGCGCTCTATTTATACGTGGCGGATGCCGACGCCGCGATGGTCACCGCCGAGCAGGCGGGCGCTACCCGGATCATGGACGTTGCCGACATGCCCTATGGCGACCGGCAGGGCGGTGTTCGCGATCCGTCCGGCAACATCTGGTGGGTATCGCAACGGATCAGCGCGGAACCCTATTTCTAGATGCCGTGTCCGATTTTGACGATGGGACGCGACCCTTAAAGCCGTTTGTTGCTTTCGTCATCGCGGGCGTCGCGATGCGATCGAGCGTTTTCTGTGACGCGCTGGATTGCTTCGCTGCGCTCGCAATGACGGGGGGCTGGGGGCGGCGGTCAGGTGTGGATCAGGCCGTTGATTGCCGCGACCTTGGCGCTGGCGGGGAATAGTGCCGCCATCGCCTTGGCCGGGTCGATCGCGAAGTGATCGGCGACCGCGCCCGCGATGAAGGCGTCGAGTTGGGTCGTCGGTTTCAGGTCGCGGCCTTCGTAGAGCGACGCCTGGGTCAGGCCGGGCCAGTCGGACACGACGCGCCCGCCCTTGACGCCGCCGCCGAACAGCATCGCCGCCGACGCCTGGCCATGGTCGGTGCCGCCGGTGCCGTTGACCGCGACCGTCCTCCCGAATTCGGTCGCGACGAGGACGAGCGTGGCGGCCCATAAGGGGCCCAGCCCGGTCCGGAGCGCGCCGATCATTGCATCGAGGCCCTTCAATTGCGCCGCCAGCCGTCCGCGCTGGCCCGCATGCGTGTCCCAGCCGCCGGTTTCGATCATCGCAACCCGCGCGCCATTGGCCGGCGCGAGCAGGCGGGCGGCGAGCGATCCGGTCGCGGCTGCGTTGCGGCCATTGTCCTGCGCGAGGTCGCTGGTCAGCGCGCGGGTCGCGGTCGCCTCGTTCCACAGCGCGTGGAGCTGGGCGTCGCCCTGATAGAGCTGCGTCACGCGCGCGAGCAGGTCGTCGGACGCGGCGGGGAGCGAACTGGGCGCATAGCTCGCGACGTCATACCGCCCGCGCAACGCCATCGGCACCGTCGCCGCAACCGCGATCGCTTTCGCATCGTCGGTCGGCACGATGCCGAGCAGCCGGTTGAGCCAGCCGTCCTTATATTGATACGGCCCCGCCCCGCCGGTTTCGAGGACGTTCTGCCCATCGAAATGCGACCGGTCGCGATAGGGCGAGGCGATCGCGTGCGCGAACAGCGCCTGACCCTGTGTGTACAGCGTCGCACCCGTCGTCATCGCGGGGTGGAGCGCGAACATCGCGTCGAGCTTCGCGCCGCTCGCGACATCGGCGGCGAGGTCGCCGCGCGCGCCCGCGAACGCCGGGTCGCCGACCGCGCCGACGATGCCGAGCCCGTCGGCGGCGCCGCGCTGGATGATGAAGACGAAGCGTTTGGGGGTCGCGGCCCGGGCGAAGGCCATCCGCGGGGCGAAGCTGCCGAGCAGGCCTACGGCACCGGCGCGGGCGATGAAGGAACGACGGTCCATGGCGTTATCTCCGCATCATTTCGGGCGAGACGAGTAGCAGGGCGAGCGCCTGACCCGGGCTTTCGGCCCGGGCGAGCGATTGGGTGGTCGACGGCGACAGCGCCGCGGGGAACAGCTGCGTCCCGAGCGTGCGCGCATCGATCGTCTCGCTGGCGCGGGTCGCGAAGCGTTCGGCGGCCTCGACCCGGCGCAGCACCGCATCGGGCCCCGCCCAGCTGCCCGCGATATCGTCATAGCCGACGGGCTGGCCCGGCTTCCACACCGGCTGGCCCAGCTGGTTCAGCAACCCGACCACCGCCAGCGGCTGGACCTGTTTGACGCCGAGCGCGCGATAGGCCGCGATCGACCATTCCCACGGGGTCCGAAACTTCACCGGGGCATCGACCCACGCCTCGGGCGAATCGACGATCGCGCGATAGACGGTGGGCAGGTCACCACCCGATCTAAGGAATGCGGTGCGGAGCCGCTCGACCATCGCGGGCGGCGGCGTGTCGCCCGCGAAATGGCGGGCGAGCTTCGTCGCCAGATGCGTCGCGGTCGCGGGGTGGACGGCGATATCGGCGAGCACTGCCTGCGCCTGCGCCTCCCCCCCCGCCGGATACGTCTTGCCCATGATCATCCGCGCGCCGGGTTGATGGATGTTGGGGGCGAAGCGGAAATCGCCGGGCGCACCGCCCCCTGCTGCCGCACCGCGCCCGAGCCCGGCGACGGTCCACCCCGTCATCGCGCGTGCGAATTCGGTGACGTCCGCCTGGGTATAGCCGGTCCTGACCCCCATCGTGTGCAGTTCGAAAATCTCCCGCGCGAGATTTTCGTTGAGCCCGACCTTGCGGAGATTGCCGTTCTGCGCGGTGCGCTGCGCGACGCGCTGGCCGAGCGGACTGTCCGGGCCGACCGACACCGCCTGATCGAGATAGAGGAGCATCGCCGGGTGGCGCTCGACCGCGTCGAGCATCGCGGCGAAAGTGCCGAGCACATGCGGGCGGATCGCCTCCATCTCCAACGTGCCCGCCAGCCCGACGACGGTCAGCTTGTCCGCCGACACCGCGAAATGATTGGCCCAGAAATGTACCAGCCGTTCGACGAACGGCGCATCGGTCGTCAGCGCGGCATTGGTGCGCAGCCCGACGAGCGTCGCATAATCGTCGCGCGACTGTCGCCGGGCGAAGCGCCGCGCCTGTTTCAGCGCGTCGTCGGGGGGTGATGCGCCGCGGGACGCCCCGTCGGCGGCCCCGACGCCACGGGGCATCATGTCGGCCGCCCCAGCCATGGCACTCATCGGCGCGGACGGCGGGGCAGCCATGGCGGCGCGCTTGGGGGGAAGCGTGCCGTCCTGGCGCATCGTGCGGCGCTGTTGCTGATAGTCGGCGAGCTCGGTCGCGACCGCGCGGCTGGTCGGCGCGGTCGCCAGCGCGGCGGGGTGCGCGTCGAACCGGGCGAATTGATCCACCAGCCATGTCCTGGGCCGGGCGGGCGCGGTGTCGCCGCCCCGCGCGCCCAAGCCGAACCGGTTCATCGCGATCAAACTTTCCGACATCGCAGCCTCGCTTTCCTGATGCCCGTCTACGCGCGGTTTGTCGCACAGATGTGCCAGCCCCACCGATCGTCGCAGCGCGGAAACGGCTGGCCGTGCGTGTGACGCAATCGTGACGACCGACTCCGCAATTGTCGCGCATGCTGCGGTGCAATATACGCGGTGACGAAGGTTGGAGGGGACCTGATCGCATCGACTTTTCGGGAGACACGATCATGAACAAGACCATCGCCATCATCGCCGCCGCTGCCGCCACGCTGACCTCGACCGTGGGCATCGCCCAGACCACCGGCCAGCAGAGCTTCCAGCACGAGGGGAACACCTATGTGTACACCACGAAGATCGTCGACGGTCGTCGCGTGATCGACGGTCGCCGGTTCCCCAGCGGCACCGGTTTCCACCTGGTCGTCCGTGGTGACCGCGTATCGGGCACGTCGGGCGGGGTTCCGGTGTCGTTCCGCGCCGCCGCTGCCAAGGGTGCCGCGATCGAACTGGCCGCGCGCTGAATCCTTCCCCGGACGGGGCCGGTCAGAAGCCTTCGGGCAGATCGATCGGCCCCACCCGTTCGCGATAGCGCGCCACCGCGTAGCGATCCGTCATCCCCGCGATGAAATCGGCGATGTGGCGGCTGCGCCAGGGTTCCTCGTCGGGCAGATCGTCGCACCAGTCCGCCGACATCGTCGCCGGATCGTCGCGATAGGCGGCGAATAGTCCCGCCACGATCCGCTGCGCGCTGTCCGCCGCCGCCAGTTGAAGCGGGTGGTGGTACAAATTGGCGTACATGAACCGTTTCAGGTCGCGCTCGTCCTGCCGCATCGCGGGCGAAAAGCCGATCAGCGCCCGGCCCGCGCGCCGGACGTCCTGCGCACTGTCGACCCGCGCCGCCGCGATCCGCCGCCGCGATTCGGCAATCAGATCATTGACCATCGTCCCGATCTGCCCCCGGATCAGCTCGCCGACGAGCCGCGCGGGCGCGACATCGGGGAACCGGTCGCGCGCCGCCTGCCACCCGCGCGCCACCAGCGGCACCGCCAGCAACTGGTCCATCGTCAACAGCCCGGCGCGCAGCCCGTCGTCGATATCGTGATTGTCATAGGCGATGTCGTCCGCGATCGCCGCGACCTGCGCCTCCAGGCTCGACCAGCCGGTGAGGTCGAGCGGGAACATCGCGTCGGCCGCCGTCATCGCCCAGCCGGGATGCCGGACGGGGCCATTATGCTTGGCCAGCCCCTCCAGCGTTTCCCAACACAGGTTCAACCCGTTCCACCGCGGATAGGGCCGTTCGATCGTGGTCAGCACACGCAACGTGTGACCATTATGGTCGAACCCGCCCTGACCCGCCATCGCCAGCTTCAGCGCGTCTTCGCCCGCATGGCCGAACGGCGGGTGGCCGATGTCATGCGCCAGGCACAGCGCCTCGGTCAGATCCTCGTTCAGGCCCAGCGCGCGCGCGATCGTCCGCCCGATCTGCGCGACCTCCAGACTATGCGTCAGGCGGACACGGAAATGGTCGCCGTCGGGCGCCATGAACACCTGGGTCTTGTGGCGCAGGCGCCGGAAGCTGATCGAATGGATGATCCGGTCGCGGTCGCGCTGGAAATCGTCGCGCGGGCCGCGCACCGCGACGCCGCTGGTCCCGCCCTGTTCCGCGAACAATCGGCCACGGCTGTGCGCCGGGTCGCTGGCCCAAGGCGCGCGCGGCATTATTTGGTCGATAATCGGGCGATTTCCTGGCCCTTTTCACTGACGAAGGAGAAGGCGGATACCCCCTCCTTGGCCAGCGCATTGATGAACGCCCGCGCCTCATCGTCGGTTTTGAACGGCCCGGCAAGCACCCGATTGGTCGCGCGCAGCGGCGTCCACCAACCCTGTTTGCCCGCGAACACGCCCGGCGCCTTCGCCTTCACCGCCGCCCACGCCTTGGGCAGATCGGGGACATGCGCCCCGCCCGCGACCTGAACCCAGGTCCGCGCCGGATTGGCGCGCGCGGCCTTTTGCTCGGCGGCGGCGGCCTTCGCCTCCTCCAGCTTCTTGGCATCGGCGATCTTTTTCTCGGCGAGTGCCTTTTTGTCGGCCACCGCTTTCTTGTCTGCAGCCTTTTTGTCCGCCAATTTCTTGTCCGCCGCGCGTTTCTCATCGGCTGCCGTGCGGGCCTCAGCTAGCTTGTCGGCGGCGAGCTTATCGGCGGCCGCCTTTTGCGCGACGAGCTTTTCGGCCTCGGCATCGCGCGCTTCCTTGGCGGCGGCCTCTTCGATCACCGGCGGTTCGGACGCCGCAGGGCGGGCGCCCGGCATCGTCGGGACACCGAGTTCCGCCGCCGGAATCGACAGACCCGCCACGATCCGCGCGAGGATCGAATCGTCGGTGCGCGCCGCCAGCGCGGTCGGGATCGGGCGATCCGCCGCGGGTTTTTCGATCGAGAACCCCGCAGGAATCGACGACGACGGGGCCGATGATGCCGGGGTCGATGATGCCGGGGTCGATGATGCCGGGGCCGATGATACCGGGGTCGATGATACCGGGGTCGATGCGACGGTCGTCGGGACCGCTGGCGTGACGATCGAGGCGGTGGCGGCTGGGCTGGTTGCGGGGGCGAGCGCCAGTGCGGCGGCCTGCCCGTCGCGCGTCGGCCCATCCCGCGTCGGCCCGGCGACCACGCCCGATCCGCCCGTCGCTGAAGCCGAAAATCCGGGCGTCGGCGTCATGGACGGCGACGGCGACGCGACGACCGTCTCGCGCGGCCCACCGGTCGCCACGACCGCGGTCGGCGCTGCCGTCGTCGTCGGAGCGCGCGCGGTCACGCCTGCAGACGCTGCGGCGACCCCGGTGGCGGGCGCCGTCGGGGCGGCATCGGCCAACGACGTCGCTGCGCGGGCGGGCGTCATCGCGACCGACGCGCGTGGTGCGACGAGCGCGGTCCCGGTGGCGGTCGTGGCGGAGGCTGGTCCGCCGGTGATGGCGGTGGCTTGGGCGGTGCCTGGGGCGGGGCCTGGGGCCGAGCCCTGCACCGCGCGCGGGACCGGCAGGCTGGTCATGCCGGACGAGGCGAGCGTCACGCGGTCGGTACGGCGCGACGGGGTCGACGCGGCCAGCGCCGCCGCCGGGGCCTGGGTCGGGGTCGGTACGGGCGCCGCGGTGCCCATGGTCGCCAGCGCCTGGGCATTGGCGCGCGCGGTCGCGTTCATCGGTGCGGCGCGGCGGTAATCGGCGGGCGCGACGGTGGGAATGGGTTGCCCGCGATAGGCCGGTGGCGGCGGCAAGGCGGCGACCTGCACCCGCGTATCGGGGATCGCCACCCGGCCCGGCTTGTCGCGACTGCGCCGATCGCGCCGTTTGTTGCGATCGGCCTTGGGCGCGGCGACCGGGTCGGCAGCCGCCACCGCGACCGGCGCGGCGGGCGCGGTCGGATCCGGCCCGAGCGCGGCCATCGGGGGCACGAGCCGCGCATCGGCATAGCGTTCGGGCGTCGCCCGCGTTTCGCCGAAATGAACCGCAAAGGCGCGATCGACCGCGGGCAGCGACGGCAGTCGCTGGAAAAACGGCTGAAGCCCCTCGGCCATGCCCGGCGGCATCATCGTGGTCGCGATCCGTTCGGCCCCCGCGACATCGCCCGCCATCGCCAGCACGAACGCACGGACCCGCCACGCGGCGCGATCGGTATCGCGCAGCAGCGGGTCGAGCACCGCCAGCGCCTCGTCGCGCTTGCCCGATATCCCGAGGCTCAGCGCATAACGTCGCGTGATCTCGGAATCGGCGCCCGTGCGCAGCGCCTGTCGATAATCGCGCTGGGCGCGGTCCTGTTCGCCGATCAGGTCATAGGCGAGCCCCCGGTCGCCCGCGAACCGCGACGGATCGAGGCCATAGGATTGCGCCATCGCGAAATAGCGCAGCGCCTGGCCGGGGCGTTCGGATCGCACCAGCACCGATGCCTCGCCCGCCTTGACCCGCGCGTTGCGGGGGTCGATCTTGTCCGCACGGGCGAACAGCGATGCCGCCCCGCTGAGGTCGTCGAGCTTGAGCGACAATTCGCCTGCCAGCGTCAGCGCGGCCAGATCGCGCGGGTCGGCGGCAAGCGCCCGCATCTGTTCACCCAGCCGGTCGGCATCGGTCGTACCCGGGATCGGCTGCACCACGGCCTGCGCGGCGACCATGGTCGGGCTGGCGACGGCCGCGAGCAACAGCCCGATCGCGGCGTTACGCCAAAGTCTTACCTGGATCGCCATGATGCTGATACTTGCTACAGCCGACCCGCGGCGGACGGGCAATGTCCGTTTCGCCGCCACGCGGCAAACCGGGCCACGATGACGACGAAACGCTGGGATCGCCGCGTTTACTGGTTGTTCTGGCGGTGCAGGAAGCGCGGGATGTCGATCGCATCGCCGCCGTCGTCGGTCGCATCGTCCCGCGCCGCGCCGCGCGCCGCGTTCGACATGCGTTCGAACAAGGTGCCGCCCATCTTCACCTTGGGCTGGGCGACGGGTTCCGTCGCCTCGCTGCCTGGCGACAACCAGCGTCGACGCTGACCGCCCTCGTCGGCGGCGGGCGCCCCGGGAGCAGCGGGGGGAGCAGCAGCGGGGGGCGCGACGGGATCGACCCGGCGACCGAACGGCGCGGCGGTGTCGGGCTCGGGCGGCTGCGCGACGATCGTTTCGGCGCCCAGGATCAGTTCCTCGTTCGCGGCGTCCGCGGCTTCAGGTTGCGCATCGGCGGCCAGCGCATGCACACTCGACAGGTCGAGCGCGTCGTCGTCATCGGCAAGGCCATCCTCGTCGATCGCGGGCGGCGTCGTGAACGAGGCGACGGGCACCGGTTGCGGCGCGACGGGAGTCGGGGTCACCGACCCGACGGGGCGGAAGGAGGCGGGCTCGTCGCTCTTCTTGGCGAAGCTGAAGCTGCGCGTCGGTTCGGCGGCGGGGCGATCCTCGCGCGCATTCACGTCCGCCTCGATCCCGGTCGCGACGACCGAGACGCGGATCTTGCCCTCCAGCTCGGGGTTGAACGCCGATCCCCAGATGATGTTCGCATCGGGATCGACCAGGTCGCGGATGTGGTTCGCCGCCTCGTCGACTTCGAGCAGGCGCATGTCGTCGCCGCCGGTGATCGAGATGATGACGCCCTTCGCGCCCTGCATCGACACGCCGTCGAGCAGCGGGTTGGCGATCGCCTTTTGCGCGGCTTCGAGTGCGCGATTGTCGCCCTCGGCCTCGCCGGTGCCCATCATCGCCTTGCCCATTTCCTGCATGACGGAGCGGACGTCGGCGAAATCGAGGTTGATGAGGCCGGGCATCACCATCAGGTCGGTGATCCCGCGCACACCCTGCTGGAGCACTTCGTCCGCCATTTCGAACGCCTGTTTGAACGTCGTGTTGGCGTTGGCGATCAGGAAGAGATTCTGGTTGGGGATGACGATCAGCGTGTCGACGAACTTCTGGAGTTCCTCGATCCCGCCCTCGGCGCTCTTGGCGCGGCGATTGCCTTCGAAGCTGAACGGTTTGGTCACGACCCCGACGGTCAGGATGCCCATGTCGCGCGCCGCCTTGGCGATGACGGGGGCGGCGCCGGTGCCGGTGCCGCCGCCCATGCCCGCGGCGATGAACACCATGTGCATGCCCTCGAGCTGCTTGGCGAGCTGGTCGATCGTTTCCTCGGCGGCGGCGCGCCCGATTTCGGGACGCGATCCCGCGCCCAGACCCTGAGTGATCTTCGTGCCCAGCTGGATCCGCTGCGGCGCGATCGATTGTTTCAGCGCCTGCGCATCGGTGTTCGCGACCAGGAAGTCGACGCCCTGCACGTCGGCGCGCATCATGTTCGCGATCGCGTTGCCGCCCGCGCCACCGACCCCGATCACCGCGATCCGCGGCGTGAGTTCGTCGACCTCTGGCGTGATGAATTCGATGCTCATGGGAAACTCTCCACCCTGCCCGGCAAACACGCCCGGGGCCCCTGGTTAACCTTTTGCCCTAACGACTTGCGCGGTGCCACCGAAAAGCGCGTACGTCGTCATACAATCTCAATAATTCGCGCGCGCGGCCTGAATCAGCTTGCGGACGACGCCCATCCCCTTCTGCCGGTGGACCGTCGTCTGCTGCGGCGCCAACCCGCGCAGGTCGATCGGATCGCTGGCGGCGTAGAAGGCCAGGCCCGCCAGCGTCGCGAACGCGGGGCCGCCATGCGCTTCGGGCAAGGCGACCAGCCCGCGCGGGCGCCCGACGCGTACCGACCGCCCGAGCGCCTGTTGCGCGTAATCGGCGATCCCCTTCAGTTCCGCGCCACCGCCGGTCAGCACGACCTGACGCCCGACGGGCCCTTCGAACTTCAGCCGGGCGAGCGCGTTGCGGATTTCGCTCATCTGATGTTCCAGCCGCTGGCGGACGACGCCGATCAGCTGCGCCTTGGTGATCTGCATCGCATCCTCGTCACCCTCCTCCGCCGCGATCGGGACGACGGGGAGCATTTCGTGATTGTCGCGCGGCGAGGCGTTGGCCGATCCGTGGAAGCATTTCATCCGCTCGGCCAGCTGGCGGCGCGTGCCGAAGGCGCTGGCGATGTCGTCGGTGATGTCGGCGGCGCCCATCGGCAACGAACACAGGCCGACGAGCATCCCGCCCGCGAACAGCGACACGTTGGTGATCCCCGCCCCCAGTTCGACCAGCGCGACGCCCAGTTCGCGCTCCTCTTCGCTGAGGCAGGCGAGCCCCGTCGCGACCGGGCTGGCGATGATCGATTTGACCTCCAGATGCGCCGAGCGGACGCACAGGTCGAGATTGCGGACGGGCGATCCGTCGGCGGCGACGACGTGGATGTGGACGCCGAGCCGGTCGGCGTGGAGCCCCAATGGCTTCTTGACCCCGGTCAGCCCGTCGAGCGTGTAGAGCGCGGGTTGCGCGTGCAGGACCATCCGTCCCTGCGGATCGATCGAATTGCGCCCCGCCGCGAGCAGCGCGTCGATATCCGCCTGTTCGACGCGGTGCCCGCCGAGTTCGAATTCGACCTCGGCAACGTCGCTGACGAGGCCGCCCGCGGAAAATCCGACCCAGACGTTTTCGATATTGATCCCCGCGATCCGTTCGGCCTGTTCGACCGCCTCGCGCACCGCCGCCTCGGTCGCGGCCATATCCGCGATATAGCCGCGCTTGACGCCCCGGCTTTCGCGCTGGCCGGTGCCGAGCACGATCAATTCGCCGCCGTCACCCTTTTGCGCGATCATCGCCGACACTTTCGACGACCCGATATCGAGCGCGGTGATCAATCCTTCCGGTGCCGCTTTTGCCATTATCCCGTTGCCCCCACTGGTGAATCCGCTGCGATAGCAGACGGCGCGGTCGATGTCTGGTCGTCCGGTATCGCGTGCGCGACATTCGCCCCCGGCTTGCGCGCGACCAGCTTGGCCGGATCGCGCATGTCGAAACTCAGCCAGCCGCGGCCCAGCAGCGGATGCGCGCCATCCTTTTCGGCAAAGGTGACCAACGCGTCCGCGGCGCCGATTTCGGGCAGTTTCAGCGTTTCGCCGCTGTCGAACAACAGGTCCCAGCGGCGGTTGCCGATCCAGGTCGCCGCGGTCACCCGCGGTTTCAGCGCGGGCGCGGCGGCGAGCAACCGCTGATAGCCCGCCTCCTGCCGATCCGCCCCCGGCCCGATCACCAGCGGCAGGTCGGGCATCGCGGTGCGATCGACCGGATCTAATAATGCGCCGCTGGCATCGATCAGCGTCAGCTGGCCATTGTCCTGCCAGATCGCGGCAGGCGTGCGTTCCTTGATCGTGATGAGCAACGTGTCGGGCAGCCGCCGCGACACCGCCGCATCCTCGACCCAGCCATAGGCGAGCAGCCGCGCGCGGATCGCGGCCAGATCAACCAGCGGCATCGCCAGCGACGGCTGTTCCAGCGCGACCGCGCGGATCGTGTTGCTGTCCATGTGATGCTGGCCGACGATCTCGACCCCGGTCACGCGAAAGCCCGCGCGGCCCGCCCCCTCCCCGATCGCGGTGCCGATCATGCCCGGCAGCCCGACCGCGGTCGCCACGACCAGCCCGATCGCGATCGCGCCGCCGGTGATCGTCCAGGTCGCGACGCGGCGCAGCGTCGCCTCGCTGACCGGCAGGGCGCCGACCAGCCGGTCCATCCGCGACACCTTGCGGACGGGTTGCTTCTTGCGGGGGGCGGGTCGCCGCGGCGGGGGGCCGCGCTTGATCGTCCGGCTCATCGCGTATCCGCGCCGAGCGCTTCGTCGACGATCATCTGGACGAGCTGGGGATAGGCGATGCCGCTGTGCCGCGCCTGTTCGGGGACCAGGCTGAGCGGGGTCATCCCCGGCTGGGTATTCACCTCCAGCAGGAACAATCCGTCGACGCCGCGCTCATCGTCCCAGCGGAAATCGGAACGGCTGCACCCGGCGCAGCCGAGCAGCCGGTGCGATTCGAGCGCCAGCGCGCAACAGGCCGCCGCGATCTCGTCCGGGATATCCGCGGGGTAGATGTGGTCGGTCATCCCCTCGGTATATTTGGAATCATAATCGTAAAAGCCGCTCTTGGGGCGCAATTCGGTGACGCCGAGCGCACGGTTGCCGAGCACCGCGGTCGTCAGTTCGCGCCCGCGGACATAGGGTTCGGCGAGCAGTTCGTCGAAATCCTGCCACGGCCCCGCGACATCGCGCCCGATCGGGTTGCCGTAATTCCCGTCGTCGGTGACGATCGCGATCCCGACCGAGGACCCTTCGTTGACGGGTTTGAGCACATAGGGCCGCTGGATCGGATCGGCGACGAACAGGTCGGCGGACCTGACGACCCGCCCGCCGGGCATCGGGATGCCGTGCGGGACGAGCGCCTGTTTGGTCAGCATCTTGTCGATCGCGATCACCGAGGCGGCGAGCCCGCTGTGCGTATAGGTCAGCCCCATCAGGTCCATCATGCCCTGGACGCTGCCATCCTCCCCCGGCGTCCCGTGGAGCGCGTTGAAGACGAGGTCGGGCTGCGCCGCGGCCAGCCGCGCGGCGACGTCGCGGTCCATGTCGATCCGCGTGACCCGGTGGCCGAGCGATTCGAGCGCGTCGGCGACTCCGGTGCCCGACATCAGCGATACCGCGCGTTCGGCGGACCAGCCGCCCATCAGCACGACGATGTGGAGCGGTTTGGTGACGTCATGATCGGCGGTCGCGCTCATGCGCCCACCCCCACCCGCTGAATTTCCCATTCCAGCGTCACCCCCGATTGCGCCTTCACCGTCCGACGTACCTCTTCACCCAGCGCCTCGATCTCGGAAGCGGTCGCCGCGCCGAGGTTCAGCAGGAAATTACAGTGTTTCTCCGACACTTGCGCGTCACCGCGACGCAGCCCGCGACACCCCGCGGCGTCGATCAGCGCCCAGGCCTTGTGTCCGTCGGGATTCTTGAACGTCGACCCGCCGGTGCGGCTGCGCAGCGGCTGCGACGCTTCGCGCTCGGCGGCGATCCGGTCCATCTCCGCCCCGATCGTCGCCGGGTCGCCGGGCGTGCCGTCGAACACCGCCTCGACCACGACCGCGCCCGCGGGCACCGCCGAATGGCGATAGGTGTAGCCCAGTCGATCCGCGGACCAGGTCTCGACCGCACCGTCGCGGAGCACCAGCGTCGCCTCGACCAACAAATCGCTGACATCGCGGCCATAGGCGCCCGCGTTCATCCTGACCGCACCGCCGATCGTACCGGGAATGCCGCGCAGGAATTCCAGCCCCGCGATCCCCGCATCGCGCGCGGCGCTGGCGACGGTGATCCCCATCGCCGCCGCGCCCGCGCGGACGCGGCCATTCTCGACCCGCACGCTTGCCATCGCCTTGGGCAGGCGGACGACCACGCCGGGAACGCCCCCGTCACGGACGATCAGGTTCGATCCGACCCCGACCGGCAGGACGGGCACCGACGGATCGATCGCGCGCATCATCGCGGCCAGATCGTCGACATCGGCGGGCCGGACCAGGAATTGCGCGGGGCCGCCGGTGCGGAACCAGATGAAATCGGCGAGCGACCCGTCAAGCTCGACCCGCCCGCGCACCGCCGACAGATCGATCGCGTCGTGACCGGTCGCAGCGGCCATCGTCACCACGCCCCGCCCCACAGGTTGAGCCACGCGCTCCACGCCTTGACGTTGGCGTCGATCGCCTCCTGCGACGCCTCGGTCGCCTTCGCCATCGCCTCGGCGGGATCGGTCGACTGCCCCGCCTCGATCGCGTGACGGCCCGCATCGAACATCTGCTGTTGCAGATCCATCCCGGTCTTCAGCCAGTCGGTCATCGTCGCGCCTCGATCGCCGTCGCCAGCCCCGCGGCCCATTTGGTGATGTCGCCCGCCCCCAGGCAGACGATCATGTCGTCCGCCGCGATCGTCGCGGCGAGTTCGTCGGCCAGCGCGTCGGCATCGGCAACGACCGCGGCATGACGATGCCCGCGCCGTGCCAGCCCCTCGACCAGCGCCGCGGCGTCGACGCCCTCGACCGGGGCTTCGCCCGCGGCATAGACGGGGGTGACGAGCACGCGGTCGGCATCGTTGAACGCGGTCTGGAATTCCTCCATCAGATTGCCGAGCCGCGAATAGCGATGCGGCTGGACCACTGCGATCACGCGGCCCGCGACGCCTTCTCGTGCCGCGGCCAGCACCGCGCGGATTTCGACCGGATGGTGGCCGTAATCGTCGATGATCGTGACGCTGCCGCCATCGATCGCGACCTCGCCCACCTTGGTGAAGCGGCGTTTGACCCCGCCGAACTGGGCGAAGCCGTGCTGGATCGTCGCATCGTCGATCCCCATTTCCAGCGCGACGCCGATCGCGGCGAGCGCGTTCTGGACATTGTGGCGACCGGGCATCGGCAGGTCGACATGCTCGATCGACCGCGAGGTGCCGTCGCGATGGCGGACGATGACCTCGAACCGGTTGCCGCCGGGGATCGGGGTGACGTTGACCCCGCGCACGTCCGCCTGCGCCGAAAAGCCATAGGTGACGACGCGCCGGTCGCGGACGCGCGGCAGGATATTCTGCACCTCGGGGTGGTCGAGGCACAGCAGCGCCGCGCCGTAGAAGGGCACGTTCTCGACGAATTCGACGAAGGCGTCCTTGACCGCGTCGAAGCTGCCATAATGGTCGAGATGTTCGGGATCGATATTGGTGACGACCGCGATCGTGCCGTCGAGCCGCAGGAAGCTGCCGTCGCTTTCATCCGCCTCGACCACCATCCAGTCGGACGCGCCCAATCGCGCGTTCGAGCCATAGCTGTTGATTATCCCGCCGTTGATGACCGTCGGATCGACCCCGCCCGCGTCGAGCAAGGCGGCGACCATGCTGGTCGTCGTCGTCTTGCCATGCGTCCCCGCGACCGCGACGGTCGATTTGAGGCGCATCAGCTCGGCGAGCATTTCCGCCCGGCGGACGACGGGGATGCGCGCCGACAGCGCCGCCTCGACCTCCGGATTCGATCGCACGATCGCGGTCGAGACGACGACGACGGCGACGCCCTCGACATTGCCCGCCTGATGCCCGATCGCGACGCGGATGCCCTTGTCGCGCAGGCCCTGGATCACATAGCCCTCGGCGATGTCCGATCCCTGGACGTCATAGCCGAGATTCTTCATCACCTCGGCGATACCCGACATGCCGATGCCGCCAATGCCGACGAAATGGATCGTGCCGATGTCCGTGGCGACGCCCTTCATGCGAATGCTGCCTTCTTCTGGGGCACGCCGACGGGCAACCGCGCGATCGGTGCGTCGAGGCTTTCGACGAGATCGGCCAGATCGCTGACCGCATGCGGGCGCCCGACGCTCATCGCGCGGCCCGCCGCATTTTCGAGCGCGGCGGGGTCGAGGCCCAGCCGTTGCATCTGTTTGGCGAGTTCCTTCGCGGTGAAATCGGCCTGCGGGATCGTACGCGCGCCGCCCGCCTGCATGATCTCCCGCGCGTTCGCGGTCTGGTGATCGTCGGTCGCCGAGGGCAGCGGCACGAGGATCGCGGGGCGCCCCGCCGCGGTCAGTTCGGCGATCGTCGACGCCCCCGCCCGCGCGATCACCAGATGCGCCCAGGCCAGCTGATCGGGCAGGTCGGGCAGATAGGTCGCGAGTTCGGCGGGGATTTGGTGCGCGGCATATTTCGCGCGCACCGCGTCGATATCCTCGATCCGCGCCTGGTGCGTCACCTGCAACCGGCGGCGGAAGGTGACCGGAAGCATCGCCAGCCCGTCGGGCACGACCTGCGACAGGATGCTCGCACCCTGCGACCCGCCGGTGACGAGGACGCGGAAGATGCCGTCTTCCTCGAGCAACGGATAGGGACGCGTCCGCAGTGCCAGCACCGCCTCGCGCACCGGATTGCCGACGAGATGCGTCTTGGCGTCGTATTTCGCCGCGAGCCGTTCGGTACGGTCGTAGGAGGTCGCGATCGCATCGACGCGCCCCGCCACCAGCCGGTTGACGCGGCCCAGCACCGCATTTTGTTCATGCACCGCGGTCGGGATCCGGTCGGCGAACGCCGCGAGCAGTGCGGGCATCGCGGGATAGCCGCCGAACCCGATCACCGCGGCGGGTTTGAACGTGCGATAGAGTTCGCGCGCCATCGCCCGGCCCCGCCACATGTCGCGCAGCGCGGCTGGCCAGCCGAGCGGCTTCTTCACCTGAAACCGGCCCGCGGGCAGGACGTGCGTCTGGATACCCCCCGGCCCGTCGGCGAACAGACCCGGAAAGCGGACGCCGCGCGCATCGCTAACCAGCGCGACACGGTGGCCGCGCTTCGTCAGCTCCCCGGCCAGCGCGGCGGCGGGGACCATGTGGCCGCCCGTGCCGCCCGCCGCGAGAACGAAATGCTTGCTCATCGATTGCCCCATTTGACCACATATGGGCTGCGCGTCAGGAACGGATTGCGCCGCGTGAACGCCAGCAACAGCCCCATGCCGATCGACAGCGCGATCATCGACGATCCGCCATAGCTGATGAACGGCAGCGTCATCCCCTTCGACGGTGCCAGCCCGGTATTGACCGCCATCGACACCAATGCCTGCGCCCCGAACTGGACCGCGAGGCCCGACGCCGCGAGCAGTTTGAATTCATCCTGTTCGTCGAGCAGTTTGACGAAGACGCGCACGACGATCGCAAGGAAGGTGACCGCGATGACCATACACGCGATCAGCCCGAATTCTTCGCCGATCACCGAAAAGATATAGTCGGTATGCGCCTCGGGCAGCCCGAATTTCGCCTGACCCGCCCCCGGCCCGGTGCCCGTCCAGCCGCCCGCGGTCAGCGTCGCATGCGCGGCGTTGACCTGGAAATGATCCGCCGCGCCCTCCCCCTCGACGCCCGGAAACAGGAACGCATCGATCCGGTTGCGCGCGGTGCCGTAGAACATATAGGCCGCGACCAGACCGACAGGGACCATCCCGACGATCGTCCCGATCACCCGCGCGGGGGTGCCCGCGATCATCAGCAGCGCCATCCACACGGTGCAGAAGATCACCGTCTGGCCGAAATCGGGCTGGAGCATCAGCAGCGCCGCGATCGTCGAGGTCAGCGCGCCGGTGATCAGCACCGTCGGCAGTTCGCTATCCTTCGCCTTCAGCGACAGCAGCCACGCGGTCGACACGATGAAAAAGGGCTTGAGGAATTCGGACGGCTGGAATTGCGCGAAGCCATAGCCGATCCACCGCCGCGCGCCGTTGACGCTGGCCCCGACGAACGGGGTCGCGGCGAGCAGAACGATCAGCACCGCAGCCCCGGTCAGCGCCATCCGCCGCGCCATCGGCACGGGCATCATCGACACCCCGAACAGGACGGGCAACGACACCCCGACCCACATCAGCTGGCGCCAGAAATAATAAAGCGGCGTCAGCTTGTGATGCTCCCCCGAATAGCGAACCGCGGTCGCGGGGCTGGCGGCGGCGACCGCGACGAGCCCGATCGCGATCAGGAACAACGTCAGCAGCAGCAGCATCCGGTCGATGTCCCAGAACCACGTGCCCAGCGGCGACCGGTCGCCGCGCCCGCCGCGCTGCGCCACCTTCGCAATCAGCCCGCGGTCGGATGCCGCCCGGTCGGCGTGTCGATGTGCCCGTACATCGGTCATCCCAGTGCCTCCACCGCCCGCCGGAACGCGTCCCCGCGCTCCTCATAATCGCGGAACTGGTCGAAACTAGCACAGGCGGGCGACAACAACACCGTCTCTCCCGCCACCGCGTTACGCGCCGCCGCGGCGACCGCAGAGTCGAGCGTGTCGCAGCGGTCGACCGGCATGGTCGGTGCGAGCAGCGCGGCGAACCGCGGCCCCGCTTCCCCGATCGTATAGGCGCGCGCGACATGACCGAAAAACGGCGCGCAGGCGTCGAGATCGTCGCTCTTCGCCTGCCCGCCGACGATCCAGTGGACCCGGTCGAACGCGCCGAGCGCGGGCGCGGTGCTGTCGGGGTTGGTCGCCTTGCTGTCGTTGACATAGGCGACGCCCGCGTGCGTCCCGACCAGCTCCATCCGGTGCGGCAGCCCGGTGAAGCTTGCGAGTGCGCGGTCGATATCGGCCTCCGCCACGCCCAGCGCCTTGGCCACCGCGATCGCGGCGAGCGCGTTCTGCGCATTGTGCGGCCCTTGCAGCGACGGCCAGCGCGACTGGTCCATGCAGACACCCGGTGCGATCTTGGTCAGATGTTCGCCCCGCGCCGACAGGCTGCGCGCGATCGTGGCGGAGGGCGCATCGCCGATGCCGACGACGGCGGCATGATCGGGGGACTGCATCGCGAACAGCCGCGCCTTCGACGCCGCATAACCGTCGAACCCGTCGTACCGGTCGAGGTGATCGGGCGTCAGGTTGAGCAGCACCGCGACATCGCAGTCGAGCGATTGGGTCAGGTCGATCTGGTAACTCGACAGTTCGAGGACATAGACCCCCGCCCCCGTGTCGTTGGGGGACAAGGGCTCCTGCCCCAGGATCGGCAGCCCGATGTTGCCGCCCATCAGCGTCGGGACGCCCGCGGTCGCGAGCATATGGTGGACCAGCGCGGTCGTCGTCGATTTGCCGTTGGTGCCGGTGATCCCGACGACCCGATGCGGCGGCAGCGCGCCCCGCGCCTCGGCGAATAATTCGATGTCGCCGATGACCGGGACCCCCGCGGCGCGCGCCTGCGCGACCAGCGGATGCGTGTTGAGCGGGACGCCCGGCGACACGACGAGCCCCGCCGCGCCGGTCAGGTCGAGCGTCGCGGGATCGTGGATCAGGACGCCGTCGATCGCGCCCGCCTTTTCCCGCGCGGCGCTGTTGCTGTCCCACGCGACGACATGCGCGCCCGCCGCGGCCAGCGCGCGCACGGTTGCGAGGCCCGACCGTGCGAGGCCCAGCACCGCATAGCGTCGGCCCCGCCAGGCGTCGGCCGCGATCATCGCAGCTTCAGCGTGCTGAGCCCGGCCAGCGCCAGCACCAGCGCGATGATCCAGAACCGGATCACGACAGTCGGTTCGCTCCAGCCGAGCTGTTCGAAATGATGGTGGATCGGCGCCATCCGGAACACGCGCTTGCCGGTTCGTTTGTACCAGAACACCTGGATGATGACGCTCAGCGCCTCGACGACGAACAGGCCGCCGATGATGCCGAGGACGATTTCGTGGTGCGCGACGACCGCGATCGTCCCCAGTGCGCCGCCCAGCGCCAGGCTGCCGGTGTCGCCCATGAACACCGCGGCCGGCGGCGCATTATACCAGAGGAACCCCAGCCCCGCGCCGACCACCGCCCCGCAGAAGATCGCAAGCTCGCCCGCATGCGGCACGTGCGGAATGCCCAGATATTCGGCGAACTTCACGTTCCCGGCCAGATACACGATCACCATGAACGCGACGCTGGCGATGATGACCGGCATCGTCGCCAGCCCGTCGAGCCCGTCGGTCAGGTTCACCGCATTGCCGAACGCGACGATCGTGAACGCGGCGAAGACGGGGAAGAACCAGCCGAGGTCGATGTACACGCGCTGGGTGAAGGGGAAATACAGATGTGGCCCGTTCTGGGTCATGATGATCGTCGCCGCGATCCCCGCGATCAGGAATTCGAGCAACAACCGCGTCCGCCCCGAAATCCCGGCGGTGCTGGCTTTCCGGACCTTGTCGTAATCGTCCATGAACCCGATCGCGCCGAACCCTAGCGTGACGAACAGGCATGACCAGACATAGGGGTTGCTGAGGTCCATCCAGATCAGGATCGACAGGCTCATCGCGGTCAGAATCATCAGCCCGCCCATCGTCGGCGTGCCGCGTTTCGCCAGATGCGTCTGCGGCCCGTCGGCCCGGATCGGCTGGCCCTTGCCCTGCCGCACCCGCAACCAGCCGATGAATTTCGGGCCGATGATCAGCCCGATCACCAGCGCGGTCGCGACCGCCGCCCCCGTCCGGAACGACTGGTAACGGATCAGGTTGAGGAGCCCGGTAAACCCCAGATGTTCGGCCAGCCAAAACAGCATTACGTCTTTCCGCCCTTCAGGCCCGCCACGACCCGCGACAGTCCGACCCCGTTCGATCCCTTGATCAGCACCGCATCGCCCGGCACCAGCATCGCCGCCAGCCGGTCGAGCGCCGCTGCGGCATCGGCCACATGAACGATATCGGCCTTCCCCTCAAGCGCTGCGGCCAGCGGCGCCATCGCTTCGCCGACCAGCAAGACCGGGTCGGCGCGCGCCGCTAGGACCGGGTCGGCCAGCGCGGCGTGATAGTCCGCCGACGCCGCGCCCAGTTCGCGCATCTCGCCCAGCACCGCGACGTGCCGCCCGGGCTCGGCGGCCAATACGCCGAGCGTCGCGCGCATCGAGGCGGGGTTGGCGTTGTAGCTTTCGTCGATCACCAGCGCCTCGCCGCCCGGCACCATCGTCATGAACCGCGCGCCGCGGCCGGCCAGCCCGCCGAGGTCGGCGAGCGCCAGCCCCGCCAGCCCCAGATCGGCCCCGACCGCGTCGACCGCGGCGATGACGGCCAGTGCGTTCGACACCCAATGCTGGCCGGGTTGCGACAGCGTGAAGCTGAGTTCGCGGTCCCCGACCCGCGCGGTGACGAAACTGGCCCCGGTCGCCAGCCGCATCGTTTCGATCGCGCGGACATCGGCGGACGCGCCCGTCCCGAACGTCACCACCCGCGCGGCATAGGGGCGCGCGGCGGCGAACAGCCGGTCGCGGTGCGGGCTGTCCTGCGGCAGGATCGCGATGCCGCCCGGCTCCAGCCCGGCGAAGATTTCGCCCTTGGCGTCCGCGATCGCGCTCTCGTCGGGGAAGAATTCGGTGTGCGCGGGCGCGATCGCGGTGACGACGGCGACATGCGGGCGGACGAGCGCGGTCAGGACGCTGAGTTCGCCCGCGTGGTTCATCCCCATTTCGAACACGCCCACCGTCGTATCGCGCGGCATGCGCGCGAGGCTGAGCGGGACACCGGTGTGATTGTTATAGCTTTTGACCGACCGGTGGACGCTGCCCGGCATCGACCGGTCGAGCGCGGCGAACAGCGCCTCCTTCGCGCTGGTCTTGCCCACCGATCCGGTGACCCCGACGATCCGCGCCGACGTCCGCGCCCGGCTGGCGCGGGCGAGGTCGTTGAGCGCGACGAACGTATCGGCGACCAGCACGTGCGGGTGGTCGGTCGGCTGGCTGACGATCGCGCCCGCCGCGCCCTGCGCGAACGCCTGGTCGAGGAAGCGGTGCCCGTCGGTCGCCTCCCCCGTCAGCGCGACGAACAGGTCGCCGCTGCCGACCTCCCGACTGTCGAAGGCGACGCCGGTGACCGCGAAATCGGTGCTGGCGGTGCCGCCGGTCGCCGCGGCGATCTCGGCCGCGGTCCAGAGCGGGGTCGTCATGCCGGTCACGCCGCGCACGCCCGCGCGACGGTGACATCGTCGAACGGCAGCACCAGATCGCCGACGATCTGCCCCTGTTCATGCCCCTTGCCCGCGATCAGGACGATATCCTCGGGGCCCGCATCGTCGATCGCCGCCTGGATCGCGGCGCGCCGGTCGCCGATCTCGGTGGCGTCGCGCGCACCCTTCATCACGTCGGCGCGGATCGCGGCGGGACGTTCGGTGCGCGGATTGTCGTCGGTCACGATCACGCGATCGGCCTGGCTGGTCGCGACCTGACCCATCGCCTCGCGCTTGCCCTGGTCGCGATCGCCGCCCGCGCCGAACACGACGATCAGCCGCCCGCCCGCATGCGGCTTCAGCGCCGCGATCGCGGCCTCCAGCGCATCGGGGGTGTGCGCATAATCGACATAGACGGGGGCGCCCGTCCGCGCGATCACCGCGCGTTCCAGCCGCCCGCGCACGGGCTGCAACCGCGACAGGTTCTGGATCGTCGCCGCGACATCGCCCCCGGTCGCGATCACCAGCCCCGCCGAGACCAGCGCATTGGCCGCCTGATACGCGCCGATCAGCGGCAACCGGACCTGATGCGTCGTGCCGTCGGCCTCGATCGTCAGCCCCTGCCCCAGCAAGGTCGGATCGCGCCCGACCAGCCGCAGCGTGTCGCCGCGCGTGCCGACCGTGACCAGCCGGATGCCGCGCGCATGCGCCAGATCGACGACCCGCGCGCTCTGGATGTCGTCCGCCCAGACGACCGCGGTGCCATCGGCGTCGAGCACTTCCGAAAACAGCCGGAGCTTCGCGGTCAGATAGGCCGCCATGTCGCCGTGATAATCGAGATGATCGCGGCTGAGGTTGGTGAATGCCGCCGCGGTCACGGTCAGCCCCTCGGTACGATATTGGGTCAGCCCGTGGCTCGATGCCTCGAACGCCAGATGGGTCACGCCCTCCCGCGCCAGCCCGGCGACGTTCGACAAAAAGGTGACGATGTCGGGCGTCGTCAGCCCCGTCGTGACGCTTTCGTCCGCGGTGGTGACCCCCAGCGTCCCGATCGAGGCGGCGTGATGCCCCGCCATCCGCCACAATTGCCGCGTCATCTCGACGCAACTGGTCTTGCCGTTGGTGCCCGTCACCGCGACGGTCGTCGCCGGAAACGGCGCGAAGAACCGCGCGGCCAGCCCGGCGAAGCGCGCGCGCGGATTGTCGTCCGCGATCAGCGTCGCGCCGTCGACGGTGACCCCCGGGCGGGCGACGATCGCCACCGCGCCCGATCGGATCGCGTCGGCGATGAAATCCTCGCCATTGACGCGTTCGCCCTGAAACGCGCCGAACACCGTGCCCGGTGCCACCTTGCGGTGATCGATCGCGAACCCGGTAACTTGCGCCGTCTCGGCTCCGCCGGTCAGCGCGCCCAGCTTCATTCCACTGCTCCCGGTACTTGATTCCTGCTACCCGGTTCCTGCCACAACAGCGGCAACATGTCGCTGACATCGATGTCGCGGCGCATATCGGGGATCACGCCGAGCAGCGATCCCGTCCGCGCGATCGTCCGCCCGACGACGGGGGCGGCATTCCACGCCGCGGTCTTCCACCCGCCGGTTTCCTTCGTCCCCTGCGGCGAATCGAGCATCGCCAGCACGACATAGCGCGGTGCCTCCATCGGGAAGGCGGCGACGAAGGTCGCGACGTTGCGGCTACGGTCATAGCCCCCGGCGGCGGCGGCCTCCGCGGTCCCGGTCTTGCCGCCGACGCGATAGCCCGGCGCATCGCCCTTGCGCCCGGTGCCGCGCAGCACGACCAGGCGCAGCATCTCGCGGATCTTGCGGCTGGTCTCTTCGCGGATGACGCGGCGGCCCGCCACGGCCTTGCCCGGCGCGACCTTCATCAGCGTCGCCGGGCGCCAGGTACCGCCGTTGACCAGCGCGGCATAGGCGCTGGCGAGCTGGAGCGGGGTGATCGCGATGCCATGGCCGAACGCGGTCGTCATCGTCGTCGTGCGTGCCCAATAGGTCGGCCAGATCGGCCGCCCCTTTTCGCGCAGTTCGATGTCGGGCTTGGTATCGAAACCGAGCTTGCGGAACATCGTCTGCAACCGCTGCGGCCCGACCTCGTCGGCGACGCGCGCGGTCGCGACGTTTGACGAATAGATCAGGATTTCGGGCATCGTCAGCCAGCGTTTGGGATCGCCGCGTTCGTCGTGGATCGTGAAGCGCCCGACTTTCAGCGGATGCGTCGCGTCCCAGCGGTTGGCGGGGCTGGACACGACCCCGGTGTCGAGCGCGGTCGCCATCGCGATCGGTTTGAACGTCGATCCCAGTTCGTACACGCTCTGGGTCGTGACGTTGCGCAATTCCTCGGGCCCCGACATGCCGACCCGGTTGGGGTTGAACGTCGGCAGCGATGCCATCGCGATCACCTCGCCCGTCCGCACGTCGAGCACGACGCCGCCCGCGCCACGCGCGGAAAAGGTCGTCATCGCGCGCGACAATTCACTTTCCATTGCCGCCTGGACCCGCGAATCGAGCGACAGCGCGACCGGGGTGCCGCTGTTGGCGGGATCGAGCAATCGCTGGTCGAGCACGCGCTCCATCCCCGCCATCCCGTTGCCCTCGCGCGTCAGATAGCCCAGCGCGTGCGCGGCGAGCGTCGACTGCGGATAGAGGCGCTGGGTTTCGCGCGCGAAGACGATCGCGGGTTCGCCGATCGCGTTGACCTGTTCGACCAGCGCGGGGCTGGCGCGGCGTTGCAGATAGGTGAAGCTGACATCCTTCGTCAGCTGGCCATAGAACCACGCCCGGTCGCCCCGATCGGGCATCAGCGCCGCGAGCCGCGCGGCGATGTCCATCTTGTCGCCCAGGATCTTCCTGGGGTGGACCGCGATCGTCCAGGCATCGATCGTCCGCGCGAGTGGCGCGCCGTTGCGGTCGACGATATCCCCGCGCGCGGCCAGCGTCGCGATCCGCGTCTGCGCATCGGCCCCCGAAAACGCCGCGAGCATCGCCAGCCGCCCGATCACGACCAGCACCGCCGCCGCGAACAGCAGCATCAGCATCATCAGCCGCATATGCGCCGTCGCGACCAGCGCATGGCGCTGGCCGGTCTGCACGCGTTGCGCGACGGGACGGGCGACCAGGACGGTCAACGCGGTTGCGATTCCGCGCGCGCGCTCCGCAGGATCGTGCCGAGCGTGTCGTCGGACAGCAATTTGCGATCGAGCATCGCGACCGCCTGTGGCCGCACCTTGGCGACCGCGATCACTTCGCGCGCCTTGTCGGCGAGTTTCGCCATCATCGGCGCGGATTTGGGCGCGGCAGCCACTTTGATCACCGACTTGGCGGCGGTCGGCATCGCCTTGGCGACCTGGGCCAGCGCGGGGGCGGCGGCGGCGGCGGCATCGGTGCGGGGGATGGCGGGCATCGCGCTGGGCAGCGATGGCACGACGAGCGCGGCGGTCTGGATCGCGCCGCCCTGCGTCACGTCGATCGAGGCGAGCGCCGCCTCATCGACGACGAACTGCCCCGCTACCGGAGAGGCGAGCGCCAGCGTGTCGCCGTTCCATTTTTCGAGCTGGGCGAGGTTGGCGCGGGTTTCGAATTCGGTTTCCAGCGCGCGGATGTCGCGCTGCGCCGCCTCGATCCGGTCGTTGACGCCGTCGAGCTTCTTGCGCTCCGCCGCGACCTGCAGCGAGACGAGGTAGAAACCGAGCACGATCGCGACGCAGCCGCCAAACCAGCCCAGCCCCTTCATCCGATACGCCGCCGTCATACGCCAAACTCCTCTGTTACCGGGCGATCCCAGGCCGGGGCCGCCGTCCGCGTCGCCATCCGCAGCGTCGCCGATCGCGCCCGGGGATTGCGCGCGACCTCCTCGTCGCCCGCGCGCACCGCGCGACCGACGCGTTCGAAACTGGGGGCAGTGCCCGCCTGCGCCGTCATCGGCGCGTGGCGCGACCCGCCGGGCGCGTTGCCCGACCGATCGCGCAGGAACCGCTTGACCATCCGGTCCTCCAGACTGTGGAACGTCACCACCGCCAGGCGGCCACCGGGCTTCAGCACCCGCTCCGCCGCGGCCAGCCCGTCGGCCAGCTCGCCCAGTTCGCGGTTCACGTGGATACGGATCGCCTGGAAGGTGCGGGTCGCCGGATCCTTCTTGTCGTGCGGACGGTGGCCCAGCGCCTTGCGCACGACGGTCGCGAGCTCGCCCGTCCGGGTCAGCGGGCGCGCGGCGACGATCGCGCGCGCGACGCGGCGGCTGCGTGGTTCGTCGCCATAGTGATAGAGGACGTCGGCGATCGCCTCTTCGTCGGCCTCGTTGACGAAATCGGCCGCGCTCATCCCCGCCTGCGCCATTCGCATGTCGAGCGGGCCATCGGCCTGGAACGAAAAGCCGCGCGCCGCCTGGTCGAGCTGCATCGACGACACGCCGATGTCGAAGGTGACGCCATCGACCGCGTCGACCCCCGCCGCCGCCGCCGCCGAATCGAGCCGCGAGAATTCGGCCTCGACCAGCGTCAGCCCGGCGTCGCCCGCCTCGCGACCCGCGCGGATCGCATCGGGGTCGCGGTCGAACGCGATGACGCTGGCCCCGGTGGCCAGGATCGCGCGGCTATACCCGCCCGCGCCGAACGTCGCATCGACCATCGTCTCACCCGGTACCGGGGCAAGCGCGGCGATCACCTCGGCGAGCAGGACGGGGATGTGCGGGTCTGTGCCGGGGGTCACAGCGCGATCCCCTTGTCCTGGCAATAATAGCGGCAGGCGGCGACCATCTGCGGCGACAGCCCGGGGGTCGCGACCAGTGTCGCCGGATCCCAGATCTCGATATAGTCGAGCGTGCCCCAGAAGAACGCGTTCGCGCCGATATTCGCGTAGAAACGGGGAAAGCCGGGCATGATGAACCGGCCCGATCCATCGAACGGCACCGCTTCGCCATTCGCGCCGCCGCGCTTGATATTATGGTCGATCCGCCCGTCGGGGCCGCGCGACAACGCGACGCGTTCATTCAGTTCGCGCTTCAATTCGGCGACATAGGCGGGGTCGTAGGCGATCAGGCAAGGCGCCTCTTCATGCGCGGCGATGATGATCGTGCCGCCGTCCTTGCCATCGGCGCGCGGGCTGTTGTCGGCCAGCGTGCCGCGGAGCGCGTTGGGGATGGCTACCCGGCCCTTGTCATCGACAAGAGCCAGTCCACTCCCCTGATAGTCGCCCCGTTCCCCCACGCCGCCCTCGTCGCGGGAACACATAGTTCCACCATGTCGGAAACCGGCCTTCGCCGCCTTCCGATCTTGCCCATGCAAAGGGTGAAACTAGCCCCGTCAGACGGTTAACTATCAATGCATCGATGGGGACGCAACGGGATTTTTGGGGATTTGGCGGGATACGTTACCCGCCGTCCGCATCGCCGGGGTTCGGGGATGCTAGCCGATGGCCGCGCCATGCCTGGCGATCAGCCGAAACCGACGCAAATCCGTTGGTTTGAGAGATCAAATGATGCCGATCCCCGGATTTCCCCGACCGATCCGCATCGTGCCGGATCACGGCGTCGGCGCGGTCGCATTCGCCGTCGGCGGCGCCACGCCCAGTTCGGCCATGGGCTCGGCAGAGGGAGAGGCATTTTTATCGATCACCGCCATGTTCGCCACGACATCGGGCTGCGCGGCGCCGACCGTTGCGATCGGCTGTTCGCGCCGCGCGGTCCCGATGATCGCACTGGCGACGATGATCAGCAGCACGATCGCCGCCAGGCCGATCAGGCCGACCTTGACGCGCTGGGCCGTCGGGGTGGGGGACGCTGCCGTTTTCATCCGTTGCCGGGATGTAGCGACCGATCGACGGTTTGTCGATCCGGGCGTCAGGTCAAGCCCTTGGACTCACGCCATTCCGGATCGTGGAGCGATGACAGATAGCGAAAACCCGTGTCACACAAGATGGTTACCACCCGGCTGCCCGGTCCCAGATGACGCCCCAGCCGCACCGCGCCCGCGACGTTGATCCCCGACGACAGCCCCAGGCACAGCCCCTCTTCGTCGAGCAGGCGCCGGACCCAGTCCCACCCCTCCTGATCGCCGATCCGGAACTGGGTGTCGATCGGCGCACCTTCCAGGTTGGCGGTGATCCGCCCCTGGCCGATCCCTTCGGCGACCGATGAGCCCTCGGACTTCAGTTCGCCATGCGCATAAAATTCGTATAGCGCGGCCCCGTGCGGATCGCTGAGCGCGATGCACACCGTCTCGTCATGCGCCTTCAGCCCCATGCCGACCCCCGCCAGCGTCCCGCCGGTGCCGACCGCGCAGGTGAAGCCGTCGACGCGCCCGTCCATCTGTTCCCAGATTTCCTCCGCCGTACCGACGATGTGCGCGCGGCGATTGGCGATATTGTCGAACTGGTTCGCCCAGATCGCGCCCGGCGTCTCCTCCGCGATCCGGCGCGAGGTGTGGACGAAATGGCAGGGCGACGAAAAGGGCGCGGCGGGAACGAGCACCAGTTCGGCGCCCAGCGCGCGCAGCGTGTCCATCTTTTCCTTCGACTGGGTGTCGGGCATGACGATGATCGTCTTGTATCCCTTGGCATTGGCGACCAGCGCCAGCCCGATCCCGGTGTTGCCCGCCGTCCCCTCGACGATCGTGCCGCCGGGCTGGAGGATGCCGCGGTCCTCGGCGTCGTTGACGATGAACAGCGCCGCCCGATCCTTGACGGAGGCACCCGGATTGGTGAATTCGCATTTGCCGTAGATGTCGGCGCCGCTGGCCTCGCTCGGCCCCTTCAGCCGGACGAGCGGGGTGTGGCCGATGAGCGAGAGCGTGTCAGGATAAATCTGCATGATCGTAAGATGGCGTCGCGCAGGCGGGTCGGCAAGCGAGCTTAGCTTGGGGCGCGACAAGCACCGCGCGCGGGCCGATCGCGTTGGCTGACCCCGCCGCGCTCAAACGATCCTTCGCGCCCGTCGTCGATGCCCGCACCCGCGTCCTGATCCTCGGCAGCCTGCCCGGCGACCGCAGCCTGGCGGAACAACGCTATTATGCGCATCCGCAGAACCAGTTCTGGCGGCTGGTCGGCGCGGTCATCGACCGCGATCTGGCGGCGCTGCCCTATCCCGACCGGCTCGGCGTGCTGCGCGACCGCGGCATCGGCCTGTGGGACGTCATCGCGCAGGCGCAGCGGCGGGGCAGCACCGATGCCGCGATCCGTGACGCCGCCCCCAATGACGTGGCCGCGCTGATCGCCGGGCTGCCGACGCTCGCCGCGATCGCGTTCAACGGCGCGACCAGCGCGGCGCGGGGGATCCGGGCGCTGGCCGACATCCGCCCCGGTATCGCCCGGATCACGCTGCCCTCGTCCAGCCCGCTCCACACGATCGGCCTCGCGGCGAAGCTGCCCGCGTGGCTGGCGCTGAAACCCTATCTGTAGCGACTGTCGCCGGGCGCGATGTTCCGCTAATGTTCCATATATGTCGTCCGACTCGTCGCTGTTCCCGCCCCGTCCGCTGCGCTGGCTGTTCCTCGACCTGAACAGCTATTTCGCCAGCGTCGAACAACAGCTCCAGCCCAGCCTGCGCGGGCGCCCCGTCATCGTCGCCCCCGTCGGCAGCGACACGACCGTCGCGATCGCCGCGTCGATCGAGGCGAAACGCTACGGCATTTCGACCGGCACGCCCGTCTGGGAGGCGAAGCAATTGTGCCGCGACGTCGTCGTCACGCCCGCGCGGCACGACCGCTATGTCGAATTCCACGACGCGATCGTCGCCGAAATCTGGCGGCACGTTCCGGTCACGCGGGTATGTTCGATCGACGAGGTCGCGTGCCGGTTGCTCGACAATGAAAACGGGCGCGATGACGCGATGGCGCTGGCGCGGCGGATCAAGGCGGGGATCCGGGCGCGGGTCGGCGACCGGATGACGTCGTCGGTCGGGATCGCGCCGAACCGGTTGCTCGCCAAGCTGGCCTCCGACCTGCAGAAACCGGACGGGTTGATCGTGTTCGAGGCGCAGGACCTGCCCCACCGGCTCTACGACCTGGCGCTGCGCGATATCGCGGGGATCGGGGCGAAGATGGAGCGGCGGCTGGCGCGCGACGGGATCAACGACATCCGCGACCTGTGCGCGCGCCGTCCGCGCGATGCCGGGGCGGCCTGGGGCGGGACCAATGGCGACCGGCTCTGGTACCAGCTCCATGGGGTCGACCTGCCGGAAAAGGCGTCGCAATCGCGCTCGATCGGGCACAGCCATGTGCTCAGCCCGCAAAAACGCGGGCTCGAACCCGTCCGGCTGACCGCGCGCCGCCTCGCGCTCAAGGCCGCCAGCCGCCTGCGTCGCAAGGGCTATCGCGCCCGGCTGCTGGTGCTCCACGCCACGTTCGAGGACGACAAGAGCCGCTGGCGCGCGTCGATGAAGCTGCCCGCGACCCAGGATAGTTTCGTCGTGCTCGACCACCTCGACCGGCTGTTTCCGCAGTTGCACGCGGCGGGGCGCGCGCGGGCGGGCGGGTTCCGGCTGCGGCTGGTCGGGGTGACGCTGGGTGAAATCGAACCGGTGGCGGGGGAGCAGGAATCGCTGTTCGCCTATCTGGATGCCGACGATCCGCTGGCGCGCGAAACCCGCGGGCTGGCGCTGTCGCGCGCGATGGACCGGATCAACGAACGCTTCGGGCGCCACGCCGTCAGCGTCGGGCCGCTCGACGGCAGCCGGATCGACCGGATCGGGACGAAGATCGCGTTCGGGCGGATTCCCGACCTAGACGAATTCCACGAATGACCGCGCGCCGACAAAGGCGCATCCCGGGGCAGGTCCGACAAATCGCCGTCGGGGACGATCGGACCGTCCAATTGACCTTGACGCGCTATGCTGCATCGGCGAAGCGTCGCCGCGCTATGAAGAGCCCCCTCCTCCTCGCCGCCTCTGCCGCGCTCTTTGCGCTGGCTGCCTGTAACAACGCGCCCAAGACCCCCGAGGTTCTGGACACCAACCCCGATCCGATGGCGGCAGAGCTCGCCAATCGCGCACCGGTCGAACTGCCGCCGTCGATCAAGGCGGACAAGTCGATGCGCTGCCAGCCCGGCAACATCCTGCTCTACGTGACGTTCTTCGACGGCGACAAGCTGGCGATCGTCCGCACCGAAAAGGGTGGTACACCGACGCGCCTGACCGCGCCCGCCGCTGGCGAACCACTGACCGCCGAGGGCGGGTGGAAGCTGACCGGTACGCCGACCAGCGCGAAGATCAGCGTGCCCGGCAAGGCGGATTACACCTGCAAGGGGTGAATCGCCGATCCGGTGTGACCGTCAATCAGGCCGGCGCGTCAATCGCGCCGGCCTTTTTCATGACGATGCCGCGATGCGACACGGTTCACGACGACGAAGTCGCTGGCATCGCAGCCGATTGACGGGCAAGGCGTCGGGCCGCGCGGTCGATCGGGACGCGCGCTGGGATTAGGACCTGCCGCGTGCGTGATCTCGACAATGTCGCAGGCTATCAGGATATCGTGACGGGCAGCCGGGATACGCCCGACGATAGCGGCGCGACGCAGGTCCGCGGGTCGTCCGTCCCCGAACTCAAAAGCCTGCTGGGCATCGCGGTCGGCACGCTGACGATCGCCGCGCTGTATTTCGGGCGCGACGTGCTGATCCCGATCACGCTGGCGGTGATGCTGTCGTTCGTCCTGTCCCCCGTCGTCGCGATGCTCGAACGGCTGCGATTGTGGCGCGCGCCCGCGGTGATCCTGACCGTGCTCGCCGCCTTGGGGATGCTCGGGCTGATCGGGACGCTGATCGGCAGCCAGGCCGCGGCCTTGTCGCAGAACGCGCCGCAATATGCGCGCACGATCGAAACCAAGGTGCAGGGCGTCCAGGCCTTCGCGGTCGCGAAACTCGCCTCGATGACCAAACAGCTCGGCCCGTCGCCCTCGGCAAAGCGGACGAACGGATCGGTCGCCCCGACGACGACCGCGACGAACGGCCAGCGCACGGTCCCGGTCGAGATCGTCGGCGGCGACACATCGCCCCTGTCGATTGCCAAGACGGTGCTGGCGCCGATCCTGGGGCCGCTCGAAACGACGATCCTGGTGCTGATCGTCGCGATCTTCGTGCTGATGCAACAGGAGGATCTGCGCGACCGGTTCATCCGGGTGTTCGGGTCGAGCGACCTGCACCGGACGACCCGCGCGCTGGACGATGCCGCCGCGCGACTGTCCAAATATTTCCTGTCGCAACTGGCGGTGAACACCAGTTTCGGCATCGTCATCTGGCTGGGCCTGTGGCTGATCGGCATCCCGTCGCCCGCGATGTGGGGCGTCATGGCGGGGCTGTTGCGCTTCGTCCCCTATATCGGATCGTTCCTCGCCGCGGTCGCGCCCGCCGCCCTGGGCGCCGCGGTCGATCCGGGCTGGACGATGGCGCTCGAAGTCGTCGCGCTGTTCGTGATCGTCGAACCGATCCTGGGCTATGTCGTCGAACCGTTGCTCTATGGTCATTCGACTGGGCTGTCGCCGGTGTCGGTCATCGTGTCCGCGATCTTCTGGACGTGGCTGTGGGGGCCGATCGGGCTCATCATGTCGACCCCGATGACGCTTTGCCTCGTCGTGCTGGGGCGGCACGTCAAAAGCCTGGAATTCTTCGACGTGTTGCTGGGGGATCGACCCGCGCTGACCGCGGTCGAAAGCTTTTACCAGCGGATCCTGGCCGACAATCCGGACGAGGCGATCGCGCAGGCCGAAGCGCTGCTCGCCGACCGGTCGCTCGGCGCCTATTACGACGATGTCGTGCTCGAAGGGTTGAAGCTGGCGGTCGAGGACCAGGCGCGCGGGACGATCGACCGGTCGCGCGCGATCACGATGAACCGGGTGACGATGGAGGTGGTCGAGGACCTGCGTCCCGCCGCCGCCGCGACCGCCGCCGATGCCACGACGGCGACGGGCCGCGTCCTGTGCGTCGCGGGTCATGGCCCGTTCGACGATGCCGTCTCCGCGATGCTGGTCCAGCTGCTCGCCCAGCGCGGGATCGTGGCGCAGGCCATCGCCAACGCCGCGGTCGCGCGCGACACGATCGGGTCGGTCCACATGGCCGATGTCGCGGTGATCGCGATTTCCTATCTGGAAGTCACCGGCAGCCCCGCCCAGCTACGCTATCTGATCCGCCGCCTGCGCGATCAGGCGCCGCACGCGCGCGTCGTCGTCGGCCTGTGGCCGCATGACGATGCGACGTTGAGCGATGCCGCGATCCAGCGCACATTGGGCGCCGACGCCTGTACCGATTCGCTGGTGGCGGCATCGGCGCTGATCGCCGCCGAGCTTCACCCGGACGGGCACCACGACCAGACGCCTGCCAATACCGCCGCCTGACGTCCCGCCCCCGCCCCTGCCCACCGTTACCGAAAGATCCGCATGTTCGATCCCTTCACCACCTGGACCCGGACGATGGCCGCGATGACCGGCATGGCCCGCACCGCGCAGCGTAGCGCCGAAATCGCCGACCAGTCGCGCGATATCGTCGCCAAGCGGACGACGATGATCGATACCGCGATGCGCAATCCCTGGCGCGGCGATTATGCCGAACTCAGCCGGATGCTGCCCGAAAAGCTCGACGCGTTCAGCCGATCCGCGGTGGCGGTGGGGACGGAGCTTGCGGCGATGAACATGGCGTTCCTGACCGAGGCGCAGCATGTCGCCGCGCTGACGCTGCGCGGGCGCCCGATGGGGATCGAGGACTGGTCGGTGCTGACGACGCGCACCGCCAGCTATGCGATGCAGAGCGCCGAACGGATGGCCGCGCTGGCCAGCAAGGCGCTCGCCCCGGTCGATGCGGTCGTCACCGCCAACACCAAACGCCTGCGCCACCGGTAGGACGCCGCCCCGCGCGCACTGCCCAGGCCCGGCCCGCACGGGTCTTGCCACGGCGCACGGGGTTCGCCACGACCGCGGGGATGACGATGCTCGACCCGCAAACCGTGCTCGGGGCGTATTCGGTCGGGGTCTTTCCGATGGCCGACGATCGCGACGCCGATTCGGTCTATTGGGTCGAACCGCGCCGCCGCGCGATCCTGCCGCTTGATGGCTTCCATCTGTCGCGATCGCTGCGCAAGACGATCGCCGCGGATCGGTTTCGCGTCACCGCCGACCGGGATTTCGACGCCGTGATCGCATTGTGCGCGCAGAGCGTCGACGGCCGCCCCGATACGTGGATCAATCACCCGATCGAACGCGTCTTCACGACGCTTAACCGCCACGGATTCGCCCATTCGATCGAATGTTGGGAGGGGGACGAGCTGGTTGGCGGGCTCTACGGGCTCGCGCTGGGGCGGGCGTTCTTCGGCGAATCGATGGTCAGCCGCCGGACGGATGCGTCGAAGGTCGCGCTGGCGTGGCTGGTCGCGCGGCTCAGGGTCGGCGGCTTCACGCTGCTCGATTGCCAGTTCCAGACGGATCACCTCGCCACGCTGGGGGCGATCGAGATCGACCGGGCCGATTACATGGCGTTGCTGGGCGCCGCGATCACCGGGGTCGGCGCGTCGTCCGCCGGGGCATCGTCGGGCGATTTCGGCGCGCTCGACCGGGGCTTGCCGCGCCCCTCTCCCGTCGACGGCGCGCTCAGGACCGACGTATCGGGGCCGGTCGCGGGCCAGGACATCGTGCAGCTCTTGGTCCACACGTCATAGACCGGATGCTGGACGACGTTCAGCCCCGGGCGTTCCTTGTACAGCCATCCCGAAAACGTCCGTCGCCAGGTCCGGTCGATCCCGCGGATATCGACCTGGACGAACGCGCCGGTCAGCTTGTCCTGTTCCCACGGCGCGGTCTGTTCGCACGCACGCAACCGGATGACGACATCGCCGAACCGCATCGCCTGGCCCGGCTTCATCGAAATCTCGCGGCTTTCGCCGTTACGCTTGTTGAGCAATCCGACGACCGCGACGCGATCCGCCATCGGCGTGCCGCCGGTCGGCAATGCCGCGCCATCGGCGGCGACGGTTTCGATCGTTTCGGTCGCATTGCCATCGGCGGGGGGCAATATCTGCTGGGTCGCCACCGGCTGGCGCGAAGGCGACCGGTCCCACGCGCGATAGCCGAGCAACCCTGCGATCCCCAGCACCACCACGAGCACCCCGGCGGCCACCCACCGGCGAATCATCCCTCCGGCGTCCAGGCTTCGTAATCGCCCGTCGCGGCGGCACGGCGCCCGCCCTTTTCCAGCGCGCCTGCGGGACGATAGGCCAGCGGCGTGCCCGTCATGTTCGCGACCGACGGCTTCTGCCACGCGCGGAGCGCGGGCATCGCCCGATCGGGGATGTCGTCGATCTGGTGATGCAGCCAGCTGAACCAGGCGGGCGGCACCCGGCTGGCGTCGTTGGCGCCGACATAGATGACCCAGCGGCGCGGGCGGCCCGCGGTATCGCTGCCCCCCTCCCAATAGGCGTTGCCCATGTCGTCTTCGCCGACCTTGGTCTTGCCGCGCAGGCCGTACAACATGGTGCCCCAGGACGCGCCGTTCCACCAGGTGAAGGGATTGAGGTTGATGCCCATGACGTGCGCTTACAAGCGCGAACGCCCGCCAGCAACCGCGAACGTCGATATCATGGTGTCGTCCCGCGGCCCGGCCAGCTGACCCGGTCGCCCTCGACGATCCCCAGCGCCGCGGCGCGCCCGCCGACCAGTTCGAGCACTGCGCCGACCGGTTCGCCCGACGAGACCGGGGTCTCGGCATAGGGAATCGTCTGCTCCGCGATCCGCGCGATCGTGCCGTCGGGGCGGATGAACAGGATATCGAGCGGGGTGGGCGTGTCCTTCATCCAGAAATTGGCGGTCTGGGGCGCACCGCCGCCGACCGGATAGGGCCAGAACAACATGCCGCCATCGGGCGTCAGGTCGGTCCGGAACATCAGCCCGCGTTCCTGTTCCGCCGCGGTCGTCGCGCGTTCGATCGCGAAACAATGCCGCGTCTTGGCGCCCTGGATCAGCACCGGCAGCTTGCCGTCGGGCGCGGTCGAACAATAGCCCGTCGGCGCATCGGCCCCGCTGCATCCAGCCAGCAGCATCGCGGCCAACGCCGCGGCTCCCGCCGCGACCGCCCCGGTCGCCGCCCGCGTCATGCGGTATCGACCACGACGGCCAACGGCCCCTTGCGCCCGTCGACGATTCTCGCGACCAGCCGCTGGTCGGGCTCTACCGCCATGATGTCGGCGCGGCGCAATGTTTCCATATGGACGAAGACGTCGCCGCCATCGGCATCGCGGACCAGGAAGCCATAGCCTTTCAACCGGTTGAACCATTTGACCCGCGCGCCCTCGAACGGCCCCGCCGATTCGACCAGCGCCATCGGATCGATCCGGTCGGGGTTGCGCGGGGCCCGCACCGGTTCCTCGACCGCATCGGTCAGGTCGATCGATACGATGTCGCGCGCCTGATAGCCACGGCCCCGCTGGACCGCATTCGCCTCGATCCGCGCGCCTTCGGGCAGGCTGCGCCGACCATGATCCTGCAACACCGAAAAATGGACGAGCACGTCGCCGATCGCGGGATCGTCGGAGACGGCGAAGCCAAATCCGCGGGTCACGTCGAACCATTTGATCGTGCCCGAGACCATGATCATGTCCACCTGGTCGATGGCGTCGCCAAGGATGTCGTCGTCGTTCCTGTCAACCACTTCGGAATTCGGCTCCATCCGCATCACAAGACCATCCTGTCGCAGAGGTAGCACGCCATGACGCAACTGCAACATCGCGGCGGGCGATCAGGCGAGATCTTCTGCATGGATGTCGCGCGTCGCCTCGACGATCCGGCGCGACAGGTCGAAGCCGTGGCCCGCGCGCACCATGGCGGCAAGCTGTTTCTGGCGCAGCGCGCGGTCGGCGTCGCCCGGCCCGAACGGCCCGAGCCGCCGTCGCCGCGCGAAGATCAGCGCCGATTCGATCGCATGATCCGCGATCGCGGGCGCGACCTCTTGCGCATCCTCGTCCCCGATATGCGCCTGCCGCAGTGCCATCGACACGCGCCGGGCGCCCAGCCCCCGTCGCCCCATCGCCGCGACCTTCGCCTCCGCATAGGCGCGGTCGTCGACATAGCCCAGATCGGCCATCCGTTGCGCCAGGCCCTGTGGATCGGCGGGCGCGCCGTCCGGCGTCCACCCGCGTTCGCGGATCTTGCGCGACAGATAATCCGCCAGCCGTCCGCGCGTCGTCGCGAACCGTTCGACGTAGCGCAGCGCCAGCCGTTCCAGCGCCGCGGCATCCAGCGGCGGCGGTATCCGTCGCTCTTTCGGGGGGCGCCCCGTTACCATGCCATTACCAGACTGTTACCATACGCCATGTTTGTGCCACAGTCGGACCGGATTTTGAACGCCCCCCTGCATCATGACAGGGCGGTTGAGCCGCGTGTGTCGGCTGGAACGGGATGAATAGATGACTGAGCCGCTTCGCTCGACGCCGACGCTGGATGACCTGCCCCGGCGCTTTGCCGATTTCACGACGCTGGGCGAAGCGCTGGATTATGCCGCCACCGGCGTGCGCGGGCTGAATTTCCACGACGCGCGCGGCACCTTGGCGCGACCCTATCCCTTCGCCGAGCTGCGCGCCGACGCGCTGGATGCCGCCTATCGGTTGATCGCCGCAGGCGTGCGGCCCGAAGACCGGATCGCGCTGGTCGCCGAAACCGGCCCCGAATTCGCCGCGCTGTTCTTCGGCGCGGTCTATGCGGGGGCGTGGCCGGTCCCGTTGCCGCTGCCCACCAGCTTCGGCGGGCGCGACTCCTATATCGAACAATTGCGGGTCCAGCTGTCGAGCTGCGATCCGACGATGCTGATCTTCCCACCCGAACTGGGCGAGATGGCGGCGGCGGCGGCGCGGCTGGTCGGCGTCGCGGGGATCGACTGGTCGGAACTGGCGACCCGCGATGCGCCGGTCGCGCCGCTGCCTGTCGCGGACGGTGAGGCCATCGCCTATCTTCAGTATAGCAGCGGATCGACCCGGTTTCCGCACGGCGTCGCGATCACGCACCACGCCCTGCTCAACAACCTGGCCGCGCACAGCCACGGGATGGAGGTCGACGGCAGCGATCGATGCATTTCCTGGCTGCCCTGGTATCACGACATGGGGCTGGTCGGCTGTTTCCTGTCGCCGATCGCGAATCAAGTATCGACCGATTATCTGAAGACCGAAGATTTCGCGCGGCGCCCGCTGGCGTGGCTCGACCTCATCAGCCGCCATGACGGCACGACCTTGAGCTATTCGCCGACCTTCGGCTACGACATTTGCGCCCGGCGGATTTCGTCGCAGATCAAACCGTCCGAACGCTTCGACCTGTCGCGCTGGCGTGTCGCGGGGAACGGCGCGGACATGATCCGCCCCGACGTCATGCAGGCGTTCGTCGATGCCTTTGCGGAAGCCGGGTTCAAGGCTTCGGCCTTCCTGCCCTCCTATGGTCTTGCCGAAGCCACGCTGGCGGTGTCGTTGATGCCGCCCGGTGAGGGTATCCGCGTCGAGCTGGTCGAGGAAACCCAGCTGTCGGGCGGTGACGAAACCGGCGCCCGCCAGCCGCGGCCCCAGCGGTTCCGCGCGATCGTCAATTGCGGCAAGCCCGTCCGCGACATGACCGTCGAAATCCGCGAAGAGGACGGCACCCCCCTGCCCGACGGCGCGATCGGCAAGCTGTGGTGCAAGGGGCCGAGCGTCATGGTCGGCTATTTCCGCGATCCCGATGCCACCGCGGCCTGCATGACCGACGGTTGGCTGGATACCGGCGACATGGGCTATATGTCCGACGGCTATATCTACATCGTCGGGCGCGCCAAGGACATGATCATCGTCAACGGCCGCAACCACTGGCCGCAGGACATCGAATGGGCGGTCGAACAATTGCCCGGGTTCAAGGCGGGCGACATCGCCGCCTTTGCGATCACGACCCCCGGTGGCGAGGAAACGCCGGCGGTGCTGGTCCAGTGCCGCAGTTCGGACGAAACCGAACGCCAGCGGCTGCGCGAGGAAATCCGCGAACGCGTCCGGTCGGTGACGGGGATGAATTGCGTGATCGAACTGATCCCGCCCCGCACGCTGCCGCGCACGTCGTCGGGCAAGCTCAGCCGGGCGAAGGCGCGCAACCTGTATCTGAACGGTGATATAAAACCCTATGATATCGCTGCCTGATCGTCGAAATCTGGCGGTGGGGCAGCGCCGGGCAACGATCTGCTAACGACTTATCGGTACGATCGCGGGGTGACCAAGCAGACGCCACCGCCCGCCGACAAAGCCCCCGCCGACCTGACCGCGGTCAGCTACGCCACGTTGCTGGGGCTGCGCGAGGAGGGTGACGAGGCCCAATGGGCGCGGATCCGCGCGACCCAATTGCACGCGGGGCGCCAGCTGGCGCTGTTCCTGCTGGGCACGAACCTGATCGCGACCGCGGCGATCGCGACGCTGTTCGTCGGCCTCGTGCCGCTGTGGATGATCGGCGCCTGGGCGTTGCTGATCGGGATCACGTCGGTCGGGGTGGCGATCCGCCGCCTGGCGACCCCGCATCGCACCGAAGGGTGTTTCGCCAGCATCCGCGACCTGCGCGCCACCTTCGGCGAAGGCATTGCGCTCGCGATCATGTGGGCCGTCCCGACGATGCTCTTCAACCGCGTGCAGGACAGCGGCCACGCCTATGCGTTCTGGATGATCCTGTCGGTGCTGATGACCGCGGTCGCCTTTGCGATGGCGCCACTCGCGCTGTCGGCGATCGCGCTGGTCGGCGGGATGGGGCTGGTGGTCGGCGTCATGCTGATCCTGGGCGGCGCCTATGCCGCGGCGGGCGCGACGTTTCTGTTCACGATGATGCTGATCCTCGCCTGCCTCAGCCGCGCGCGGTCGCTCGTCGTCATCCGCGCCACCCAGATGGCGCTGGCCGAGCGCAACGACACCGTCAGCCTGCTCTTGCGCGAATTCGAGGATAACGGCGCCGACTGGCTGTGGGAAACCGATGCCAGCCGCCGGGTCGTCCGCGCCTCCCACCGGTTTTCCTATGCCTGCGGGATCGATCCGGTGACGATCGAGGGGATGCCGTTCCTCCAGGCGCTCGCCGGATCGTCGTGGGAAACCGGCGATTTCAGCCCCGGCCTGCGCTCGCTCGCGGACAAGCTGAAGGGGCGCGACAGTTTTCGCGACCTGCGCCTGCCCGTCACCATCGACGGTCAGGAACGCTGGTGGGAATTGTCGGCCAGCCCCCGGTTCGACGAAACGGGCGTGTTCTGCGGCTTTCGCGGGGTCGGGTCCGATGTGACCGAACAGCGTGCGTCGGCGGACAAGATCAACCGGATGGCGCGCTACGACACGCTGACGGGGCTGCCCAACCGGCTGATGGTCAACGAAACGCTGGCGCGCGCGATGGCCGATGCGGAACAATGGGCGGGCCGGTGCGCGTTCATGATGATCGACCTCGACCGGTTCAAGGCGGTGAACGACACGTTGGGCCACCCGATCGGGGACCGGTTGCTCAGCCGCGTGTCCGAACGCCTGGCGCAGTTGATGGGGGACAATGCGATGTGCGGGCGGCTGGGGGGCGACGAATTCGCCGTCGTGGTCCGCGATGCCAGCGATCCCGCGATCGTCGAACATCTGGCGCGCACGATCATCGAAACCCTGTCGCGCCCCTATGAGATCGACGCCCACACGCTCCACGTCGGCGCCTCGGTCGGGCTGGCGGTCGGGCCGCGCGACGGGCGCACCGCGGAAATGCTGATCCGCTCCGCCGACCTGGCGCTCTATCGGGCGAAGGATGCAGGTCGCGGCGTCTTCCACGCCTATGAACCCGCGCTCCACGTCCAGGCGGAGGAACGCCGCGTGCTCGAAATGGCGCTGCGCAAATCGCTCGAAAACGGCGAGATGCTGCTGAATTACCAGCCCGTGGTCGACGCCGCCACGGGCATCCTCAAGGGGTTCGAGGCGCTGGTCCGCTGGCACAGCCCGCAGTTCGGCAACGTCTCGCCCGTCAAGTTCATCCCGCTCGCCGAAGACGCGCGGCTGATCAGCGCGATCGGCGAATGGGTCCTGCGCACCGCCTGCGACGAGGCGGCGCGCTGGCCGTCGGAGGTCCGCGTCGCGGTCAACGTGTCCGCAGATCAGTTGCAGGAGGCGGGCTTCGTCACCGTCGTCGCCTCCGCGCTCGCCAATTCGGGGCTGCCCGCCGAACGGCTCGAACTCGAAGTCACCGAAAGCGTGTTCATGCATGAGGGGCTCGGCGCGACCAAGACGCTCGACCGCATCCTCGATCTGGGGGTGAAGCTCAGCCTCGACGATTTCGGCACGGGCTATTCCTCGCTCGGCTATCTCAGCCGGACGCGCTTTTCCTCGATCAAGATCGACCGCAGCTTCATCCAGGGCGCCTCGAAGGGGGTGAAGGAAGCCATTGCGATCATCCGCGCGGTGGTCGTCCTGGCGCAGAGCCTGGGCATGGCGACCACCGCCGAAGGCGTCGAGACCGAAAGCGAACACCAGATGGTCCAGGACCTGGGCTGCACCAAGGTCCAGGGCTATTATTTCGGTCGCCCGCTCCCGGTCGAGGAAGCGCGCGAGCTGGTTCAGCGCAGCTGGGGCGCCACGCGCGCCGCCTGATCCACCTGATCCGGCTGACGTAACGCGGTCAGGCGCTGGGCATCGCTGCCATCGCCTGGCTATAGACATGCGCCTGCCACACCATGTCGACGAAGAACCCCAGCCACATCGCCACCAGCATGATCGTCGACAAGAGATAGACGATGAAACGCGCCTGCACCTTCTTCGGCCCGATGTGGATGATGCTGTGCGCGGCGCGGAACAGCACGAACGCCCAGGCGAGCAGCACCTGCACCGTGTTGACGTTCCCGGTGATGATCAGCAGCGGCACCAGCGCGAAATACAGGACGGGCAGTTCGAACAGGTTCGCCAGATTGTTCGCGGGCATTTCGACCGGTGTGAAATAGCGGCGGGCGGCGTCGCCGCTGGCGAAATCCGCGGCACCGGGCGGGGTGCGCCGCATATGCGCGCTCCGCTGGACGAACATCGTCATCCACACCGCGAAGATGACCGCGACCATCGCGAAGGTCGGCCAGAATATATTGACGATCACCATGACGTTTCCCCCTATTGATATGCCCATCAGCATGACCCGCATCGCCAAGGAAAGCCATGCCCCGGATCGCACTGCCCGCCACCACCGGTCGCCGCTGCGGCAAGGTCATGGCGGCTGGTGCAAGAGCTGGCTGTTCACCCGGCTGCCATCCGGCATGGGGTTCGTCACCGTGCGCGCAACCTTGTTGGACGATTATCCGCGGCTGATCGCCGCCGTCGCCGTGCTCACCGCGCCCAACATGCCCTGATAGCTTTGCGGCGATACCGGCATCGTCAGCCGCGCAATGGCGCCGGTGGCGATGACGATCGCGATCGCGATCAGGCCGCCCGACAGGATCGCGGCGCGGCGGCGCATCCGGTCGACGCCCAGCGCGGTGGCGGTCGCGATCGCGACGATCGACCAGAGGTGATAGCGCCAGTCCGATGCGATGCTGAGCAGCGCGAAACTCGCCTCCAGCGTCAGCGCCGACGCCAGCAGCGCCAACGCCAGATCGCGGCGCGGCGAGGAGGCGGATCGCGCCAGCGACACCGCGAGTAACGCCCCGATGGCGACCCACAGGACCGGCCAGCCGATCGGCAGCTCGATCAGCGCCGCCGCCACCGCCTGCCACGCCGCGGCGGCCTGCCCCGGACTCGCGAGCCCCGCGGCGTTGGGCTCGCTGACCGCCGGGGGCGCGGCGCCCGGCCAGCGGCGCGGCACCAGCCAGCGCTCGGTCGAATTGAGGTGCGCCAGGCGATGCTCACCATAGGCGACCGGGTGCCGCACCACCGTCGCCGCCAGCGTAATGTACAGCGCACCCACCGGTAGGGCGCGGAGCCGGGCCATGACGGGGCCGCAATGCGTCTCGTCGCCCAGCGGGTCCCAGAAGAACGGCGTCACGCAATGCCGCTCGATCAGCACCGCGCGCTCGGCGGGGGTGACCGCGGTATCGCCCGGCACGCGCACCGCGATCCCGGCGAGATCGAACAGCGCCTGCGTCCGTTCGACCCCGCTCGGCGCCGCGCCGAACAGCTGGTGGCCGATCACCGGCGACAACGCGATCACGACCGGCATCGCGACCAGCGACAGCGCGGCCTTGCGCACCCAGCCGGTCGGCCAGGGCAGCAGCGCGACGATCAACGGCACCGTCGCGAACACCGCATTCGCGCGGACCAGCGTGGCATAGACGACCAGCCCGCCGATCACCGCCCATCCCCATCGCGGCACCGGGCGACCGCGCAATCGCCACCCCGCGACCAGGCCGACCGCCGCGATCAGCGCCGCGGCCATCTGGCAATCCTTCAGCACGACGCCCTGCCAGCCCAGCAACGGCGGCATCAGCGCGATTCCCAGCACGCCCAGCGTGCGCCCGAGCATCCCCCGCGACGCCAGCGCGTCGGCGATCAACCCGATGCCCAGCCAATAGCCGCCGAGCTGGAGCAACAGCATCGGCGCCGCGCCTGGCCTTAGCGGCGCGATCAGCGCCCATAGCCGCGCCATCGCGGGCGGGTGCCAGTCGTCGTACCGACCGCTGGTCACCTGCGCATATTGCGCGACCGTGTCGTACATCGCGACGCCCGGCCAGAACAGCGCGACCGACGTGGCGAAGCCCGCCGCGGCGACGGCGAGCGGCCAGCGATCCCGACCGAGCCCCCGCGCCGCGATCACGCGCCGATCACGCCGCGGCGGCAGTGTGGGCGACGTCCGTGGGGGCGGCGTCAGCGACGGCGGGGTCAGATGTGGATCGCGCGACCATAGGCACCCAGCACGCTTTCATGCATCATTTCCGACAGCGTCGGGTGCGCGAACACGGTCTCCATCAGCTCGGCCTCGGTCGTCTCCATCTGCCGCGCGATGACATAGCCCTGGATCAGTTCGGTGACCTCCGCACCGACCATGTGCGCGCCCAGAAGCTCGCCGGTCTTGGCATCGAACACCGTCTTCACGAAGCCTTCCGCCTCGCCCAGCGCGATCGCCTTGCCGTTGCCGATGAAGGGGAATTTGCCGACCTTCACGTCGTGTCCGGCCTCCTTCGCCTTTGCTTCGGTCAGGCCGACGCTGGCCACCTGCGGGCGCGAATAGGTGCAGCCGGGGATGTTCCAGGTTTCGAACGGATGCGGGTTCTCGCCCGCGATCGCCTCGACGCATACGATGCCCTCGTGGCTCGCCTTGTGCGCCAGCCAGGGGGCGCCGGTGACGTCGCCGATCGCATAGATCCCCTCGACGTTGGTGCGCGCATAGCCATCGACCTTGATATGCCCCCGGTCGGTCGCGATCCCCAGCGTCTCGATCCCGATATTCTCGGTATTGGGGACGATCCCGATCGCGACGATGACGTGGCTGAATTCTTCGGTCGTGACCGTGCCGTCCTTCGCCTTGATCGACGCGGTGACGCCCTTGTCCGATGTCTTGAGGCCATCGAGCCCGGTTCCGGTCAGCAGCGTGATCCCCTGTTTGGTCAGCGCCTTGGTCATGAACGCGCTGACCTCCTCGTCCTCGACGGGCAGGATGCGCGGCAGCATTTCGACGATCGTCACGTCGGCGCCCATGTCGTTGTAGAAACTCGCGAATTCGACGCCGATCGCGCCCGATCCGATCACGAGCAGCTTCGTCGGCATCTCGGGCGGCACCATCGCGTGGCGATAGGTCCAGATCCGCTTCCCGTCGGCCTGCGCGAACGGCAGGTCGCGCGCGCGCGCGCCGGTCGCGACGATGATGTGCTTGGCGGCGAGGTCGGTCGTCCTGTCGCCCTGCTTGACCGACAAACCGCCCTTGCCCGTCAGCGCGCCGACCCCCTCGAACACCTGCACCTTGTGCTTCTTCATCAATCCCTTGACGCCCGCGTTCAGCTGGCCCGCGACCTTGCGGCTGCGCTCGACCACCTTGTCGAGATCGAACCCGACATTGTCCGCGCTGAGGCCGTAATCCTTGGCGTGGGTCATGTAATGATAGATTTCGCTGGTCCGCAGCAGCGCCTTGGTCGGGATACAGCCCCAGTTGAGGCAGATGCCGCCCAGCCGTTCGCGTTCGACGATCGCGGTCTTGAGGCCCAGCTGGCTCGCCCGGATCGCGGCGACATAGCCGCCGGGGCCCGAACCGAGGATGATGAGGTCGAATTGCTCAGCCACTGAAATGCTCCCTGATTCAAAAAAAGAAAAACGGCGCGCGGCGCGGCGCGTCGCCGGTCATCGTCGGCGGTCAGCGTCGGCGGACCCCCCGCGTCACGCGGTCATGCCGCCGATGGGGCGCGGACGACGATCGTCGTCGGTCGCGACGAACACGAACCGTGCCTGGGTCACCTTGCACGTCTCCTCGACATGGCGCGCGCGGCGCCACGCCTCGACCTCGATCGTCATCGACGTCCGCCCGACCGCGACCAGCGTCGCATAGACCGACACTTCGTCGCCGACGATGACGGGGGCGTGAAACTTCATCGCATCGACCGCGATCGTCACTGCGCGCCCGCCCGAATGGCGCGACGCGACCGATCCCGCGGCCAGATCCATCTGCCCCATCAGCCATCCGCCGAAGATGTCGCCATAGGGATTGGCGTCGGCGGGCATCGCGGCGACGCGAATGGTCGGCGCCCGGTCGGGCGGCACCGTCACGATGGCGCCCGGCCGATCCGCCACGCCGTGCGCAGAGGGCCGATCGCCATCAGCATCGTCGCCGCCGCCGCCGCCGCCCCGCACGACCAGATGACCCGATCGCCGAGCGGATAGGACCAGGCCGCCGCCGCGGTCAGCGCATAGATGACGACCAGCGAGAGCCCGACGTACAGGACCTCGATCAGCAACCGCATCGCCGTCAGGCCAGCATCGCCAGCGGCTGTTCGACCAGGTTCTTGAACGCGCGCATCAGTTCGGCACCATCCGCCCCGTCGATCGCCCGGTGATCGAAACTGCCCGTCGCGCTCATCACCGTGGCGACGCCCAGCGCGCCGTCGATGACATAGGGCCGCTTCTCCCCCGCGCCGACCGCCAGGATCATCGCCTGGGGCGGGTTGATCACCGCATCGAACTGCTTGATGCCATACATGCCCATGTTGCTGATCGACGCGGTGCCACCCTGATATTGTTCGGGCTTCAGCTTGTTGTCGCGTGCCAGCGCGGCCAGTTCCTTCACCTCGGTCGAAATCGCCGACAGCGACTTGGTATCGGCACCGGTGACGACCGGCGTGATCAGCCCGGTCGGGGTCGACACCGCGACCGAGATATCGGCGCGGCTGAAGCTGATCAGCTGGTCGGGGGTGAACATCACGTTGCACGTTGGCACCTCGATCAGCGCGACCGCCAGCGCCTTGATCAGCAGGTCGTTGACCGACAGCTTGACGCCGCGTGCTTCCAGACCCTTGTTCAGGTCGGCGCGCAGCTTGAGCAATTTGTCGAGCTGGACGTCCACCGTCAGATAGATGTGCGGCACGGTCTGCTTCGATTCGGTCAGACGGCGCGCGATCGTCTTGCGGATGTTGCTGAGCTTGGTCGCCTCGTGCGGAATATCGGGCACGGTCGCGGGCTTGGCCGGTGCGGCAGTGATGGCGGCGGCGGCGGGCGCAGCGGCTGCCGGGGTGGCATCGGCCTTGGGGGCCGCGGCACCGGGCGTCGCCTGCTCGACATCGGCCTTCACGATCCGCCCGTTCGGCCCCGATCCGCTGACCGCGGCGAGGTCGACACCCTTGTCCGCGGCGATCCGGCGCGCGAGCGGGCTGGCCTTCACCCGCGCGCCATCGCTGCCGCCGCCGGTCGGGGCGGCGGGCTTGCCGTGATCCTCGGCCTCGACATCGGAGCGCGCGGCGGGTGCCGCTTCGCTGCCGGTCTTGTTGGGATCGGTGGCATCGGGCTTCGCCTCGGATTCCTTGGCGGCGGGCTTGGGCGTGTCGCTTTTCGCCGGCGCCTCGATGCTGGCTGCATCCTCGCCCTCTTCGGCCAGGATCGCGATGACCGCCCCGACCGCGACGTTATCGGTCCCCTCGGGGATCAGGATCCTGGCGATGGTGCCTTCGTCGACGGCCTCGAATTCCATCGTCGCCTTGTCGGTTTCGATCTCGGCCATGATGTCGCCGGATTTGACGGTGTCGCCTTCCTTCACCAGCCATTTGGCCAGCGTGCCCTCCTCCATCGTCGGCGACAGGGCGGGCATCTTGATTTCGATCGACATTAAGGTCCTCGTTCGCCTGGGGAAGCGAGTTCGCTCTTCGCGCGCGGTCCCGCGCTGGTCAACCCCGACCGCGCACGCGATCCCAATGCCGCCCACTTGTGTTGTCGGCGCCGCCGGGCCACCTAGTCGATCGAACGGGGGGCGCGATGCGGACATATCTGGTGGTGGTCGACGATACGCCGGAGGCGGTAATCGCGCTGCGCTTCGCCGCCCGGCGCGCGGTGAAGACCGGCGGCAGCGTCGAAATCCTCGCGCTGATCCCGCCCCAGGAATTCATCGCGTTCGGCGGGGTCCAGGCGACGATCGAGGAGGATATGCGCCATCATGCCGAAGCGCTGGTCGCGGGCGCGGCGGGCACATTGATCGAGGAATCGGGGCTGCGCCCGTCGATCACGGTGCGCGAAGGCGATGGCCCGAAGATCATCCGGGAAATCATCGCCGCCGACCCCAGCATCGCCGCGCTGGTGCTGGGCGCCGCGGCGAGCGGCGCACCGGGCACGCTGGTCAGCCATTTCGCGGGCACCGATGCGGGCGCGCTGCCCGTGCCGGTCATGATCATCCCCGGCAGCCTGACGCGCGAGGCGATCGACCGGCTGAGCTGACCCGCGCTGATCCTGACGCGCGTCGACACTCACACAGGTCATGCCGGGGTCGGGCCGGCACCGCCACCGCTATGGCCTTGAGCGCGCAGGCGTTATCCGCCACGATGCCGCCATGTCGATCATCCTCATGGCGCTTGCCGCCGCTACGCCCGTCCCCCTCCCCGCGACCAGCCCCGCCCGGTTGAAGGCGACCGTCGCGACGCTCGTCGGCTTCGGGACGCGCCACACCCTGTCGAGCGCGACCGATCCCAAACGCGGGATCGGCGCCGCGCGCAGCTGGGCCGCGCGCGAATTCGAACGGATCGGCAAGGACTGCGGCGGCTGTATCAAGGTCGAACGGATCAGCCGCCGGTTCGACGGCCCCCGCGCGCCCGACGGCGTCGTCGTCGAGGATGTGCTGGGCATCCAGCCGGGCCGCGATCCGAACCGCGTCATCATCATCGGCGGGCATATCGACAGCCGGGTGACCGACATCATGGATTCGACCAGCGACGCGCCCGGCGCCAACGACGATGCCTCGGGCGTCGCGGTGGTGATGGAGGCCGCGCGGCTGCTGTCCAAACGTCGTTACGACGCGACGATCGTCTACGTCGCCTTTTCCGCGGAGGAACAGGGGCTGTGGGGCGGCCAGTTGCTCGCCGAAACCGCCAAGGCGCGCGGGTGGCAGGTCAGCGCGATGCTCAACAACGACATCGTCGGCAATTCGATCGGCCAGGGCGGCGTCAGGGATGCGAACCGGGTCCGGGTGTTTTCCGAAGGCATCCGCGCGTCCGAAGACATGGCGCAACAGCAACGCCGCCGCGGCGAAGGCGGCGAGGACGACGGCCCCAGCCGGGCGCTGGCCAAGGCGATCGACGGCGTCGCGGAACGGCTGCCGGGCAAGTTCGACGTCGTGCTCGACCAGCGGCCCGACCGGTTCGGGCGGGGCGGCGACCACGAACCGTTTCTGAAACTCGGCTATCCCGCGGTGCGCTTTTCGGTCGGCGCGGAAAATTGGGACGCGCAGCATCAGGACCTGCGCACCGACAAGGGCGTCGTCTATGGCGATACGATCGACCGGATGGACTTCGCCTATCTGGCGAAGGTCGCCGCGATCAACATCGCGACGATCGACCGGCTCGCGACCGCGCCTGCGGCCCCGGGGGACGTGACGCTGGTCGGCGACCTGTCACGCGATACGCAGGTGTCCTGGGCCGCGGTGCCCGGCGCGGCGGGGTATCGCGTCCGCTGGCGGCGTAACGACGGCACGACGGACTGGACCGGCGCGCGCGACGTGACGGGGACATCGACGTTGCTGAAACAAATCCCCGTCGACGATCATTTCATCGGCGTGTCCGCGCTCGCGCGCGACGGCGCGGAGAGCATCGTCACCTTCGGCGGGCGCGCGCGGCGCTGATCACCCGCGCCGACGGGCCGCTACGCCGACGAGCCGCTACACCGACATTCGTGACGAAAAGACCGCGCCGTGGGCTGCCACGGCGCGGTCTCTCGTATCATCATCGATCGCCGATGCCGGTGCTACCGCTAATGATCAGCGGCACGAACATTTCACCGGCGCGCGCCAGCGGTGGAGCGTCTTCGTCCGGGCGCGCGCCCGCGGCTTCGAATAGGTGACCGTGTCTTCGTAGATTTCGGTCGTGGTGGTGGTCACGACCGGCGACTGCTGCACGACCACCGTCGTCGTCGATCCGGCGGGATAATAATAGCCACCCGCCGCATAGCCGCCCGTCGATGTCGTCGTCACCGACGTGCCGCCCTGGTTGGTGACGACGGTCCCGGGATAGGGATAGCCCTGCGGCGCGGGACGATAGCCCGGCGGCGGCGCCATCGGCGCACCGTAACCGGGTGCCCGATCGTCATAGCCCGCGCCATAGCTCACAGGCGGCGCCGGACGGCGGCTGTCGCTGCCCGCCCGATCGATCGCATAGCCTGCCGCCGCGCCGACGCCCGCGCCGATCAGCGTGCCGCCCAAGCGGTTGCCGCGCCCCGCGATGACGTTGCCCGCGACCCCGCCGACCACACCGCCGACGACCGCGCCCGCGACTCCGTCGCTGCCCCGGCGATCCCGGCGGCTGCGCTGCTGGCTATAGACGGGCGCTGGCGCATAGCCCGGTGCCGGTGCGTAACCGGGCGCCGGAGCATAACCGGGCGCCGGAGCATAGCCGCGCGGCGGCGCGGGCGCATAGGCGGGTGGCGGCGCATAGGCCGGGCCCCGGTTGCTCGCCCGATCGACCGCATAGCCTGCCGCCGCGCCGACGCCTGCGCCGATCAACGTGCCCCCCAGCCGGTTGCCGCGACCCGCGATGACGTTGCCCGCGACCCCGCCGACCACGCCGCCGACGACCGCGCCCGCGACGCCATCGCTGCCCCGGCGCTGGCCCGGATAGACCGCACCGGGCCGATCCGGTGCGACCGGGACGTGGCGACCGTCGACGCGACGCCCGTCGGGGTAATAGGCGCCCTGATCATAGCCGCCCTGTGGATAGGTGCCCTGATCATAGCTCCCCTGGGGGTAGGTGCCCGGCGCATAACCGCCGCGGTCGCCCGGCCCCGCATAGACCTGCGTATCCTGGTCGCCATAGGCATCGCCATAGCCGTCCCAGTCGATCCCGTCGGCGGTGTCGTAGACCGACCCGCGCTGATCGACGAGCACCGCATCGTCATAATAGCGGACCCAGGTATAGCCCGTCGTCGGCTGCGTCAGGCCATAGCCCGACCAGTCGTTGACGTAGAAACGCGGATTGACCCAATAGCTGGGCAGGACATAGCCGCGCACCGGACGACGATAGGCGTTCCACCCGCCGGGCGCGTTGACCCCGCCCCACCAATGGCCGCCGACCTTGCTGCCCCAGCGCGATCCGCCCATCCGCACGGTCGGGCCCTGCTGCCCCATGCCGTGGTTCATCATCGGGGTCATGCGGGGGGCGACGCCGGGCCCGTGCGCGATCACGCGCTGTTCGGCCTGCGCGCCGCCGGCCATCAACGCGATTCCCGCGCTCGCGATCATCAAGGTCCGCATCGTCTTCTCCCTATCGACCGACACGTCGCCCCTCGCGCCGCCCTTCATCAATGGTTGACGATTTGCTTACCATTCGATGTCGCGAGTCGCCAGCCGGGCCATCGTCCCGGTTTGGAGCAGCCTAATGTTAGGGAAACGGGTTAACGACAGGGGGTTAGCGAGGGGGAGTCAGCGATAGGGATGTCAGCGACCGGGCCGACCGATCCGATCTCCGATCACGCGGGCGATCGCCTCGCACCCGGCGGCGTCTTCCCGGTCGAACCGCGCGGGTTCGGGGCTGTCGAGGTCGAGCACCGCGACGACCGCGCCGACGACGACGATCGGCACGACCAGTTCGGACCGGCTCGCCGCATCGCAGGCGATGTGCCCGGGAAAGGCGTGGACGTCCTCGACCAGCTGCGTCGCGCCGCTGGCCGCCGCGGCGCCGCATACCCCCGCCCCGACCGCGATACGGATACAGGCGACCTTCCCCTGGAACGGCCCCAGCACCAGTTCGCGCGCCTCGCCCTCGCCCGTCATCCGGTAGAATCCCGCCCAGTTGAGGTCGGGCAGATATTGCCAGATCAACGCGGCGATATTCGCCATGTTGGCGATGCCGTCCGGTTCGTCCGCGGTCACCGCGTCGATCGCGGCGGTCAGGTCACGATACAGGTCGGCCTTCGTGCCGGTCGAGATGTCGAAGCTATACATGGCCGCCGAAATGGCGGTCATTGGCGTCCCGCGCAAGCGGTCAGGCCCAGTCTCCCGCGCACGCGGTCAGGCACGCCCTCCCGCCGCGGTGCGGTCAATCGACGCGGACGCGGCCCCGCCCGGCCTTTACGCCCGATCGCTTCACCTTGCCGTCGACGCGGCGGGTCTGCGACGCCTTGGTCGGGCGGGTGGGCCGCCGTTTCTTGGGCACGATCGTCGCCTCGCGGATCAGCGCGATCAGCCGTTCGCGCACCTCCTGCCGGTTCAGATGTTGCGATCGCGATCCCTCGCTGCGCAGGATCAGCACCCCCTCGCGCGTCAACCGCGATCCGGCCAGCACCGCCAGCCGCCGCTTCACCGCGTCGGGCAGGCTGGGCGACTGCGCGACGTCGAACCGCAGGATGACCGCGCTGTCGGTCGTGTTGACATGCTGCCCGCCCGCGCCGCCCGACCGGGTGGTCGATTCCTCGATCTCGTCACTGTCGATCGCGATCGACCGGGTGACGGGGATCGCGGTCACAGCGTGACGGCGCCGATCAGTCCGGCGAACCGATCGGGCAGCGGCGCGGTGGCGATCACCGGGTCCTTGTTCGCGCGCGGCACCGTCAGTTCGGCGGCGTGGAGCATCATCCCCCGCTTGTCCGCGCGGCCATAGACGGGATCGCCGAGCACCGCGACGCCCAGCCCGGCGGCGGCATGGACGCGGATCTGATGCGTCCGCCCGGTCGCGGGCCGGAATTCGACGATCGCGAGCCCGTCATGGGTGCCGAGCAGTTTCCAGCTGGTCGCGGCGGGCTTGCCATCGGCATCGGGCACCATCCGCCAGCCGTCTTCCTTCGTACTGGTCTTGCCCAGCGCCAGGTCGATCACGCCCTCCTCCCCCGCGGGCACGCCGTCGAGGATCGCGAGATAGCGTTTGCCGACCTCGCCCCGCTCGAACGCCTGCTGCAACCGGGCGTGCGCCTTCGGGTTGCGCGACAGCAACAGGCAGCCGCTGGTGTCGCGATCGAGCCGGTGGACCGCATGCGGCACCCGCTGGAACCCGAATTTCAGGCTGACAAGGTGGTTTTCAAGGCTCAGCGAGCCATCGCGAGGCCGGTCGACCGGCAGCCCGGCGGGCTTGTCGATGACCAGGGCCTCGCCGTCGAGGAAAAGTACGCGATCGCCATGCATGATCGTGCCCTTGCCACCGGATGCGTCGTCATGCCAGAGCGGCGCATAATATGCTGCGTCGCATCATCCTCGCCCTCGCCCTGTTCCTGACCCCGGCGGCGGCGGGTGCGGAGCTGTGCGGCGACACCGCCACGCCGACCGCGGACGGGCGGTTGCTCGGCCATTTCCCCTATGGCGACGTCGCCGACGGCGATCTGGCCGCCGCGCCGCCGGGCTTTGCGCTCAACGGCTGTATGATCCGCCGCGAGATGCTGCCCGACCTTAGCCGACTCGTCGCGGCGGCGAACGGCGATCCGGCGGTGCGCGGGCGGCTCTATGCGTTGTCCTGCCACCGCGGGATCGTGCGGCAGGGCGGCGTCTTTTGCCGCCCCCGCGCCGATGCGGATGCCGCGACCCGCGCGATCTCGGTCGCGCCCGCGGGGCATAGCGAACACACGACGGGCTATGCGATCGATTTCGCGGTGCGCCCGGCGAACGGCTGCCCCGATGCGGAGGCCTGTATGGCCGCGACCCCGATGGCGAAATGGCTCCGCGACAACGCCACCCGCTATGGGTTCGAAATGTCGTTTCCGGGCAGCAACGGCCAAAACGTCAAATGGGAACCCTGGCACTGGCGCTGGGTCGGCACGACCGCCAGCGCCCCCGGCGCCGCACGCGCGCGCTTCATCTTCGCGGCTGCGCGGGCGCGCTTTCCCGCCAGCCCCGCGGTCAACGGGGTCACGATCCTGCGCACCCCGCCGGTCTGGCCGACGGTGGTCAACGCCCCGCCCTTTCCGACGTGCACGAAAAAGAACCGCAAACGCTGTCCCTAGCCGGGTGACGCCGCCGGGCCGATCCCGACGGCGCCCCCGCCACGGTCACCTTATGCCGACAGCTTCGCCGCGGTGGTCGCGACCCGCTTGCCCTGATAGCGCGCGCCGTCGAGTTCCTGCGCGCTCGGCTGGCGGCTGCCGTCGCCCGCCGCGATCGTCGTCGCACCATAGGGCGAATTGCCATGGACCTCGTCGACGCCCATCTGCGCCTCGAACCCGTAATCGAGCCCGACGATCGTCATCCCGAAATGCAGCAGGTTGGTGAGGATCGAAAACAGCGTCGTTTCCTGACCGCCATGTTGCGACGCGGTCGAGGTGAAGGCCGCACCGACCTTGCCGATCAGCGCGCCCGACTGCCACAGGCCGCCCGCCTGATCGAGGAACGCCGCCATCTGCGCGGGCATTCGTCCGAACCGGGTCGGCGCACCGATCACGATCGCGTCATAGTTCCGCAGCGCGTCGATCCCCTCGATCTCGGGATGCGCGGTGTCGGTCTTGAAATGCGCCGCCTTCACCACCGCATCGGGCGCGGTTTCGGGGACGCGGCGGATGTCGACCTCCGCCCCCGTGGCGCGCGCACCCTCGGCGACCGCGTCGGCCATCTGTTCGATATGGCCGTAGGAGGAGTAATAGAGAACCAGAACCTTGGTCATGACGTGTTCCTTCGACTGAAATTATTCCGAATCGACCAGGACGATGTCGGCGTCCTCGATCGCGGTGATGGTGACGGTCTGCCCGCCCGACAGCGCCGCGCCGTCGCGCGCCTCGAACGTCTGGCCGTCGATCGTGATCCGTCCGGTCGCGGGGACCAGATAGACGTGCCGCCCCGCGCCGATGCTGTGGGTGACGCTCTCGCCCGCGCGCACCGTCGCCGCCATCACCCGCGCCTCCGCCCGGATCGGCAGCGCATCGCCATCCTCGGGAAAGCCGCTGGCAAGCGTCACGAACGCGCCCGACCGATCGTCGCGGGGAAAGGGCTTGGCCCCCCAGCTCGGCGCGCCGCCCTTGCGGGTCGGTTCGATCCAGATCTGGAACAGCGTCGTCGTTTCGTCCTCCAGATTATATTCGGCATGGCGCACACCCGTGCCCGCGCTCATCACCTGGACGTCGCCCGCGCCGGTGCGGCCCTTGTTGCCCAGCGAATCCTGGTGCGTGATCGCGCCGGTGCGGACATAGGTGATGATCTCCATGTCGCTGTGCGGATGCGGGGGAAAGCCCGATTGCGGGCCGATCGCATCGTCGTTCCACACGCGGATCGCGCCCCAGCCCATCCGCGCGGGATCATAATAATTGGCGAAGCTGAAATGATGCCGCGCGTCCAGCCAGCCATGATTGGCATGGCCCAGCGTGGCGAATTCCCGGCGATCGATCTTGGTTGCGGTATCGGTCATGATAACCTCCATAAGTTGAGGCCAAGATAGGCGTTGCCGCCCATCCGTAAATGGAAACGATGGAAACCGATCGTTTCGCTGCTATGACGACGACCGGGAGGACCATCGATGCGATTACCCGATCTGGAGGCCTGGGCGATTTTCGCGACCGTCGTCGAAAACCGCTCGTTCAGCGGCGCGGCGGACGCGATCGGGATCAGCAAGGCGACCGTGTCGAAGGCGATTACCCGGCTGGAGGCGCAACTCGACCAGTCGCTGTTCCACCGCACCTCGCGCCGCCTGGCGCTGACCGAGGCGGGCAAACCGCTCGCGCTGCACGCCGCGCGGATCGTCGCGGAGGCGCGCGCCGCCGAAGAAGCCGCCAGCGACGCCGCGACCGCGCCCGTCGGGCGCGTCCGGCTGGCCGCACCGATGAGCTTCGGGGTCAGCAGCGTCGCCCCGCTGCTCGCCGATTTCCTGGCCGATCATCCGGGGATCGAAATCGATCTCAGCCTGTCCGACGCGCGGGTCGATATCGTTGCGGAGGGGTTCGACATCGCGCTGCGGATCGCCGACCTGCCCGACAGCAGCCTGCGCGCGCGGCGGCTGTGTTCGATCGCGGGGCATATCGTCGCCGCCCCCGCCTATCTGGCGAGCGCGGGCACCCCGACCCACCCGGGCCAGCTGGGCGACCACCGGGTGCTCACCTATTCGAACCTGACCGGGCCATGGCGATTTCGCGGGGCGGATGGCACCGAGGTGTCGGTCAAGCCGCGCGGGCCCCTGATCGCCAACAGCGGTGAGGCGTTGATTCCCGCCATCGTCGCCGGGCTGGGCATCGCGCGGCTGCCGGGGTTCATCATCGGCCCCGCGCTGGCGAGCGGCGCGGTCGTCGAGATCCTGCAGGACTGGAATCCCGCCCCCGTCGGCCTCCACCTGATGACCCCGCCCAGCGCGCTGCGGCCCGCGCGGGTCGAGGCGCTGATCGCATTCCTGGCGGCGCGGCTGAAGGATCCGTGCGCGGGCGCCAGCCGATCGGACACTGACTGATCGGTAGCCTCTGATCGGGCAGCGAGGCGCCGACCGATCGAGCCCGCCATCTTCCGCTGTTCCAACCCCCGGTGATCTGGCAACAGCGCAGGGTGAATCGCCTGAGCCCCGACCGCGCCGACGCCCGTTTCATCCGGCGCGTCCTGATCCTGATGGTGATGGTCGCGGTGGCGGCGGCATTGCTGCGCGCGGGCAACCTGCTGATCCTGGCGTTCGGATCGATGCTCGGCGCGATCGTCATCCACGCCATCGCCGAACTCTATACGCGCTATGGCCGCGCGCCGCCGCGGCTGGCGCTGGGGCTCGGGATGGCGACGGTGATCGGGATCATCGCGTTCCTCGTCTGGCTGTTCGGCGTCCAGTTCCGTCAGCAGGTGAACGAACTGGTCATCGCGCTGCCCGGGCTGATCGACCAGCTCGCCGCCTATCTGTCGCGCAGCCCGGTGGGCGCGAAGTTCGTCGACGCCGTGCGCCAGGCCTATGCCGGGTCGAAGGTCGCGACCGACATCGGCGGCATCGTCGCGGGCGCGGGCGAATTGATGCTCAACTGCCTGTTGCTGTTGATCGGCGCGCTGTTCTTCGCCGCGGACCCCAAGGTCTATGAGCGCGGATTCCTGTACCTGATCCCCCGATCGAAACGACCCGCGATCGAGGATGCGCTGTTCGATGTCGGATCGACGCTGAAACTGTGGCTGCGATCGTCGCTGATCCTGATGACGTCGATGGGGCTGCTGATCGGGATCGGACTGTGGATATCGGGTGTGCCGTCCGCCGCCGCGCTGGGGCTGCTTGCGGGGCTGAGCGAATTCATCCCCTATATCGGCCCGACCGCGGCGATGATCCCCGCGCTGGGGCTGGCCGCGACGAAGGGCACGGGGCCGCTGATCGGCGCGCTGTCGACCTATGCGATCGTGCGGCTGATCCAGACCAACCTCATCACCCCCTATGTCCAGAACAAGGTGATTTCGATCCCGCCCGCGATCACCGTCTTTGCGATCATCGGCATCGGGGTGATCTTCGGCGTGTTCGGCCTGTTCTTTTCCGCCGCGCTGCTGGTCGTGATCTTCACCCTCGTCCGCAGCCTGTACCTGCGCGAAGTATTGGGAGAGGATATCGCGCAGGTCGATCATCCGACCCTGCTCGATGCCGATCTGACACCCGCCGCTCCACCCCGCGACTCGCCGGAATTACACGATTAATCCCAAATTAACCTTTTGCCTTCAGATGTCATTTGGTTAATAAATCTCAGGCCGACCGACAGCAGGGGCTGCGGACGCCAACGGGGGACGACGCATGCGTGTGCTGCTGATCGAGGACGAGCCGACGACGGCCAAGGCCATCGAACTGATGCTCAATACCGAAGGCTTCAACGTCTACACGACCGACCTCGGCGAAGAGGGCCTCGATCTGGGCAAGCTCTATGATTACGACATAATCCTGCTCGACCTGAACCTGCCCGACATGCACGGCTACGACGTGCTCAAGAAACTGCGCGTCGCGCGGATCGCGACACCGGTGCTGATCCTGTCGGGGATCAACGAAATGGATTCCAAGGTGCGCAGCTTCGGCTTCGGCGCCGACGATTACGTCACCAAACCCTTCCACCGCGAAGAATTGATCGCGCGGATCCACGCGGTCGTCCGCCGGTCGAAGGGGCATTCGCAATCGGTCATCCGCACGGGCAAGCTGGCGGTGAACCTGGATGCGAAGACGGTCGAGGTCGACAGCGCGCGCGTCCACCTGACCGGCAAGGAATATGCGATGCTGGAGCTGCTCTCGCTCCGCAAGGGCACGACGCTGACCAAGGAAATGTTCCTCAACCACCTGTACGGCGGGATGGACGAACCCGAACTCAAGATCATCGACGTGTTCATCTGCAAGCTGCGCAAGAAGCTCAGCCTCGCCTGCGACGGCGACAATTATATCGAGACGGTCTGGGGCCGCGGCTATGTGCTGCGCGAACCCGAGGAACTCGTCCAGGTCGCCTGACCCCGTTTCCCCTCACCGGGAACAGCGAAGGCCGCGGCATCGGGGGGTGCCGCGGCCTTTTTCGCATGCCGCGCGCATTCCCGCCGCCACAGGCCCGAAGCGGGAATAAGATTTGTGTTATCAGCAGCTTAAGGTCTGGAGCGTTAGACGCTTCCCGTCAGACGCCCCTTCGCTTCACGATCGGGGCATGGCGACGGGAGTGACGGACCATGCCCAACGGGCGCGTTCTGGTCGTCGATGATTCGTTGATCATCCGCGCCATGATCGAACAGATATTCGACGGTCGCCCCGACATCCGCGTGATGGGCAGCGTCGGCGATGTCGCTGCGGCCTATGCCGGGATCGAACGCCTGTGGCCCGATGTGCTGACGCTCGACATCGCGTTACCCGGGGTCGACGGGCTTACGTTCCTCACCGATCTGATGCGGGTCAAGCCGATGCCCGTGGTCATCGTGTCGTCCGCCACCGTCGAGGATGCCGACGTGTGTCGACGCGCGCTGGCGCTGGGCGCGTCGGCCTGTTTCGACAAGGCACGGATCGTGGCGGCGGCGGACGACTTCGTCCGGATCGTCCAGCGCGCGAAGACCGGCCACGTCGCCGATCCCGCGCCCTGACGGGTCGCGACGCGCCGCGTGGCTGCCCCCGCTACGCGACCGGCGCGGTTATTTCCGCTCGAACACCTTCTGCCCGCCGATCCATGTTTCCAGCACACGCGTCGCGCGCAGGTCGGTGGGGCTGGCGAGCAGCGGGTCGCGATCGACGATGATGAAATCGGCGCGCTGGCCGGGGGCGAGCCGCCCGAATTTGTCATCGGCGAACCCGGCATAGGCCGCGCCCCCCGTATAGGCCCACCATGCCTGTTCGCGGGTCACCGCCTCTTCGGGCCGCCAGCCGCCGAACGGCTGGCCATCGGCGCCCTGCCGCGTGAAGGCCGCGGCCCAGCCTGCCCAGGGATCGGGCCGCTCGACCGGCGCGTCGCTGCCGAATGCCAGCGTCGATCCGTTCTTCAGCATCGACTGCCACGCATAGGCCCCCGCCAGCCGCTGCGGCCCCAGCCGCGCTTCGGCCATCGTCCGGTCGCTGGTTTCGTGGACGGGCTGCATCGATGCGATGATGCCGTGCTTGCCGAACCGCGGCAGGTCGACCGGATCGACGATCTGCGCATGTTCGATCCGCCAGCGTCGGTCGCCCTTGTAGGTTTCGCTCATCTCCTCGATCGCGCCCAGCACCTGCGCGTTCGCCTTGTCGCCGATCGCATGGACCGCGACCTGATACCCGTCCATCGCGGCGCGGCTCATCAGGTTGCGGATCACGTCGTCGGACAGGAACCCCGCCCCCGACTGGCCCGGCGCGTCGCTATAGGGCGCCTTCAGCCACGCGCCCCGCGATCCCAGCGCGCCATCGGCGTACAGCTTCACGCCGACCATCCGCAGCCGGTCGTCGTACAGCCACGGCGTCGGCCCGATCCCGCCGATCCGCACCGCGGTATCGACTCCCATCGCATAGCTGATGACGCGCACCCGCATCGCGCCGATGTCCCCGATCCGGCGATAGGTCAGCCAGTCGTCCAGGCTGGTCCCCATGTCCGCGATCGCGGTGATCCCGTAACCGAGCAGGATCGACTGCGCCTTCAGGAACGCCGCGCCGCGATCCTTGGCCAGCGGGACGGGGACGACCTTGCCGACCAGATCCTGCGCCGAATCGACGAAGACCCCCGATGGCTGGGTTCCCGTCCGCTCGATCCGGCCACCGGCGGGGGCGACCGATTTCGCGGTCACGCCCGCGGCGCGCAGGGCTGCGGTGTTGCCCCAGCTGGCATGGCCGTCGGCGCGCGCCAGCCAGACCGGGCGATCGCCGACCGCGGCATCCAGGTCGGCGGCGGTCGGGAACCGGCCCAGCCCCCACGCCTCCTGGTTCCAGCCGCCACCCAAGATCCATTTCCGCTCGGGATTGGCGGCGGCATAGGCGGTGATCTTCGCCTGCGCCTCGGCCAGCGACCGGGTCTCGGACAGATCGAGCTCCAGCGCGCGAAACCCCAGTTCCATCACATGGCCATGCGCATCGATCATCCCGGGCAGCATCACCCGGCCCTTCATGTCGGCGCGCCAGTCGAGCTTTTCAGGCCGCTTGTCCTTCGCCGCCAGCAACCGCGTCACCTTGCCATCGGTGGTCATCAGCATGCCGGTGAAGCGGACGACCCGCCCGTCCTTGTCCATCGTCATGCCGGTGACGTTGTCGACCAGCCCGTCGGCCAGCGCCGGGGACGTGGCGACCAGCGCCAGCAGCGGGGCGACGAGCCCGCGCGCGAGGATGTGAAGGGGGCGGACCATGTAATTACTCCAGAACGACGGTTGCCCGCGGGCATAAGCGGTGTTTCGGAACCGCGCCAGACGGTCTAGGGGGCTTGGCATGACGACCGTCCGCGATCCGCAGCCCGCCCTCCCCGTCTCGATCGACGATATCCGCGCCGCCCACGCCCGCGTCCGCGATGCCATCGTGCGCACGCCGACGCTGATCAGCCGGACGCTGAGCGAGATGACCGGCGCGACCGTCTATCTGAAGTTCGAAAATCTCCAGTTCACCGCGGCCTATAAGGAACGCGGCGCGCTCAACACGCTGTTGCAGCTGTCCGACGCGGCGCGCGCCAAGGGGGTGATCGCCGCCTCCGCAGGCAATCATGCGCAGGGCCTCGCCTATCATGCCAACCGGCTCGGCATCCCCTCGACGATCGTGATGCCGCGCAACACGCCGACGGTGAAGGTCACCCAGACCGAGGGGCATGGCGCGACCGTGATCCTCGAAGGCGACACGTTCGACGCCGCCTATGCGCACGCGCGCATCCTGGAGGGGCAGCGCGGTTTCACCTTCGTCCATCCGTTCGACGATCCCCGCATCATCGCAGGCCAGGGCACGGTCGCGATCGAGATGCTCGAGGACGTGCCCGGCATCGACACGTTCGTCACCCCGATCGGCGGCGGCGGGCTGATCTCGGGCATGGCGACGGTCGCGCGCGCGGCGGATCACCCGATCGAGGTGATCGGCGTCGAGGCCGAACTATTCCCGTCGATGTACAACCGGATCAACCATACCGACATGCCCTGCGCGGGCGATACGCTGGCGGAGGGGATAGCGGTCAAGGAACCCGGCGCGATCACCTCGGGGATGGTCGCGCGGCTGGTCGACGACATCGTGCTGGTCAGCGAACGCAGCCTCGAAATGGCGGTCAGCCTGTTGCTCCAGATCGAAAAGACCGTC
>Ga0206131_10000217_pt1 | contig 82563 bp, 101 predicted proteins | sample Helgoland_Spring_FD_148636 | JGI IMG/M metagenome (GOLD analysis project Ga0206131, IMG submission 148636) | Pelagic subsurface seawater microbial communities from Kabeltonne, Helgoland, North Sea - Helgoland_Spring_Bloom_20160517_1 | ecosystem: Environmental > Aquatic > Marine > Epipelagic ... | reverse complement strand
ATATACTCCAAAGAAGAAATATAGTCCAAAGAAGAAATATAGACCAAAGAAGAAATATAGTCCAAAGAAGAAATATAGACCAAAGAAGAAATATAGTCCAAAGAAGAAAACCCCATATTATAATAGAATACTATATGATAATAAAATATCAAATAATATAGTTATAAAAAAAGGATATTGTCAAGCAAGTATTATGGATGAAAATGAACATGAAGATCCGTGTGATATTCATAAAAGTTTAAACGAATGTGAGAATGAAACGAAAGATACAAATTTTTGGAGAAGTTATCATTGTAAATGGAAAGATTAAATAAAATATTTCTATATAATATAAATGGTAACATATTTATTAATAATATTGCTGGTTTTATGTTTTACTATTAATCCTTTTATAAAAAAATATGCGTCTAAAAATGTATCATCATATGAATATATATTTATTTATCAAATATTTATTGTAGGATTTATATTTGTATATTCAATATATTTATTACAAACAAATTCATGTAAAATAAATTGTTATAAAAAAATGTCTACTAAAGAGATGTGTTGGACTATTATAGGAGTTATTACTGGTATGTTTGGTTCAATTATAATGTTAAATTTAGTTAAACGCACAGACATATCTTATTTAATTCCAAATATACAAGGAATTGTAATACTATTAGGTGCGTTAATTGGATATTTTGTATTTAAAGAATCATTTAATAAATTTAAAATAATTGGAATATTATTAATATTTTTTGGTATATTAAGTATAAATTATGGTAAATTAACATCCAGTTAACCATTGTAATTGATTATATAATTGATTTATTTTTTTAGAATTATTAGATGACTTGTCTGTTGAATTGTCTTTTGAATTGTCTTTTGAATTGTCTTTTGAATTGTCTTTTGATAATTTAATATTTTCCATAATATATTATATAATATATTATATAATATATATTATAGTTTTAAATAAACTATTTAAACATTATTTAGTATTATAATTATATATAAATAATGGAAAACAGAGCAGAAAAAATGGATCAATCAATAGAAAATAGTAATTCTATTGATTACAACACAATTATTACCGAATCATTTGATGATTTAGATATAAAAGATAATTTATTAAGAGGTATTTATGGTAATGGTTATGAAACACCTAGTGCTATTCAACAAAAAGCAATAAAACCAATTATTGATGGATGTGATATTATAGCGCAAGCACAATCTGGAACAGGTAAAACCGCAACATTTTCTATTGGTTTACTTCATAGGATTGATGAAACTAAGAAAGAAACACAGGCAATTATTTTAGCTCATACAAGAGAATTAGCATTACAAATAGAATCAGTAATTAAAAAATTATCTGATTATATGAATGTTTCTATTAATTTATCTGTAGGTGGAACAACAGTTAGAAATAATATAGATGAATTATTAAAAAAACCACAAATAGTTATAGGAACACCTGGAAGAGTATTAGATATGATCAATAAAAAGGCATTAGATACTAGGGACTTAAAAATAATGATATTAGACGAAGCAGATGAAATGTTATCAAAAATATTTTCGAATCAAATATATGATATTTTTAGATTTTTACCTAATAATATTCAAGTAGGATTATTCAGTGCTACTATGACACCAGATTTTTTCCGAATATCTAAATGTTTTATGAGGAATCCTGTAAAAATTTTAGTTAAAGATGAAGATTTAACATTAGAAGGAATTAAACAATTTTATATAAATTTAGAACATAATGAATATAAATATGAAACATTATGCGATTTATATGATTTATGTTCAGTATCTCAAACTATAATTTATTGTAATTCTCGTACTATGGTTGAAGAATTATATAGGCGATTGTGTGAAGATAATTTTTCATGTGTTTGTATGCATGGTGAATTATCACAAGATGAACGTAATAAAATTATGTCTGAATTCAGAAATGGAACATCGCGTATTTTAATTTCAACTGATTTATTATCTAGAGGAATAGACATTCAACAAGTATCATTAGTTATTAATTATGATATACCAAACAATATTGAAAGTTATATTCATAGAATTGGAAGAAGTGGGAGATATGGACGTAAGGGAACTTCTATTAATTTTTTAACGCGGTATGATATAAAAAAGATGAAAGATATAGAAGAATATTATCATACTATTATTGAGGAATTGCCTGAAAATTTTAAATTATAATTATAAGTAATTCTAGATTTAGAAAAAATATACCTAAATTTTGTAGATCTATAAAAAAAAAATATAATAATATTTCCAAAAATAAGGGAAAAAAACATTATTAAGAAATATTATTAGAAAATGTACATGTATGTTAGCTATAAAGATGGCTATTAAAGAATTAATATAATTATTTTCATTATTTTCATTTAAAACTTTAATTATTATAAATTAAATGTATTTTATAGGTTGGGATATAGGTATAAAAAACTTAGCTTATTGTATAATTGAAAAACTACCAGATAATAGCGAATCTATAAAAGAATTAGAAATAATTAATTTAATAGATTCTCCAAAAATATATAAATGTATTTGTATTAATAAAAATAAAAATAAATGTAAAGGGAAAGCAAATTATATATCTAAAACTGATGAAGAAATTACTTATTGTAATAAACACTATAAGTTACTATCAGATAAAGAAAAAAAAATAGTTAAAACTATAAAATCACCAAAAAAATGTAATAAATATAGTTTGGAAGAATTAGGATTAAGATTATTTAAACAATTAGATAATAATCCAATTTTTGCGAAATGTGAAAATATTATTATTGAAAATCAACCTGTATTACTAAATCCTACTATGAAATCTATTCAAATTATGCTTTATTCTTATTTTTTAATTACAAATAAAAATATAAAAATTATTAAATTGGTAAATGCTAGTAATAAATTAAAAGTATATAAAGGAAAAATATCAGATGAAGAAAAGGAAAACTTATCTAAAATAAAAGATAAATATAAAAGAAATAAAATGACAGCTATATTACATACTAGTTTAATGATAAATGATAAAGAAAAATTAGATTATTTTAATAGTCATAAAAAAAAAGATGATTTAGCTGACGCTTATTTAATGACGAATTATTTATTAAAATAAATTATTTTTAGTTTGCGTTATATTAAAGAAATAAGTTTATATACTAATATTAATTATGGAAGAGATTAATTTAGATTTAGAAAGTAATAGTCATAAAAATATTAGTATTGATTCTAATCTTAGATCAAGTAATAATAGTAATAATATTAATATATTCAAGGATGAAACCCCCAAAGAATCAAATATAGGTATTGATTTATTAATTAATAAAAATAAAACAGGAACATTAGAACAAACGAATACATCTGAATTTAAGCCGTCTGATCCTATATCAACAAGACCACGATCAGATAGTATTGAAAGTGGAAATAATGTAAATATAACATTAACAGATATTGGTTCTGGAAATAATACTCCACGTAACTCAATATCTAATACATCTTCATCAACCAATTCAAATAATCCTATTTCTAGTATAAGTCTTGAACCAGAGAACAAATCTGATATTGATATAAATTTAGATGATTTATTTAAAGAAGACACTTCTAAATCAACCAATATATTAGATGATATTAAATTAGATAATTCTAATTCTAATTCGAATTCTAATTCTAATTCTAATTCTAATTCTCCTATTATTTCTAAAGTTCCAGAAAAGACATATGAAGAATTACAAAAAGAAAAAGCTGAATATATTAGATTATTAGAAAGATTAGAGCATAAAGGCATTCATTCTCATACAAAATTTAATATGAATTCAGATTATAATTCTGTTAAATCAGAATTTGATAGATTGACTAGACAACGTGAGTGTGACCAAAGTGTTAAATTTCAACGAAAAATGTTAATAGCGTTAGTTACAGCTGTAGAATTTTTAAATACTAAATTTGATCCATTCGATATAAAATTAGAAGGATGGTCTGAAAATGTACATGAAAGTGTTAACGATTATGATGATGTATTTGAAGAATTACATGAAAAATATCAATCTAAATCTAAAATGGCTCCTGAATTAAAATTATTATTTATGTTAGGTGGAAGTGGCTTTATGTTCCATTTAACAAATACAATGTTTAAATCTTCATTGCCTGGGATGGGCGATATTATGAAACAAAATCCAGATCTTATGAAACAATTTGCTCAAGCAACCGCATCTTCTATGGGAAGTAGTCAACCAGGGTTTTCTAATTTTATGGGAGATATTTTAGGAGGTGGAGGTGGAGGTGGAAGACAACCATCACCACCTCCACATCCACAACAAAATATACCAAGACGTGAAATGGATGGTCCGCCTAATATTAATGATATATTAAATAATATGAAAGGAAATAAGGTAGATATAGATATGAATTCTAACTATAGTGAAAGTGATATAGAAGGTGGAAGAAATATAGTTGTAAATAAAAATAAGCGTAGTTTAAATCTTGATTTTTAATTCCAAATTGTGTTAATATTGCTTCTACATATTTATCGTCTGTTTAAGATTTTTACAAATTTAAATAGAACATTAACGATTATGTTCTTCCATCAGTAATTTAGTAAGCATTATATATGTTTGATCATTCATTTCTTTCTTTGTATCTTCGACCAAATTAAGTATTTTACAACATACTTCTTGTATTTCTTTAGTTTTTTGGTCGTGACGTAACTCTTTTAAACTCCCACAATCCTTATCTATGAAATTATGCTCATCGTTGTTTAAATGTAGTTCTTTACAATCACGACACCAATATCCAACAGGTTCGTCATCAGGGCACCGATCTAAATTTTTATAAACACACGTCTCCTCCGTATCTGAAACATATAATTTTTCGCCATCGTATCCATGAGAAATTAATCTTCTACACCCCCTACTAAGATCGCAAATAGGAATGTCATTCTTTTGCCATTCTGTTGTTTCTGAACAATAACAACGCTTGTGATTCTGTTCCCTCCAGTTGCAGCCGTGATGCTCCTCTTCATCGTCAGTGGAGGAGAAAGAAACCTGGGACAGATTTTCTTCGTGTTGATTTATGGTTTCACTCATGTCGGTATACTTTTACATTTTAATATATAAAACAATTCAATTTTGTTTTTTTTGTAATTTATAAAGTTTTACCATTTTTAAAGCTTCTTTATAATCATCTTGTGTAACTTGTTTAATAACTGGTTTTGTAACAATACAATACCTACTATTTTCATTAAATAATCCTGAAACAAGTATTATAAATATTGCGGTTATAACAAAAGAGACATATATATCTTTAGTTGCTATAAATACAACTGTAAACATAACAAATCTACGAATAATTTTATTACTTAACATTTGTTCTTGTGTTTCACTTAATTCCATAATTAAAAATCTAGAACCTAAATTTAAAATAATCATCATAATTCCTGTAAAATATTTATTATTATTTAAATCTGTTAATTTCATTAATAAATTAATATATTTTTTTTTAATTAAAATATGCTTTAAATCCTTCTATATCATCTAATTTATAATTTAAAATAATAAAATATAGTATCAATAATAATATACCAAATGTATAATTTTCTAATAAAAGAAATAATGTAATAAGTAATATAAGTATTTTACTTATATTATTATTGACTAATATAGATAAACGTATTTTATGTTTGTTGTTTATATTTGGAATAAATGTAATTAATAAAATCAAAAGCACATAAATTAAATACATCATATAATAATATTTATAAATAAATTTTATGACTAATTATTAATGGATACTTTAAAACATTTATTTTATTTTGATGAATATCCAGATTATGAATATAATCATAAAGGAGGTTCTAAAAATATAGATTCAAATTCTTCTAATTCAAATATTAATGAAAAAAAATTAAGCGCTGGAATGTTAGACTTTTGGAATGACATTTTAGAAATAGCTAAAGATAATTTAATGCGAGTTTATAATATTTTTATTGGATGGATTTTAACACCAATTATATTTGGATCATTTGCACCAGCATTACCATTCTTTTTAGTTATGGGTGTATTATATGGTATATTTAATTATTTACAAAAATTAATTATAAAATTATAATATAATGGATATTTATTATTTTTATAATGGAATTAATAATATTATTAATTTAGTATCAAAAAATGAAAAATATTTGAATTATTATGAATTAATATTAAATGACCCTTTAGTAATAATTGATTTTAAAGATTCTAAAAAGTTAAAAGGTGGTTCTGGATCAATTAGTAAAGGTTTTAATATGTTTGGGAAAAAAGGAATGAATGGTAATTCGTCAGGAATTGGTAGTAAAGTAACAGAAACATTAGGACTAAATGATAGTGGAAATAAAAAAGATAATGATTCTAATAATTCTAATAATTCTAATGATACGGAATCAACAAAAGAAAAAGTTTTAAATATATTAAAAATTTTATTTTTAATTATATATTATTTATGTCTATTTAGTATTTTACCATTAATACCTTTTATAGCAATATCTTATTATTCTTTTAAACGATTAAAAATATTTTATAATAATCAAATGTCAACTTTATAATTAAATAAATATTATTCATTTAATAATTTTCTAATATATATTTAATGAATACTTATTGTACCTTAGATGAAGCATTTGGAAATAATTTAATATCATTAGATGGAACATCTAAAAAAGTTAATTGTAATAAAAATAAAACAAAGTTTAATAAAAAATCTACTTCTGTAGAATTTAATTCTATTAAAAATAGTAAAAATAGTAAAAATAGTAAAAGCAACAATACTGAACGTTTTTCATTATATGAAGGATTTTCAAATTACAAACCAAATGAAATATTTGAATTAGACGAATCATCTAATAGAATTATACCTAAAGATTCAAATTTAATTAATATGGAACCTAGTTCTGATGTTGAACCTAGTTCTGATGTTGAACCTAGTTCTGATGTTGAACCTAGTTCTGATGTTGAACCTAGTTCTGATGTTGAAGAAAAACCTATTAAAACTATTAAAACTATTAAATATAAAAAGAAAAAAAGTCGCGAACCATCACAAATTAATGAATTAAATAATAAAATTAATTATTTAATAAATAATATTAATAATAAGAATAATAATACTAATAATGATGTATCTTTTGATTCATTAGAAAATAATATTCATGATATAATATTGTTTATATTATTTGGAATATTTGTTATAGCATTATTAGAAGCTTTATATAGATTAATAGTTAAAATTTCAATTCATAGAGTATTTAATTCTTAAGTAAAAGATTTTTTTTTTTATTCAAATCAGTTAAATAATTATTATTATAAATTAAAGATCCAGATGGTTTATAATCATTTATAGACTTTACATTAGTATTTGTATTATTTTTAAATAATGGATCAGAAGGTTTGGATAGTTCTTTTTGTTTTTCCCATGATATTAATAATAAATTTGGATGAGTATAATTTATTTTAAACCCATTTTTTGTAAGATGAACTACCAAATAATTAATACATTTATCTACATTATATAGTGGAACACCATAAATAAATTTAGGAATTATATAAAAACAAAAATTATCGTATGGCGATAGTTTAACAGCTCTTTTAATTTTATTATGACAATTTTTTAAAACATTATCATAAATTTCTTCTTTTTGTTTTTCTTTTTGCTTTTGATCAGCAAATAAATCATTAATATTTATCATTGACATTATTTAAAAATATATTATAAAAAAATATTATATAATTAACTAAAAATGATAAAAAATATTGTATTCAGTGGAGCCGGATTAAGAATATACACTTTTTTAGGTTTTATTAAAGCTTTAAATGAACTTGATTTACTTAAGAATATTAATTCTATAATAGGAACTTCTTCAGGATCTTTAATAGCAGTTCTATGTATTCTTGACTTTAGTTATAATGAAATTGAGGAAATAATATTAAAAATAAATACAACAAATCTTAAAAATATAAATAGTGACAACATTATAAATTTTTTCAAAGATTATGGAGTAGATGATTGTAAAAACTTTGAAAGAATAATAAATATTATTCTTAATATAAAAGTTAAAAATGAAAACATAACATTTAAGGAATTATATGAATTAACTCATAAAAAATTAATTATTACAGCTACGTGTGTTAATAGTATGGATCTTGAATATTTTGATTATGAAACAACACCTGATATACCTATAAAAAAAGTTTTATTAATGTCTATATCTATACCTTTAATATTCAAACCTGTAAAATTAGATAATAAATATTATGTAGATGGTGGATTAATAAGTCATTATCCTATAGATTATTTTAAAGATAATAAGGAAGAAACGTTAGGTATCCTAGTAACATCATCTTTAAATAAATGTATGGAAATTAATAATATAAAAGACTATATCTATAATATAATGTCTTGTTCATTTATCAATTTAATTAAAAATTGTTATAATAATTATAAAGAACATACTGTATTAGTTGAGAATAATACTGTTAATTTTTTAGATTTTAATATTGAATATAATACTAAAATATCACTTATAGAAGAAGGATATAAAGAAACAATTAAAATGCTAAATTTAAAAAATAAATAGATTACATGTTATTCGGGGGGGAAAGTTGGCGTGGTGGACAATGTTTCTGTGATAAATTTATCTACAGCATCTGGATCAGAAGCAGACCCTTGAAAAGTTTCTCCATTCAACACTAAAGTTGGAAAACCTTCAATACCAGCAGCAGAACATTTGGCGTCCTCTTTATCACAATCAATAGTTACTAAAGTAACTTTATCACTTTTAAAAGCATCAAATACGTTTAATTTTGCTGCTTTACAATATCCACACCATGTAGTCATGTAAAATTTTAATTCTGGTTTAGGTTCATGGGCATCAAACCCTTCGTTATTTTGTTTTACATAAACAACTACCAATATAACTAAAATTAATACTAATACACCAATTACAACATTTTCTGCATTAACAGATTTCATTAATTTTTTAACATTTAAACCTTTCATATTATAAATATAACAAATAAAAAAAAAATATAATATATTATTTTTAATTAAATTAAAAATAATATATTAAATTAAATAAATGATTATAAATAAATTAGAAAATATAGAAACTGGAATTATTGAATTATTACTAAAAAAATATAATGTTGACAAATATAATGAAAATATTAATAGTTTTAAAACTAATTTAATAAATTTAGACACTATTAAAGAAAGATGTAATATATCTGAAGATAATCTTAATAAATATTTAGAAATTGATAGTAAATTATGTACTTATGATATAGATATATTAAATTTACTTATAAAATATAATAATTTATATAAAAAATATAAAAATGAAAAACGAGTGCAACAAAAATATACTATAATAGAATCTATATATTATTATTTTGGATATGATATTCCTAAAACTAAAACTATAGATCTAGAATATTTTATTAAAAAATCTAAAAATATTAATATTAATATTAAAGATATATATTTAAAATTATTTACTTTATTTATAAAGTAGAATTTATATATTTTATAATTTTATCATTACAAAATAAACTACTTATTACTAAAATATTAAATTTTTTTTTAATATTTATTTTTAATGAATCTATATTATCTATTTTATTTGATAAATTTAAGTAATTATTATTTATTATATTTCCCATAATACCTAATATATTAGTATTTATATTAGATATATTATTATCATTAATATATATTAAATCCATTGATGTTTTTAGATATTGATTATATGTTGTAATAATATCACACCATTTATAATTAGATAAATTTATATGTTTTGTATCATAAATACCTAAATCATCAATAATAATAAAATTATGATTAGTTGCTAATTTTTTTAAAGCATTTCCATATGTTAAATTAAATTGTTTTATATTATTAGAACAAATTTTTAATATAACAATATCCTTACCTATATTATCAACAGCAGTTATTATATCTTTAATATCTGTTAGATTACAATCATAACATATTTTACTTTTCTTAAGCTGAATTAATTGTTTAATTTTTTTTAATAATGGTTTAGTATTAAAAAAATCTTTAATAATATTTTTAGAAACCAATAATTGTGCTAAATAATTATAATCAAATAATGAAATAACATTATCTATTTTGTTACTATTATTTTTATTATAAATAGTAAAAATATATTTTATATTAAGTTTATTTGATTTTAAAATAGTTAATGTCTTTAATAAATTAGTCTTATTATCTATAATATCATTAAATAATATAATATTATTAGTATCATCATAGAATCCATTAATAATATTATTTTTATTTAAAAATAATATTGGAATATTATGATTATATGATAATATTGAGGCAATATGACAACTGATATTTATTCCTAATATATTAGTATATTCTAAAAATTTAATTTTATCATAAATAAATTTAACTATATTATTAATAATATAGGGATATGATAATAAAATATTAAAATTTATAGATATATCTTCATTTTTAATATTAATAATTTTTTTATTAAATAAATCTATAATAAAATTATCCATTGTATTATATTTAAATATTGTTTTTAAATATATTAATCAATATTTTCTATATTTTCATATATATTTTCTAAATTTTCTTCTTTTATAGCAATAGTTTTTTCATTAATTGTTACAACAAATCTACCATTTGGTAATAAATCCTCAATTATAGAATTTTTATTATTATAAAGTTCATTTTTAAGATTTTTAGTAACTATTTTATCTCCAATATTTAATCTCGATTCATTGATCTCAATATTTTCAAGATCTTCTATCGTAATATCATCACATTCATCTGGACTACATTTAGTGCCATCAGGACAACAATTAGAATCATCTGGACTACATTTAGTGCCATCAGGACAACAATTAGAATCATCTGGACTACATTTAGTGCCATCAGGACAACAATTAGAATCATCTGGACTACATTTAGTGCCATCAGGACAACAATTAAAATCATCTTGACTACATTTAGTGCCATCAGGACAACAATTAGAATCATCTGGACTACATTTAGTGCTTAATCCTTTAAATAGATCATTACCATCCATATTACCCATCATGTTTTGTAAATTACCCATAATTTTTGGATCATTCATCATTTTTTGTATATCATCATTTTCCATAAGATTTTTCATAGTTTCAGGATTAAACATAGACATTAAATTCTCCATAATATATTAAATAATAATAAATAAAAAATTTATTTTAACCGCTTTGTTTATTCAATTTAAAGATAAATTATATATATTAATATATTCCCGTTATGAAAAATATCCAAATATTTCATTCATATAATTATGTAAATGGAAAATTTAGACAACATAATAAAGATATTTATGATGAAAATAATAAATTAGTATTTTCATTATTAGATATACCAAATAATAGTGATATATATACTATTAAAATTGAAAGAATTTTAAAAAAAAAATCTTTTTCACTTAAAAGAAATAATAATTCTTATTATACTAAACATAATCTTAAAATTTTTTTATTATTAAATTATTCAACTTTAAATTATTATATATCTAATAATTTTAAAATACCATATTTTAAATTAGTTTATAAACTTATTATTAATAATATTTATGTTAATCAAAATGAATATATACATAATTTAATTTGTTTTAATAAAACATTTAAAAAAAAATTTTTAACTAAAACAAATATGATTAATAATAGTTTTAATTTTTATAATTTAGGTGATTTAAAATTAGATATACTAAATAAAAAAATTATAAATAAAAAATATTTTGTACTTAAAAAATATAGTGTTAATGGTAATATTATATTTTATGATATATTTAGTACATTAATTAAAGAATTTATAGGACTAAATCTTAAAAATACTATTTTTATATGTAATAATATACAAATAAAACATCTAAAAAATTATAATATAAATATATCGACATCCATATCAGATAATTTAAAAAAAAAAGAATGGGATAATATAATTTTATTAGATCTAACTATTTCTATAACTAAATTAAAATGTAAATATTTATATGTATGTATTAATAAAATTCATAATATAAAAATAATAGAATTAATTGATATTTATCATAACTATTTTAAGGTTAATTTTAAAAAATATGTAATAAATAATAAATTAGTTTACGCTATTTTAGAATGTGTCATATTTAGAAATTATGCCTACAAATTGTTTAAATTAAATACTATAAATAATATAGAAAATATTAGTTTAAATCTAAATAAATTTGAAATTAATGATAAAAAAATTGTTAATACATTATGTAATATTTGTTTTAGTAATAATATTAATATAAAAACCGAATGTAACCATTATTTTTGTAATAATTGTATAGAAAAATTATTAAATAAAAAGAAATTGTCTTGTCCTCATTGTAGAAATGAATTAAATTTTAAAAAATTAACATACATTATGGATTCTAAAAATGATATTGTAACTGATAAAATAAATATACCAAATAAAATTAAATGTCTTATTAAAAAATCATCCAAATCAAATGTTCTAATTTTGTCTAATAATTATAAAACAATAAAATATTTAATTTCTATTTATAAATTTATGAATTTAGATACAACTAATATTTATCATATAAATGATAAATATGATTGTGATAAAAATATATTTTTTTTAGAAAATATGTCTAGTTATAATTTAATAGAATTATATAATTCTTTAATTAACAAAGGATATAACAAATCCGTATTAAATTATTTTAAATAAATACATTTTATTATAATATAAAATGGAAGAATTATATTTAAAATTAAAATCTATAAAAGAACCTTTTACACAAAGACCACATACACGAAAGGTAAGTAGATTAGAATCTAAATTGTGTAAAAATGGAGGGTTTTTAAGAAATCCCATATATAGTTTAATTGGTATTCCATTTAGTTTATTTTTTGCTTATAGAACATATTGTAGAGTTTCTGAAAAAATGGCTATGTGGTTTTTAATATTTTATATACCAAATATATTAGTCTCTTTTTATGATTTGATATATAATAAATTAGCAAGCAATAAAAAAGTAGAGAAAAAATGTTTAGATATATTGAATAATCGTGATCGAAAGAATTTCGTATGGAATATTTATATATTATTAAGCAGTATATTAGGTATTATTATAATATATTATGGTTTTATATCATTATTTATGAATATGAAATTAAAAAATTGTCCTAATAATATGTTTAGTACATTTTCAAAAAAAACAAATAATAATAATAAATAATACTAATTTTTTTTAAATAAAAATAGGGTAATATGTGATATATAATAGGAGAAAAATGCTCCAATAAATATAATTAACCATAATGGAAATAAAGTTTTTTTAGAACCCGTTCCAAATTGTTTTAATGTTCCTTCTGTATTATAAATATGTTTAGGTTTAAGAACTATTACAATACCCATAAAAATTAAATAAAATATAATTGATAATTGAATTCTATTTTCCATATTAATATAAGACAATTTTTTATTTATAGTTTAAATTTTATTTTTAATTATAATTTAAATCTATAAAATTTATAGTTACGTAAGTTAATAAACCAAGACATAGACTTAGAATGACTATTGTAATTAATTTAGGTCTTCCATTTTCATAATATGATATTGGTAAATATTTTTTACCTAAAAAGGTAACTATAATAAACCATATAAAAAAAACAATAAATTCTAAAAAAATTTTATTCCAAGATGTTTTTTTCATATTATAATAATAGTTAAATATTTTTTTTATTTTTATTTCATTATATTAATGAATTTATCTATAATAGTATTTATATTTATTTTAGTTATTTTATACAATATACAAGGTAATATATTTAAACAAATTACATATGTTAACGAATATATTATAGGTATTACTAATAATAGTAATATTAAAAAATTTATGGAATTACTTTTAAATATATTAGATTTAAAATTAAAAATTAAAATTTATGATACTAATAAAGAAATGTTAAATGATTTAAATAATCATAAAATTAATTTTGCTATAACTAATGAGAATAATCTATTAGAAAGTTCATTAGGTTTAAATAATTATTCTGATTTTAAATTAGAAAATATAAATTTTATAACAGGACTGTTTTATAATTATCAATATTTATTAACAGATATATTCTATAAAGATACAAAAAAAACATTTAAAATACAAAATATACATGATCTTAAACATTTTTATAAAGTTTATAATAGACATTTTGTAATAGGAACTGAAGAGAAAAATACTGATTCATTTACAGGATTACTAGTGTTACTATATATGTATGGATTTAATCCAGTAGATATAAATAAAAAAAAAAAAAATGAAAAGTATAGTTACAATACTATTTTTTACTCATCATTATCTATTGATAAATTAATAACAAATTTTACAAATAATTTATTAGATGGTGTTTTTTTAATAAATATCTATAATTATAGTAAAATTAGACAAGTTATTAATATAAAAGATGTTTTATTTTTAAATATTACATTCAAAAAAACTATATTTAATGATATTTATTCTAATTTTTATTATAATAAAACAATGTCTATAAGTAATTATAATGAAGATTTAGATTCATCTTATACATTTAAAACTAAAACAAACCGTATAGTATTGGTTACACATAATAATGAGGATGAAAAAGTAGTTGAAAAATTAATGAAAACATATTATATTAAAAATAACTATTTAATTAATAAATTATTTGGAAATACAAACATATCTAAAGATCATAATACATTTGAACCTTTAGATATGATATATGTTAATAAATACATTAATATACATAAAGGTTCGTATAATTATATGAAAGAATTAGGTTTCATTCTAAATGAAGGAACACGAAAACAATTAAGTTTGAATAATAATGAAAAATTTAATCATTATTGGAAATATAATAAAATAGGATTAGATGAATTTAATTTAAATTAAATTTAAATTAAATTTCGAATATATATATATAAATTAAATTTCGAATATATATATAAAATGAATGTTAAGTTAGATATGAATACATTAAATTGTGTTTTACTGGTTGTTGTATTATCTTTAGTTATAATGTGTTGTATGAAATCCAACAATGAGAATTTTGAGTCCCAAGAAGAACAAAAATATCGACGCTTTCTACAAGAAAGCTTTAAAAAATGCGAAACAGAAAGGGGCCTCTACAACCCTAAACCAACACCAACACAAAACTATCGAAGCGAACTTGAAACAAGATGCCAGTGCTGCCGCCTCCTCGGCTTAAAAAAATGCGAAGGTGTTGGTACAGAATGTAGCCTCCACAACCCTAAACCAACACCAACACCATACTATGAAGATACTCCCATGACATACAGGGTTGTGAATAAAACGGAACGGTACCCTAAACCAACACCAACACCATACTATGAAGATACTCCCATGACATACAGGGTTGTGAATAAAACGGAACGGTACCCTAAACCAACACCAACAGAACATCCAAAGTGTGATTATTATTGTAGTAATCCTATTAATGGATTTGAGAAAGGAAGCGATGAAGCTAAAGCAGCAAGATGTGTAAAACAAAGTCGTGACAATCAATGTGGAAAGTGTAATTTTTGTGTTGAGATGAAGAAAGATCGGTGATTGAAATAAACATATTAAACAATAAAATATATTTTTAGTTAAAAATTAAAAACTTAAGTAGATCATAGGGACCACCCCGCCCACCGCCGCCTCCAATAGTCGGCAACGGGAGTTGTAGCCGGAACGCCACCGTCTATTGGAGGCGGCGGTGGATGCTGGGTTGGGGACTTTAATGTAGCAGACCCAACCACATCATCAAGTACAGAAGCAGATATAAAAAATAATATATAATAGTAATAGTAATGGTAAAGTGTTTGATCCGGATCTTGAAGATTGTATAGATTATTGTTCTAATCTATAAATCAATATTAAAATAAATAATTTATTATTTAAAGATTTAAAATAAATAAACTCTAATAATGAAACATCATTTAATAAAAGCGTTGACTAAAAAACAAAAATTTTTTTCTAAACAACCAGAAAGTAGTGATGATTCTGATGGTTCTTTAAGTTCAGATGATGAAGAAGAAGTTTCTAAAGATATTATATATAAATGGTATAATAATAGATATTACGCTATAAAATATTTAGGAAAAGGTACTTTTTGTAGAACTTGGTTAATGTACGATATACAACTTAATATGTTTGTTGCTATGAAAATGTATTATTCAAAATATAAAGAAGAATCTCTACATGAAATAAAAATAAATAAATTATTAAATACATCTGAATATATTGTAAATAAATTAGATGATTTTATAACAAATAACTGTCAATGTCTAATATATGAATTAATGGGTATAACATTATTAGATGTATTAGATTATTACGAAGATAATATTCCATTAAATATAGTAAAAAAAATATGTATTCAAATTTTTAAAGGGATAGATGAATTACATAAAAAAAATATAATACATTGTGATTTAAAAGTAGAAAATATTATGATAAAACAACATGATGTTCATATTAAAAATATATTAGAAACATTAAAGTCACTAAACTTAGAAAAATTATTTGAAGAATTAATTATAACTAATTTACCTAAAGATTATAAAGAATATAATAAAACAAAAAAAAAAAATGTTAAACGTAAAATAAAATTACAATGTCTAAAACTTTTAGGTGATTCTATAAAAAATAAAGTTGAATTAATTGAAAATAGTAATAAAGAATTTAAATTTAACGAATCATCTATTGAATGTAAAATTATAGATTTAGGAAATAGTGAAATATTAGGGAAAAACAATGAAGATGAGATAATGTTAAGAAGTTATAGACCACCTGAAAATATAATGAATAGTTTTTATAATGAAAAATCGGATATTTGGGGAATGGGATGTATTATGTTTGAATTATTAACTGGTGATTATTTATTTGAGATAGATAGAGATTTAAATGATAATGAAAAAGATAGACAACATTTACATCAAATGTTTGAAACATTAGGAAAAATTCCAAAGGATTATGTATTAGATTGTGAATTTAGAGACCATTTATTTGATAATCAAGGGAGAATTATAAATAATAAACATTGTAATTATAAAAATTTAGAAGAAATATTTATAAATGATTATAACTATAATGAAAATGATTCTAAAAATATATCTAATTTTTTAACAAAATTATTAGATTATAATATTAAAACACGTTATAGCGCTGAAAAATCTTATAATGATCTATGGTTAAATGAATAAAATATTAATTAATATAATTAATTTAATTAATTTATAATAAGGTTAAAATTTAAAAAAAAAAACTTTTAAAAATTTATAAAATGACGACAACTGAATCTACAAATAAAAAAATATCTATGCCATCTGCCGATACATTATCACAAGCTGCTAAACTATCAATTAAAATTTCTAAACCTATTTGTTTCTATTTTTATATAGACTCATGTAAAAATAATGCTTCAATAGTTACTGCTGAAGGAGAAAAAATTATTTATAAAAATAATGAAGAACATACTTCGCCAATTAAAAATACATATAAAGTCGGAGATGAATATTTAGTTGTAACTGAAAATACTATTTATGTTATTTCTTGTAGTACACGTGTAGGAAAATAAATTTTTTTTATATTTATGACTTCATTATCTAATTTATATTTTTAAATACTATTATTAATAGTTTATTATTATGATAATTATCACAATTTGTTTATCATAATTATTATACTATAGAATTTATAAAATTAAATAAAAATAACCTATTTAAACTATTATTAATAGTTTATTATTTATATTATTACTTAAAACTAATTAAATCTCAAAGTGTTTTTTCATAAATTCTTTTTTTTGACTACTTTTAAAAAACCAACCTTTAATAGACGGAATCCACCACCCACCTTCAAAATATTCTAATCCTTTAGAATATTTATAATTATTATCAGCTTTAAGAATCCAACCTTTACCATATTTGTTAAATTTAGGAACAACCCTATCTTCATTAGTCATGAATTCATTGTCATCATATACATACTCAAAACTATCATTTGTAATACTTGAACTTAATTCAGTGCTATTATAAAGAATATTTTCTTGTTCTTCTTCTGTTTTAATATATTTAGCGCCCATGTTAATTAATTCATCAAAATAGTATGATTTAAAAAACCATCCTTTTTGCCCTTTATTCCAAAATCCATCCATAAAATATTTATCACCATAAAGAGTATCTTTCTTAGTAGTTTTAAGAATGTATCCTTTTCCATATTCTTCTAAACTCATTTTAGATAAATCTGTACCATAAGACCCATGTTTCATATTAGAAAGATTTACATCTGTATATTCTACATCTGATTCCATAGTATCATCATCAGTAGAAAGAACAACATCATGATCAATAAGCCATTGATAATGTTCATCTTTAAAAAACCATCCATTTTGTTTAGGCATCCACCAACCTTCATGAAAATACTTTTCTCCGAAATATTCATCATCTTGTAATGGTTCTAAAAGCCACCCTTTACCATAAGACCAAAGAGTCATATTAGAAAGATTAACTTCTTTAGATTCTACATCTGATTCCATAGTATCATCATCAGTAGAAAGAACAACATCATGATCAATAAGCCATTGATAATGTTCATCTTTAAAAAACCATCCATTTTGAGATTCTACCCACCAACCTTCATGAAAATACTTTTCTCCGAAATATTCATCATCTTGTAATGGTTCTAAAAGCCACCCTTTACCATAAGACCAAAGAGTCATATTAGAAAGATCAACTTCGGTGGAATCTACCTCTGGTTCCATAGTATCATCATCATCAGTAGAAAGAACCACACCATGATCAATAAGCCATTGATAATGTTCGTCTTTAAAAAACCATCCATTTTGCGATTCAACCCACCAACCTTCATGAAAATATTTTTTTCCATAATAATCACTATCTTCATTTGGTTCTAAAAGCCATCCTTTACCATAAGACCAAAGAGTCATATTAGTAAGATCCATTTCTGGATCATAATTTTCATCAATATTATCAAGATGTTCATCATCCATATTATCAACTGGTTCATCATCCATATTATCAAGATGTTCATCATCTATATTATCAACTGGTTCATCATCCATATTATCAACTGGATCATAAATTTTCATACAATAAGATTTATAAATATAAATAGTACTACTTTCATCACAAATACTCTTAGCATATATTTGTGCTTTTTTTTTTGAATCAAAGTATGAATTATAAATAATTCCATTACTTTTAAGTTCTTGTAGCATATAATTTGTTGTTTTAGAATACGTATCTAAAAATTGTTTCATGTGTTCAAAAATATTCGGTCTAGTCATCATAGTGTTCATTGTTGTTAGTTATATTAACAACAATAAACTTTAAATATAAATCAATTTTATAAAAAAAAATTAAACTTAAATAAAATGTATAATAGTCTAGTCTAGTTTATTAATCATTCTATTTACTAAATATAAAATAATTATTATACTTCCAACATAATATAGATAGTATTTATGAGACCCATTTTGATATTTTATAGCTCTATTTATATAAAATTTACCTAAATCATTTAATGCAATTGCTAATAAAATTATTAAAATATAATTAATATATGTACACCATTTCTTAAATGAACTTTCTTTAGTATTTTTATCTAATGTATATAAATTATTTTCCATTTGATTATCCACATTATTGTTATTCATTTGTATATTATTCATTTGACTATTATCCATTATTCTTTCATTAATTAATTGATTCTGTAATTGTTTAAATGCTATTTGTTCATTAGAATGATTCATTTGTCCATGGGAATTATTCATTTGGCCATGGGAATTATTCATTTGGCCATGGGAATTATTCATTTGACCATGGGAATTATTCATTTGTCCATGGGAATTATTCATTTGTCCTTGTGAATGATTCATATCTATATTATTATCATTTATTTTATTTATTTTTATATCATCTATATTTATTACTGGTTTAGTATTATTATTTTGTGCTTTTTCAAAAATAATCGGACTATTATTTGTTTTTGAATTATCAGAATTAAACGTTCTGTTAAATGTTTGTTCTTGTGATCCACTTAAAAGAGGTGAATTATTTATAATAGAAAAATAATTATCATCATATTCGGATTCATCATTTAATAATTTCATATAAATTATATTAGAAATTAATTATGCCATAATTTTGTTTTAAATTATGTTTTTTACAAAACTTATTTATACTATGATTATTGGTACATTGTATTTTTCCATAATTTTTTTTCCAAATATAAGCGTGACATTTAGATTCATCTAATTCTTTTATAATTGGTTTATTAATTTTTCTTTCTAGTATATTTTTTTCAAAAGTTTCATAATCTATTGATAAATTATTTATAGAATGAAAATCTTTTAGAAGTTTTTTTTTATAATTTATCAATAGATTATCTAATTTATTTAATGTATAAATAGAAATGTAAAAATCCATCTTTAATTTAATTTATTTAAAATAAATTAATTTTTAAAATAAATCAATTTTAATATTATATATATTTAATGATAAATAGAAAATCTAATAGAATTAATAGAAAATCTAAAAAAATTAATAGAAAATATAAAAGAATTAATAGAAAATCTAAAAAAATTAATAGAAAATCTAAAAAAAATAATAGAAAATCTAAAAAAATTAATAAAAAATTTAAAGGTGGAAGTGCTCAAGATCCCACTCAAACTGCTATTAATATTAGTAAAATAGTTAGCAACTCTATCATCTCTTATAAAAAAAATTCAACCTGTAATTTAAAAAATAAAAAAAATACAATTCCTTTCAAATCAAGAACTGAATTTACGTCTAAAAATTCTAAAAATTCTAAAAATTCTAAAAATTCTAAAAATTCTAAAAATTCTAAAAATTCTAAAAATGTAACTCAATTTTTAAACGATAATGAAGACATTAAATTACAAATAAACAAAATTCCACAAAATCTAACTTTTGAAGAAATATGTAATGATAAAGAATATATAAAATTAAAAGAACTAATATCAAATAAAAGTTTGTTGAAAACTGGGATGTCTTTTGGTGGATGGGTTGGTAAAAAAATATTTGGTAAAGAATTTGTAGGTGAGTTAAGGAAAAAACATATAGATTGTATTCCATTTAATTTAAAGACAGATAATGAACAAAAATATTCTATAGAAAAAATATTAAAAGAATTAAATACTGAAAATATCAATGTAGGCAAAAAAAATTTATTAAATGAAAGATTAATATATATTAAAAAAAATTATAAAAAAACAAAAAAAAAAAAAAAAAAACTAATTAGAGTTACTATAAATAATTTTGTAGATACACAAAGTGTAGGATTTAAAAAGGGTATAGATATAAATTTAACTCCTGATAACTACACGTTTATTTTCCAAAACGGAACAAACCAAGAACCAGAAACAGAACCAGAAACAGCAGCAGAACCAGAAACAGCAGCAGAACCAGAAATAGAAGAACCAGAAACAGCAGCAGAACCAGAAATAGAAGAACCAGAAACAGCAGCAGAACCAGAAGCAGCAGAACCAGAAATAGAAGAACCAGAAACAGCAGCAGAACCAGAAATAGAAGAACCAGAAACAGCAGCAGAACCAGAAGCAGCAAAACCAGAAACAGCACCAGAACTAGCACCAGAAGCAGCCAAACCAGAAACAGCACCAGAAACAGAAACAGAACCAGAACTAGCACCAGAAACAGAACCAGAACTAGCACCAGAAACAGCAGCACCAGAAACAGCACCACCAGAAGTCGGAGAAGAATCAATAGTATAAGTCGCAGATATATAAAACAAACAATTAATTAATCACAATAATAATAACTAGTAGCACTACATGATGTTTCTTTCTACTGATATTTCTTATTATGCTTATTAGACATAATAATCAGATCCAACATATTTTTTTAGTAAAATGAAATGTAATAGCAGAACTTTAAGAAAATATAAATTGACCGATTAATAGAATAATTATAATAAAAATAATTTAAATTTAGAAAAACACAATATAAAGATAAATTATAATAAATATAGTAATATATATTTTATTTTTAAAAATAAATAAATTTTAATATTATGTCTAATTTTTTATCTTTTATGTGTGGATCTATATTTGGTGCATATGTTGCTCAAAATTATGATATAATAAATATAAAGGACTCAACAAAAATAATGAATGATTATTTAAAAAAAATAGAAAAACATAATAAAGACAATAAAGATTAAATTTAATCTTCTATGAGTTCCATTAATTTCATTTTAACTAATAATTCATCTTGAATATATTTAAATAAACATACATCATCTCTAACTGAATTTATAAATAATCCATTTCTATAAGTAATAATACCATTTTTATATTGGATTAATGATACTAATGGTGAAACTTTTAGATCGTAAAAACATTTTTTTGATAAAAATCTAAATTTATCACCCTTTTTAAAATTTATTATAGATGTTATATATTCATAATTTTCTAATATTTTTAAACTTTCTTTAAGATTATTTTTATTAACATTATAATTTAAAAATTTATTATAAAATGTATTTATTATTTTATTTCGTTGATCACATATTATATTTAAAGGTTGAATAATTGTATTATCTATTGATTCTAATATTTTATTAATTTCATTTTCATAATTCATATTATAATTTATATATTTAAAGTATATTTTTATATATAAATATAAATTATGGATAATCCTAATTTTGAACTTATTAAAGAAATATTTAATATTATTGAAAAACCAATTAATAATGATAATGATCTACTAAATATAACACTTAATCAAAAATATTTAAGATTAGATAAATTTAAAGAAAAAATAAGTGATATGATTCCTAAATTAAAAAAAAAATTTAAATCACATAATTTAACTTGTTTACATAATAACTCTTTAGATAAGCAAAAATTTCCAACTATTAATATGATACGACAAATATTAAAATGTAATAATTATAAATTAGAACCATATGTTGTATGTAATGGTTATGAAAAAAATACAAATAATAAAATATGGGAGAGATATTTTTTAATTAAAAAAATAGAATCATAATTTTGGAATTTTTTTATTTAAAGTATCAATGTATGTCATTAAATCTTCTTGTTTTTTAACCATATTTTTCAATTGATTATCTGGTATTAATGGTTTAGAAATATATGATAAATAAGAAAATTTTTTCTTTAAATTCAAGTAATGATTCATAACATCCTTATAAGAATTATAAATTACTTTAAGTTCATGATGTTTTCTAAGATAATTTAGTAATAACTTAAGTTCTCTTATACCATTATCTGCTTTAGTATTAAAATTTTTATTATTTTGTTTAATTAAAATTAAATATTTATTTTTAAAATCTTTATGACAATTAATTAAATTATTTTGAGATTTTTTTGTATCCATATATAACTTAACTATATGATCCATTATAATATTTATAGAAATTAATGTGCGTATATCAATAATTTTAATTTTATATATATGAATTAAACATGGATGAGGGTAATTTAGCAATTTTAGTAGATGCGAAAACTGAATATACAAAACAATTAGTAAATATAATTAGTCCTAATATTTTTAAAGGAATAAAATCAATTTATAATAATGCTAAAAATAATAGTTTAAATAATGATACATTAGTTCAATTTCAAAATGATTTAAGTCAAATTCCAAAATGGAATCAAGAAGTTATAAATGAACATTATAATTCATTAGTTCATATTTCTAATTGTGATTGGTTAGAGGATTTATTAACTGCTGTCTTTGTAAGTCACACACGTATATTAACATCTATAAATTTCAGTAAAAATAAAAATAAAATTAATTTAAAAATACCAAAAGTTGATCATTTTATACATTTATGTTATATTGAAGTAGCTAGAATTTTTTGGAAAAATCCATATTTATTTGATGATACAATTTCTAAATTTGAATATCAACGAAATAGAAGAGATGGTGAAACAATAATAGATAATACTATAAATGAAACTATAAGAAAACAATTACCTGTTAAACATATTTTAAAAGAATATTTAGGAAATGAATTTAAAGAAGCTAATACAGATTTTACTGTTAATGAAAATAACATTGAACATGAAAATTTAAGAAAAATGGTAAAAGCCGAAATTGAAAATTGTTCTAAAGAAAAATTAGAAAAATTAAATATTAATTCTTTAGATTTAGATTTAAAATCTAAAGAAGATGTTAATATTAATGAAAATAGAATTAAACATTTTGAATCTTTAGAAAAAAACAATATTGATATGTCAAATCCTGAAACTAAATTAGATAATTCTGAAACTAAATTAGATAATTCTGAAACTAAATTAGATAATTCTGAAACTAAATTAGATAATTCTGAAACTAAATTAGATAATTCTGAAACTAAATTAGATAATTCTGAAACTAAATTAGATAATTCTGAAAAATCTACAGAATTGACAAATAAACTTAAACAATCAGATAATGAAATAAGCAAATTAGATCCAGTAAAAATAGATGAATTAAATAATACTTTAAGTGATGTAGAATTAGATATTGAAAATACTATTAATAATGAAATTGATAATTTAAAAATAGAAACATTAAATTTAAATATAGATGATGATTTATCTAATTTAGATGAAATTTATATTGATACACCAGATAATAAATTAGAAAATTTAAATGATACTAAATTAGAAAATTTAAATGATACTAAATTAGAAAATTTAAATGATACTAAATTAGAAAATTTAAATGATACTAAATTAGAAAATTTAAATGATACTAAATTAGAAAATTTAAATGATATTGATAATAAAATTAAAACAGTTTATATAGAAACTTCTGATAAATCTAAAAAAAAAAATACTTTTAATGATACAGATATAGAACTAAATTATGATGATGAAAATAATTACAAAGATAAAAAATATTCAAAACAAGATTTTAATTTTTTTAATTAGTAAGTATAAATTTATAAATAATTTTATTAAAAAATGTTATACATGATTAGTAAATATTACAATATTATTATTGAAAATAAATATTTATTATCTAGTGTTGTAGCATTAATATGTACATTATTCTATTATTTAGAAAATAATAGAACTAAAAAAAAATATGATAATACTTCTTATTTAAAATTAGTATTATTTATATCAATCTCAATATTATTTGTTTTATATATTAAAGATACAAAAATAACTATTCCAGAAAGTAATGTTAAAATAGGTGATCCTGATTTTTAAAAATATATTTTATTAATATATGATTATTAATAAAGATATTGTATATATAGTATGTTTCATATTAATTTTAATTAATTGTATACTTTATAATAAACAAAATAAACCTATATATATTAATAATCCTATATTTAAACTAATATTTTTATTATGTATAATGATATTATCATATTTAAATATTTATATTGCTACATTTTTAGGTATAACATTTTTAACTATTTATCAATAATTGTATATATATTCATTTTTAATATCCTCTTTTTCTATAAGAAATTCTTTAAATATTAATTTATTTATTTGGTTTTTAGGAACAGCAGATTTAACATTTTTAGCAATAATTCTATATAAATTAAAATCATCATCAAGATTCATTAAAAAATTACCATACTTATCCATACACCATAATTTTAGTAATCTATATATATTACTATCTTCATCAAAATGTTCTATAATAGTTGTTGCTAATCTAGATAAATCAAAACTTTTATTTGGTTTTATTTTACAGTTTTTTAAATTATTCATATAAGGATAATTATATTGTCCTTCAGCGTCTCCATTTTTTTTAAATACATCACTAAAAAATACTTTATTTTTATAATTAAATGTGGCTCTTCCAAAATCTATTATTTTAGATATTTTTCCAAATGTAGGTATTTTAAAACAATTTCCTTTAAAATTAAAATATAAAAATTCTAATTCTGTTTTTTTAAACATTATATTACTAGAATGTAAATCATTATGAACAAAATCATATTGTTTTTGCGCTACAGATAAACCAAAACATATTTGAAATAATATAGATTTCCATTCAACATCAGTTATATTATTTTCAGTATCTTCAATATAATTATCTAATGTATATTCTAATTTTTCTATACAATTTATTTGAACAGGATAGTTTTCAATACAACAATAATTTATTTCATATATATCACTACTTGATAATGATATATTTGATTCTGAATTAATTGAAAGTGTGTCGTAATTAGATATATTAATTTCATCTTCATCTAATGTTTCATCTTCATGTAATGTTTCATCTACATCTAATGTTTCATCTACATCTAATGTTTCATCTAATGTTTCATCTAATGTTTCATCTTCATCTAATGTTTCATGTAATGTTTCATCTAATATTTCATCTAATGTTTCATCTAATGTTTCATCTAATGATTCGTTATTTTCATCTAATGATTCGTTATTTTCATCTAATGATTCGTTATTTTCATCTAATGATTCGTTATTTTCATCTAATGATTCGTTATTTTCATCTAATGATTCATTATTTAATATATCATCAATATTTTGACAAATATGATTAATATTTGTTTTTTTAAATGAATTATTATCAAATTTGTCTAAATCAACATTATGTATTTTAAATTTATTATTAACATTTTGTCTAAACCAAGATGTATTTTTGATGGAATTATAATCTTCAGAAATATCATGTTTAAATTCATCAGCAATACCAGTAAATGTTCCATAAAATAATGGAAATGTTGGACATTTACCTTGTTCTGTTAATATACTTCCTAAATATGAAAAAAAAGAATCAATATATGCACTATTATTATAATTATTAATTTTTTTACTTGTTAATGATGAAAATATATTTGGTAATATAGAATTATCTAATTTATATTCATCCATCATAGTTTGAGAAATATTTAACAGTGGTAAAATTTTAATAAAAACATCTTTTTCAAATGTTTCATTATTATTTTGATTTAATATTGAGGCTTTAAAAAAATACTTTATATAACTATCTAAATTTTTTTGTTTAATTGGTTCATGTAATTCTTTTACTATAAAATTAGAATTTAATACAAAATTTGTATTAGAACTATTATAGAATTCAAAAAATAATGACATTATAGGAAAATATGTTTGAATATTTGTTATATTTAGATTTTTTTTAAAGTCATATTTAAGATTTTCTAATAAATCATTATTAATTTTTATACATTTAGTATTCATTATTAAAATTAATAATTTAATTTAAATCTTAATCTTTAAATAAATTTGCGTATATTTATATCTAAAAAAAGATAATTCATTAGTAATGAATCTAGCATTAAAAAAATTTAATTTAAATGATATCTCATCTGATAAAGTATGTGTCTTTATAGGAAAACGTGAAACTGGTAAAAGTTTTTTAGTAAAAGATTTATTATATTATCATAAAGAAGTTCCTATAGGAACAGTTATTTCAGGGACAGAATCTGCTAATTCATTTTATGGTAATATAGTACCTAATTTATTTATACATGATGCGTATACACCTGAAATTATAAATAATACATTAAAAAGACAAAAAATGGTAATTAAAAAAATAAATAAAGAAAATGCTAATTATGGAAAATCTAACATTGATCCAAGAGCTTTTCTTATATTAGATGATTGTCTTTATGATCAAACATGGATTAGAGATCCAAATATTAGAAGTTTATTTATGAATGGTCGTCATTATAAAATTTTATTTATTATTACTATGCAATATGCTTTGGGTATCCCACCAAGTTTAAGAACTAATATAGATTATGTTTTTATTCTTAGAGAAAACTATGTTTCAAATAGAAAAAGATTATATGAACATTATGCTGGTATGTTTCCAACATTCGAAATTTTTTGTCAAGTTATGGATCAATGTACCGAAGATTATAATTGTTTAGTAATTAATAATAATGCTAAAAGTAATAAATTAGAAGATCAAGTATTTTGGTATAAAGCTGATTCTCACTCAGATTTTAAAATTGGAGCACAAGAATTCTGGGAACTCCATAATTCAAAATTTAATGATAATTATGATTCAGAAGAAGAACAAAATGATTTTGTTGCTCCAAAAAAACGTGGTCCAACTATAAATGTAAAGAAAAACAATTATTAATTATAATGGATAAAGTAGTACAACATGGAATCCTAAAAATAATACGTAATATAATATTATAATGAAGTATATTTATATTAGTGATAAAACAAAAGATAATTTTAATTAAATAGAATTACCATCAACTAATATTCGTCAATCTTTTAAAAATATTAAAAAATCTAAGAATAAATGGGGAATGTTTTTATTTGATAAAGATAAAATTATTGGTGTATGTGAAGTTATGGAAGAAGAAGAAAATGGTATAACATTTTTACTTATAGTATTTACATTTATTGAGAAAGAATACAGAGGAAAAAACCTATGTTACGAAATAGTAAAAAGAACAATATTAAAAAATGAAGAAAAGAGACAGGGAAGTATATTAATTAAAGTTGTTATTGCTGGCGGTGAATCTATTTTAAAATGTTTAATAAAAGTGTTTAAAGAACTTAATTATAGAATTCAAAAATATAAATCGGATACAACCGAAAATATAAAACAATTAAAATTTATAACAAGTGACGAAGCATTTAAAATAGAGAAAAAAAATTTAAAGACTGATAGTTGGCAAACTTTATTTTTTGTCCGTAAAAAATAAATATCTTGGTCATATCTATAAAATTAAATCAAATTAAAATAATAGATTATAATATAATGGTTAAAGTTTGGGGTTCGTATAAAGATGGTTCTGATATTTATAAAAATAAAAAAGGGTTTTACATTATAACATGGAATCCTAAAACTGATACGGAGACTGCAAAATATTTAAAAAGTTTAAAAAAATATGTTATTGGTAAACCAATATCTCATCATAGAAAATCAACTAAAAAAAGAAAGACTAAAAAAAAGAAAGTAAAAAAGACTAAAAATAAAAAATAAATGACTTTAACTTTTATTTTTAAATTGAATTAAATCATACCAAAATATAATATAAATCAAAATTATCTATTTTAGCACCATGGTTATAACGTCCAGCATAACACCAATAGTTATATAAATTTTTATTACTTTTTATACCATTTTTACCTTTATAGTAATCATAATTATCATAATTATTTATCATAAAATTTATTAATGTTTCATATGTAAAACATATACTATTTAATCCTAAATATTTCATAGATCTTAATAATAATTTAGGTGCTTCTTGGATATTTAAAATATCTATATTTGTATTTTTTAATTTATCAGTAATAGATATTTTCTGTTTTTTATGAGGCATTAATTATTATATTTAAAATAAAAACTATAACAAAACGATGACTAAATCAAATTAGTATTATTTCTAGCATCTGTGGCATCGAACATATAACTAAATTGTTCTTCTAAATTATTAGATTCTAATTGGTCATATACATTTCTAGGAACAAATCTATATTCTACTTTTGTTTTAATTTCTTTAGATTTAAAATACAATTCTAAATATCCTGAAATAAGAAATATTATTCCTAACAATAATATAAATAATACTATTATCTTCATATAATATTTATTACATTTAAAAATTACAATTTATTAAATTTAAAATAAAGAATAATTTTTAGTTATATTATTTTGTTTAAATATACTTTCATCTAATTGACCATATTTAAATTGTTCATCTATAGTTAATGGTAATAAGACATATTTAATTTCTTTTTCTATTTTTTCATTATAATATTTATTATATGAATAATTATAAGTTATCCATATAATTATAAAAAAAAAAAGTAAAATTAATAATGATTTCATATAATTATTAAATAGTTTTTATTTTTGGTTCATCTGTTGAATCACTAGATTCAGTAGCAGCACTAGCATCAGTACTAGCATCAGCACTAGCATCAGCACTAGTATCAGTACTAGCATCATCACTAGCATCAGCACTAGTATCAGTACTAGCATCAGTACTAGCATCAGCACTAGCATCAGTACTAGCATCAGTAGCTGGAGCACTCTTAAATTTACTATTCATCCATGGATCTGGTTCATCTAATTTATCTTCAATTGTTTTTTCTTCATGTTCTTTAAGTTTTTTAGCAGCGTCCTTAAGTTTTTCTCGTTTTTGTTCTTCATAAAAAATATCTCTATTAATTTCATTCTTTTTATATTCACCCATTAGATTATTAAGTTCAGATTCTAAATATTCTTCTTCTTGAACTTGATCGGCATTAGGATCCCAAGGCAACCAATAACCTACTTGACCTACAAATACATGAAATGATCTATCAGTTCTTTGTAATTCTTTAGCGCGTTTTTCGGCTTGTCCATAACTATCATATACACCTCGCACTTTTACACCTCTAACACTTGTTTTTTTATCTGAAACTTTATCAAAAGCAGCATTAAGTTCATCATTAAATTTATATTTAAAATCATCATAATTACTTTTGAATTCGTCATAAGTATATTTTAATTCTAGTTTAAGTTTATCAATCATATCCTTTTGAATATTATTTTTTACTTCATCAGAACATTTTTTAATGATTTCAGATAAGTTAGTTTCTAATTCTCCACATCGTTGGTTCATATATTTATTAAATAAAAATAATTCTTTTTGCTTTATCATTTCATCAGGCGATACAAATGAAATACAAGTATAATTTTGTCCAGGAATAGGGTTATCAACTTCTAAATAATCTGTTTTTTCCATTTTATTTATAAAAATAATTTAATTAATAAACTTTAAATAGTTTAATTAATAAAATATATTTATATATTAATGAATATAAGAGAAATTTTAAGAAGATTAATAAAATATTTAATATTAGTATTAATAGTTGCCTTTTCATGTTTTACATTAATTAAAACAAAATTAAGTCATTTTGAGATAATGTTAATTTCACTTACAGCAGGTATGGTTTATAATATTCTAGATATAGTATCACCTTCGATAGATTTAAAAATAGATAAAAATTGTGGAATTTAAATATCAAATAAATCATCTATATTTTCTTCATTAATTTGAGAATTTTGTTCTTCTTTTTCTTTTTCTATTTTTCCTTTTTCTTTTTCTATTTTTCCTTTTTTTTTATTTTTTTTAACAAAAAATATTTTTTTTCGCGTATCTCTATGAATAAATGGTCTTAAAATTGAATAAATAGTTTTAACCATAATATTAGCGTTTTTTATATTAATTATATTTAAATTATCAGGATATTTTTCTTCACAAACATGTATCATTAATTTAATAAAATCATAATCTATTTCTTTTAATTTATAATCTTTTAAATCAATAAATACATTAATTGTATCTAAATTTAATTTTTTTTTTCTAATTAATAATATATTATCAATTACATTAAATATATATTTAATAAATTCTTCGTAATTTTTTTGTTTTCTAAAAAATTTTATGTTTAAAAATAAACATAAATTTTGATCAATAAAAATAAATTGTTTCATATCAATAAATGTATCCATTAAGTAAATTATAATAAAAAAAAATAAAAAAATAGACTTGTTTATAATTAAATACTTGGAATAAATTCCCATTTCAATTCTTTACAAATATTTTTCCAAATGACATCTTGTTGATGTAATTTTTCTCTACTTTTTAAAAGAACAAAACATGGAATAAATTCATCTAATTCTAGTAATTGAACAAATTTATGTAATATATATGAATATGATAAAAAATTTTTTCTATCACTTGGACAATGAGTCTGAAAAGGAATTTGTATTTCTTTAAACATTCTTCTCAATTCTTCTTCGGTTTTACGTGTCATTATTGGAGGAGGAATACCATTTAATTTATTAATTATATGTGGAATATGTTCATAATATTTATTTTTTTTTAATTTTTTTAAAATTTCCCGTAATTTTTGTTGTGTTAATATATTAATATTTATTATTCGTTCCTTTTTTAATTCTATTAGAATCTCATTATATATTTCTTTAGGAATATCAGTAGATTCTTTAGCTTGAAATTGTGCCAACCATTCATTAAAATGATTAATTCTTTTATAAGCAAAATAACTTATTTCTCTTGGGGGGTCTTTATATGATGGTTTATCTGAATCTATTAATATTTTATTTTCATCTCCACATATTTCACAAATCATTTTACCTTCAGATAAAAATAATTTTTTCTCTTTATTACAAGTATTACATATATCTATATTATTAATAGTCATATTTTTAAAATTGTTAAAATTTGTATTATTTAATTTATTTAGATATTTATCATATAATTGAGCTTTAGATACACCAGTTTCTTTTATATTAATATTAAAATACTCAGACACCGATTTATTATTATCTTTTAATTTATTAATATTATTTGTAGTTTTATTTTTTTGTTTTGTTGTATCATAATAATTAAATAGTAAATGTCCTGTATCTAATAAATAATCTATTTCTTCTTTTTTATTAATCGTATTTAAATATTTTTCTAAATTAATAATTTTATCTTTAATATTTATAATTTTAACAATATTTTTTTTGTAATTTGTTTGCAATTTATGTAATTTATTTTTTAAATTTTCTAACTCTTTATTTTTAGAATTAATTATATCATATGTATTAGAAATTTTTATTATTTTTTCATTATGTTTAGCGTCTAAAGTTATTCTTGTGTCTATATTTTTTTTAATTGTTTTATTTTTAACTTTAAATGACATAATAATATACAATAAATACAATAAATATATATTCTTTAAATAGAAACATATGTTAAAGAAATAAATATAAATATATTGTTGATATTAAAAAACATAACTTAAAGATTATAAAATATTTAGTAATATATATGGGAGGTGGATTATTACAAATCGTTGCCAATGGATCACAAGATATATATTTAACTGGAAATCCACAAATTACATTTTTTAAAGCTGTATATAGAAGACACACCAATTTTTCTATGGAATCTATTAAACAAACTATTAATGGAACTGCTGATTTCGGTGAAGAAGTTAATGTTACACTACAAAGAAACGCTGATTTAGTTCATAAAATGTATATACAAGTTAAATTACCATCTATAGATATAAGTGATGGTAATGGAACTAATAGTGATAATAGTAATTTTAGAGCATTTAGATGGTTAAATTGGATTGGTCATGTATTAATAAAAGATGTTGAAATATCTATAGGTGGACAAAAAATAGATAAACATTATGGTGAATGGTTACATATTTGGAATGAATTATCACAATCACCTGGAAAAACTGGGGGTTACGCTGAGATGGTAGGAAATGTACCAAAATTAACACAAATTTATAGTTCTAATACCACATCATCTACAGAAAATAAATCACCTGAATATACATTATATATTCCATTACAATTTTGGTTTTGTAGAAATCCTGGAATGGCATTACCACTTATAGCATTACAATATTCTGATATAAATATTAATATTAATTTTAGAGATTTAAATGATTGTATTTGGGCTAATAAACAAACATCTACATCTTTATCAACAACATATAATGCTAGTTCTGGAAAAGATGTGTTTTCAACTTTACCTAAAATATCCAAAAATACTAATGTTTATGCTGACTATATTTATTTAGATACTGATGAACGCCGTAGATTCTCACAAGTACCACACGAATATTTAATTGAACAATTACAATTTAATGGAAATGATACATTATCTTCATTAACAAATAATATTAAACTAAATTTTACACATCCGGTTAAAGAAATTATTTGGGTAGTTCAACCAACAAATTATAGAAGCAATGGATATTCACAAAGTCGCGCTGGAAAACAATATTTTAATTATACTGATTTATGGGATTATTCTGGATTTACTGGAACACCTGAACCATCAAGTGGTCCTGGTATGGTCGGGGGGAAAAATATACAAAATTTATGGTTTGGTTTACCTAATGTTCAATTACAAGGAAGTTTAAAATACGATAAAAATACTTGGAATAGATCTACTACATCTTATACTAATCAAAATGCTGGTTATACCGATATTAAAGATTATACAAAAACTAATGGTGTTGTTAATGTTGATAATAGTGTTGGACTATGGTCTTTAAATAATGAAGTAGCGTTACTTGATGGTGGAAATAATTGTATATCTAAAGCTAAAATTGTATTAAATGGAAATGATAGAATATCTGAACGAGAAGGAAAATATTTTAATTTAGTCCAACCTTATCAACATCATACTACTTGTCCTGCTCCTGGAATAAATGTATATTCATTTGCTTTAAAACCAGAAGATCATCAACCTTCTGGAACATGTAACTTTTCTAGAATTGATAATGCTCATCTTAATATTACTGTTACTGATAATACTATAGGAACAACATATAATTCTGGATCTGCATATATTAAGATTTATGCTATAAATTATAATATATTAAGAATTATGAGTGGAATGGGTGGGTTAGCTTATTCTAACTAAAAAATAATAATATATTTATATGACTAATATTTGTGAAGAATGTCCTATATGTTTAGAACCTATAGAAAATGAAAAACACTCAACTACTCTTAAATGTAATCATAAATATCATACACTTTGTTTAAATATGTGGTTAGACAGAAACCCAATTTGTCCATTATGTAGAATTGATGTAATTAATGTATTTAAATGTAAACATTATAAATATAACTTCTTTAATTATAAAATTAAATTAGAATATGATAGACTTTGTATTAATGGTTATTTTAAAAAAAAATACATTTATTACAACAATATTAGTAAAATAGGAATAGTAGAAAACGTTATTTTTATTTTTTTAAAACAAACTAATAAATTAATAGTTAAAAAATATAGATTAACAAATGAATCATTATGTAAAAACTTATTTACCAGTATTAAAAATAAATTTATTTAATATAAAATTGATTTTTATTTGTATTTTATAATTTATTATAAATGAATTCTATTCCAACTGAATTAAAAATTATAATTTTTAAACATCTTATACCTGATAACTCATACAATATTAATGAATTTAAGTCTTATTTCTTAATTTATAAAGATTGGTTTAATATTCTTACATCATTATCTATTAGAATATATTATTCAAAATATTTAGGTTTATATAATGATTTATTAAATGTTCATCCATTAAAATATGTTAACACTATTTTATCATATGATAATATAATACGATATGCCGAACACAAATATATTTCACAAAATTATAGTGGAATGATGATAGATATTTTTGGATATAATAAATTGATAAATCTACCTTTCTGTAAATTTAAAAAACAAACTTGTATAGACAATAAATGTCATTTTACAAAATCTCCTAAATGTTATTTAACACATCATGGAATTCAAAAATATATAAACGCACCCATTATGCGTGGTATGGATACAATTGGACGAAATTATCTATTATTTGTATACACAGATAAAGAAACTAATGAAATAATTTATGAATTTATTTATAATAAAATAGTTAATAATACACTTATTAATAGTTATAGTGGAATTTATAACAAAACATATATAGGTATGTTAAGTGATAATAAGAATGTTGGAATTATGACAAAATACTATAGTCGAAAAATAAATACATTTTCATATATTTATATTAAAAAATTAATTGATGGTGATCTTTGTAGAATTCCAAAATATAATTCTGAAACTGGGCGATATTATGAATCAAATAAAGGTGATATTAGATTATTAAAATTTTAGTCAACTTAAGCCTCGGTATCGTCACCGCCGATTCTAAACTCTTTTGAGGCGGCGGCTATTTCTTCCTTTGCCACGCCGATTCCCGCGTCGTGCATTGCTGCATCCATCGCTGCTGCTGATGGTGCTGCTGGTGTGCGTGTTTTTGCTGCAGATCTTCCTGTGGGGAAGAAAGAAGTCAGCGACCCTGCTGCTGGTGCTGCTGGTGCTGCTGGTGCTGCTGGTGCTGCTGGTGCTGCTGGTGCTGCTGGTGCTGCTGCTGGTGGCGGCGCAGGAAGTGCTAATGGTTCTCCAGTTGGTGATACTCCAGTTGGTGATACTCCATCAGCAGACTGTGTTCTTAGAGACATCACAAACGCTATAAGATTAGTCATATAGTTATTAAGTTTTTTCTTTATTGTATCATCATCTCTAGTTAATTTTTTATTTTTTAATAAATAATTCGTAAATAATTTTTCAATTGTATATTTTTTAGAATCATCTACATTAGGTCGTTGAGAGGGATCATCACCATCACCATATGGATACTGTTGTGTCTCTTTCCAATCTGCTTCTAGTTTTGTTGATATAGTTGATAAATACCCGGGAGTAGCCCCCTTTAGTGCTCTGAAAAGGAAAAATTGGTTTCCTATTTTTAAATTACCAATAGGACTTTGATCATTTGTTTCGTTAAAAGCCTCCCCTGGGAAGCTTACTGCTAAATCTTCTTCAGCATTAGTTACTGACGCCAAGGTTTCAGGAAATAAACCTGTTCCTCTTGACATTTGTTCGTTTTTATTTATAGTTTCAACATGACCTTTAAGAATGTCTTTAATAGTTTCAAGATTATTAAGTGCAGTAATCGTTGTCTGCGCCACGAGTCCGGCGGCAGGTATGTTATCTGCGGTTATATAATCTAAACCTTTGAGTAAAGATTTTATTTGTTTTTTTACATGTTTAAATTTATTCTTTTTTTCTTCTGCTATTTTATAAGCAGCTCTTACTTCAGTTTCTGTTGGTGGTATTCCAGAAGGAGTGGTGAAATTAGGACTCGCATACTTATTTACTGCTCTACCTTTCCTTGTAAACAAATTTTTTATGCTCCTGCCTAAGCCCGCACCCCCCTTAATTGTTTTTAACTTGCGTCGTTTAATAGATTTACGTTGTCTACGTTTTCCATTTTTCAAAATACGTTTTTTACTGCGTATAATTCTCTTTGGCATTTTATAAAATATTAATAGAAAATAATTCTATTAAAGTTAAATTAAAAATTAATTAATTCTACAATCATTATTATATATTTTTAATAATATATCTGGAATTTCATTTTTTAAAAATATAGTTTTCATAATATTTCCATCAAAATACCCAACAAGTTGAAAATGATATTGATCTAAATAATATATTATAATTGTTTTTTCATTATTATCTAAATCTAACGATGCTGTTGGATGAATAGTAAATCTTTCATCAATATTTGATGTTTTTTTATTATTATCTGAATTTAAAATAATCACATTAATTTTAAGTTTTTTTTGTAATAATTGTAGCAAAATGTGATCACCCCAAAAATTATCACCTCCTTTAATAATCTCTTTTTTAAATTGGGTTATATTTTTAATATCATGTGGAATCCAAGAATTCATAATATTAAACGAATTTTCATCATAATCTAATTTATAAGTTTCTAAAATCATATTGAAATTTTCTTTATTAATTTCATTTGCGGCTAATTTTCGTAATAATTCAACATTGTATTTAGGCAATCGTAATTTAAATAAATAATCACTATTTAATGCTTCACATAAAACATGAAATAGACAATCACCATCTGAACCACATTCTAATATCCCAAAACATGAATTATTACCATTTTCTTTTAATCGTTTTTTCCATCCTAAACATAATTTGCTCCATCCATAGTCATCTAAATATTTATGCCAATTAGATTTATTTATTTTTTTAATATTTTGTCCATTTTCATAAAAAGATTCGCCATCTTTAATAAATATACTATCTGTTAAATAATAATTCATACTATATACACTATAATTTATTCTTAAGTATTATATTTTTTTAACATCATCGGTAAAAGACACGTTTGAAACATCTAATAAAGGAACCGGTACAAAGTTTACAATATTATCTTTTAAAATAGTATCATCTAATGGGTCATTATTATGAGGAGGTAAAAATCCATTTTGATCAATTAAATTAGGAATTAAAGGACGATGATTATCTTTAAACAATAATCTATTAGAAACATTATTATCAAATGGAATTAAAACTCTTTCTTGTGGATCTTGACATAACCATTCCCATCTATTCCACCCAGTTCCTCTTAAATTACATGAAGGATTACTTAATCGTGTATTTTCTGTAAGAGGCATAGTACAGTTCTTAAAATCAGTTGTTTCAATTGAATTATCAATCATTCCATCCTTATTAAATTTTGGAATAAATCCATCTTTACTACAATTACTTAATTTTCTATTAATATTCATTAACTCTGAATTAACATCTACCATTGGAATTTTTTTAGCAACACTATTTCCTGAGCGTTGAAGAATAATTTGTGGATCTTTATTAAAACAATCTTCACAAGATATAAATGGAGTTGTAAGTTGATAATTACCTACACCAGATGATTCTGCTAATTCTTGTTTATAAGCACATGTATCATAATCAAGTCTATTGAAACTCATATATATTTATAATATATAATTATTTACAAATTATTTCTAAAAGGGAATATAAATAAAATTATTATATTTACTAAATAAATCTTCTTTAGAATCATTATTTTCTATATTAAAATCATAGTATAAATCATTTTGTTTTTCTGAAACATGATTATCCATTAAACTATCTTTTCTATTAATTTTAATAATATTAAAATTAAATTTCTTTAAATAATTAATTTCATGAACGAATCTAACATCTGCTATAACTATATTTTTATCTTTATTTTTTTCTAAAAACAAATCAAATAATCTTAACCATATATATTTTTTTTTTATTTTTAATTCAGGAAATAGTTTATAAATTAGTTCTTGTCCAAATTCTGTACCTAATCTTTGAAATATTACTCTTGGTGATATTCCTATTTTATCATCTATAGTTTCTTTCAAATTCCCATATAATTGTTCTTCACTTAAATTAAATAAAATTTTAGAAATATCCTTAACAGGTTTAGCAAAACTATATTTAACAAATCCTTTAGTATTTACTAAATAATCTGCTAATGTATCTTTACCACTACCTTTTTTTCCTAATAATCCAATACGTTCCATAATAAATTAATTAAATTATTATATTTAAATAATTTTAAATTTAAAAATCTTGAAAACATTTACGCCATTTTTTACTAAAATATGTATTTCTTAATTCGGTTCCTTTATATATATCTTTTAAAGCAAAAATTTCCATACTATTATTTATCAAATCGCTTTTTTTTACTATATTAGGATTATCTGAATGATTATAATATGGTAGACATCCACTTCCTGACGCCCAAATTTTTTTATCACTACTCCAAGTAAATAAATGTGGATTAATATTACCATCAACACCATTAACAATTTCTAATATACCTTTTTCTATTAATTCACCTTCTTTAATATCTTCTTTGGCAAAAACACCTAATCCTAAATTACATTTATCAATATATACTTTTGAACAATCTATATACTTATTCATTAATAAAAATTAAAAATAAAATCTTTAAATAAAAGTTTAAATATTAATATGTCGTAATTGTTGAATATAACTATTCATAGTATTACTATCATATCCATAAGAAGCAATTTGTTTTAATGTGTTTATATGACTATTATTTATTCTTACATTATTTAATGTTCCATAATCTAATGTATTATTCATTTGATTTGATTGATTTGATTGATTTGAATTATTATTTGATTCCATCATATTACCTAATTTATTCATTAAAGGTGTTCCAATAAGTTTAAAAGGCGACATTGCTACATTAAACATAGTTCCAATAAATCCCCCAGATTGTTTTCTTATTTTTTTTTTTTTGGATTTTTTTTTTTTTTATTTTTTTTTTTTTTTTTTTTTTTTTTTTTTTTTTGTATTTTTTTTTTTTAAATCTTTTTTTAAATGGTCTTTTTCTACTATATTTCATAATATAATAATAGAAAAAATAATAAACTAAAAATAAATTAATTAATTACCACAAGAAAAATAATTTGGTTGTGGTGGAAGTGGAATAGGTTTATATCGTATCATATTACACGAAGGTAAATGAACTTTACTTGTATCAATAGTTTGTTGTTTTCCGGAATGATCCGTGTAAACAATTTTTTTATTATTACAATTATTCATATCACCAGTAGCGCACGCAGAATTATATTTTTTGGTAGGACATAATGAAGCTTGTCTAGTAATTCCAAAAAGATCACCTTCTAAATCAACTAAATTACCTTTAATTTGACTTACACCTGAACCACCAACTAATCCAAGTTCAGTTCTACATTTATTACAATTTTCATATCTTATAGGGTCTAATAAATATTCTAAAGTATCGGTGCTTTCATTTAACCTTGTTTTATATTCACATGTATCATACATTAATTTATTTGAACTCATATATTTATATATAAGATTTTTAATTTAAATTTAATATAAAAATAATTTATTAATTAATTGTAAAGACAACCCATTTTTTTTATTAACATTTGTTTAATAATATCTGAATCAGTAGAACGATTAATATAATCATTAAATTTTGATTCACCTCTTGAATCTATACCACCTCTTACCCAATTACAATTAACATGTTCTTGAATAATATTTTCTGGATCTTGAATATTTTTTTCAATCCAGGGAACTAAAGGTGTGGCTATATTATCATATCCATAAGTTTGCATTTGTTTATGCCTTCTATATTGTTGTGAATTAATTAATTTAGATTCTAAATTTGGTTTAAAATCACCTAAAATATTTGAAGGTGTAGTTAAATATGGTCTTGGAAATAATTGTAAATCAGATTTATAATGTCTTTCAACGTTACCTTGTCTTAAATTAGTATCTCCTTTAATATTACATTCAGAAACTCCATATCCATCTTTAATAAGCACTCCACGATTATTAGTTGATGTTTTTAAAACATTATCTAAACTACAATTACATGAAGAATAATTACTTAACATATAATCGTTAATATTATTATTTTGTTTTATATCGCCATTTTCATTACATGTATCATCTTTAATTTTTGTTTTATCATCTATAATAAACTTATCATTATATTTAAAAGGTGAACAATTATTTTTAACATTTAAACTTTTTAATTGTCTATCATTTGAATTTTCCATTATAATAATTAATTATATTTTTTTTTTATAATTCGTTTTTTATTTCAGTTAATGATTTATTATTTAATGCACAAGAACGATATTGTTTTAATAACATCGGTGTTCCAATTTCACAAGAAACGGGTGTATTATATAACCACTTCGCAAATAAGGTTTGATTACTTACTATTTGTGAATTAGGAACATTATAAAATGAGTGTTGCATATGTCTATTATTAAAAATACTTGAAGTATTTTGGAATAAGCGGTCGGAAAATTTTTTATCAATTTTTTCTAATATTTTATTATTTTCTATATTACAAGCTCTTTTATTATCATATGTATTATCACCAATTAATGGATTCATTAAAGGATTCTCTATAGTTGGTTTTTTACATGTATCATTATCATTATCAGAAGATTCTTGATTTACATTAACATTAACATTATCATTAACATTATCATTATCAGAAGATTCTTGATTTACATTATCATTAAAAAATTCTTTTTCATTAAATATATATATCATGTATGTTCCAGCAATAGTAATTAAAATAATATATAAATATAAATAATTACCAGTTGCTAAATATAATAAGATTGATAAATAAAATGAAAATCTAGTTATACTATTTACTTTTTCACCTTTACTCATTTCAGAAATAGGTATAATACTAAATAAATTATCTGTTTCAAATAATAAATTTATATTAGAAAACCAAATTTTATTATCCATTAATATATACAATTAAAAAAAAAAAAAAATTAAAAAATGTCTATTTGTTAAATAAATATAAAGTAAAAATAAATTTAAATTATTTTTTGTTTTTTCTAGCGTCCATTTTTTTCCTTAATCTATCTCTTGTAGGATTATTATGACTTGGATTATTTGGTGGATTTGCCTGTACCATTTCTTTTTTCGCATTTCCTAAAAGAGTATCAAATAAAGGATTATTATTACCTAACATTCCCATCATATTTTGAGCTTCATCAAGTAATTTAGATTGATCTAAATTACCATCAGATAATTTAGTTTGAATTTTTTGACCTACATTTTGTATTAAATTCATAAATTTCATTGGATTATCACCACTCATTAATTTACCAAATATATCTCCTATATTAGGCATTTCACCTTCATTATTTTCTAAATTTAAATTCATCTCATCTAAATTAATATCACCAGCTAATTCTTTAGCCAAATTACCAATCAGACCATTACCTAACATATTTTCATCAAAATTAATAGGTTCTTTTTTATCTGATAAATTTTGTAACATATTCATTATGTCTTTATTTTCTTCAGATTCATTATCATCTTGTGGTTCATTATTTCGTTTTTTATTTAAATTTTCTACTAATGATTTTATTTTATTACTATCATTAATTATTGTTTCGCCTATTACATATAGAGTTTGTAAATAATCCCATATTGTATCTTTTATAGATTCATCTGTTTTTTCATTTTCCCAAATATCTTTAAAATCTACATTCTTAAGAAAACAAATACTTTCATTAAATAAATCATTCTTTTTTGTAGAAATAATTTCTTTATAATCAGAAAATTTTCTCATAAATCTTTTAACATATTTATCATCACTAATACTATCATTTTCTAATATATCTTTATAATATTCATTTAAAATATCATTATATTCAGGATAAATTTTAATAATATTAGAAACAAATAATTTTAATGTTGAGTTAAAATATTCTATATTTGTTTTAGTCATTATATAATAAAAATAATTTAAATAATTTAATTTAACGCAAATTATTTTACAAGATCGGATAACTTTATTAATGAATTAAGATATTCCCATATTTTATCTTTATTTCCACTACTCATATTAGTCCAATAATTTTTTAATTTTGTAATTATACTTTCTAGTCCATCAGATTTAACATTATTAACTATTTCTATATAATTATTATTTAAAAAAAAAGATTCATCTTTTTCTATAATTTTTTGTCTATAAAATTTCATATAATCTTTAAATAATAAACAAATTTTTTTAGAATTAGCACTATTTAATAATATTATACCTCTTTTATATACTTTAAAATCATTTTCTTCTGGGAAAGTGCTTATTAAATCATCATTAAATTTGATAACTAAATTGTTAAATGCAGATAATAATGGATTACTCATTAAAATAATTAAATAAAATTATATATAAATATAACCTTATACTTTAAATAATTAATTTAAAAAACATTTTATATTTTTATCGCCGTTGTGGCATATTAAATTCATTATTTCTACTTTGTTGCATTCTTTCAAAACTATTATTTGATGAGTTTGAATTCGAACCTTGATTATTAGCACCTACATTTTCTCCATTTGGTGTTTCTATTTTTTGTTCATCGCCTAAAAATGTATATGATGATATAAAAGGTTTACTATCTACATTATCGATTGAAGAAAAAGAACCACCATAACTATTATCACACCCCCCATAATAAGCTTGTATTTCATTATCTTTAGGTTTACTTACTTTTTCTTTAATCCATTCACTTATGGCTTCATCTACAACTATTTTTTTTTCATCTACTAAATAAATAGTTGGAACAGCTTTAACAAATGGTGGTAATTGAATATTTTCATCATCAACACAAACATACATAATATTATCATTTATAGGTGTTTTAGTGATTTGATTTATAACTTCCTTACAATAAGTACAATGATTACTATAAAATATAATATCTTTTTTCATATATTTTTATTTATGATTTTATTTTATTATTTTATACTTACTTAAATAAAATTGATTTATTAAATTTAAATATTATTTATTAATAACAATGAATATACAATTTGATAATTTCGACAATAAATCGCAAAGAGATACTTTAAAATTTGATGTTAATAATTGTAATAGTAGTTATGTAAATTGTTTAAGAAGATTAATTATTACAGAAGTTGAGACAATTGGATTTAATACTGAAGAATATGAATCTTCTGATATTAAGATAATAGAGAATACTTCATCATTACATAATGAATTTATGTTACATCGTATTGGATTAATTCCTATAAATACTGATAATATTGAAACATATGATCCAACTAAGTATAAATTTATATTAAATGTTGAAAATAAAACAAATACACCTATTGATGTTACTACTAAAGATTTTCAAATTAAAAATTTAGAAACTAATGAATTTGAAAATAGTGAACAATTCTTTCCAAAAAATCCAATTACAAATGATTATATTCTAATTACTATATTAAAACCAACACCATATGGAAATGGTGAAAAAATACATCTTGAAGGTAAATCTTCAAAAGGTGTTGGAAAAGACCATATCAGATATTCGCCTGTATCTAATGTTGTTTTTACTAATAAAATTGATCCAAATAGACTCGAATTAGAATTTAACAAATATATAGAAAATAATCCTGATATGGAATTAACTAAACAAAAAACTAAATTTAAATTAGAAGAATCAGAAAGATGTTTCTATATTAATGAAAATGGTGACCCAAATATATTTGAATTTACTATTGAATCTAGTGGAGTTGTTAAACCACATATTATTTTATTAGAGGCATTGAATAAAATGACATTAAAACTTAAAATGTTAATGATAGAATTTGATAAAGCTATATCAAATACTGGATCAAATTTAGAAATTAGAGAATCTAAATCTTTAATGAAAGCATATGATATTGTTATTCATAATGAAACTCATACATTAGGTCATCTATTACAATCTCATATTAATGAATTATTTAAAGCCGAAAATATTTTTGTTGGATATATGAATCCTCATCCACTTGAAAAAAAAATTATGTTTAGAATAAAAGTTAATGATATTAAAAAATTAAAAACATTATTTTATAATACTTGTACTGAATTAATAAAACAATGTGATAATCTTAGCACACAAGTATTAAAACAATTTAAAAAAAAAATTATTTTAAAAACTAAAGGTAAAGGTAAAGAGTAAACTAATTACTTTGTTGTCTATATTTATAATTAATTACAAATAATAATTTAGCTGATGGTAAACTATTGATATAATAAACGACTGTTCGTTTATCTGTTTTTTGGTTTGTTTTAATATATAAATTATGTAATTCATTACATAATGGTCGATATTCATATGGAATATCTAAAAATTTTTTAATAACCTTTTTCCCATCGTCTGATTTTCTAACATGAAAATCCTGATAATAATTAAACAATTTATTTGTTGTATCATATAACTCTAATCTATAACTTTCAAATAATTCACTATCATCTTCAAAATATTTTAAATATTCATCTACACTTTTATTTTTTCTTAATTCTAAAAACATAAATTTTTTTTTATTACTATTTCCTTTTAATTGTCTAACATATCTATAATGTTCATTCCAAATTTTACTTCGTAAGTATCCATATTCAATATTTTTTAAAATGATTCCTTGTTCACTATGATCCAAATGTTTCAATATTTCATATACATCTGTTAGTTCATTTATAGAATATTTTTTAGGAATCTCAAAATTTAAACCTTTTTCTAATAGATGTTTTTGTAAATCAATTAAATCATAATAATCTAATCTATCTTCATGAATAGATACACCATATACTAATTTAATATTAGGAACCTTATATGTTTTTACAATAATATTTTCTGGATGTTGAAGGATAAATGTTAAATTCATATTATCTTCAATAACATCAAATTTAGATAAATCAATAATTTCACCAAATAATGTGCTAAATGTCTTATTACTATAAAAAGTATTATAACCTCCTAAACAACTTCGTGTTGATAAATATAAAGTTCCATTATATTTAAAAATATTAATCATTGTACCTTCCACAAATTCTTCATATTGTGTTTTTTCTGTTGGAATATTATTAAATAATTGAACATTTTGTGAATGTGGTGGCGGAACACATACTAATTTATTTGTATCTTTTTCTAATACAAGACCTCTACATTTATTAATATCAATATTAGTCATATCACACTTTTCTTTATCATATTTAACTAAATATAGACTATCATATTCTTTGACATTTATTCCTTTTTCTGTTAATATTTTTTTAGATTGTTCGAAATCACTAATACCGGATAAACATTCTAAATAATGCATACTTATGTTTATTAAATAACTTAATTTATTTTTAAATCAATTTTTAATAATTGTAATTCATTATTTATATCTAAAATAAAATATAGATATATTTTATATTTATGACATCTATGAAAGATTTTACATTAGATGACTTAGAGAACCAAAATGAAATTTTAGATTTATTTGAAATACCTAAATTAAATCAGAAAGGTGGTAGTAATGATGATAATAATGATAATAATGATAATAATGATAATAATGATAATGGAGAACCTGTTATCTTTGATCCAGAAGCAAATACTGAAGATGATGAAGAATCTATAAATCTGAATCTAAAAAAAAACAATGATAATAATGATAATGATAATGGAGAATCTTTTATATTTGATCCAGAAGCCAATAGTGATAATGAAAATAATAATGATAATGATGGAAAATCTGATATTTTTGATCCAGAAGCTAATACTGAAAATGAAGAAGAAAATAATGATACAGATCTATTTGATATTGATTTATTAAAAAATGAAATAGATGAAGAAATTGCTAGTGATAATGAAAATACAGAAAAAGAAAATAATAACAATAATGAAAGTGATTTTGAATTAGAAATAGAAGGAAATATAGAAAATAATAATACACAAGAAAATGTAGTTGTATTAGAAGAAGAAGTTATTCCAGAAGAAAAAGTTATAGCAAATGAGTTAGATCAAAGTAATGATTTTTTAAATGAATTAATGAAAACAGTACCAGAAAAACATCGTGAAAAATCTTATATTCTAAGAAAAATGCGTAATATTTTAAAATTCTGTCAACATCTTAAAAATGAACATTCGGTTTATGTTGATAATGAAATTACAGAAGCTAAATTTAAAAATAATAATTATCAAAAACAATTAGAAAAATATATTAATGGTGAATTTGATGATACCTATTTAATTCCCATTGTTAATGAAACTAAAAATTTATATCATGTTAATGAATCCGAAGATGTTTTACTAACAGGTTCTAGTTTAGAAGATATAGATTATCCGTTAATAAATAAAAAGGATAATTTAGAAACTATTAAAACACAAATTGAATTTAGAGAAAAATATAAAAAAACACGTGCTCGTTTTAATTATTCTTATGAGAACGAATTAAATGAATTATATTCATCATTAGAACATTACTATAATTTACCAAATAATGAATCTGTAGAATTTACATTAAATCATGATATAGAAGCATTTAATAATGAATTAATGTTATTAAATAGTGGTAAATATGGAATTACTAAATTAGTTCATAAAATATTAGGACCAGTAAAATATAATATTTTTGATGATAAAGATATAGTTAAAGGTAGTGATATAAGTGTTAAAGGATTTTTACGTAAACCTATACAAAAACAACAAATATTATATCCAAATAAACATCATTTATTAGATATTATTAATAGTAATTATAATTATTTAGATTTATATAAAAATTTAAATGGAACATTAGAAACTGAAATTATTTATAATGATATTAATACAGACGATTTAATTAGAATTACTAATTTTAATAACAATAAAAAAACCGAATATATGGGAAATTTAGAAAAAATAGAATCTAATACATATACTATTAAACCTATACCTCAACCTGATGAAGATCCATCAACTATTGAAAGTAAAGATATAATAGTTGATGAAAACACGGTTATACAAAATTTAAGTGAATCGAGAATGCCTCTAACAGCCAATGAAAATATCTATTATTCGTATTTATTTGAAAATAAATCTAACAAAATAAATAAAAATACATACAAACAATTATTAAAAACTATTATCCCAACTACTAATGAAGTAATACATAAAATTAGTCAAATATTCGATGGAACTAAAATAAATGACTTAGAAACACAATTAGATTATTATAATTTAAAAATAGACGATATTACTTATGATTTAATGAAACATATAAAAGGTATATTAAATTCTAATAATAATAAATTAATTTCTGAATCTATAAAAAATCAAGCTAGATTCAAAACTTTTTTAAAAAAATCTGATACTATTACTTTAAAAAATTATCAATTTATTAGTAATAATGCTCTTAAGGAATTTGAAGGACTATATGGCCAATATCCATATTATAGAAGTGATATTGATACTATTAATATGCGATTAAAATGGTTAAAAACAAGACCAGATTATGGAGAATTATTTTTTAAATCAATTGTAAAAAAAATACAAGATAAATTAAATATAAATATAGATGAATTTATAAGAAATGTCCAAATAACCTTAGATACATTAACTGAACAAAAATTAGAACTAAAATCTATTATTGATGTTGAGAAAAATAGACTTATTCAAGAAAAAAATGAATGTTTAGATAAATATATTTCTAAAGAATATTATAGTATTGATGAGTTGAAACAAGATAATAATACACAAATTGAAGTTGATAAAAATAAAACAAGAATTGGTGAATCAAAATTTGTAGATTTAAATAGTTATGCAATATTACATTTAGATAGTAGAAAGCAATTATTTAAAAGAATTGAATTAGGAACTGGAGAACAAATGTGGAAATTAGAAGAAGGGGGTGATCTAGAAAATATAATATCTTCAAATAAAGATTTTTGTGATCAACAATTTAAAAATTTATCTGAATTAAATTCAGCGTTAGATAATTTAGATACTTGTAAATTTTCCGATATAGAAAATTCTTGCGTTACAATAAAATTAGAACAAAATATTCGTAAATTAGATTCAATCAATAAAATAATAGATGAAAAAAAAAAATATATTTCTAACTCAGATTCAATTATTAATTTTAATGATAATTTAACTAATACTATAGAAAATCATAAACAATTTTTAATATTAGTTAAAGATCAAAAAAGACGGGTTTTTATTGATGATGAAAAAGAAAAACTAGATGAAGAACAAACATTAGTTGATCCTAAATATGAAATATTATACTTAAAAATTGATTTATATTTAGAAAAGATAGCGTCACTTAATGATCAACAAAAATATGAATTATTATATGAATTAATTAAAAAATATGGAAGAGAACCATCGTCAAGAAATAAAGAAAATCCTAAGAATATTTATTGTAAATATGGTAATAAAGTAATATGTTGTAAACATAATCTAAATCTTATTAATATGTTTAAATCTAATCAAAATTATGACAAATTACGTAATGAAACAATAGATACATATGGTATTGAAAATGAAGGTAAATATTGGTGTAATAATTGTGGAACAGAATTATTTATGTCTGAATATGAAACTGCTGATTCATTTAAAAAATCAGGCGCTAGAGATATAACAAATGCTGAAATTGAAACAGACGAAGAAGAATCTAATTATAAAGATTCCGAACTTGTTGCTTTTTTAAAATCAAATTTAAATGAGGATAAAAACCAATTATTGGATTCTGATCTAATAGATATATTTAAAATATTCAATGTTTTACTTAATATTATGGGTATAAAATTAACAAAAGAAGATGAATTAAATATATTTAAAAAATCTAGCGCATTAAATAAAACAAATATTAAGAAAAAAGAAATATGGTCACAGTCTTATAGAGGTAATTTAAAATCATTAGATAAAAAATATGAAAATTATGTAAATATAAATACTATAATTTATACAACTTGTAATTTATTTATTTTACTACAAACATCAATACCATCATATACTATAAATAAACCTCATTCTAAATGTAAAACTAGTCTTGAAGGTTATCCATTAGATTTAGAAGAAAGTAATATAAATGGTATAAAATATTTTTCTTGTATATTAGAACAATTACGTAATACAGATAGTATATGGAAATGTTTAAAAAAAATACCTATTCAAAAAATATTATTAGATACTATTAAAAAACTATATACTGATGATTATATTCAATATCAGTATACATTAAAAAGAAATCATATCCAAGAAACAATCACAGAACAAGAAATAAATGTTAATAACGAATGGATGAAATTTAAACCACCATTAAACTTATTTGAAATTAATAATGGTGAGTTAAATGATGTAGATTTATCTTCACCACCAAAAAATATGATAGAATTATCTAATTATTATTCATTAAAATATATATCAGAAATTGATCAATATATAAATGATAAACCTATTGAAAATATATTATTTTCACCAGCTATTTTACAACAATCATGCTGTATTGATAATTTAGATAATAATTATAAAAATTTAGGTTCATTTCAATCTAATCAAAATTTAGAACGCTATTTAACAAATAATAAAATTTTAGAACAATATCAAAATATTATTAAGGAATTAAATATTACTATAAATAAAGACACCGAACCTTCATTACCTAGTTTTGCTAATATAATGTTTACTCTAGAAGATGATGTTGATCAACAAAATATGACTACATTATTTGAAAATTATATTTCTGAAGGTTTATTTATGGGTGATAAACATATTTATGATGACGATATATGCGTTTTAACAGGACAAACTAGAGATTCTATTAAACAAAAAATATATAGAATAGATGAATATTATTCTTTAATAAATGAAATATTTAAAAAGAAATTAATTGAAAATAAAACTTTAAATAATAACTTAAATATTATTACATCATTAAATGATATAATACAAAGTAATGCTTTATTAAATTCAAATACATATTTAACATCTTTTATAGAAAATTTATCACAAATGACCAATATAACAGAAATAAGTAAATATTGGAATGAAGATTTTAATGCCCAAATTGAAGTAGAAAAAGATGAAATAATAGAATTATTTAACACTTATGATCCTAAAAAAACAACTATTATTAAAAAAATGTTAATTAGTATAGGAAACTTAAATACTATATATAATGAACAATTAGAATTATATAATGAAGAAAAAGCTAAATCTAATTTTATTGATTCAAAAATAAGTTTATTATATAAGTATATTTATTCTTATCTAATTAATACAATATCTAAAATAAAAAATAATAAAAGTGATGATGTAATTAAAATACCTAAAAATTGGAAACTAGAAAAATCTTATTCTACAAATTTAACAAATTATGTTGATAATGATAATCAATTAATAGATAAATATATTTCTAATAAATTAAAAAATAATACTGAATCAATATATACTGATTTATTTAAAATAATTCAAACATCATCTCAAAATTTAAAAAATATAGTAAGTGAAAATCATATATATGATTGTAAAAAAATAATTAAATATAGTAAATTAACAAAAGAAAATTTAGGCAGTTTATTAGAATATATATTAATTATTACTATTAAAGAAATGCTTATATCTAATGAAAAATCTAAATCTAAAGTACAAATTAATACTTTCAGTGATCCTGAATCATCTATAAAAAGTATAGAAGATGAAGATAGTGTAGAAGATGTAGAAAATGGAGAAGAAGTCGTTGAGGAGAATGAATTAGTAATGGATTCATTTATAACTAATAATAAAAAAGAAGTATATTCATTAATTTACGATATTTTAAATAAAATGTATGAACATACATTATATTATGATAAATTTACACATTCTAAAATAAGTGAATCTATTGAAAAAAAGAGTGATATTGAAAAAGAAAGTACACTTAAATTTATTCAAGAATTAGATAAAGAATCTAGACAAGCATTAAAAACAATGATATCTTTAGGTATAGATAAGTGGAAAGATATATCAAAAAAAACAGATAAAGAAATATATTTTGATGAAAAGGAACCAGAAGATATAGATGATGTTCTTCCAACAGAAGAAGAACAAGAATTAATTCATAGACAAAATGCTTTAACACAGTTAGGTGATAACCATACAGAAGAAGAATATCAAGAATGGTTAGATGGTGAAAATAGACAGATTTTAGAAAATCAAATGGTCCAACAAGAAGCTGAATATAGACCGGATGATGATGGTGATGAACAAGGAGATGATGATTATGATGGTGAAATGTAATTATCATATTATATCATTTCAAATCAAATCAAATCAAATCAAAAATTTTATGGATTACCAAACATAAAAAAAAGAAGCACTAGTAAATTTGTATAGTAGAAGGTTAAATAAAAACTAAATTATAGTGTGTTAATATTATATTGTTTAATATTATTTTAATTCCGAATCATATTACATTTAGTACATCTATTCGGTCTTTCGTCATATTGGAAGTAATTACTATCTTTTATCCAATTATGGACACAATTGGAAAAAATAAACACATCATTTATTTTTTGTTCTTGTGATAACATGTATATTTTTTCTTTTAATGTTTTAATTTCGTCTTTAATTTCTTTATTTCTATTCATTTTGTCTTTAATTATTTTTTCATTCATTTAAATTATAAAATATTTTAATATAGTAATGAATATACTACTATTATTAACTTTAATATTATTAATTATATTATTTACATATACTATGTTTATAGAGACATTTCAAACTTGTAATCAAACTTGTAATCAAAATTATAATCAAAATTATAATCAAAATTATGAATTTGTTCCTATATCAGAATTTGATTATCAAAAAGATACTAAATTTATTAATCAATTTGATAATAATTTAGATTTAGATATATCTGAATATAAAAATTTAAAAGAAAAATTAGAATATAAAAAAAAACATATTATTAATAACAAAAATATTAGTGAAAGAAATTCAAAACTAATAAATAATTTAGATAAAAGTACAAATTATCCACAAATTAAAAGAGAATTATCTTTAATTGAATTTGATGATATTTTAATTAGATTAAAACAAAATCCTTTATATAAATATAATAAATCTATAAATAATTTAAAAGAATTAAAATATGATCAGTCATTATTATATTCATATAATTTAGTAAAAGAATGGATCATTGAAAAAATAAGTATTTTAGCTGATGATAAATTGTATAAAATGAAATATGTAAATAATGAACGCTTTAAATATATCGAAGATAAATTACTAACATATAATATAAACTATAAAGAACATTTAGAACAATTTATTTTTAAAATGCGTGTATATCGTGATAATAAACAAACACATTTTATAGTATATTTTGATATATTATTTGATAATTATAATATTAAATATTATATTAATGATTTGGTAATTTTAGGAACAGATATAGAATCTAATATTTTATTTTCTAAATTTAATAAAAATAAATTTGGTTTATCAGATAAATTTAGTAATAAAACAACTAAATTAGATCTTAAAAATTTTTTAGAAGAAAAAAAAAAAAAAGAAGTTTATGAATATGATAGACATTATTGTTTTTATAAAAATGCCAAGAATAAAAATGAATGTATATCTATTTCAAAAAATGATAATACAATAGGTATTTATGATTCTCCATGTTCATATAATGAAGATTGTCCTTTTTACAAAAAAAATAATAATTATCCCAATAAAAGAGGTGGTTGTAAAAAAGGTTATTGTGAAATGCCTATAAATATAAATTTATTAGGTTATAAAGAATATTTAGATAGTAACAAAGCACTTTGTTATAATTGTAAAAAAGATAAATGTTCTGGTATAGAATGTAATATGTGTTGTGAAGAACAAAAAGATTCTGAAAAATACCCAAATTTGAATGGTCCAGATTATGCTTATCAAAATGATTTTAATGAAAGAATAAAACATTCTAATTATTTTGAAAATAATAATTTAACTCCTATAAAATTAATTGCTTAAACAATTATGTTGAATATTATATTTAACATTTGAAAATGGGTTTATATAATTTCTAAAATTTTCATTTTGTATACATTTTACAAAGTTGTAGCAGGTAATGTTGTTTTTGTATTAGTTTTTACATTGGTCACACTTCAGTGGACACCATTCTAAAAAGGTGCTTTGATTCTATCAAATCCATAAGTTTGCATTTGTTTATGTCTTCTATGTTATTGTGAATTAATTAATTTGGATTCTAAATTTGGTTTAAAATCACTGCAGCACCCACGACATAACTTTAGATCACAATAATTATTAGAACCGATTTGGTTTAAAGCGGTTGTTCTTATTTTTTTGAGTTTTGGGTGTTTACGCACACACCTTTTGTCACATTCTCCAGTGCGTTTCCAACGTCTATAATATCTACCCCAGGATTAGGACCATTTTTAAACCTCTTCACCTTTTTATTAAATAGAGTTCCATCACATATATTTTCTTTCTTATTCCATAAACAATGCAGTTCATAATCGTCGTTACACGATGTTTTTTCTCTCACATATTGACATGGATCTTGATTATTTTGTTCGCCGTCTGCTTCAGAGGCGGCGCGAATAGGGGCTACCTTAAAATTAAAATTCCCTTGATTTGTGTCAAATATAAAGACGCCACTACTAGATTCAGAGGGTTTGGGTGTGGATCTGGATGTACTCTTGGTCTCTCTCGATGTCTGCGCTCCGATAATAGGGACCGAATAATTTTCATTATATTTATTCATATAGTACATTATAACTAAAACTAATATACCAATCAATAAAACACAATTTAATGTATTCATATCTAACTTAAACTTTTCATATTATATAATTAACATATAAAAAATATTTTTTTAAATCTTTAAAATAAATAAATTATTTATTTTAAACTAATTTATAGATTATAATATTAATAATATAATAATGTTTTCTTTAGTTGATATTGTAAAATACTTAACTTTTATTAGTTATATTGGATTTATTGTATCATGTATAAGTGGTTTTGCTGAGATATCAACTAAGTTTGATTTATGTAAATGTATGATTTCGGTTCTTATTTTTATGAATGTTCCAGTTATATTATATAGTGAATTAATTAATGAAAATACATCTAATATGACACATATTCATTATATTCGATCATATATACAATTTGTAATATCACTACTTATAATAGGTTTATCACATATAGGTGTAGGATTTGGTATTTATGGTTTTACTATGTTTGTAGTTAATTTTTTAATGGGTGTGTTTGATTGTGATAATTCTATTAAACCTATTATGATTAATCCAAATATAAATGATAATCCAAATATAAATGATAATTAATTTATTTTATTTTAAATATAATTATAATTAAAATATTATATTAATATATATGGGAGCTTTTTTTGGTAAAGAATCATACGAAGATTGTGTGAAGAAATGTCAGAATAAAAAACAAAATGGAAATGATTTTGTTGTTGTGGGTAACCAAGATAAAATTCAAGCAGAACAAGAGGCAGAAGTGCGCAGTCGAGAGTTTCAGAAAAGGCAACAAGACGCAACCGCGGCTTCACAACAGTATTATAAAAGTAGAAGTGGAGTTTTACAAGGTGGTGGGAAAAAAAAAATAAATAGAAAACCTTCTAAAAAAAGAAAATTAAAAAAAAATAAAAAAAAATCTTTAAAAAGAAAAAAATAATTTAAAGTTATAACAAATTATAAATTTAGATGAATCTTTATTTAGAGTATTGGTTTACATTTTTTATTATATTTCCAATACTAGAATGGGGATTTCATTATGCATTACACCACTTTAAGAATAAAATACATAATAATCATCATAAAATAATTACAAATTATAGAATTGATAAAATAAAAAAATATAGAATTGAATTATGGCCTATTATTCCTATAGTATTATGTTTATATAATACTTTTTTTATAGGCGCTTTATTTTTTACAAAATATTATATCATTCATTCATTTATTCATATATATCCAGATATATTATCTAAAGAATTAAATGAACATCATAATATACATCACATTTATTCTAATTATAATTTTTGTGTAACAAATATTTGGCCAGATATATTATTTAAAACACAATATAAAATGAAGAATAAAATTTCTTAAGATGGCGCCATTCCTTTATCTATTTTAGTAGTTTCTTTATTATAATCTTCAGGTAATAACATATCATTTAATGCTTTACCTGGACCAACTAAAGGAAGACAAATTCCTTTTTCTATTTTAAATTCACATAAAATTGCTTTAGGATAATTAATGAATTCTTCTATAGTAGAATCTAAGTCTTCTATTTTATCACAACTTATACCTTTAATACCGTAACTTTCAGATAACATAGTAAAATTTGGATTTCTATCATTTATAGTAGCAGTATATCTTTCATCAAAGAATAATTGTTCCCATATAGTTACCATCATTTGGGCGTTATTATTCATAATTGCTATTTTAATAGGAATATCATTTTCTACAATTGTTTTCATATCAGTACATGTCATATTAAAACTGGAATCACCATCTATAACAAATACCATTTTATTTGGATTTGCTATTTTAGCGCCTATAGCATATGGTAGTCCAGCGCCCATTACACCTAATGAACCAGATGATAATATTTTTTTAGGAAAATGTGATTTAATATATTGATAAGTTTGCATTTGATGATTTCCAACACCTGTTGTAAAAATAACATCTTCATTTAAATATTTAGTATTTTTATATAATTTTACTAAAACATTTTCCATAAATAACATATTAGATTTATGTTGATAATTAAATTGATGTTTATATTTTAACTTATTAATATAATCTATCCAATTATATCTAGGTTTATGTTTTATATTTTTAATAACTTTTTTTAACCATTTTTCACAACTCATGTTAAAATTATAATGACTATTTACTACTTTTTGAATTTCAGTTTTTTCTAAATTAACATGAATAATTCCACCATTACCATTATTAAATGCTTCAAATGCTTTCGGAGCATATTCACTTAATAATCCAGTAGTTCTATCATCAAATCTAGACCCTAACGCTATAATACAATCAGCTTCTTGTAAACTATAATTTGCTGCAGCATTTCCATGCATTCCACACCATTGTAAAGATAATTTATGATCTTCATCAAATATACCACAACCATGAATAGTAGATGTTACAGGAATATTTCCAGCTATAGCAAATTCTCTTAATAATTTATATTCTTTTACACAACCTTGACCTAAATAAATTATAGGTTTTTTAGAATTATTTATAATATCTATTGTTTTTTTAAAACAAGCATCATAATTATTAAATATATTTTTAATAGAAGGAATTTTTATTTTATTTTCTATATTAGATATACATATTTCTAAATAATCAGATTTAGGCATACTACTTGACGCTACACATTTGGGAATATCAATATGAACTGCACCCATTTTTCCATTATATGCGATTTTAAAAGCCTTATCAAATTCTTTTTCTATATCTAATATACTTTTAATTTGTGTTGAATATTTTGTAACATGTTTACTTAAATCTATAGATGGTGCTTCTTGAAATGCATTGGTTCCGATAGCATTTAATGGTACTTGTCCTGTAATAAATACACCTGGTGTAGAATCATTTGTCATATCTAGCATTGGTGTAATTAGATTAGTAAAACCAGGACCACTTGTAGTCATTACAATAGCCTTTTCATTGTGATCTATATTTGATTTTGAGAAACCAGTTAAAGCGTGACCACAATTTTGTTCATGCGAATTTACATAATATTTAATATCACTTTTATATAGTGTATCAATCCAAGGCATAATACTACCACCAGAATAGATAAACGCGGTCGATACATTATTTTTTTTTAAACAATTGTAAAATATATCTTTAGCATAAATCATAGTTTTAGAATCATTTGTATTATTTGAATGGATATTAATGCTATCATTTACATATTTATTTTCATTTATAGAAGGAAATAATGTTTTATAAACTGCTTGTCTATAAAATCTCTTTTGAATATTTAAACTACTATGCTTAAACATTTGAATTTAATAAATATAAAATAATTAATTTTTAAATCAAATTTATATAAATGTATTTATTTTAATATAAAATAAATGTATTTAGGGTAAAGATTTAATCTAATTTATTTTTAAATATCAAGAAATATTGATTAAAAAGATTTTTTCATAATTAATTAGATAAATCTAATAGTAATCGCGAATAAATCATTAAAGGTTTAAATTTATCTATTATTTTTTGATCTTTTTCATAATCATTTAATTGTTCTTTAATAGATATATAATTATTATTTGTATTATTTGTATATATATCTATTTTTAACTCATATAACATATTTTCTAGTAATCTCATTTGTTCATTTAATAAAATAATTTTTTCAGAAAATTGTTTAGTATCACTAATATTTTTTAAACTATTTATAAATTTATAAAATTCACTTTGTAAATTAGAAAACAAACCTTTCTCTAATTCTATAATATTAGACATACTATTAATAATGAAATATATACTTTTTTTTTAACGCATAAATATTTTATTTTTTTAAATTAGACATATTACTTAATGTAAATTTTTTTATAAATTTATTAATTGGATTATTAGAATTATTAGAATTAGTTTTTTTAAATACATTATTACTGTTTTTTACATTTTTAATATTTTTTGATAATCCTAATTTTAATTCACCACTAAAACCAACTATTGTTAGTAATATAGCTTGTAAACCTAATATAAATATGATATAAAATAGTCCAAATACTAATAAATGCCAATTATATTTGTATTCAATATCGGTTTTTTCTTTTAAATATATATCAATATGTTCTAAAACAAATTTTAATCCGGATCTAGCAAATGGTAATGCTAAAATAAATAATAATATTCCATATATAACACTATTTGTTAGATTATATTTTCTTGAAAATTCAATACTTTGCCATAATATTCCAAATAAAGCAAATACATTTATAAAATTTGCTGATATAAATGGTACAAATTCTTCAGGATGTAATTGATATAAGTTTCCAAATAAATTTTTATCACTAATATGAGTTAATAAATGAGCAAATGCCACCATTAATATCATATAATACTTTAAAACACTAATATTTTGATTATATATTAATACATATGGAATAATAACAATAAATATTAAGTAAAATATTAATATACCTAAATTGGGAATTTTTAGACATAAACTTATTAAATCCATTATAAATATATATAATATTTTAAAATAAATTAAAGAATTAAAAAAGGATTTAATTAATGCTTTATGATAAATACAAACCAGTATTTTTAGATGATTACAAAATTCATTTAAATATAATACCAAAACTTAAAATACTATGTAAAAAAGATATAACCAATATCTTAGTATATGGTCCTAAAGGATCTGGTAAATTAACATTAGTAAAAAGTTTATTAAATACATATTATAATACAAATATAAAACAATCCACAAAATTAGTTAAAATAAATAATAAAGAATTATCTTTTAAAGATAGTCAGTATTATTTTGAAATAATATTAGATAATTATTATAATAAAAAAAAATTCGAAGAATTAATATTATATTTATGTGGTTCAAATGATATAAATAATAAATTTAAATTAATTATTATAAAAAATATTGAATATATTAACAATGAATCATTACGGATAGTAAAATATTTTATAGAAAAAAAATCTAATAATATTAGATTTATTTTTATAACTTCAAATATATCAAATATTAATGATTTTTTTAAAGGATTTTTTTTATTATTAAGATTGCCTTATCCAAATAAAACTGAAATATATAATTATGTATCATCAATATATAATATAAATAATTCAAAAATAAAATCAATAATAAATGAAACTAATAATTTGACTTCATTATTTTTATTACTAGAAATTAATATGATAAATAATTATATATGTCCTTATAATACATTTTCAAATAAATTTATTCAATTATTAACAACTAAAAAAATAAATAATATATTAAAAATTAGAGAATTATTATACACTATTATGTCTAAAAATTATGATCTTAAAATAATTTGTTTAAATATTTTGAAACAAATTTTAAATTCTAAATCTGATAACAAAAAGGAAATAATAGAATTATATACTAAATTTGATAATAAAAATAATTCTTTTAAAAATATTATTCATATTGAAGCTTTATTAATTAATATTACAAAATTATACAACATTTAGGTTCTTTAATTTTTTTTATATTTTTAATATCATTTGATTCGAGATTAAAATTATCAACTATCATAATACCGTTCTTATTATTTGGAACTAAATCCAAATTAATTAATTTACTATCTATATCTGTTACAATGTTTTTAAATAAATGATCAATATTAATATTTTCTTTAGCCGAAACCTCAAAATAATTAATATTATAATCTCTACATAATAAATTAATATCACTTTGTGATACACTTTTAGTCTCATCACATTTATTTCCTATAAGTTTTATTAACACATCTTTATTACAATAATATTCGATATTATTAAACCATTTTTTTAAATTATAAAATGATTTTAAATTTGTTAAATCAAAAACTATTATAGCAACTGCTATATTTCTATAATATGATGTAATTATACTATTAAATTTCTCTTGTCCACTTGTATCCCAAATATGTAATGTATATTCATTGTTATTATGATTAATACTTGATGAAATAAAATCAACACCAATAGTGGCAGAATTATTTAAAATAAACTTATTATTTTTATATCTACGTAATATAGATGATTTACCAGAAAATTGGTCTCCCAATACAATTAATTTTAATTTAATTTTTTTACCCATATAATTTATTTATAAAATAATTTAAAATTTATTACAAATCCCAAATGTTTTGCGATGATATTTAGTTATACCATATTCTTTTATAGCGTCTATATGTTTTTTAGTTCCATAACACATATTATTTTCCCAATCATATTTTTTTAATTGTTCATCGTCATTTACTAAATCTTTAATGTAATCATCATGATACTCTTTTGCTAATATACTAGCACACGCTATAGGTAAATATTTGTTGTCTCCTTCTATAATACATGTATGATCTATAATATCATTATTATGATAATAAGGTTTAAATGAATTACCATCAACTAATATTAATTCTGGTACTACATTTAATTTATCCAATGTATCATGCATTGACATATGAGTAGCATTTAATATATTGTAATTATCAATAATAGTATTATCTTTATAACTTACTGCAAAATCAATAGCATTATATTCAATATATTCTCTTAACATATGACGTTTTTTTCTAGATAATTTTTTAGAATCTTTAATTTGTTTTTGAATCTCACAATCTAAATCTTTTGGCCATATTACTGCTGCAGTAAAAACTGGACCCGCTAAACAACCTCTTGCTACTTCATCTATTCCTACTTCTAATTTATCACTATAATATTTTTCCATTAATTTATATTTATAAGTATATTTTTAAATAAATTATCTTTACTATTATTAATGTGTGATAGAAAATTAAATTTTTTTGAATCTAAAGATCCATATGTTATTGGAGCACTATTAAATATATATATAGATATTAATGATTTGACTCAATCCTATTTTAGTAATAATAGTAAATTAAATGATAAATATATGTGGGTTGAAGGTAAAAAAAATAGCTTAGGAGATAAAAAATCACATGGTGGGTTTGTTAAACTATTAAAATCTAAAGGTGTAAAAGCATATATATTACCTAAAATAAAACAATTAATATTTAATAAAGAAGAAAATAAAGAATATATAAATAAATTAAATGATATTGATATTAATAACGTACAAATCCAAGGATTAAATCAAACTATTTTTTTTACATTAAATAATAAAATTAAATTACTTGAATTTGAATTATGCGAAGAAGATAGTGATGATGAAGAAATCCCTGAATTAGATCGTTTATATGATAATGATGAACTTATTATTGAGGAAATAAATGAAACAAATAATTCTGATGAATCAGACGATGATTCAGACGATGATTCAGACGATGATTCAGACGATGAATCAGAAAATACCAAAGAAACCCAAGTTGACACCAAAGAAAACCAAATTGACACAAAAGAAAAACAAGTTGACACTAAAGAAAAACAAGTTGACACAAAAGAAAAACAAGTTGACACTAAAGAAAAACAAGTTGACACAAAAGAAACCCAAGTTGACACAAAAGAAAAACAAGTTGACACAAAAGAAACCCAAGTTGACACAAAAGAAACCCAAGTTGACACAAAAGAAACCCAAGATGACACCAAAGAAACCCAAATTGACACAAAAGAAAAACAAATTGACACTAAAGAAAAACAAGTTGACACCAAAGAAACCCAAGATGACACCAAAGAAACCCAAATTGACACTAAAGAAAAACAAGTTGACACTAAAGAAAATACAATAACAGATTTAAATAAATTACAGAAATATTCTAATATGATTAATAAAAAAGAATTTGATGTCAAAACATTAATGAATGTAGTTCCATTAGAAAATGATAGATATGATATATTAAAAAAAAAATTAACTAATATGTCTGTAAATTCATTATCACCAGTACCAGTAAAAGTAGAACAACCAATTTCAGTAGAAACCCCAATTTCAGTAGAAACCCCAATTTCAGTAGAACAACCAATTTCAGTAGAAAAACCAATTTCAGTAGAAACCCCAATTTCAGTAGAAAAACCAATTTCAGTAGAAACCCCAATTTCAGTAGAACAACAAGTACAACCAGTTTCAGTAGAACAACAAGTACAACCAGTTTCAGTAGAACAACCAGTTTCATTAGTACAACCAGTTTCAGTAGAACAACCAGTTTCATTAGTACAACCAGTACAACCAGTACAACCAGAACAACCAGTTTCAGTAGTACAACCAGTACAACCAGTACAACCAGTTTCAGTAGAACAAGTACAACCAGTTTCAGTAGAACAAGTACAACCAGTAGAATATAATAATACATTACCAGTAGAATATAATAATACATTACCAGTAGAATATAATAATACATTACCAGTAGAATATAATAATACATTACCGGTAGAACAACCAGTACAACATGTTTCAGTAGAACAACCAGTTTCAGTAGAACAACAAGTTCCAGTAGAACAACAAGTACAATCTAATACACTTCCATTACGACAACAATTGCCTTTAACAGATGTTAAAATTGGTGGGAATAATAATGTAGAAAAATTAGTTAAAAATTTATATGAACAAATAGAAAATAGATTTAATAACATAGAAGATAAAATAGATGAAAATTCAACATTATCACAATTAGGAGGTTATAGATTATTTCCTAAAAATATTAGAAATGGTAGAAGAAAAAGTAAAAAAAAAATAATAAGAAAAATAAGAAATTCTAAATATAAAAATAAATTTTTTATTTAAAATAATTTATTTAAATAAACTATTAAAATCTATTTCGATGCTTTATATTTCATTATAATATAACCATTTATATCTTTAAAATTATTAAATCCATATGAATTATAATAAGAATTTAATTGTTTTTTTATAGGATTATTTTTTTTTATATATATTAATAAATTGGGTAAATCAATACTTATTTTTAATTTATTATTATGTATTAATTTAAATAAATGATTTAATAATATTGTCATATAACCTTTATTTCTAAATAAATTATTAGTACATAAAGACCATAAAGTATTATCATTAATACATAAATATGATAATGGTTTTAAATCAGTATTAATTAGAATAACTATATATTCATTTAATACAAATTTTGTAAATAATTCATCGTATTTTTTATTATACATTTCATCATTATCATAATGTTCATAATTAAAACATCCTTTTTTAGTTTTATTATTTGTATCAAATAACATATCTATTAAATCTTTAAAAAAATTTTCATTTGAATTATTTATATTTAATTTTTGTTTAGATTTATTTGAAATATGTAATACAAACATTCCATTTGTTTTAGTTAAATAAAAATGAATAGAATTAGACGTATTATCTATTATATTTTGTTGAAATAAATTAATTATATCCATTATATTAATTGAATTTATTTTTATAAATGAAAATTTATAATTTAATTTATAAAAATAATATTTAATCATGATCTATATCATATGGATGTTTATGAAAATGTATATGATTTGATTCTATATTATCATATATATTTGAGTCTACAAATTTATCATCATTTTCATTAAACAAATAAAAATTTTGATTATCATAACCATTTTTACATAAATTAGCAGTATATATATTAGTATTTATTACATCACCATCTATTAATTTAGTTTGATTTAATAGTTGCTTTTTTTCTAAACATTTAATTTCATATGATTTTGTTGTAGATCTTATTTCCTTATATTCACCATCTTTATTTTTATATCTAAATATAATTGATCGTATTCCATTATTCCAATTATCACCCAAATCTCTAACATTTGTAATACCTGGTGAATTTACTAAATATTGTGTAGGATTTTTTATTTCTATTTTATCTGAATTATTATTGGTATTATCACAGATAAAAGGTGATTGTTTCTCATCGTCTGTCCCAACTTCAAACATACCCATCTCTGCCCAATGATATTTTGCTTTTTCTATTCTAGTAGATCCCCAGGTTAAATTTACGCCTGGTAAAGTTGCGTCCTTAATATCTTGATTATTATCTATATAACAAAGAGCTTGTTTATCAGAAATTGTATTAGACAAAGTGTGAATTTGAGGGGGGTCTAATGTAATTTTTGGTGATATTATATCACTAGAAATATCATATCCATAATTAGGTTTACTAAATATAATAGCGCTATATGGACCTTCTATTTTTAAACTCATCCATTTACCATGATCATTTGGATTTAACCATTCATTTATATTGCCAATATAAGGTAAATTATTTGTATTTTCATAATCAAATCCTATACGAAATTCTCTTCCAGTATAATTTAACGCTGAATATAAAATAAATGGTTTAGATGGGACAACTGATTCAATATTTATAGGTCTAGATCCATTTAATATCTCAATATGTTCTTTATTTATACAATTCTTCATATTATTTTCATCTTTTAAACAAATTTCTTTGTCAAAATGATATGGTATATTTTTTATATATCTTAATGTATCTGCTGTTATTTCTATAGGATCTTCGTCGCCTAATGTAATACTTCCATCAACATATAAAGTATCATATGCGTTTATATCATATTTTTGTGGAACTATAGACCAATTATATATATATAAATCATTTTTGTTAAAATTTGCTAATTGTGTTGTATCAGAAAAAGAACCAATAACTTTTTTATATAATTCATCATTACAATTTAATGATAAATTAATATTTTGATCAGAACAAAAATTTAAATAAACATAATGTCCATTAATTTTATAAGTATTTATTATTAAAAATTTATCATCCATTTGAATAGGAATTTTTCTATCACTCAATGTTTCAAAATCATAATAACCATCTTTAAAATCCTCATAAAAATCAAAATCAACTGGATTTTTATTAATATCTTTTAAAACATCCTCTGTTTTAGTATTTCCATCTTTATTAAATTTATTAAAAAATTTAGGAATTATTATCCATTTTCCATAATTTAAAGCATCATTTATATTATTATAACAATATATATCTACTTTTTTACCACAATTAAAAATTGTATCAATTGTACTATCACAAATACACAAATATGATGTTATATTACTTAGATTTTGTAGTAATACTTCATGTCCATAATAAACAAATTTTTCGTTTTTATTTTCTACATCTATAAATTTCCATAATCCACTGCTTGTATTTTCATTAATATTAGAATTGATACTTTCTTCATCTATATTACCTAAATCAAATGATGATGAACGAATAGGTGTGGATTTCATCCCACATTTCCAAGGATGGTCTGTATTATTAATATCTTTACAATCACCATCTCTAGAATTTTTACCTGTTTTACAATTATATTTAGTTTCATAATATTCTAAACATTTTCCATCTTCTTTTTTATACTTATTTTGTGGAACACATGATTTATTTTTATAGTCACTTTCACATCTTAAATTAGTTATTGATAGTTTAGAACAACAATAATCATTGTTTTTATTTTTTGGTATACATCCTGATTGAATACAATTTTTTTTTTTAGGAGTACCTTTTAATAAGAGTGCCTCATATACTATACCAGAATTACGCTTAAAACATATAGAATCACTTATTTGTTCTCTACACATACTACCATTATTTAAATAATAACTATCATCAGGTTTATTTTTATAATCACCATCTAATGTAGGAACATTAACTTTAAAATTAAATTGTGTATCAAATGTTATAAAATCGTGTTGACCATCTTTACCTAAAAATATATTTGTATTATCATATATTATATCTTCATTAATTTTATTTCCTTTAATAACATTTTGAATAATAAAAGCATCTTTATTTTTTAATAAAAAATAAAGAAAAATTAAAATTAAAACAATTAAAAAAATTATTATCATTAATATAGACTAATACTTTTTTTTCATTTAATCTAAATTATTCCAGAATGACTTTCATGTTGTGTTGATATATTTTTATATTTTTTAGTTGATATTTCAGAATTAATTAATCCCGTAATATCAGATTTTAATTTACCTTTATCTATTTTAAAATTAATTGATGTATTACCACTTTTACATTCTTGATCTTTCATAGATGGAAGATTTAATTCTGGTAAATTTTGCATATCAATATCTACTTGTGTTCTATTTTTATATTTATACAGTTTAGTTATTGCATTTCGCCTTATATTTCTCAAATTATTACATCTTTTTCCTGCAGATTCCCAACATACTCCTGGCGATGATCTATGTCTTGCTTTACATCCATATTTTAATACACTATCATAATCTGATTTTCCAACACCTTTTTTACAACACATACCATGAGCACATTTTTGACCATCTTTTGCACTTAATACCCAACCACCTTGTGGTTCAAATAATGAATTATATGTTATTTTATTATAGTCTTTATTACCAGTGTCATTTACACCAACTTTTAATCCAAATTTATCTGTTTCCCATTTTTTTTGTGTTCTTAATGATAATGATGCTGGTATATTTGAGAAACCTATACATTTATCTTCATCATTAACAGATTTTAATTTAATATCTGATAGACCATTTATTTTTTTTAAATTATTTTTAGTTAAACAAGCATCATCGATACAATATGTATGTTTTCTAAATATAGGTAATTCTAAAGCATTAAATAATTCAGATTTAGTTATACATTCTAAACCTTTTTCATCTTTAATACATAATTTATTTACATTAATAGTATCAATATCCATTTGTTGTTGATTATTTATAACAATATTTTTATTTGAATAAATAGTATCCTCATCAAAATGTTCTGTTGTCTTATAAAAATACATAATAATTGTTAATAATAGAAAAGATAGAATTAATAATATATACATATTATAATATAATAAAAAAATTAATAAAACTATTTATTTACTTATTATGTATATGTCCATGAGCATGAAAATAAGTATTAGATTTAATTATATTATCTGAATTATCTTTTGATGGTTGTATAAAATAATTTAATTCATCAAGATCATTTAATTTTTCATCAATATTTTCTTTATTTTCTTTATTTTGATTGTCTTTTATTATAGTATCGCCATTATTTTCTTGAATACATGTTTCTAAATGATTATCAAAAGCAGTTCCCAACCAATCAGGCTCATTATCAGGTGGTCTTGTAGGCCATGATCCCTTTGTTTTTGCCTTCTCTCTATCTTTACGCCTTTGTTTCCACCAGGCATGTGATCCAGGCACCGCCGTCACTTCCGTTTCCGTTTCCGTTTCCGTTTCCGTTTCCACATCAATCTCTAGTTTGTCATTCATACAATTTAATATTTTAGTGTGTTGTTCTGTTATTGGATTACAAACTTTATTATATAATGGATTAAAAGAATTAGGACCATTACAAAAATATTTTAAATTAGGATAGATATTATCATTTTCACCACATACACCATTATGAGATACTCTATGATTATCAATATTTCCTAAAATTTTAGATGCTTTTACAATAGCGTTATCTTTTAATAAATATCTTACATTATTATTATTTTCATCTATATAATATCCATTATAATTTGGATCAATTGGAAAAGATTCTGGTAAAATATACCATCCATGATTATTATTATTGCTTAATTCACCTTCATCTCCGATTTCCTTTATATAATTATAATCAGCTATACATTCATTAACTTTATTATGATTGTTATCATAGGGTCCTTTACCATAACCATATCTAGTATTACAACACCATCCACCAAAATCGGTTCGTCCTGTGCCCTCCTTAAAATTATGAAATAAAACGCCTCTTTTTAATTGATCTATATTTTCCAAAGGAGTAGCGCCACCTGTACTAATATTTAACTTATTTCTATATGATTTAATTATTTCATTATATATCTCAGAATTTGGATATGGCATCGCTGGATTCTCTATGTCAAATGGTCCGTTTTTATCCATTTTGTCTTTTTTGGGGTTGTGATCCAACTTAGATCCATATAATAAATGATATGGATATGTATATAATTTTTCATTAGGAGAATGTTTCAAATTTATATTTGTTAAATTAACACCGGTTATAGACGAGTTAGTTTGACCCCATTGCCCATCCGAATTCCCACGCCCACCTTCCATCACCCAATTTGGACGATCGTCACAAGCATAATCTCTACTTCCTTGTCGTCTTGGATCAGTATTAACTTTAGGTTCTTCATAAGGTTTTTCTATATCCTTAGATTTATATTTTAAACAATATATTTTTTTTTTATTTTTGTTAAATACAGAATTAGTTCCCAAGTCTTCTTTGCAAACGCGTAACCAATTTTTGTCCTTTATCCAACCATCATCATCAATAATTTTAGGTTTCATTTTATCATTTGAAATTTCAGAATTTGAAATTTCAACATTAAATAATTTATTATTACTTAAACTTTTATTTTCTCTAGAAATTATTTGTTCAGAACATTTATGTAAACATTTACGACTTTGGAAAGGGTCATTACAATCTACATTAGTACAATTAATTTCTGATTTTTTATCTTTATAATATGGATATTTTCTTGGATTAAAATCATTATTAGGAGTGTCTTTATATAATGCTTTTGTTGCCGTACATTCATGATTATTTTTAAAAAGTAATTGATCTTTTGTGCTTTCAATATCCATCCCAGTTCCTCTAAAATCAGCGTAATAAGGCATTACATATTTAGGATTTGTATAACTTTTTTCAAGTGCTTTTATTTTTTCTCCAAGGGTTTCTGTGTGATATTTAGTATCACCATATGTACTTATAGTATCTTTATTACTATCTATATTTCTTAATTTTAAACCACGATTTCCTTTTAATATATCAAACTCATTTGGACCTATACATATTTTTTCTTTATTAGATGTATTTGTATCTATATAATTAAAACATAGTTTACTAGGTAAATCTTTTACAGAATCTATTTTACAATATTTATTGTTTTTATTATTTAAATTACAATCATGGTTATAATAAACTTCTGAATCTGTTGTACCATTACTATTTGTTTTATAAAATTGTGGAGCATCTATTTTTCCACCAATTAAGTTTAATTTTTCTTTATTAATACAAAAATTTCCTATACATAGATCTTTTTTAATAGATATTTTATTATTATATTTATTATCAATAATTAAATTATTTTTACTTAAATCAATATCTAATTTATTTAATTCTTCTAATTTATTCTGATTCATATTAATAGCTAAATTGCGGTTTAATAATATTTTTTTATCTGATATATCTATTTTGTATTGAAATAGTTCATTAAATGTAAAAATTTTATAACATAAATATAAAATAATTCCAATAAAAAATAAAATTAATATATTCATATTAATTATATAATTTATTATTATTCAGTCAATGATTCATTAATTTCTTCAATTTTTTCATATAAATCATCAATTTCTCTATATTTATAATTTAATGAATTATTATCATTTTGTTTATCTTTGTTTCTTATATATTTACGACTAGAACATAAATCTAAAGATAATTTTTTAATTTCATAAATTTTTTGTAAATATTTAAATAAATTTATATCCACGTTAGGATGATTTTCTATTTTTAAATTATCATCATTTAATATATTATAACCAAGTTTATATTTTAATATTTGTGGTTTTAAAAGTAAATTTTTTTTATTATGTCTATTATAATTTAAATAATTTATAAATGGCATCATAAATCCAACTTGATTTTGTATTAAAATACCATTAGATGATGTAGCAATAAAACATCCGGTGCTATCATAAATTAAATCATATACTCTTGTTTTATTTATTTGTTTTGTATCCCAATAGGATGTCTTCCAATTGTTTCCTTCTTTTTTATAAATAAAATTATCAAATAATCCTATACCAATCATAATTTCATCACTTGAATACATTATTTTTTTCATTGGTTTATCATGATTGATTGGACCTGTCCAACCTTCAATTTTATTATCTTCTATATCATTATTTGATAATTTATTAGAGGAATAATCTTGGAACATATCTATATTATCTTCACTTTCATCATCATCAAGGTATTCACTATCACTTTCATCCTCAAGGTTCGTACTCTCATTATAAGATATTTTTGGAACCAACGTATTTGATGTATTTTTATCCGATTGATTTAATGAAGATGATTCTTTTTTAACTGTTGTAACCATAGGTGTTGTATTACCAAAATAATTCCAATCATTTTGCTGATATATTTGACCATTATAACTACTAATACCTAATAATTTTTCAGTTTTGATATCATAACACAAACTTTTTATTTTAGAATCATACGCTAAAAGTTCCCATTCACTATTTAAATTAATATCATTTTTTCTATAAATATTATATATAGGATTATTATCTTTATCATAAAATAAACCGATACACATCATTTTTTTATTTTTATCATATGTAATATCATAAATAATAATATTATTTTGAATAAATAATGAATCATTAAAATCGTTAACCTTAATCCATTTATTTGAAGCAAATGTATCATCTATTTTAAATAAATTAAATCCATTATTTATATTTTTATTACTCGAACTTTTAATAAATGAACCAAAATATTTATTATATAAATTATCATTAGGATCTAAAGTAATATTATGAATATTATTATTTTTAACTATATTAGAATTAGTAAAATTTTCAATACTATTTTTATATATTAATAATAATAAAATAATTACTATTATAAAAAATAATAGTATAAAAATATAATTATTTTTATTAAATTTCATATTAATATTATATAATATTTATTTTTAATTTATTTTTATTTTTAATATTATGAATTCCTTTTTTAATTGCTTCATATTGTTTATTAGCTTGATCATGTGTTCTTAATTTATTAATATTATATTTATTTAATTCTTCATATGTCATTTTGTTTTGAATATCATAAATATTATTTTCTAATTTAGTTATAAATTTTTTTTTTTTTTCAATTAAATCTAAATTAAATTTTTTCAAAATTAAATTTTGTTTATTCGGTTTATTTAATTTTTTTAATTTTTCACAAAATGTTTGCCATAAATTAATTCCTGCTTTTGTTTCTTTAAAATGATCATTAGGTTTATATTCTCTTAAAAATATTTTATCTAAATCATAATATTCGAAATCTCTATTTAATTTTTTAAATGATTTTAAATTTATATCTTTTATATTTTCTCTTATCTCATTTAATTTTATTTTTTCATATGATCTTTCTTTAACACATATATCATTATCATTATCATTATCATTATCATTATCATTATCATTATCATTATCATTATCATTATCATTATTTATTTTTTCTAAATTAATATTTTCATTAATAATATTATAAATATTAATACTATCTGTATTATACATCATATCTAATAAATTATAATAATCATAAAATGCTTTAATAATATTTGAACTTATCGTTTTATCTAAATTTAAAGTATTATTTAAATCATTTATTATAAATTTAATATTATCTATATTTATTTTTATTAATTTTAATTGACTTATATTTTTTGTTTTGATAACATCTAATTTATATCCTAAATTATAAAAAAAACTAATTGAATCTGTTTTGTCTAAATTTAATGGATAGCAAAAATTAGAATTTTTCTCAGAACCACCATAAAATCCGTCTAATGATGTACTAGTTGGTTCTAATGATGTACTAGTTGGTTCTAATGATGTACTAGTTGAATCTAATGATGTACTAGTTGGTTCTAATGATGTATTAGTTGGTTCTAATGATGTATTAGTTGGTTCTAATGATGTATTAGTTGGTTCTAATGATGTATTAGTTGGTTCTAATGATGTACTAGTTGGTTCTAATGATGTACTAGTTGAATCTAATGATGTACTAGTTGGTTCTAATGATGTATTAGTTAGTTCTAATGAACTATTGTGATAATTAATCCATTCTTTATTTTTTTTATTCCAATTCCAATTTCTGAAACTAGTATCAGTTATTGGAGTATTAAACAATTCTTTATGGGTTTTAAATAAATCATTTATATTTGTAATTAATGATTTAAATTCTTTATCTAAATGTATAGTATCTTTATTCAGATATACAGAAAAATCATTGTTTATAATTATTGTGTCTAAATATGTAAGAATATTGTCAACTTCTGTATTTATATTTGTATTTGTATTATTAAATTTATTAATAATATTTATAGATTGTTCATTAATATCATTTAAAGTAATTATATGTTTTTGAAATAATTTAAAACAATATTCAAATGAATTTTTAACATGTTTTTTGTTATTATTTGAGTTAACTAATATTTGATTACTATCAAAATGTTCTCTATTATATTTAAGATTTGTTATATACAGAAAAATACAAAATATACTAAATAGAACTATAATAATAATAATATCATTAGTATTTAAATTAAATTGATACATTTAATATAATAATATAAAAAAACTTAAAAAACTTAAAAAATAGTATTAAAATTTAATGTTTAAAATCACTATTTAAATGTTGTAGATTTTTTTTTATTGATTCTATATTACAATTATGACATTTTTTTTTAACATTTGTTGCTTTAACATAATCTTTATTATCTTTTGTTTGACATTTACTTTCTTTTTTATTAGAATTAGAAATATTTGTTTTATTTAAAAGTAAATCTGAAACATTTAAATCAACTGCCATATTTTCTGACGGAATTAATTTTTTATCATTTAATTCATTTAATATATGATAATTTTTATTTAATTTTACTTGTGTATCTTTTTTACATTCATTATTAATGTTATCTTTTCGTGTTTTTTCTATAGTAAGTTCTTTTAATATTTCTTTTAATTCTAACAGTTTTTTATCTAATTCATCTAATTCTTTATATTCAGTTTCTCTCTCTTTAATATTATCGATATCTTGTTGTATTTCAAGATCGTTTTCTATTTTTTTACATCTTTGTTCAGCGTTTTCTAAAGAATCAAACATATTTATTAACTTTTGAGATGAAAATTTATCATTAAAATCAATTGATGATATATCTTGGAATGATTCCTTAAATTTACAAGTCATAAATAATAATGATAGTATAATAATTAATAATGATATTATAATAAATTTAATTTCCATATAAATTAAACATATATTAAAATTTTTTATATTTTAAAGTAGTAAATAATAGTAAAATAATTATAAATATTAAAAATAATACTAATAATATATTCATTATTATATCTTAATATTTTAATAAATTAATAATTAATATTAAAATTGTTAAATTTAACAAAAACATAAAAAGTTTAAATAAAATCATATATTATTAGATTATAATATTTGTTTAAAATAATTTAAAAAAAAACATAATTTATTAAACTAATCATGGAGAGAACGACAGCGTTGGACTTGGTACCGGATCTAAACTTTTTCTAAGTAAATCAGGACATATTGTAGTTTGCATCCAAGGACTTACCGGTGTTGTAGGGCATGGTGGGTCACTTCTTAATCCTCTGTTGGCATTTCTTAAAGAACAACCTACCGTATTAACACCAATATGATGACCAGCGATTAACAAATTTTGATCATTGATTTTACTATCATTGATTTGAGGATTAATATTATTAAAAAGCGAATTATCACTAGGTAATAATTCTTTAGCATTTAATGTGGCGCTTGAATTGGCGCTTGATGCGACTGCGCTTGTTGCGACTGAACTATTTTGAAAAGTTTCTAAACTATCTTTATCGCTAGATGACATCATGGCCTGCGCTTCAGCAATCTCTATAGCATATTTAGTAGATATATCTTCCTCAGTCTGGGGATTGCCCGTTGGCATGGGATAGTCCGGTGGCATGGGATTGCCCGTTGGCATGGGATAGTCCGGTGTCTTGGTATCTTCCACAGTCTGGGGATTGCCCGTTGGCATGGGATAGTCCGTTGGCATGGGATTGCCCGTTGGCATGGGATAGTCCGTTGGCAAGTCATCCTCGGTGTCTTCGTATTCCGGGGTGTCGAGATCGAATGATCGCCCATCAAGAGAGGCGTTATTTTCCCGCCAAGAGTTCCCTGAAGACGTATTTATATAAAACATTTCATTTTCTTGATTAAGTAATGTGTATCCAAAAAATCCAGATAACACAATAACTAAAATAGAAATAAGAGTACATACTTGATTACCAAGTTTTTTTTTATTCATATTTACTACTAATAAAACAATAACACCACAAACAACTAATAAAACAAATTTATTAACATTATTATCTAAACTCAAATTCATTGTATATAATTAAAACATATAATTTTTTTTTAATATTATCTAATTAAAAAAAATTAATTAATAAAATCTTTTAATTGTTTAAATTTATTTTCAAATGAATTTATAATTAAATCACGTTCATTAATCATTTTTTCATATTTTAATTTTAATTGATGAATTTCTAAATTATTCTCATTAGAATCTAAATTATTCTCATTAGATTCTAAATTATTCTCATTAGAATCTAAATTATTCTCATTATATTCTAAATTATTCTCATTAGAATCTAAATTATTCTCATTAGATTCTAAATTATTCTCATTAGAATCTAAATTATTCTCATTATATTCTAAATTATTCTCATTAGAATCTAAATTATTCTCATTAGATTCTAAATTATTCTCATTAGAATCTAAATTATTCTCATTATATTCTAAATTATTCTCATTAGATTCTAAATTATTCTCATTAGATTCTAAATTATTCTCATTAGATTCTATATTATTATCAGTAGATTCTAAATTATTCTCATTAGATTCTAAATTATTCTCATTAGATTCTAAATAATGATTATCAATAATATTTAAATTTGTTGTCACCTCAAAATCTAAATTACTATTATCTATAATATTTGAATTATTGGTATCTATATCTGATAATAAATTATCATTAATTAAATACACACTATCTTGTCCTTTTTGAAATACTTTAATTTGTAAAGGAACCCATTCACATATAACTTGTTGTTTTAAAAATCTTAAACCTTGAAATTTTAAAACAGATAATATTTTAGATCCAATATTAATATCATTATAAGTAATAATGTTATTATTAGAATTATAAATACTACAACCTAAATCACCTTTTACTATAGGTATCTTTATCTTTAATGATGGTGGTTTTTTGCCTCTTCCTATTTTAATAGGTGTTTTGTAAAATTCTTCTACAACATCCAAAGGAAATTCTTTACTAAACCATTCTTTACTATTATTTTGGATTTGTAATATATTATAATCATCAACATTTGTTATAAATTCATAAAATTTCCAATGATCTTTATCAAATTCTAATTCTAAATTACATCTTATATCACTTCGAACTATTCCTTTATTACTTAATAATCGAGGAGTTTGTATATATATAGGTTCATTATTATAATGAGCAACTGACATAAAACTACCTCCTTTAACTTTTTCTGGAGGTTCAAATTTAATTTTCTGTATATCTATATTCTCAAAATTAATAACACTAATATTAGACATTTTATAACTATTTTTCTTTTTTTTTTTAATTTTTAAAAACGCAATTAAACTATTATTATATCTTTTAATTTAAATTTGTAATAATATATATTATTAATATACCATAATTTATCAACATAAAAATTAGCTTTTAAATAACTATCTTTATCTATATTATAAATAGTTAAATTTTCATTTGATTTGTTCTTAACATTAGTTAAAATTTTTTTATATTTTTCATTTATTTTTGTATATACTATTGTGCCATTATCTGTATATCTTAATTGTGAATTTAATTCTTCTTTTGATATATTTAATAATTCTATAAGTTTAGATTCAAATGTCTCAATAAAATATTCAAATAATTTACAATATTCTAAATCTGTAATTTTTAAATTTATAAAATAATTATTAAATTTGGATTCTAATCCAAAAGGAACATATAGTTCTGGAGACCAAAAATCTATATAATTATTATTCAATTTAATATCAAATGAATTTTTAATTGATTTATCTATAGTTATTTTCTTTATATCTATATCTTCAAATTTCATTACTATTAAAATAGTTTTTTCTTTAAATAAAAAAACTTGTATTTATTAAATGATACATGAATTAAGTAATTCAGTTTTTGAAAAAATTATCAAAAATATTAATACACCTGAAAACATTAAAAAAATTCAGTTAACATTACTAGATCCTTTAATATCATATACATATAATAGAATTTACCCTTATTTTATGTTAATTATTATAATATTTATGTTAACATTTATATTAGTAATAATTATATTAATTATTTTATTAAAAAAAATAAAATAATAAAAACTATATGGCTGATTATAATCAATTATCTAAAGATATTGATATATGGTTGAAATATAATGATTCAATTGATAAATTAAATAATCATGTTAAAGTTTTAAAAGAAAAAAAAAATAATATAGAAAGTTCTATAATATCTACTATGGAAAATCATAATTTAACACAAAAAAAACTTAAAATAAATGAAAAACATGTTCATTATAATATATCCCATACTATGCCACCATTATCATTAAAATTACTAGATAATGTTTTAAATGAATTTATGACACCTAAAATTAAAGAAAAAATATTAGAAAAAATACAACTATATCGTGAGCAGAATAAAACACAATCTATAAATCTAAAAAAAAAAAATATTAATCGTAAAAAATCAAATAAAAAATCTGCGTAAAAGTTTTTAATTTTAAATAACACTATAATTTACTAAAAAAATAAATTATAATGCCTAAATATACATCAAATGAATTAATATATTGGTCATCAAAATCTATAAAAGATGAATTATTATTTGATAAAATATTAGATATTCATGATGATATAAATAATTTTTTAGATTTACATAATTTAACTATTAAAACCGATAAGGAATTATTTTTAATGCATTTATTAATATTTATTTATGATAATTCATTATCTTAGTATATATTAATGAGTAATTTAGAAGTTAAAGTTGAAGAATTACAAGAATTATGCGAATCAACAAAAAATAAAGGATGTGGTAATATAAACTTATCAAAATGTTATCTTAAAGAACTAGGTAGTGGTAATTTTGGATTTGTAAAACAATGTATGAATTCTAATAATAATCAATATGCTGTTAAAAAAGTTAAATCTGAAATAAATATAGAAAAAGAAAACATAGATTTAATAAATGAAGCTATTATTATGATAAAAAGTGGAGAACATTCTAACATTGTTAGAATAATGGGTGTAAATATTTTACCATTAAATAATGAAATTGATGTTTCAATATTACTAGAAATATGTAATTTGGGATCTCTTAAATCCCAATTGTTAAATCATAAAGAAAAAAAAAAATCAATTAATTCATCTACATTATATAAATTGGTTAATGATATTGTTTCTGGAATGGAATATTTATCAAAAAATAATATTATTCATAATGATTTATCGACAAGAAATGTTCTTTTAAACTCAAATACAAATGAGATTAATAATTCAATAGCAAAAATTAGTGATTTTGGATTATCAAGAAAATTAAATAAAATTGATCGTAAATTAGGTTATATGATTGATAATTCAAATACACCTAGACCTATTGTATGGTTGGCACCAGAAATATTATATAATAATATATTTAGTGAAAAAAGTGATGTTTGGAGTTTTGGAATATTATTATATGAAATAGAAATATTAGGCGAGTTTCCATTTTATAAAAACTTAGATGGAACAGATTTTATTATTAATAAAGATAATATACAGTTATTTAAAAAAATGTTAGTTATTGATAAAATAAGACATAAACCTTTAAATAATACACCTAAATATATTAAAAAAATAATGAAATTATGCTGGAAATTAAAAGTTAATGAAAGACCTTCCTTTAAAGAAATAAAAGAAACATTAAAATTAGAATTTAAAAAAAAAAAAAATAATTCTAAGAAAATAAAAACTGGTTCAAATAAAAAAATAAAAAGTTCTAAGAAAAAATCTTTGCGTAATTAATTATTTATTATTTTATTTTTATATATTAAGATGATAACTGCTGACGATCAACTTGAGTTTTTTAGAAATTATTATTCATATGATGTTATACAATTTCTAAATAAATTAAAAGAAAAATATAATCATTTAAATTTATTAAATAATACATCTACAGAAACAACAAATGATTTTGTAGAATTATTAGCTGAAAATATAGATTTAAAAAAAATGTATTTACAACATTTAAAATCTTAGATTAATATATAAAATGGTTAAGAAAACTAATAAAAAACTTAGAGGAGGAATGGTAAGGTCTGGTTCAGTTCAACATTTTAGAAGAGGTAAAAGTAAATCTGTTTTAAAACGTAAACTTAGTGGAGGTATGGTAAGGTCTGGATCAGTTCAACATTTTAGAAGGGGTAAGGCAAAATCTGTTTTAAAACGTAAATCAAAAAAGTCTGTAAAACGTTTAAGACTAAAAAAACATTAATTAATTTTTAAAAATAATTATTAAAATTGATTTTTATTTATATTATTTTAATTTAATATTAAAATGATAACAGAAATGTCAGGAATTTTAGAAGATTGGGGAATTGATTTTATGTCAGAAAATCACACTAAATCTATTTGTGGAGAAATATATAATTCAAAAGAATTTCATGATGGAAAATTAATATATACAAGTAGAATTGATAATATTTTTATCCAAAATAATTATTTATCTAATGAATTAGATGTTAAATCATTACTTATTGTTAAAACAATAAATAATTCTAAATATATTTTAGGAACAATATCGAGTCAATTTAAAGAGTATATTAACTTTTTAATAAATAAAAATAAATTATGTAAAAATACTTATTCATTAGAAACAAACCAAGGTATTATTAAATGTATTAATTTCTATTTAAAACAATAATTAGATAATTACTATATAAACATATAACTATAATTATTATAATATGAATGAGTTTGATGGGACTAATATTATATTAGATAAAGAAGTAATAGAAATTATAGATAATGAGAAACATGTAATATTTTACAGAAAAGATGAAAATGGGAAAATATATAAACATACAAAAGTATATAAACTTGAAAAAAATGTAATAAAAGTCCCAAAAAAAGTAGCTGAAAGAAGAACATGGAAAAAATTTGGTGTATCAAAAGAATTACCACCAGGACCAGATACAGCATCAACAAATCGTGTATTTGATGAAGTTTTTTTTGAATTTACTAATAATAATAAAATAGTTGATGATAAGGATGATAATACAGGATTATTTGGAAATAATAATAAAAATGTAGTGACATGTAAACATTGTGGAGGAAACCATTGGTCTATGAAATGTAAACATAAATCTGAAAAACTTAAACCAAATGATAATAAACCTATATCTAATAATGGTAAATATGTTCCTAAATTTAAAAGAAATGGTGAAAAACCTATAGATAAAAATATAAATACAATACGTATATCTAATATTTCAGATAATGCGGATGAACAAGATATAAGAGATTTATTTTATAATTATGGAAGAATTACTAGATTATATTATAATCAAAAAGGATTTGCTTTTTTAACATATTCAGAAAAAAATGCGTGTGAAAAAGCAATAGAAAATGTAAATGGTCATCCATATGATTATTTGATTTTAAGTGTAGAAATGGCAGAATCAAAAATTTAATTATTATAATATATTATAATAATATAATGAATAATAAAAGCAAAAAAATTAAGAAATTTAAAAAAAAAATAAGTTCGTATATTCTAAAAAAAGGTGACATATGTTGCGAAGATGATTTTGATAGGAAAAAACTAATAGATCAAATATTTAACGTATATAAGGAAATATCTCCAACTGACTATTTAGATACAATAAATAATGATATTATACTATTCATTGGATATTTTATTGACCTAAAAAAATCAAACGATAAAAAAGGTATAAATTTATGGAAAGAAATGAATGCACAAATGCCACTTACTAAAAATAAAAAACAAGATGAAAAAAATATTAGAGAATTATTATTTTCATTGCCATTATTTTATTTACTATCATTTTTAGGAATGGGAAATTATAATAATAATAACTTAAAAACATATTAATTATAATTTAATAATATATGAACGATTTAAAAACTGGCGATTTAATTTTTTTTACTGGACATACACATGGATGGTTAAAATATTTTTCATCTTTAATAGAATATACTACTCATTCTAATTATAGTCATATTGGAATGATTATTAAAGATCCCACATTTATATCTCCATGCTTAAAAGGAACATATGTCTGGGAATCTGGTTGGGAAGGAGAATATGATCCACAAGATAATAAAATTAAACTAGGTGTCCAAATAACACCATTAAAAGAAATTTTAGAAAACTTTAGTAATTCTAAAGCTATTATAAGAAAAATAAATTGTCCACCTCTCACATTTACAAATGAAAAACTTAGAAAAATTCATGATATTGTTTATGATAAACCATATGATGTTATTCCAAAAGATTGGATACAGGCTTTTTTTAGAAAAGATGGAGAACCACAAAAAACGGATAGATTTTGGTGTAGTGCTTTAGTTGGATATATTTATACAAAATGTGGTATACTTAAATCTGATACTGACTGGTCTATTTTAAGACCGTCTGATTTTTCATTAGATGGTCAACTATTAAATTTAAATGATGGATATAAGTTATCAAATACAGAAATTAGAATTCAATAATTTATTCATATATTTCGTGATTATTTACATCATATACTAAATTATGATGTGTTTCTTGTTTCCAATTATAATTTAAACATTTTTTTTTATTTAAAAAATAATCAATAATACACGAGGTATAATAGATAGTATATATTAATATAATAATACTATTACTAATTATATTATATAAATAGCATAACCAAACTATATTATTATTTATTTTACATGTATAAACTATATTTTCAATATTCCATATACTATATGAAAATATACTAATAGTTGTAAATGTTCCTATAAATTTTAGATTTTTAATAGTTAAAAAATTAACTATACTATTTAATAATATCATAAATGAAATAAAACCAATATTTTCACAATTTAATGTATTTATAATAGAAGTATTGGTGTCTAAATTATGTAAATAATATGAAAAAAGAATAGTACTTAATATAAATATTAAACAATTTATAAAATATAATAAATATTCATAAAATTTTAATTCCATGTTAAATTATAGTATCTATTATGTCTTAAACTATTTTTATTAAATAATTACATCATTAAAGATTTAAAATGATGTTTCTGGACGTGTTTTTAACCATTTTTTAATTGATTCTAAATCACTAACATGATTAATTAGTTTTACTAGTTTAGGACTATGTTGTGTAGAATTCATAGCGCCATCTTTATTATCAAAGAATTGTGTTATAAAATTATATAAAACTACATCAGCTAGAGATAACCTTGTTCCTACAGAAAATAATTCATGTTCTTTACATAAAATATTATCAAGTAATTTTAATTTTTCTGGGAGAGTTTCATTAAACCATTTTTCCATTCCTTTTTCTTTTTCGTCATCTTTTAATTTTCTAACTGATTGATAAGCATCCTTAAAATCACGAACATATTCGCAAATACCATCAATACGGCCCGCATCAAGATCATTATCTCCAAACATATTGTATTTTTTAGCTAAAAATCTTTCAACTGATTTAGATTGAGGAATGACATGACCGTCTATTTCTAAAAATGGTAGTTTATTCAAAGATCCCAATAATTTATTATTTTCTTTATCTTTTAAAAATTCAACACGTTCCATATCATGTGTAGCCCAATCATTTATTTTTAATGGATATCTGAAATCCTCATAATCTACACTATTTACTGCTAATAAGAGTCTAGAAGTTTCGGCAAGGCCACGAGCATTAAAATAAACAAGTTTCATTATATATTTATTATTTATTTTTTTAAATAAATATTAACGCATAAATTTAAAAAATACTAATATTATATGAATTATAAAATATTAGGATCTGGCGGATATGGTATTGTAATATCACCTCCATTAAAAATACATAAATCTAAAAAAAAAAAATTATGTTAGTAAAATAATACAAAAAAAAAAAAAAAATAAAAAAAAA